>Ga0316613_10001301_pt1 | contig 17203 bp, 12 predicted proteins | sample OWC_soil_day10_C_2_FD_207647 | JGI IMG/M metagenome (GOLD analysis project Ga0316613, IMG submission 207647) | Wetland soil microbial communities from Old Woman Creek delta, Ohio, United States - OWC_soil_day10_CT_b | ecosystem: Environmental > Terrestrial > Soil > Wetlands | place: USA: Ohio...
ATTCCGTTGTTTATCAACCTGCCGGGGCTTCCTGTATTGGCGCGCGGTTCGCAAGTCCGGCTGGACATCGTGCGCTGGGACGAGGTCGATCTGTCGGTCGAAGCAAGGCTGCTGGAGGTGGAGGCAGACGCGCCGATGAGCCAGGAAGCCGATGAGACCGCAGGGGAAAACGGGGAAGAAGAGGAATTGACATAAAAAACGACAGGCTGTAAAAAACGGGCGGCTTTTTCTTTTCAGCAACACGCGTTTTGCCGGTTTGTCGTAAAATCCGCCCAACTACGTTTACTATGCCATGTCGTGAAAGCCATTCTCGATAATCGAGCCCTAAGTATCGCTGTCGCCGTTTCCGTGATTCTTCATGGCGTGCTGCTTGCAGTGAGATTTGTCTCGCCCGATACGTTCCGTTCGACTCCTGCTGATCCGGCTCTTGAAGTGGTTCTGGTTAATGCCAAGCACAACAAGAAACCGATGAAGGCGGATGCGCTGGCTCAGGCAAACCTGGATGGAGGAGGTAATGCCGATACCGGACGCGCCAAGTCGCCGCTTCCCGATATGGGCAAGATTTCCGACGGCGAGACCTTGCGGGAATACAAGCGCCGCATGCAGCAGCTGGAGGAACGGCAACAGCAGATGCTGGCGCAATTGAGCGGCAAAGTGCGTTTCAAGGCGCCACCGACCAGACATGTTTCCAATACCGATCCTGATCCCGCAAAAGTGGCCGGGGCCGATTTGATAGACAGCAACTCAATCATTGCGCGCCGTGCTGCGGAAATCGCCAAGACAATCGAGGAGCAGAACAAGCGTCCGAAGAAAACATATATAACTCCGAGCACGCAGGAAGTCGGCTATGCGATGTACTACAAGTCGATGCAGAGAAAGATAGAAAATATCGGCACGCTGAACTTTCCACAACATAACGGCAAGAAGCTATATGGTGAATTGACCATTCATATTCCGGTTTTTCAGGATGGTACCATTTATGAAAAGGAAGGCGGGCCGCAGGTTGCCTCAGGTTCCGGCATTCCGGCATTGGACAACGCTGCAGTACGAATCGTGCGCCGTGCGGCGCCTTTTGGGCCTTTCCCCGCCAACATGCGCTCTGGAAGCGGAAGCGATTTATGGATTGTCACCACCCGATTCATCTTCACGCGAGAGCAAGGCCTGGAAACGCAGGTGACGGGCAGCGAGTGATCGGACCGCTATGTGTGGTTGAGCTGGTACCGTGTTGCTGAAGTAAAATGCACGCTTCCGTATTTCAGGCAAGCCGATCACGGCCCCGTTAACCATTGTTCAAGACGTTACCGATGCAGACACCAGACCGCTATGCCGTGATCGGCAATCCGATAGCGCACAGCAAATCGCCAGACATTCATGCCATTTTCGCCAGGCAGACAGGGGAGCGCATGAGCTATGAGCCCCTTCTGGCACCGCTCGATGGTTTTGCCGCTACGGTGCGGCAGTTTGTCGCCCAGGGCGGAAAAGGGGCAAACGTTACCGTTCCCTTCAAGCTCGAGGCATTCGATATGGCATCGGATCTGACAGCTCGGGCAAAATCCGCCGGAGCGGTCAACACACTCAAGTTCGAAGGGAAAGCAACATTTGGCGATAATACGGATGGAGTCGGCCTGATCACGGATATTGTCCGGAACGCAGACAGACCAATAAAGGGAAAACGAGTGCTTTTGCTCGGTGCTGGCGGCGCGGCGCGGGGCGTCATGCTGCCCTTGATCGAGCAGGAACCGAGTGAACTGGTCATAGCCAATCGCAGTCTCGATAAGGCGGTTGATCTGGCGCGGCAATTTTCTGCCGGGAGCAGCGTTCAGGTTTCTTCATTTTCAGACTTGAAGGGGCAATTCGACCTGGTCATCAATGCGACATCGGCCAGTCTCGTTGGCGATGTGCCTCCTGTCCCGGCAACCGTCTACGGAGCGGATACGCTTGCTCTCGATATGGTGTATGGAAACCAGCCGACCCGATTCATGACTGCTGCCGCACAGCATGGTGCTGCCGTGAGGGACGGGTTTGGCATGTTGGTCGAGCAGGCTGCAGAGTCGTTTTTCATCTGGCGCGGAGTGCGTCCCGATACCAGGCTGGTCTTTGCAGCGTTTAGGCCATAACGATGCAGAAGAAGATGCTGTTTCTGCGAAAATACTGGCTCTGGCTTCTTCTGGGCGTGCCAGTCGCGCTGTTCTTGCTGCTGCAATTGTATTTCTTTCTCCAGATCGGCTGGTGGGTCAACCACAACCCGGGATCTACCAGCTTCATGAGGCAACAGCTTGCCGTACTGCAGGCAAAAAATCCTGATGCGAAGTTGAAGCACAAGTGGATTCCTTATGACCGAATTTCGATGAACCTGAAGCGCGCCATCATTGCGTCGGAAGACGCCAATTTTTCCGAGCACGAGGGCGTGGACTGGGACGCTTTGCTGAAGGCTTATGAAAAGAATTCGAAAAAGGGCAAGGTAGTCGCTGGCGGGTCAACCATTACGCAGCAACTGGCCAAAAATCTATTCCTTTCCGGAAGTCGCAGTTATTTTCGGAAAATCCAGGAGTTCATCATTACCTATATGCTCGAATTCTGGATGGATAAGGAGCGCATATTCGAGATTTACCTGAACGTGGTCGAATTCGGTGCCGGCGTATTCGGCGCCGAAGCGGCGGCGCGCCACTATTACGGCATCTCGGCCGCGAATCTCGGCGCAAGTCAGGCGGCCAAACTTGCCGTCATGCTTCCGAATCCGCGTTATTATGGCTCGCATCGCGATTCCGCCTATTTGACACGCCGGACTGCGATCATCCTTCGCCGAATGGGATCGGCTGAGCTACCGTAACCTCTTTGTAACCCCTTCTTCAAAACGCAGTTTGCGGCTGAGCAGGACAGGTGCAAGCTTTCCACGGGGTAAGACTAATTTCTTGCCTGTATACATTCTTCTCAGTACACTTTCGCTGTTTTTCATGCAAACAGGCCTCTGATTCGGTAGACAAAAGATCACTCGAATTGGTCAAATCATTCGGGGCAAGTCGTCCGGCCTGTCATGCAAACTCCGCCTTTACCTGAAAGACAGGGGCGGCTACGAGTTCGGCTGAAAGAAATCCTCATGATTAATGTCTTTATATTGCAGAATGGTCGATTGAACCAGGTGCCCATTGAATCCCGTGCCGACCTGGAGACTATCGAGCCTGTCTGGGTGGATTTGACCGAGCCGACCGATGAAGAACGGAGATGGGTCAAAAATATTTATGGCGTGGCGCTTCCCGATGAAGATGATGTCGGCGACATTGAAGCCTCGGCGCGCTACTATGAGGCTGAGAACGGTGATTTGCATCTACGCACCGACTTTCGTATCGATGACGATGATGGCCCCTCCCAGACGGTAACCGTCGCGTTCATCCTGGCGCGCAACATGCTTTTTTCCGTGCATGCCGAAGATCTTCCTGTATTCCGGCTTGTGCGGATGCGTGCGCGCTCGCGGCCAGGGTCGATCACCGATTACAAGGATGTTCTGCTTGATCTGTATGCGACCGATGCAGAGTATTCGGCTGACGCACTGGAAGGCATTTATCAGAAACTGGAAGAAGTCAGCAGCAAGGTGCTGCAGGAAGAATTTACGGACCAAGATGCGGCCGCCACGTTGAATGCCATCGCAAAAGAAGAGGATTTGAACGGTCGTATCCGGCGCAATATGATGGACACGCGGCGTGCCGTCAGCTTCCTGATGCGCGGTCGCTTGCTCGATGCTGCACAGTTCGAGGAGGCGCGGCAGATTCTGCGCGATATCGAGTCGCTTGATGGGCACACGTCCTTTCTCTTCGATAAAATCAACTTCCTGATGGATGCCACCGTCGGCTTCATCAATATCAATCAGAATAAGATCATCAAGATATTCTCAGTTGCAAGCGTCGTTTTTTTGCCCCCAACGCTGATTGCGAGCATCTATGGAATGAATTTCCAGATTCTGCCCGAACTCCGTTGGAACCTGGGTTACCCCTTTGCGCTGGTAATGATGCTGGCAAGCGCGATTGCGCCATTCTGGTACTTCCGCAAGCGAGGTTGGCTGAAGTAAACAGGGCTGCCGCCTCGTTTTCAGATGCGCCAGAGAGGCATATGCGTCTTGGCTCCCGCGTCGTTCCTGTATTCTGTCGCTTGAGCGGTCTCCGCCATTCTGTTTTCTGCAGCAGTCTTCCGGTATGCAGACTATTTGGCAGCGATAGTTAAAGCACTTTCGGTCGACAATTTCTTATCATTCCAAAAGATACCAATATCTTCATTTTTTCGTCACTTTGCAACTCCTATTTTGATATTGCTCGGATCGCTTCGATGTATTTGCAGTGATTCGGCTTTGAATCCGGCTATGCAAAAGTGTTGCTATTTTGTAAGAAAAGATATTTTTGGTGACCCAAAAAAGCCACATTTTTGTTGCAAGTTCTCCAGCTTTACTCTTATTGATTGTTTTATTGCTCAAAAAGTGTTGCTTTTGCGCAATTCCATAGTATTCTGGAATTAATAGTCGGAATGAATCAAGGTGGAACTAATGAGTCGCTCCAGTTTGAAAGTCATGGTAATTGACGATAGCAGCACCATTCGTCGGACAGCAGAGCTGTTCTTGAACGCGGCAGGTTATCAGGTCATTCTTGCGGAAGACGGTTTTGATGCTCTTTCAAAAATTACGGACCACAATCCGTCGCTGATCTTTTGCGACATCCTGATGCCGCGGTTGGACGGGTACCAGACGTGTGCTTTGATCAAAAAAAGTGGGAAGTTTCATTCAACGCCCGTCATTATGCTTTCGTCAAAGGATGGCCTGTTCGATCGTGCCCGCGGGGCAATGGTCGGATCGGAGCGATATCTGACCAAGCCGTTCACCAGGGAAGACTTGCTGAGTGCGGTAAAGGACCACGTCAATTCCGCTTCGTAATTACTGTTTTTATTAGAGGATTAAAGATGGCCATAAAAAAAATTCTGGTTGTAGATGATTCACCAACGGATCGCTATTATCTGACCGATATCCTGGCCAAGAATGGGTATTCTGTCTCTACTGCCGAAAGTGGTGAAGAGGTCATGGACAAAGTCAAGGCGGATAAGCCGGATCTGATCCTAATGGACGTGGTTATGCCAGGCAAGAATGGTTTTCAGACCACGCGCACCATTACCCGCGATCCCGCCATGCAGAACATATTTGTGATCATGTGCACCAGCAAGGATCAGGAAACGGATCGTATTTGGGGGTTGCGCCAGGGGGCTCACGACTATCTGGTGAAGCCAATCGATGCGCAACTGCTTCTGCAGAAGATTGCCGCTCTGGGTTAATGACAAGCCATGACGCAGATCATCGACCCCAGCATGGAGCGTGCGGCCCAGGCGAGCGAGAAAGACGATCGCCGCAAGCGCCTGCGCGAATTCCAGTCCGAGTTGGTCGAGCGCATGCAGGCTGCGCGCAGCAGTACGGATGCGACCGCTAATCACCTAGGCGTATTGATCGGCAATACTCGCTGGTTGATCGACTTGCAGGAAGTCGGCGAAATCGTGCCGGTCGGCGCGATTGCGAAAGTTCCATTGACGCAGAGTTGGTATCTCGGATTATTTAATCTCAGGGGAAATCTGATCGGAGTGGTCGATTTCTCCCGTTATCAAGGACTCTCTTTCACGGATGTTGATGCTGAAAGCAGAGTTGTGACTTTCGCATCCCGTTTGTCTTTGAATTGCGGCCTGCTGGTATCGCGCATATTGGGTCTGCGCAATATGGCGGAAATGACGTTGCAGTCTTCCGGCACGCAAGAAACAGAAGCACCGATTCAGTTGTTCCTTGATCTGGAATCAGTGCGATGGAACAGGCTGAGTCTATCGGCGCTTGTTCAAAGCCCCCGTTTTTTACAAATTGGCTCGTGACAATATAGATATTGGAAGAGGAGGTTGGTAATGGCGTTCAAGCTACCGTTTTTAACCCGAAACGACAAAGGGTCGATACCGGCACGGGAAGGCTTGCCCGAAAGATTGCCCGATTCTTCTGATGGGATGCAGACAGACGCCGATATCCTTTCAGCAAGTTCGGGATTGGCTGGAAAGGACTTCTCTCCAGAGAGCGATCTCCGGATTCCGCTGATCGGCCATCTTCCACAACAAAGACAAGAGCGGATATTGCTGTCACTGCTGGTCTTCTCCTTTGTCATGATTCTGGTTTTCGGCCTTGCCCAATGGCAGAGAAGCTACCTGACGACTTATCAGGTGGAGATGGTCGGTGAATCGCTCAAACAATACCAGAAAATCAGCAAGGCCTTGCCCGGCTTGGTCCAGGGACATCCTGAGGCTATCGATCAGTTGGAAGAGGGGCAGCGACTGCTCAACAAGAACCTGGATGACTTGAATCAGGCTCAGACCGGTGAATTCGTCGGTTCCGGCGAAACGTACGGCTATCAGGTCTATAAACCGGATGCCAAGCTTATCGACATGACGCTGGAAATTACGGCAATCTGGCAGGCCCCCAATGATGCGTTGACCAATCTTCTGACCAAGGCGGACGGGCTGAAACGCTTTTCGACCGCTCAAGGCAAGATCAAGGAAGTATCTCCAGCCATTGTTCAGTTGATCGACCAGATCGCTATATATACCCAGCGTAATAACTCGACCGTGCAGGAAGTGGCGGCTGCCAGCCAGTTGCGGATTCTGAACCAACGTATCAGCCAGAATCTTGACGCCATGGTTAGCAACAGGGAAGCATCCGCAGAAACGACTCAGTCGTTGACCAGGGATTTTATTGCGTCGCTCGGCATTGTGGATGGCTTTATGAATGGCAGCGAATCCCTGCGCTTGGCTGTTATTCATGAGCCTGCAACCAGGGAAAAACTGTCGAGGCTGCAGTCGCTCCTGGCGCAATATCAGAAATCCGCTGAAGTTGTCGCCAGCGCCGTGGGCAATTTGCAGACCGCGAAACAGGCGGAACAATTGGTTCTGGCTAATAGCGATGTGGTCAGGGATCAGTTGTCAGAACTGAAGAACCTGTACTGGCAGGATATGAACACATCACGTTGGCCGTACTGGATGATGCTGGTGTTCGTGCTTGTTGCCATGCTTGCCGTTGCGGGTATGGTGGTCGCGCAGTTGCAGGGCGGCCTCATCAATACACGTGAGGCAGAAAAGCGCCGAAGAGAAGCTGAAGCGCAAAGACTGCAGGCGCAAAAGCAGGAGGAAGAAGCCAAGGCCATCAATGAAAGAAACCAGGCCGCTATTCTTCGTCTCATGAACGAACTGACAGAGGTCGCGGACGGTAATTTGACCGTGCAGGCGACCGTTTCGGAAGACATTACCGGTGCGATCGCCGACTCCATTAACTATACGGTTGAGGAGTTGCGTATTCTGGTAGGCCGGGTTACCAAGACGGCGGAGCAGGTTACGTCTGCATCGAACCTCGCGCAACAGATCTCTTCCGTCCTTATCAAGGCGTCTCAGCAGCAATCCAGTGAAATTCAGGATACCAGCCAGGCCGTTCTGAAAATGGCGGAAGACATTACGGAAGTGTCAAAGTCTGCCAGCCAGTCGGCGGACGTTGCTCGCCAGTCTCTGGCGGCGACAGCGCAAGGTTCGATGGCGGTGGAAAACACCATTAAAGGAATGGATGAGATTCGCATGCAGATTCAGGAAACTGCAAAACGCATCAAGCGTCTTGGCGAATCGACACAACAGATTGGTGAAATCACGGAACTGATTTCGGACATTACTGAACAGACCAACGTCCTTGCGTTGAACGCGGCGATTCAGGCCGCATCCGCCGGTGAGGCCGGGCGCGGATTCTCGGTGGTCGCGGAAGAAGTTCAGAAGCTGGCAGAGCGTTCAGCCGCCGCAACGCGTCAGATCGGTGCGCTGGTCCGTACGATTCAGACCGACACGCAGGACGCGGTGGCCGCTATGGAAAACTCGACGCAGGAAGTTGTGGAAGGTGCAAAGCTGACAGACGCCGCAGGTGCTGCGCTGACGGACATCGGCCACGTTTCGAACCAACTGGCAGAACTGATTCAACAAATTTCCTCGATGACGGAAGAACAGGCAAAATCGGCGAACAGCGTGGCGAGAAACATTCAGAACATGCTTGGCGTGACGGAGCAGACGCAGCAGGGTACGCAACAAACGGTACAGTCGATTCAACAGCTGAACATGCTGGCCGAAGAGTTGAAAAATTCGGTATCGCGTTTCCGCGTTTCGAGTTGAACAAAGGGGATTCAGGTATTTAACCTTGTTGTATATCTCGGTCTGAGATCGGGTTTTGTGACCGGCAATGCGCACTCATGGATAGGACGCTTATTGCCTTTTTGAGCCAATGGATCAATCATGAGCATCCACATTCCTGCCGAAGCGGACGGCAACCTGGAAAATTTTGATACCGGGCCATTATCTTGGGTAATGGGAGAAATCCGGGAAGCGTTGCATCGTTCCAAGACGGCTCTCATCGATGCCATTGAGAAAGACAGCGAATCCAGCGAGACCCTGATCAATCATGCCAGCACGTATCTCCATCAGGCGCATGGTGCGCTGCAAATTGTGGATGTGTCCGGCGTCAGTCTGATTACCGAAAGCGTTGAAGAGGTGTTGCATGGCATGGCCGAGAAACAGATACCGGTCAGCCTTGAGAATGCAAAACTGATTGAGAATATTTACCAGGCACTGGTGGAATATCTGGAGGATCTTCTTGGCGGATCTCCGCAGCGCCCCATTTCTCTTTTTCCGTTTTACAGGGAATTGAAGGAACTCCTCGGTGTGCGGAGGATTCACCCGGCCGATCTGTTTTTTCCCGATCTCGCCAATAAAAAGGATCTGATCCCGGATGTATCAGGCCATTCGCCTTCCGAAAAATCCAACTTTGATTATGCGGAATTGCGACCGCGTTTCGAGAAGCTGTTATTGCCTGTATTGAAGAATTCACCTACGCTCGCCGGTTCGGAAGAAGCCAAGGCGATGATGGAACTGGTTGCGGAGGTCGAAAAAGCGCAGGACAACGTGAAGCTGCGCGATTTCTGGCGAGTCATGCTGGCATTTGCCGAGACGGTTTATAACGGAATGTTCAGCAATGAATTGCATGTCAAGTATGTTTTTGCTCGCATCAATTTGCAAATCCGTCATTTGGCGGAGCAATCGAATCTGCTTTCGGAAAGGCTGATCCGGGAAGCGTTGTTTCTGATCGGATGCGCCGAGGATGCCACCCCCCTGATGCAGGATATCCGTAATGCCTACCAGATCGATGGTTTGATTCCGGCCGACTATGAGACCAAGAAATACGGCTTGCTCGACCTTGACGCGCTCGATACGGCAAAGCAGGTTCTGGCAGACGCAAAACAGGCCTGGGTCCGCGTTACGGGCGGAGAAGACGGCGCCAATGTGGAATTTGCCGGCAAAACCAGAGAGCTGGCTGAGGCAAGCGCCAAACTGAAGCAGCCCTCTTTGGCGCTTGTTTTTCATACGGTAAGCGCATTGGCGCAGAATGGTGTTCCCGCGGAATCGAAAGAGGTGCTGGCTCTCGAAATGGCCTCCCTGCTTCTGTTCGCCGAAAATGCGCTGGAACAAATCAGGCAATTGCCAGCCGACTTCGGGCAAAAATCGGAAGTGTTTGCCAGCCGGCTTATTGCTATCCAGTCGGGCAAGCCGCTTGATTCAGAGGAATCCATTGCCGGGGCGGCACCTGAAAAGCAGCAACAGCGTACGGTTATGCAGTTGGCGGCCGAAATGGAGTCGAGCCTCCGACAGGTTGAAAGGATACTTGACGAATACTTTGTCGATATCTCGCAATTTGAGCTTCTGTCTGAGGCCGACCCTATCCTGCATCAGATTGAGGGCGGGCTGCAGCTTGTCGAACAGGAGGACGCAAGACAGGCTGTTCTGCATGTACAGAAAGTTCTCAAGGAGTTGTATGCCATCGGTGCCGATAGCGAACGGGTAAACCAGGAAACGCTGCAGGACATTGCGCATAATGTGAGCGCATTAGGATTCTTCCTGGAAATGCTCGCTCAACATCCGGAGTCGGCAAGAAATCGTTTCTCATTCGATCATGCAGCAGGGCTTTTCCGAACGCGTTTCATCGATACTCCTGATGAACGCAATGCGGTTTTCATGTATTCGGAAACCGATTCGGCGCAAGGCCAGTTGGATGAAATACTGGGTGGCGCGGACAATGTACTCAAGAAAAGCAAAAGCATTACAGACAATACGGTTTCCGAACGGCAGGAAACTACAGTTCCCGAGCAAGTTGCCAGTTCCACCCAGGATGCCAAGGCGCAAGACGCTTCTCCAGACAGCTCTGAGGACGATGAGTTGCTGGAAATTTTCATTTTGGAAGCGGAAGAGGCGCTGGATTATGTCAAGGATACTGTCTCGCAGATGCGGGGAATGCCGGAAGATCAGGAGCAGTTTCCGACCATTCGCCGTTCTTTCCACACTCTGAAGGGCAGCAGCCGGATGGTCGGTCTGACCGCTTTTTCGGAGGCGTCCGCCAGCGTCGAGCAGGTAATGAATTTGTGGCTTTCGGAAGCGCGTGGCGGAACGCCTGCACTGTATGGCCTCCTTGAAAAGGCCGCTGAAGAGCTTGGCAAATGGGTGGCCGATCTGAAAACGTCAGGGAAATCCCCAAGAACGTCTGAAGCGTTGGTGGCGGCGGCCGACCGGGTCAAGAAGGGTGGCGACTTTTACCTTGAAGAAAGCTCGACGGATTCGGAGGAGGACACACAGCCCGAGACTCTCGATTCACAAGCCGGTCAACAACAGGAAGAACCGACAGTTGAGATGGTTATCGAGGCTGATAAAGACGCTGAAGCGGAAGACGTCGCATCCGGTGCGGAAATCGGACTGGATTTCGACACCGCGCCAGTTGAGTCGCTGATGGATTCGAATGTGGTTGATTTTCCTGCGGTGAAGTCCGAGGCTGTAAAGGATGATGATTTCAGGCAGATCGGCGACCTTCAAGTCAGTTTGCCCTTGTTCACCATTTATCTCTCGGAAGCCAACGAACTTATTCGTTATCTCTCCCAGGAATTTGCTGCCTGGACAAATGAACCGGACCGCGCGGTTCCCGACAAGGCAATTCATTCAGCGCATTCCTTGTCTGGTTGTTCGGCTACGGTTGGCTTGCATCCAATGCAGGAGGTAGCGCATGCGCTTGAGATGTTCCTCCAGGGGCTGGACAATCGCCGCCAGGCAGTGGCCGTAGAAGAATTTGCCGTCTTGCAGGAATGCATAGACAGTCTTGAACAGATGTTGTCTCAGGTCGCTCTTTACGAAATGCCGCAGTCGCCAACGGAACTGTTGATGCGGATGCAGGAAATGCAACCCGGGCCGTCCAGATATGAAGAAGTCGAGCAAGTCCAGGCAAAGCTTGAGGACGCTCCGACAGAAAATGCTCCGGCTGAAAATGCTCCTCATTTCATAGAAAACGAGGATGTGCAGGAAAACGGTGAGGATGTTCAGGAAAGCGCTCCTGCAGCTCAAGCCGATGCGGAACCGGCTCAGGCGCTCGGTCCCAAAGACTTGCTTGACCCCGATTTGCTACCTATTTTTTTGGAAGAAGGCCGTGATTTGCTGCCTCAGGTTGGCCAGGCTTTGCGAGCATGGCAAAAAGCCCCCTCTGACTTCAGCTATGCGCCGATAATTCAGCGTCTCCTGCACACCGCGAAAGGCAGTGCGCGGATGGCTGGTGCGATGGGGCTAGGACAGCATATTCACTTGATGGAAAGCCGAATCGAAAACCTCCTGCGTACTAAAGCGGTATCGCCTCAGGTGCTTGACGACTTGATGGCTCGGTATGACCACGGTATGCAGCTGTTCTCTTTGTTGGAGGAAGACCCGGGTGAAAGTCCTGTTTCGGCGCCTACTGTCCAGGCACAGGATGCGCCAGAGAATGCGGTCTCCTCAGAAGAACCGGGCAAGGTTGTCAATTCGTTGCCAAGCGCTGCTGCATCAACCCAGAGAGTGCGCGTTCGCGCCGATATTCTGGATCGACTTGTCAATCAGGCGGGCGAAGTGTCGATCGCACGTTCCAAAATCGAGAATGAAATCGATAATTTGCGACAGTCGATGTTCGATCTGACAGATAACCTGACGCGTTTGCGCCAGCAATTGCGTGAGGTTGAGATCCAGGCCGAGACGCAGATTGCATCGCGGTTGGCGCAAACGAGCGACAGAGAGTTCGATCCGCTCGAATTCGATCGATTTTCGCGCTTGCAGGAACTGACCCGGATGATGACGGAGAGCGTGGACGATATTTCGTCGATCCAGGAGGGGTTGATACGCACAGTCGACAATACGTCGCTCGATTTGCAGAATCAGAACAGGCTAACCCGCGTTCTGCAAGAGGATCTGATGCAAGTGCGGATGGTTCCTTTTGCGAGTATTGCCGAGCGCTTGTATCAGGTGACGCGTCAAACGTCGAAAGAGACCGACAAACGCGTCAATCTCGATATCAAGGGTGCCTCCGTTGAAGTCGATAGAAGCGTTCTGGACCGCATGATGGGGCCGCTTGAACATCTACTGCGTAATGCGGTTGTGCACGGGGTTGAGTCCCGTGAAGCACGAAAGGCATCGGGCAAGGACGAGACGGGTGAGTTGCTGGTCGAAATCAGACAGGAAGGCAACGAAATCATTCTCGAACTCTCGGACGATGGTCAAGGGCTGAACCTGGATCGCATTCGTGAAAAGGCGGAATCCGCCGGACTGCTGAAGCCTAACCAACAGGTATCCGAAGCGCAACTGAAGGAAATGGTGTTCCAGCCCGGATTCTCTACCGCAAGCGAGATAACCCAATTGGCAGGCCGCGGCGTCGGCCTGGACGTGGTACGCGCAGAGGTGGCCGGGCTTGGCGGCCGCGTGTCGATCAGTTCGGACGCAGGAAAAGGCACGCGGTTTACGGTTATTCTGCCGTTGACGCTGGCTGTTACGTCGGTCGTCTTGCTGTCGACGGGCGGCAAGACTTTTGCCGTGCCGTCCACTCTGGTCGAGCAAGTGCAGCACTTCAAGAGCGATGCATTGACAAGTGCCTACAGGGCCGGCTCGATATCGTGGCGGAATGAACCGGTTTCTCTGCATTTCCTTTCTGCATTGCTGGGTGAGGCGAACGACGTTCCAGTCATTCAGCAATACACGCCAGTCGTTATTCTGCGAAGCGGCAACGACCGGGTGGCTGTTCACGTCGATCAGATTCTCGGCAACAAGGAAGTGGTCGTTAAAAACGTTGGCCCTCAACTGGCACGTATGCCTGGCATTGCCGGGGCGACCGTACTCGGATCGGGTGAAATCGTTCTGATTCTGAACCCGATACCCTTGGCGCACAAGGTGGCCTCGATTGTAAAAGACGCAATGCGCGAAGATGCCGCAGCAGTTCCTGATCCTACATCAAAAGCGATCACCATTACAGGCGCCGAGAAAAAAGAGGATGCCGTATCGGGAGGCGGCGCGGACGGTGCATCAGCCGAGGGCGTCCGCAGAAAGAATATCGTGATGGTGGTCGACGATTCATTGACCGTGCGGCGGGTGACACAACGCTTCCTGACGAGAGAAGGGTATCAGGTCGTGCTTGCCAAGGATGGCGTCGATGCGCTTGAGCAGCTTCAGAACATAACGCCCGACGTCATGCTGGTCGATATTGAAATGCCCAGGATGGATGGTTTTGACCTGACCAGGAATGTGCGCGGCGATTCGAAGTGGCGTTCCATTCCGATCATCATGATCACATCGCGGTCGGCAAGCAAACATCGGAATTACGCCATGGATCTTGGCGTGAACGAGTACTTCGGAAAGCCGTTCCAGGAAGAAGAATTGCTGAAATCCATCAATTCTTTTGTTGGTCGGGAAAAGGTTTCTGTCTGATGCTTGACGATTAGGGCTTGGCCTGTTGGTCTTCCGAGAGTGCTTTCAGGTGAAGTGTTTGACGGCGCGGGATGATTTGTTCATCGGCTTTTCCTTGAGATAACTTGTCGCGTTTTCCATTCGCTTGAAGCAATCGGCCAGCATAGTCCTGGCCGATTGCTTTCCGAATCTCGGCCGGAGTGCCTCCTTGCGCTATTAGCCATTCCGATACCAGTGATGCGAGTCGATCAAGCGCTATTCCATGCGTGGCATGCGTTTTGGCATGCAACCAGTCCGAAAATTGCATGAATCGATCAAATGGAGATGTTCCCAGCATGATCTTGATCGTACTGGCAAACCTTCCGGAATTGGCGACCATATCCCAATACCGTGCAAAACGAAGCAATCGTTGCATGGAAGCGAAATCTATCCTGTCCGTTGCCAGAATAGCGTATGGCGGTGAAGGGTCGAATACCAATCCGAAATCGGCAGTGTGGCGAATGATCGGCGTTCCGCGCAGGCGCTTGATGATCCCGAGTTGAATCTCATGCGGCCCGATTTCCACTAGCCGGTCAAAGCCCCTGGCAAAGCTCTCCATGTTTTCGCCAGGCAAGCCGGCGATCAGGTCGACGTGCAGGTGAGCATGGGAATGGCCCAGCAGCCATCGGATATTTTCGGCCGATTTCAGATCGTCCTGCCGGCGGCTTATCAGTGACTGGACTTCCGGGTTGAATGTCTGAATACCAATTTCGAGTTGGAGTGTGCCTGGGGGAAACTGCATGATGCAGTTCTTCAAGATGTCGGGAAGGTGGTCTGGCACGAGTTCGAAATGGGCAAAGACGGAGTCATGAGGGTTTGCGTTGATCTTGCCGAGAAAAAACTGCAGGATCCTCAGGCATGAACCGGCTTTGAGATTAAACGTCCGGTCGACAAACTTGAATTGCCGTGCGCCGCGCACATAGAGAGACTCCATCTCCATAAGAAACAACTCCAGGTCGAATGACCAGGCAGTCTTGTCGAGCGAAGAGAGGCAGAATTCGCATTTGAACGGGCATCCACGCGAAGCCTCGACGTACAGGGTTCTATGGGCAATGTCTTCCGCGCTGTAGAAGCGGTAAGGCAACTGTATGTCAGACAGGGGCATCTGTATCCCCTTGTGGATCCGCTGCAGCGGTCGTTGCCCATTCACGATTGCTTTGCAAAGATCGGGAAAGGTCTGTTCGCCCCACCCGGTTACGACATAGTCCGCTAAACGGACAATGGGTTGATTTTCCGTCTCATATGAAACTTCAGGCCCGCCAAGAATGACGATGATGTCAGGTGCGACGGCCTTCAGCATGGCGACGACTTTGGTTGTTTCCTCAACATTCCATATATAGATGCCCAGTCCAATAATACGTGGGCGTAAAGCCAGCATCCTTTCGACGATCGCTCTTGTCTGGTTGCCGATCACGAATTCAAGCAGATGCGTATCCGCCTGGAGATCTCTCATGTTCGCAAGCAGATAGCGAAGTCCAAGAGAAGCGTGAGCATAGCGCGCATTGAGGGTTGACAGGAGAATGGTCATAGAAAGGCGCCAAGCTCAAAATTGGTTTGTGCGCCGTGTATGCGGGTGCACGGAAAGAACACCGATTCTGCTGGAAGAGAAAGAACGTTTAGCAATGAACCATGAAGATGCAGGCGGGCATTCATGGATGCAATAGAAGATGAGTTGACCGATAAAAAGGAACAGAGATCTCTGCCCATGTATGGGCATAAAAAAGTCCAATTATTCACCATTCTTGATATGAAGAAATTGACTCCGGTCAAGAATTCTACGGCTGCTGACGAGCTATGATAGATGTTAACTTGAATAAAAGGTACTGGCAGCCGGATCTTTTTTAAAGATTGCCTTGGATGCCAGTAATTAAAGGTCAAGACGGTACGATCCTTCTGGAAAAAGGCCGGCATGGAAGCAAATAGATCTACTTTTTTCAGGAAAAAAGGCTGAAAGTGGCCAAAAGAGCATCAGTAGCAGCAACGTGCAACATCAGTAGCAAGTAGTAAGCAAGTTAAACAACTGATTCATTGGAGATTAATAAGTTATGGGTAAGTATGCATTATCAGGTGTACGTGTCCTGGACATGACCCACGTGCAAGCGGGTCCGACCTCGTCTCAGCTTCTCGCATGGATGGGCGCAGACGTTATCAAATTCGAGCCGCCGGGAACCGGCGACATCACTCGTATGCAATTGCGCCATATGAAGGATGTTGACAGCTTGTACTTCACAATGCTGAACAGCAACAAGCGTTCGATCACGGTCAACATGAAGAGCAAGGCTGGTTGCGAAGCTTTCGAAGAACTGATCCGCAAATGCGACGTCATGATGGAAAACTTCGGTCCCGGCGTTCTGGATCGTTTTGGCTACACCTACGAAAAACTGCAGGAAATCAACCCCGGCCTGATCTACGCATCGATCAAGGGCTTCGGCGCATCGGGTCCGTACTCCAACTTCAAGGCCTACGAGCCGATCGCTCAGGCAATGGGCGGCTCCATGTCCACCACCGGTTTCCCGGAAAATGCACCGACCATCACCGGCGCACAGATTGGCGACACCGGTACCGGCCTGCACTTGGCAATCGGTATCTGCGCAGCGCTGTACCACCGCACGCACAATGGCGGCAAGGGCCAGTACGTTGAAGCAGCGATGCAAGACTCCGTCATGAACCTGTGCCGCGTGAAGTTCCGCGACCACGGCCGTCTGATGGCTGGCAAGGGCGCTCTGTCCGAATACAGCCGTCCGACCATGGGCCTGACCTCGGTACCGCGCGCCGGTAACGACTCGGGTGGTGGTCAGCTGGGTAACTGTATCCCCTGCAAACCGTTCGGCCAGAACGACTATGTCTACATGGTCATCCAGGAAGCCATCTGGCCGCTGATCGGTCGTACCGTTGGCGGCGACGAACTGGCAAACGATCCGCGCTTTGCAACGATCGGCGAACGCCGCAAGAACCAAGCCGAACTGTGGAAGCTGCTGGGCGATTTCGCCAAGAACTACACCAAGTTCGAACTGACCGCATTCTTCAACTCGAAGGATATTCCGTGCGGCCCGGTTCTGACGACCGAAGACATCACCAAGGACGAGCACATCGCTCACCGCAAGATGTGGGTACACGTACCTGGCCATCCTGCATACGATCAGCATGGCGGCTACTGGACGGTCGGTATGCCGGTTGTTCTGTCCGAAGGCAATGTTACGGAAATCACGCCGGCTCCGATGCTGGGTCAGCATACCGAAGAGATCCTGACGAAAGTCTGCGGTTTCTCGGCTGAGAAGATCGAGCAGATGAAGGCTGAGGGTGCATTCTCCGTACCGGAAAGAAGAAAGAAGTAATACTGCCGACAAGC
>Ga0316613_10001303_pt1 | contig 17187 bp, 14 predicted proteins | sample OWC_soil_day10_C_2_FD_207647 | JGI IMG/M metagenome (GOLD analysis project Ga0316613, IMG submission 207647) | Wetland soil microbial communities from Old Woman Creek delta, Ohio, United States - OWC_soil_day10_CT_b | ecosystem: Environmental > Terrestrial > Soil > Wetlands | place: USA: Ohio...
TTTAGCCGGGAGAAGCAACTCCATTTCCATGTAGTGCCTTATTGTATCAATCGTAACATTATGTTCGCGGGCAAACTCCCCTATCCTCAAAGCAATCCCTCCCCCAGCACTAGCCTCGTCCCCTATCTTTGCTGACGATACCTTCCTATAATAATTCTTGCAATCCCCTGCTCTTCCTCCCAGTTCGGCTGTAAGCATCGCGCTATCAAACCCTAAGCTGTAGCTTAAATCCGACACTACACATATTTAACACTTTATCTTCTTCTTGCCTTGGTTTTGTGTTATAATGTTGTCAGACAGTAACACGAATTTATGATTTCGTGTTACTGTCTGACAACAGACGGAGGTTTACTACATATGCATATTCCAGATGGATATTTAAGTCCTTCCACTTGCGCTACATTAGGTGTCGTTATGGTTCCCATATGGTATCGGGCTTCCACTAAACTAAAAGATACTTTGGACATCTCGCGAATTCCTTTATTGGCCATGGGAGCTGTTTTTTCTTTTCTGATTATGATGTTTAATATTCCCATTCCTGATGGGACTACGGCCCACGCTATCGGCGCAGCCTTACTCGCGATTATTTTAGGCCCATGGGCAGCGGTCTTTGCCCTGAGTATCACTTTAGTTATTCAGTCGCTTGTATTTGGCGACGGGGGAATATTGGCGTTAGGTGCCAATGCATTCAACATGGCTTTCATTGCCCCTTTTGTCGGTTATTATGTATACCGTTTGATTAACGGCAAAGCCCTCCCCGGTTCCAACCGGCAACTTATTGCGGGAGGCGTTGCCAGTTACGTTGCCATTAACGCAGCAGCATTAGCAGCCGCAATCGAGTTCGGCCTACAGCCGCTTTTGTTCGTTGCTCCTGATGGCACCCCCTTATACTGCCCCTACGATTTAACAGTTACTCTACCGGCTATGATGCTGGCGCATCTCACCCTTGCTGGAATAGTTGAAGGAATCGTAACCACTGCAACATTAAAATTTTTAGCAAATCAAGCCGTAGATAGCCTGACGGTTCCAACCGAACCCCGCAAGGAGGTATGACTTACATGCATAGACAGTATTGGTTCATTTTATTAATTATTGCCATACTATCTCCGCTGGGTCTTTTAGCCAACGGTACTGCCTGGGGTGAGTGGGATGCTGAAGGACTACAGGCAATGCTAGGCTACGTTCCACAGGGAATGGAGCATGTGCAAAATATTTGGCAAGCCATATTCCCCGACTATAGTATACGGTTTTTAGGCGAAAGCATTTTGGGTCAGTATGCCGGATATATCCTATCGGCACTTATTGGGTCGGTTATCATTTACACGCTGATGCTCTTTATCACTAAAATCCTTGCCGCCTCCCAAAAACCCGCTGTAAAGTAGACATGTGCAAAGTTATCTTTGCTTCATTGTTACTCAATTAAAAAGGACGAACTACGGTGTTTTTTACATGCGTAGCTCGTCCTTTTTAATTAGAACGGATTCCTAATTAATTACTTTGAATGATATACACGCTGACCACCAATAAAACAATCCCTACCGCTCTCAACGGAGTAATTGTATGAACCGCAAATCCCAATAGGCCGAAGTGGTCAAGCACAACCGCCGTCACTATTTGCCCCGTAACAATTAAACTAAACATATTGGCAGGACCTATTCTCGGTGCAGCAACAATCATGCCCACAAGATACAGCGCACCGATAACCCCTCCGGTCAGTTTCCACCACGTCATACTGCCGCCTGAGAGCCCCGACCAACCGGTTAAATTTCCGGTAACCAACAGCAATATTACTAATGATAGCGTAGCGATAATCACATTAATAAATGATGCCTGCAAAGGTCCGCCAAGTACTTCTTTTAACTGCGTGTTAACAGCGGTCTGAATTGCCATTCCCAGACCAACCAACATCGCTAAAATGTAATAAATCAATTGCCTCCCTCTCCTATCCTTGAATGCAATTATTCTTTATCCTAGAATGTTGCTACTTTTCCATATAGACATCGTGTTTACCTCCTACCACATTCCAAAGTTCCCCAATACTTTTTCTTTAGGATAGGCCCGAAGGGAACTGCGCACTTGCCTTTGAAGTCATTATCCTTTATCGTTTCGGCGGTTTACGTCCGTATTTAATCACTTCGATATCGTCGATTGTAACCAGTCCCTCTTGCATTATCTCATCCAGATAGGGCAACAGCTTATTTATATATTCCTCACTATCGACTATTTCAACCAGTAAGGGCAAATCATTGGACAAGGATACAATAGACGCGGTATGAATGCGGCTATTGGCGCCATATCCCATAAGGCCGCGAAAAACAGTAGCGCCTGCCATATCCAACTCTTTGGCTTTTTCTACAATAACCTGATATAAAGCACGCCGCTTCCAATGGTCCGCTTCTCCGATATAGATGCGAAGCCTTTTTGCTTTACTCGCAATTTTTGGCACAAGTCTTTCCCCCTTTATTAAATCACCTTCTAAGACATGTCTAAGTGAATAAAACCATAAGTACCACCCTATTTTTTCCTTTTCCCTTATCCTTCATTCTTATTCCAATTTATCATCCTGCCACCCCACGATGTGTCAGCTTACCTAGCACCTGCCCTAAAAAACAGACTCCTACCAATACGAATGCTACTGGTAGGAGTCATCGGCTTCATGTATTTCCATCATTTTTCCATTGTCTTAATTATATCACAGCAGCAACCAGCGTCAACCTTCACCATCATTATAAAAAAGCATTTGACGCATTATAAATTCTAGCTTATAATGGTGGCAAATATAATCAGCGACATAGGACTGGCGGATAAGTGGAGTACCACGTGGACTATGTCGTTGCACGCCGACCGCCTGGGCACAATACGTATGCTCAGGTGGTTTTTTATTTAACTCCAAACTTTCGAAAAAATGCCACCTAGCAGCAAAATTGGGAGGATTAACTATGAACGCATGGCAAGGGTTTCAGCATGGCAATTGGCAAGAACGCATTGACGTCCGTAACTTTATCCAGTTAAATTACGAGCCGTATCACGGAGATGGCAGCTTTTTATGTTCTCCTTCTAACAAAACTTCTGTTTTATGGTCCAAATGCCGCACATTGCTGGCGGAAGAACATGCAAAAGGCGGAGTGCTATCGGTTGATCCCGACACTGTATCCACCATTACCTCTCACCGGCCCGGCTACATCGAAAAAGACATCGAGGTTATTGTGGGGTTACAAACCGACACGGCGTTAAAACGCAGCGTAATAGTAAACAGCGGGGTCCGTATGACGGAGCAAGCCTGCGAAGCATATGGTTATACCTTAAATCCCCGCATCAGCGATACTTATCACAACCATCGTATAACACATAATAGTGCTGTATTTCAGGTCTATACCGATGAAATGCGTCTTGCACGAAAGGTAGGTATTATCACAGGTTTACCGGATGCGTATGGCCGCGGCCGGATTATAGGCGATTATCGCCGAGTGGCTTTATACGGCGTTGATCGTCTCATAGCGGCAAAACAGTCGGATTACCAAAAACTAGCCGAGCAGGCAATGATTGAAGCGGTGATTCAAAGCCGCGAGGAATTAGCCCTCCAATTGAAAGCGTTAGAAGAACTCGCCGCCATGGCTAAAAGTTACGGTTTTGACATTACCCAGCCGGCCAACACCGCCACCGAAGCGGCCCAATGGTTATATTTTGCCTACTTGGCGGCCATCAAAGAACAAAACGGGGCAGCCATGTCCATTGGACGAATATCGACTTTTTTAGATATTTATCTAGCCCGCGATTTGAAAAACGGCATCATCGACGAAAGCGGAGCACAGGAAATTATCGATCAACTAGTCATCAAGCTTAGATTGGCAAGACATCTTCGTACTCCTGAGTATAACGAATTATTCGCTGGCGACCCCTTATGGGTAACAGAGGCCATTGGCGGTATGGGCGAAGACGGGCGGACACTAGTTACCAAAAGTTCTTTCCGTATACTCCATACACTGTATAATCTTGGACCAGCGCCCGAACCTAACCTTACTGTATTATGGTCTACCCAGCTGCCACCGGAATTTAAACAGTTCTGTGCGCAAGTTTCGATTGACACCAGTGCCATACAATATGAAAGTGACGACATTATGCGTCCCATATATGGGGATGATTATGCGATTGCCTGTTGCGTATCGGCCATGAAGCTTGGTCAGCAAATGCAGTTTTTCGGGGCACGGGCTAACTTGGCCAAAGCCTTGCTAATGGCAATCAATGGTGGCCGGGATGAACGAAGCGGGTTGCAGGTAGGACCACAGCTTGCCGTACCACCAGAGGAATATTTGGATTATGAACTGGTAAGAAAGAATTATAGCCAGGTTCTTTCCTGGCTGGCGGGTCTTTATGTTAACACTCTCAACATTATCCATTGCATGCATGACAAGTACGCGTATGAAGCGGCACAGATGGCGCTGCACGATAGCCAGGTAGAACGCCTGATGGCCTTTGGTGTCGCCGGTTTATCGGTAGCGGTAGATTCCTTAAGCGCTATTCGCTATGGAAAAGTGCGAGCCATCCGTAACGAGTCAGGAATCGCGACCGGATTTGATACAACCGGAGAATATCCCTGTTTTGGTAACAATGATGCCCGTGTTGATGCCCTGGCTAGCGAGTTAACCGCGGAATTCATTAGCGAACTTAGAAAGCATCCGGCCTATCGTAATGCCCAGCATACCCTATCGGTATTAACCATTACTTCAAATGTAATGTACGGAAAAAAGACGGGCGCTACGCCGGATGGCCGCTTAGCGGGAGAAGCTTTCGCGCCAGGGGCGAACCCCATGCATGGGCGGGATAAAAAAGGAGCTCTGGCGGCACTCTCTTCTATTACCGTTATCTCCTATGACCATTGCCGGGACGGAATTTCCTATACGTTTTCCATAGTGCCGGAATCTTTGGGGAAAACCGCTATCGCCAGGCGTAATAATTTGATCGCCCTTCTTGATGGTTACGCCAAACGTCAAGGACACCACATCAATGTCAATGTCTTTGACCGGAAAATACTGGAGGACGCGATGGCGCATCCTGAAAAATATCCGCAGCTTACCATACGAGTGTCCGGTTATGCCGTTAATTTTATCAAGCTAAGCCCCAAACATCAGCAAGAAGTATTAAAACGCACAATATATCAAGTAATTTAATATGAAAGCGCACTATCATTCTATAGAAACCTTCGGAACTGTGGATGGTCCCGGCATTCGTTATGTGCTTTTTTTAGCTGGTTGTAACTTAGGCTGTACGTTCTGTCACAATCCTGACACGTGGGTTCAGGGCAAGCAAACCATTTCGGTACAGGAAGTACTCGCGGATATAGTCAAATACCGAACCTTTTATGATACTTCCGGCGGCGGTATCACAATCAGTGGTGGTGAGCCGCTCTTACAGGCTGATTTTGTGGCCGCACTTCTTGCCGCCTGCCAAGGACTAACTATCAATACAGCCATTGATACTGCCGGGTTTGTTCCCCGAAAAAATATAGATACCGTGCTGCCATTCGTTAACCAGGTATTATTTTCACTAAAATCCGCTACCTCATCGGTTCATCAAACCCTAACGTGTACCGGAAATGAGGCTATTATCGCAAACCTTTTCTATATCGCAGAGCAAGTACCCCTTACCTTGCGCTACGTTGTCATTCCAGGAATAAACGACTCCCCAGAGGAAATTACTGAACTGGCGGAGTTGGTACAGGCATTACCCAAATCCATACCAATAGATTTGTTACCGTATCACAGCATGGGCCGCAGTAAATGGGAAGCCTTGGGAATGAGTTATCGCCTGGCACAAGTTCCGCCCGCACTCCCGGAAGATATACAAAGAGTCAAAAATATATTAACTGCCTTAGGAATAAGCACACTGTAGCATAAACAACAAGCGTCTATCCTTTCATGAAAGGATAGACGCTTGTTGATACATTTACACAAGCCGGGAAAATCACTCCTTGGGTACATTTTATCAATTTAAAACATTCAAATACTAATTGTATAAAACGACAAATTCTGCTAAAATATGAGAAAAAGGGGGAACCTACCATGCCACTTCAAAAAGAAGCTATAGTGTCTTTTATCCGAAAGCAGCTTTCTGAAGCGGATCAAGATACGTTAGCTGGTATAGCAGTTGCTATTAGAAGCGATGCAGAAACACTTATACATTCCATGATACATGCAGCCATAGCGCAAGAGAAACAGCATGCTTTTGATCAAAAATCAGCCAAGTAAAAAGGCAAGCCGTTGCCTTTTTTTCCTCATGAGCAAACCATGCTGTTCAGCTTTTTTAGCGTATTCAACTATTCCAATTCCACTTTCCCCCAATTAATAACCCACACATTTAATTACTCATAAAAAAACCTCCCCCCGCGTGTGTACGAAGGGTGAGGTTTTTCTTAATCCGTTACTTTCTGCAATGTTTTCCCAAACTTAATGCGCCACCAGGAAATGGCCCTTGCGGCGTCTATTTCCTGGCGGATTTTCTTTTGTTCAGGCGGATAAAGGCCTTGACCGGACATATGAGGTTCGCTATATTCTCCATCACTTTCTCCCACATAACCAGACGTAATCCAGAAACCATAATTCATTCCGAAATCATTGCCTAGCGATAAACTGCGTCCGATCGAGTAATACTCAAACTGAGCCGGTGCAATAAGCTCCAGCAAAGTAGGCGTAACATTAATATGGCTGCCGGCAGCGGTAGCAGGCAAAGACTCTTTACTAATCCCTTTGCCATAAACAACAAACGGAATACCGTACCGCTCATACATCGGCGGGTTAACTTCAATATTCATACGGTCGGCGTGGTCTCCTACTATAACAAACACGCTGTCAGGGTATTTGCGGCGAGCCTCTTTAACAAACTGCCCCAACATTTTATCCGCATACCAAAAATGTCCCAGCTTTTTGATAAGTTCCTGATCATTTTTTAACTTTTCCGGTAGCCCTGCAACAACTTGACTGGGATCAAAGCCTGCCCTTTCCAAATCAACGGTGTAGGGTGCGTGATTTGACACCGTCAGGATGACATGCAAACCAGGCTTGTCATCTTGCAGCCGATCTAGCACAGCCTTATACAAATCTGCGTCATCACACCCCCATACATTTCCTCCCACACTATTAAAATCACCCATCCCATAAAAGGCGTCAAACCCCTGCGCCAGTGTGAAATCCTTGATTTTTTCCCAAGAAGCAGGCCCGGCATACCAAAAATCCGTCGTATAACCCAGCCTTTTCATCTGCGGAGCCAAGGCTGTGCTGTAAGGCTCCTTGTAAGACTCCGGCAGATAATTTTGATACAGGTTGGCGTCGGCTAAGCCTGTGACTACGCCCATAACACCGGAAATAGTGCTCATCCCGTTCGGCAAAAAATTAGGCGAGTATGCGGCATCCTCTTGTGCAATGATGCTTTTTAATCCGTTTGCAATATTAAGGTGGCTGTACTGCGGCAGCAACGGCCAGTTTGCATAGCTCTCGGCTATAATTATAAATACATGACGGGGAGGCGCTTCTTGGCCTATCACTACTCTTTTTCGCAAAAAGTCATCAACTTGATCTGATTTTACTGGTCGTCCGGCGAGATAACTACCATAAGCAGCCATGCTTTCCGGCTTCATGTAAAGCCCGGTAGAAGAAGCTACCCGCCCGTTTAGCTCATAGGCCCGGTATAAGGCCTGCACATCATCTAAGATAGCCTCGTTAAGTAGTTGGTCTTTGGTTACACCTGAATTCTCCCAATCAATGTTATAGGCATAGGTCATAGTGCCGCCAAAGCGGATAAAAATGCATAAAAAATAGACCAAAACAAGCAATGCGGCGCGAAGAGCAATGTTCTGGTACCACTTTGGCAGCTTGGGAAAAGCATAGGTTCTTGAAGCTAGAACACGCCGCAGCAACCCGCACAGCAGTACTGCAGTAACGACCGCTAACAATATCCTTACCGGCAAGTTATATTGCTTGATAACGGTATAGCCAATGGCTTGTACATCATCATTCAGCCCATTAAACAGCATTTGATTAAACGCCATGTGAAACTCTTGATAGTACGGAATACGCACATGAAATAAAAAACTGAGAATGACCACGTAGGTTGCTCCCAGGTAAAACCGGATATGATTTAACCTTTTCCCGTGTACAAACAGCCTAAGAAAGGTACAAAAAACCAGCGACAGCAAGGCTAGCAGTCCCGCACTTTTTAAACTAATACGCACCCCATAATACAAAGCCGTACCAATATCGCCCAGAGTAACAGCTTCACTTAAAAAGGAATGCAGAATTATAATAAAGCCTACCCGAAACAAACAAAACACTGCCAGGATAAAGATAAACAGCTTGCACTCCTGCTGCAGCTCGGCAAAAAAATCATTCCAACTCACCAGCTTGATGATAACCCCAACCTTTCGTAATGCCGCCCTTTTAATACCATATAACGCTAATCGTATATCATATTTTGGATTTTCTATGTTTTTTTGCTAAACTCCTGCCCCTTCCGACAAATATTACAGGGAAAATTACCCACAACATATACCTTCTTTTCTGCACCATTGCTAAGAGTTCCCACCTTACCTATCCCCAATAAGAAAGTCACAACCCTGCAGAATACGGTTGCGACTTTATCGGTTAATCCTATTCAATTATTCCGCTCATCAAAATCATGAATCAAATTGAACTGTAGTGGTTCCCATTGTACGCGGTTTCGACTAACAATATGTTTTATCGGCAATTTTTCCAGATACTCATCACACATATAAGTATCAAATACACAACTGTTACACTAATTTTACTGCCTGTTGCAAAAAATGCGATAATTATTGCAATGGTAACAATAAACCAAAAAATATTGTAGATAATACGCAAATGCTTTTTGGTAAAATTGACGATTCTACGTTGCAAAGTTATAGGTTCTTTGCAAATTTCTTCTACCATATGATCTACGAAATCCGTAGAAAAGGATCTATATAACTCTTTTTGTTGTTCCATCCAAAAAAAATGGTCGTTGAGCAAATGCCAAACTAACGTCGGTAACCTAAGCTTAGGTTGCTGATAATGCTCCTCAAGAAGGCTTAGTAACCGATAACTTAATTTTTTCTTTAAATCAAGATTCCAATACGCCTCGTTTTCCAGTAAGCTCTTCCACCGGCTTCTGTTTTTTCTCAATCTTGCACTATTATAAACAACTAATACTTTTTTCATGAACTCTTCAATAAGCTCGTCGGTTGCTTTATTTGCCTCTGTCCCGATTATCACCTCCGATTCGTCATAAACATATTGGTTCCAATGGACCTCACTATTTTGCTCATCAATTGACGCATCCGTTATTGTTGCTGTATCTCTCTCGATATCTTTTGCATATTGCAAAGCACTTTCATAAGCTTTTCGAACCTGTTGAAATCCATCCGGGTCATCCTCCGGATGGTGGAGTTTTAATTGCTCAGCATAGGCCTTTTTGATTACTGTTTTGTCCTTGGTCGGCGCTATACCCAATATCCCCCAGTAGTACATCTTAATACCCCTGCATCTTTTCTATTTCATCCAATTTTGCTTTGAATATTTCTGCCGCCTTTTTAATCTCTCGTTCATTCTGGCGATTCATAGCACTCTCAAATTTTTGTAGAGCCACAGCGACTTCCATTCTGACTGATCCTAAAATTTCCTCGTATAGTCGCTCCCCCTTCGCTACAAGCAATTTGTTTTCCTGTTTATCCCTGGGATGAATTTTAATATCTGCCAACAGGGCCAACCGTTTCTCGATCTCTTCTTTCGATAATGTTCCAGGACTTTCTTCGATTACTACCCGTTTTTGAATACCTGTCTCAACAACCCTCGCTTCCACTTCTAATATCCCGTTAATATCATATGTGAAGCGGACATTTACCTTCTGTTCACCCGCAGGTGCCGGTGGAATATTTACCTGGACTTGACCCAATTTTATATTGTTTTTCGTTAAACGACTTTCGCCTTGAAATATTTCTATCATAATATTCTTTTGGTTATCATTTACGGTGCAGAACTGCTCAACCCGGCTAACAGGGATTGTAGTGTTTCGCTCTATTATAGGTGAGTAATATCCTTGGTCATATCCCCCGGAATCGTTTCTAACAACTACCTCTATGCCTAAGGAATACGGGCAAACATCTGTCAAAACCGTTTCTTTGAGCATTGCATTTCTTTCTTTCATGCCGGCTTGAATCCCCGCACCGATTCCAACTACTTCATCCGGATTTAAACTGCAAACCGGAAAGCGCCCAAAGAGTTTACTAACCAGAGTATGAACCAGCGGCATCCTTGTAGCCCCGCCAACTAAAATAACCGCATCAAGCTCATCTGTGTTCATTCCGGCATCCCTTAGAGCCCGTTCTACGGGCTTTCTAAGCTTTTCAAGCAAGACTTTACTTGCTAAACTAAATACCTGAAGATCAATACCCCATTTCAGTTCTATTCCATTCAAGTTACAAACCATATTTCCTACCGACGACTGACTAAGTACTCTTTTGCATATTTCAGCCTGTTTTCGCAACACGGCATAACCCTTTTGATCTAGACTGTTTTTTTTGATATGATGATGATCCATAAACATAGATATCAACAACTCGGTAAAATCTTCTCCTCCCAAAAAATTATCGCCGGCAACCGCTTTAACTTCCATCACATTTTCAAATAACTCTACTATCGAAACATCGAAGGTCCCTCCGCCTAAGTCAAAAATTAAAAATTTCGTTTCTGACCTTTGCTGATGAAGTCCGTAGGCACTTGCAGCCGCGGTAGGTTCATTTATCAGCCGTTCTACTTTTAGCCCGGCGAATTCTCCCGCCCGCTTAGTTGCTTTGCGCTGCGCATCATTAAAGTACGCCGGCACACTAATGACCGCTTCGTTGATCGGCTGGCCCAAATAACTTTCAGCATCTTGCTTGAGTGCGCGGATAACAAAAGAAGAAAGTTCCTCCGGCAAAAAATCATACTTTCCCAATTGAAAACTTTTCGTCGTCCCCATATATCGCTTGAATCCGGCAATGGTAACATTGGATGAGTGCTGAGCCGCTCTTTAGCAATCTGCCCCACAAGAATTTCTCCATTATCGTTAACGCCTACAACAGATGGAGTTAAATTACTTCCCAATACATTAGGAATAACTATTACTTCGTCGTTGTTCCAATACGAAATCAAGCTATTGGTCGTTCCTAAATCAATGCCGACAATTGGCACTCTTAACCCTCCTTAAATTTAGAAGTACAAGTCTCCAATTCCATTTTTCGGCTGTTATATATCCTTTTTGACGTAGAAATCTGTCTTAGTCAATACCTATAGGTAAATATTCCTATAAAACGCAAAAATTCCTGCAAATTTTAACCCTTAGAACTGCGTTCTCCCTATGCGGCAGATTTATTTCGACTGCCCCCGCAGTGATTCTCCATACCGTGTCCCCCAGCAGATTTTGCAAACTTGCCATCGAGCCTATCCCATCTCCCCTTTTCAAATACAATATAAATCTTTCAAGCAGTAGACATTTGTATTAAATTAGTATAAAATAACGCTAGTGGTAGGGCCACCCTACCACTAGCGTTACAATCCAAACTTTCAAAATATTTGAATAAAAAGGGGTGTCTCCAAATGACAAAGTACAATGCGGTTACACCGGATATTGTAGCCGAGCTAAAAACATTAGTTGGTGAAAAGTATGTTTATACCGAAGAAGACAAATTAGAAAAGTATTCGCATGATGAAGTTACCGATCCTCACTATATAAAGCAGCCTGAAGTTGTAGTGCTTCCTGCCAACACTGAGGAAGTAGCCGAAATTATTAAATTGGCGAACCGCGCTTCTTTACCGGTAGTGCCAAGAGGAGCGGGGACAGGTTTAGCCTGTGCGGCTGTCCCCTTTAAAGGAGGCATTGTGCTCTCCCTTGAGAGGATGAACCAAATTCTCGAGATTGATACGGAAAATATGTTTATGGTTACCCAACCGGGAGTAACTACGGAAGAAGTTCAAAAGGCGGCCAACGAAAAAGGCTATCTATATGCGGGAGACCCATGCAGCGGTGACAGTTCCTTCATCGGAGGCAATATTGCCACTAACGCCGGAGGGAATAAAGCGGTCAAATACGGCGTTACCCGTAACCAAGTAGCAGGGCTGGAACTGGTTACGCCGGTCGGCGAAGTAGTTATGCTGGGCGGAAAACTAAAAAAAGACGCATCCGGCTATAGTCTGATGAACTTGGTGATAGGTTCCGAAGGTACTTTGGGCGTTGTAACTAAAATATACTTAAAGCTGGTTGCTTTGCCTAAAGTAACGATGAATTTGCTGGCCATTTTCCGGGATCTTGATTCAGCCATTGGACTTGCACCTAAACTTATGGGAGCAGGTATATCCCCCGTTTGTGTAGAGTTTATGGATAACGCTTCTATTCAGTGCGTAGAGGAATTTTTAAGAGAAAAGTTACCGCATAGCGCTGACGGATATTATATTATTGTTCAAATCGCCGGGGATAATGAAGAATTATTAGAGGATCAATGCGTTACTATTGATGAAATGGCCACGGAGAACGGCGCGGTAGAAGTATTGGTGGCCGATCCGGCGGTCATTTGGAAAGCGCGAAAAGCCTATGCCGAAGCTGACCGGGCCAGGAGTCTGGTATTCTCCATGGAAGACATTGTCGTTCCGGTGAATAAAATTCCGGAAACAGTTACTTATATTGCCGAACTCAGCAAAAAATATAAAGTAGCCATCCACTGCTGCGGCCATGCCGGTGATGGTAATATTCACGCTAACATATTGAAAGAACAGTATAGTGAACAACAATGGGAAGAAATTTTGCCTGCCGTACAAGAAGCTATTTATAGCAAAGTATATGAAGCGGGCGGAAAATTGTCCGGTGAACATGGTATTGGCTACAAACGAGTCAAAGCCCTTGCAAAGTATGCAAATCCTGTGGAAATAGAGATGATGAAGGCAGTTAAAATCGCGCTCGATCCGAATCTAATTATGAATCCCGGGAAAATAATCGAAATGGTCTGAGCCTAGTCGACTTCTCCAAGGGGTTTACCTGTCTGAAAAAATGTGATATATATGAAAAATAATAAATAATCCCGAGGGAGAGTCGTGCGCTTTGAACTTTGAACCTATCCAAAAGGAAAAAATGTATCAAAATGTCATACTGCAAGTAAAACAAATGATTTACGACGGGAAACTTAAAAAAGGAGATAAGTTGCCTGCGGAAAGAAATCTGGCTTCCCTCTTGGGAGTAAGCCGGAATACCATTCGAGAGGCCTTCAGTGCGCTGGAACTGCTCGGCATCATAGAAAGCAGACATGGCGAGGGCTCATTTATCAGTAACGAGCCCTTGCGGTCAGGGTCGGTGGAACCGTTATCCCTCCTTTTTATGTTGGAAGCGAATGCTCAAACCCAGTTGATTGATGTACGTAAAATGCTGGAGGCGGAAAGCGCATTTTTAGCGGCACAGTCCGCCGGAGAAGAAGACCTTGCTGTACTTGAAAAGTGTATCCAGGATTTTGAGCGGAATACCGTTGATCAAAATTTCAGCATTGAGGTAGATCGGACGTTTCACTTTGGTATCGCCAAGGCGAGCGGCAATGTTTTATTGTATTATCTTTATTCGGCGATTTCCGAAGCATTAGAGCATCATATTCGCACTATGCGGTTAAGGATAGTCCTTGAATCAGAAAATATTGAACGTTTATTATTGCAGCATAAAAATATCTATCAGTATATATGTAACCGTGATGCTCTCAAGGCTCGCCAAGCAATGCTGGAACATATGGAGTTTATCAAATCATATGTAAAGTAAAGGTGAGGTGATTCTCTATTATGTGGCAGGTGGTAGAACACCCCTTTGGTATTGGATTCTCAGCATTGATTGCGTTTATTCCATTACTATGGCTATTATTTAGTCTTGGCGTGTGGAAGATTCCCGCGCATAAAACTTGTTTTATCGCAATGCTTCTAAGTATGGTTTTGGCGCTGATCGGTTGGCAAATGCCTCTGAATTTAATGGTTAAAGGAGCTGTAGATGGTGTTGTACTTGCGGTCTGGCCCATTTTGTGGGTTATCTTTTCTGCAATCTTCACATATAACACTACACTAATAACCGGAGCCATGGATAAAATTAAAGGTATGATGGCTGCCTTCTCCAGTGACCGGCGGGTTCAGGCTCTGCTCATCGCCTGGGGCTTCGGCGCGTTTTTAGAAGCAGCCGCCGGTTTCGGCACAGCTGTGGCTATTCCGGCAGCCATATTGATTAGTTTGGGATTTAATCCCCTATTTGCATCGGTTCTTTGTCTTATAGCCAATACCGTGCCTGTCGCTTTTGGCGCGGTGGGAATTCCTGTTATTACTTTGGCCAAGGTAGCCGATTTGGACGTTTTAAGACTTACGCTAAATACAGCTCTTCAGCTAACACCCTTTGTTATCGTCCTTCCGCTGGCCCTGATCTGGATAATGACCAAAAGCCTTTCCGGTCTAAAAGGAGTAATTGGAATGGCTATTGTCGCAGGAATATCTTTTGCCGTACCGCAGCTGTTAATTGCTGCGTATATGGGGCCGGAACTGACGGCAATCGTCGGCTCAGTAATTTCAATGATGGGTATTGCACTTTGGAATAAAATTTCTCCACCAAAAAAAGAATGGCGCTTCCCTGGTGAAGCATCCGAAATTCAGAATATTGTAAATTACAAAACCTCTTTCAAAGAACAGTGTATCGCCTGGTCCCCCTACATTTTGTTGTTCCTCTTCATTCTAGGCACGAATAGCACCGTGTTTCCCGCTATAAGCAAAATATTGGGAGCAATTCAGACTTCCTTCAGCATTTACGATGGACCGGGCGGAAAACCAGTAACCATAGCTTGGTTATTAACCCCGGGAACCCTTATTATTCTCGGAGCTCTCATCGGCGGTTTATTGCAAGGCGCGTCACTTTCTGACATTGGCTCAGTCTTCAGAAAAACCTGGGTTCAATTGCAAAAGACAACGATTACCGTGATATCCATTGTCGTTCTGGCCAAGATTATGGGGTATGCGGGAATGGTGTCCGATATTGCAGTCGCACTAGCCCAGACGACTGGAAATTTCTACCCTTTTATTGCACCGATCATCGGCGCTCTGGGCACTTTTGTTACCGGCAGTGATACCAATTCAAACGTTTTGTTCGGCGGGTTGCAAAAACAGACAGCCTTACAGATCGGTGCCGATCCGTCATGGATTACCGCAGCCAATACAACCGGGGCAACCGCCGGTAAAATGATTTCGCCGCAAAGTATCGCCATTGCTACTTCAGCAACCGGCCAAAGCGGTATGGAAGGAGACATTTTACGCGCAACGATAGGCTATTGCTGCATATATACGATTCTCCTGGGTGTCTGGGTGTATTTTGTAAATGCTACGCATCTATTTATGTAATATTATTTATAAAAAAGTGAGGCTAATCCGAAGGGGTAATCGCTCTTAAGTGAGGCCTCACTTTACGTATCTTTTGGGATTCACGAAAGGAGAATGAATATGGCCACCACAATAAGAATCCCCTATGCCAAATCTTACCTGGAAGCCGAGCTCGCTGACAATGAATTATTGGCTGTTTTGGAGTCAAAAGCCCATAATTACCGAGCTGAGGCTGACGAGACCGAAATTGTACGTCAGGCCCTACAGCAGCCGATTGGTTCACCAAGGCTCTCGGCTATGGTGAAAGGCAAACAAAAAATAGTTATCATCGCCAGCGACCATACCCGTCCGGTACCGAGTAGAATTATAGCCCCCCTGCTTCTGAAGGAGATTCGCAAAGGCAATCCTGATGCCGATATTACTTTTTTAATTGCTACCGGCTTTCACCGCAGTACTACAACAGAGGAACTCATCAACAAATTTGGTGAAAAGATTGTCCGGGAAGAAAAAATCGTTATTCATGATTGCCGTGATGACGCAAGCATGGTACATGTGGGCACTTTGCCGTCCGGCGGAAGTATTTTTATGAACAAGTTAGCGATGGAATCGGATTTGTTGTTAGCCGAAGGGTTTATTGAACCACATTTTTTTGCCGGGTTTTCCGGCGGACGTAAAAGCGTTTTGCCGGGAGTCGTCAGCAAAGAAACCGTTCTTTACAATCACTCTGCTAAGTTTATTGCCAGTGAAAAAGCTCGCGCCGGAAACCTTGACGGCAATCCTTTACATATTGACATGCTGTACGCCGCAAAAGTGGCGAAACTGGCGTTTATATTAAATGTAGTTATTGACGCAAACAAAAAAATCATTAAGGCCTATTCCGGTGATATGGTTGAGGCACACGCAGCAGGATGTGCCTTTGTAGGCGACCTGGCCTCCGTGAAGGCTGTTCCGGCTGATATTGTTATTACTTCCAACGGCGGTTATCCACTGGACCAGAATCTTTATCAAACGGTGAAAGGCATGTCCGCCGCCGAAGCTACTGTTAAACAAGGCGGCGTCATTATTATTTGTTCTGCGTGCAATGATGGTCATGGCGGCGAAGATTTCTATAAATGGTTCGCCGAAGAACCAGGCGGCGCGCGGAAGGTAATGGATAAAATCATGAAGATTGAGGCTCGACATACTATTGCCGACCAATGGGAAGCGCAAATTCTTGCCAGAATTCAACTGAAAGCAACCGTTATAGTTGTAACAGACTGCTGTGAGCATAAAATTATTGAAGATATGCATATGAAAACCGCAAAAACATTGCCGGAAGCAATTAAGCTTGCGAAAAGCATCATTGTCAAAGCGTCAAGCTTTACCGTTATCCCCGACGGCGTATCCGTAATTGTGCGGGAATAGGCTTAGCAAAGCTAAGTAATCCCCTTGTCCACTGTGAACTATATTTTAATGCGCATTAATGAAAAATACTAAGAATACAAAGATTTAAAGCGCTACAATAAAATTAAATTATTGTTTAAAACAGCAAAAAAACGCTAAACCGTATTCTCAATGGTTTAGCGTTTTCCATTATATATATTGGCTATATTGGCGGAATAACTACCTTTAATCTAGTAATCCCATTTACTCATTCATAAATGCAGGTTCGGCAAATCATTATGGTTAGAGCGAAAAATCTTGGGCGGATTTAAAGCCACCCCAGCAATGCATCCGATAATGCCTACAAGAGTTACTATGGTGATAGACATCTGGTAGAACCCTGTTGCATGCAAAGCAAGAGCAC
>Ga0316613_10001305_pt1 | contig 17165 bp, 14 predicted proteins | sample OWC_soil_day10_C_2_FD_207647 | JGI IMG/M metagenome (GOLD analysis project Ga0316613, IMG submission 207647) | Wetland soil microbial communities from Old Woman Creek delta, Ohio, United States - OWC_soil_day10_CT_b | ecosystem: Environmental > Terrestrial > Soil > Wetlands | place: USA: Ohio...
TGCATCATACCGGCTACGGACGGCCGCCGACGATGGCGTAGAGTACCGGGTGTGCCAGCGAGCCGCTCATCTGCTAGCTTTCGGGGGAGATGGTGAAGACACCCAGCCTGCTCGACCTGATCGGCCTGGTCCCGGCCCGGGACCTCACTCGCGCCGCCAAGGCCGTGGGCCTGACGCCCGAGGCCCTGAAGAAGCGCGTCGAATCGGTCGAGTCGATGCTCGGCTTCAAGCTGGTCAACACGGCCGCCAAAGCCCTGAAGCCCGGCGAGGCGGGCCGCCTCGTCATCGACCACGCGAGCCGCATCTTTTCGCAGGCCCGCGATCTGACGCGCGACCTCGAGGAACTCGCCGGCCTGCAGGCGCCCGAAATCGTGTTCGGCACCGACATGCTCGCCGCGGAATTGCCGCTCGGCGTGGCGCTCGGGCGCATGGCGACGGTCAATTCGCGGCTTCGGGTGCACGCGGTCGTCGGCGATTTCGAGGAACTGGCGCGGGCCGTGATGTCGGGCAAGCTCGAGTTCGCCATCGCCGACACGACCAGCGCGGAACGGCATCCCACCCGCCTCGCCATCGAACCGATCGCCGAGCACCGCGTGTTCTTCTTCGCGCGCCAGGGGCACCCGCTCACGGCCGGAGACGCCCTCAAGCTGGAGACGGTGCTGGTCTTTCCGCTGGTCTCGTCGCGCATTCCCCAGCGCATTGCGGTGCACGTCGCAAAGTCGATGCCGCACGCGAAGGTCGACCGCGACACCGGCGATCTCTCGCCGAGCCTGATGCTCGACAGTTTTGCGGTCGCCAAGGCCGCCGTGCTCGCCGGGGACGCGATCGGGCTCGCACCGCTGACCGCGATCGAACCCGAGCTGCGCTCCGGCAAACTCGCGCTGGTGCCCTTCGATGCGCCGTGGCTGCACCTGAGCTATGGCCTGTTCTATGCCCGCAAGCGGTCACTCTCCCGTGCCGCGCAGTTGTTCGTCACGCAATTGCGGCAGGTCGAGACGATCCTGCAGATGCGCGAGCAACGCGCGGTCGCCCGCTTGAACGTCAAGCGCAAGCCCCGCAAGCCGCCCGCGAAATCGCGGCGTGCGGGGCCAGCGGCTGGCCGGCGCAAGACGCCGACGAAGCGTAGTCGCTGAGATGCGTGGCCTGCGGCGCCGCGTCGCGGTCGTGACGGCCCTGGCCGCCTGCTCGGCCGGGGCTGCAGAGCCCGCCGCCACCGGCACGTTGCGGCTCGACTATTTCCACACCGGTGGCCAGGGCGTCGAGATCTTCGCGGTCGACCGGGTCGTGCTGGAGCCGTTGCCGTGGCCGGGTCACCCGGCACGCGCCGTCGAAGCGGCCGCAACCGGCAGCTATCGTTTCGAGGTGCGCGACGCGGACGGCAAGCTGCTCTATTCACGCGGCTTCAGCTCGATCTTCGGCGAGTGGGTCACGACGGCCGAGGCGGCGGCATCGCACCGGACGTTCCACGAGTCGCTGCGCTTCCCGGTGCCGGACGGACCCGTCGAGATCACGGTCTTAAAGCGCAATCCCGAGCAGGCTTTCGCTGCGGCCTGGCGTACCACGCTCGACCCGGCCGACAGGAACGTGGTCCGCGCGCCGCCGCCTCGCCAGGAGCCGATCACCGTCGAGCGCAATGGCACACCCGCCGACAGCGTGGACCTGCTGCTGATCGGCGACGGCTATACGGCAGCCGAATGCGCCGCCAAGTTTCCCGCCGACGCCCGGCGCATGGCCGACGCGCTGTTCCGGCACGAACCGTACGCCCGGCGGCGCAGCGACTTCAATGTCTGGGGCCTCTGCCCGCCGTCGGCGGAATCCGGCGTCGCGCGACCTTCGACTGGCACCCACCGGCGCACGCCCGTTGGCGCCGCATACGACGCATTCGGCTCCGAGCGCTACGTGCTCACTTTCGACAACCGGGCGCTGCGTGACGTGGCCGCCTGGGCCCCCTATGAATTCATCACGATCCTGGCGAATTCGCAGACCTACGGCGGCGGCGGCATCTACGGCACATTCGCGACCGTCGCGATCGACAGCGACTGGGCGGATTACCTGTTCGTGCACGAGTTCGGCCACCACTTCGCCGGCCTCGCGGACGAGTACTACACGTCACCCGTGGCGTACGAGCCCGCGGAGCGGATCGTCGAACCCTGGGAAGCCAACGTTACCGCGCTGCTCGACGGCATGCCGCTCAAGTGGCGCGATCTCGTGGCCGAAGGCACGCCTGTGCCGACGCCGTGGCCGAAGGAGTCCTTCGAGGCGCGGCAACGCGAGTTCCAGGCGCGCCGCAAGCAGATCCGTGCCGAGAACCGCCCCGAGAGCGTCATGAGTGCGCTGTTTCGGGAGGAGCAGACGCAGAGCACGCGGCTGTTCGCCAAGGCGCAACACGCCGGGCACGTGGGCGCATTCCGCGGCGCAAACTACGATTCGCGCGCCTACTACCGGCCGCAACTCGACTGCGTGATGTTCACGCGCAACGAAGTGCCGTTCTGCCGGGTCTGCCAGCGGGCCCTCGACGCCGTCATCGACCTGTACGCAGGGCCGCGCCCCACAAACTGAGACCCGCGCGATGACACCCATCGTCGATGTGCAGGCCGTCTGGAACTTCGCCACCGCCCTGTTGATCGGCGCGCTGCTCGGCATCGAGCGCGAACGGCACAAGCGCGAGCACGACGACGTCACGATCGGCGGGCTGCGCACGTTCATCCTGTTCGCACTGATCGGCGCGCTCGGCGGCTGGCTCACGCTGGTGCTCGATTCCGCGTGGATCCTGGCTTCGGCACTGCTCGCAGCACTTGCGCCGGTACTGGCGGGCTACATTCTCTCGGCACGCACCCAACCCGACTCACTCGGGCTCACGACCGAGCTGGCCGCCGTGGCCGCCTGCCTGCTCGGTGCGATGACGACGCTGGGCTACCGGGAACTTGCGGTCGGCCTCGGCGTCGCCGTGGCTGCCGTGCTGGCCTACAAGCAGCCACTCCATGGACTGGTGCACCGACTCGACCGAGAGGACGTCTACGCGGGCCTGCGGCTGCTGATCGCGACGTTCATCGTGCTGCCACTGCTGCCGGGCGAGGCGATCGATCCATGGGGAGCACTGCGGCCACGTTCGTTGTGGATGCTCGTGCTGCTGATCTCGAGCCTGTCGCTGGTGGGCTACGTTGCGACCCGGCTCCTCGGTGCGAGGCGCGGGATCCCCCTCACCGGCCTGACCGGCGGCCTGGTCTCCTCGACGGCGGTGACGCTCGCTTTCTCGCGCCAGAGCCGCGACCCGGCCTACGCCGCCTCGTCGTCCGCGCTCGCGAGCGGCATCCTGGTCGCCTGGGCGGTGATGTTCGTCCGCGTGATCGTCGAGGTGCTGGTCGTGAACCGGGCATTGCTGGGCCAGGTGGCCGTGCCGTTCGGGGCCATGGCGCTGACTGCCGTCGCCGCGGCCTGGTTCCACCGCTCCCGTGCAGCAGCCGTTGAAGTCGCCGAGAGCGTGCCGCTCAAGAATCCCTTCAGCCTGACCGCGGCCGCAAAGTTCGCAGCGTTCTTCGCGCTCGTGCTGCTGGTCGTCAAGCTCGTGCAGACCTACGCCCCTGGCCGCGGCGTTTACTTCGTCGCGGCACTCGCGGGCACGACCGACGTGGACGCAATCACGCTGTCGATGGCGCAGTACGCCCTTTCGGGCAGCGCGCAGATTGCAGTGCAGGCGATCACGATCGCCGCGCTGACCAATACCGTCGTCAAGACCGTCATGGTCGGCGTGCTCGGCAGCGCCAGCCTGCGAACGCCGATCTTCGCCTCCGCGGCGCTCGTGGTCGCGATCGGTGCCGTCGCGCTCTACTTCGTCTGACGCACCCGGCGCCCGTGACTCGGTGCGAGCGAGACTGGCTTTCCGAAACTACGTATTTCCCAACCCGGGCTGCGAGCCTATTTGAGGGAGACCGTTTCCGCCGAAGGAAGACCAGCATGTCCGCATTTAAATTCGCCCTCGTCCCGCTCTCCGCCGCCGCGCTCGCGCTGATGGCCTCCCCAGCCTCGTCCGCCGAGACGACCTTCACGGCGACGTTGTCCGGCAGCGAACACGTGCCGGAAGCGGTCCAGACCGGCGCGACCGGGGAACTCAAGTTCGTCGTGAGCGAGGATGGCCGCAAGGTCCGCTACGTGGTCACCGTGAAGGACATTTTGAATCCCGCCGCCGCGGACGTGCACCTGGGTCCGGCCGGCGCCAACGGACCGCTGGTGGTCAAGCTCTTCCCCGCACGAGGCGCGGCACCCAAGAAAGGCCCGTTCAGCGGCGTGCTCGCGGAAGGCACGTTCGACGCGTCCGACCTGATCGGCCCGCTCGCCGGTGCCGATCTCGAGGAACTGCTGGAGCAGGTTCGCGCAGGGAGTGCCTACCTGAACGTTCACACCAACGACGGCGTGGACCCGCCCAACTCTGGACCGGGCGATTACCGGCTGGGCGAGATCCGCGGCCAGATCAAGTAACGGCGCTTTGTTCGCGCTCAGAGCCCGAAGACACGCGCCGAGTTGCCTGCCAGGAACGCGGCGCGTGTCGCGGGCGACAGCCCGAGATCATCGAGTCCCTCGAGTGCCTTGCGCGGCGTGATCATCGGCCAGTTGGTGCCGAACAGCACCTTGCTCGCGCCGTGCGACCGCAGGTACGCCACGAGGTTCGGTGGATAGCGCTTGACCGTGTACGCGGACGTGTCGATGTAGACGTTGGGGTGCTTGGTCGCGACGGCCAGCATTTCTTCCGTCCACGGATAGCCGATGTGCCCGCAGACGACCACGAGTTCGGGGAAATCGATCGCGACCTGGTCGATGTGCGGGATGGGGCGACCGACGTCGGACGGCATCAGTGGCCCGGTGTGGCCGACCTGGGTGCAGAACGGGATGCCGAGCTCGCAGCACTCGTCGAAGACGGGATAAAAGCGGGCGTGGGAGGGAGGAATCTCCCACAGCCAGGGCAACACTCGGATGGCCTTGAACCCGAGCTCGCGAACGCAGCGGCGAATCTCCAGCACCGCCGCGCGCGGCCGGCTGATGTCGACCGAACCCACCCCTACCAGCCGATCGGGGGCGGCGCGAACGAAGGCGGCCACCTCGTCGTTCGAAATCAGCGAACCACGCGGACCTTCCCAGGCGCAGATCAGGCTCCTGGTGATGCCCGCCTCGTCCATCGCCGCGAGTGTCACCGACACCGGCCACTCCGCCGCGTCTCCTTCTGGCCCACGGGAACCCAGCTCGCCGCGGGTCCAGCGCCGCAACGACTCGAACATGGGGTGATTCAGGTGTCGCAGCGTCGGGTGCTGCGCCCAGGCGTCGATGATCATGCGCAAATCATCGCACGTACCGTTGCGCTCGGTCGCCAGGCCTGCTGGCGCGGGCGTGGCTTGGCGGAGAGGGTGGGATTCACTCGGCACATCCCTGTGCCTCGCCCGCTGGGCGTGCTCGACCGCCCCGCGGCCGAGCACGTGCAAATCGGCATCCTGCCGATTTGTCGAACCCACTGGGCGGACCCCGCCCCACTCGGGTTCGAACCCACACCCACTCCAAACGCAAACGCCCGCTGGCGCGGGCGTGGCTTGGCGGAGAGGGTGGGATTCGAACCCACGTGGGGCGGTTATGCCCCCATCCGATTTCGAGTCGGCGCCGTTATGACCACTTCGGTACCTCTCCCAAGGGCCGCGTATTCTATAGCAACCATGGAGCGACCATGAAGCCCCTGCTTGCGCTGATCGCGACCCTGCTGCTCGGGACTTGTTCCCAGCCGCCGGGACTGTTGCAGCAGATCCTCGAGTCCGGGGAACTGCGGGTCGTGACGCGCAATAGCCCGGACGCGTACTACCTCGGCAGCCACGGACCGGAAGGTCCGGCCTACGAGCTCGCAAGCCGCTTTGCGGAACATCTGGGCGTCGCGTTGCGACTTTACACCGTGAGGACGCGCGAGGAAGCCGTCCGGGAGGTCACCGCAGGGCGCGCCCACGTCGCCGCGGCGGGACTCACCACCGGCATCGAATTGCCGCGAAACGCGCACTACGGACCCGGCTACCATCGGGTTCGGGAACACCTGGTGTACCGGCGCCGCGGAACACGTCCCGCCTCGATCCGGCAGGCGTCGCGCGGCCAGATTGAAGTCGCGCAGGGCAGCGCCCACCAGCGCACGCTCGAGGATCTGCGGCTGCGTTACCCGGACCTGGTGTGGGTCGAGCGCAGCGATACCGATACCGAGGAGATCCTGGCCGGGGTGTCCCGCGGTGACGTGCAGTACACGCTGGCGAGTTCCACGGAGTTCGCGCTCAATCGTGCGGTCCACCCCGAACTGGCGATCGCCCTCGACTTGTCTCCCGAGAGGGCGGTCTCGTGGGTCGTGAGCACGGCTGGTCACGATCGGACGCTTCTCGACCGGGTCAATGCCTTTTACGCCGGCGCGCGCGCCGAGGGCCTGATCGCGCAACTGCTCGATCGTTACTATGGCAGCAAGGATCGCTTCGACTACCTGTTCTCCCGTAATTTCCTCGAGCACGTGCAGACGCGGCTGCCGCGCTATCTCGACTGGTTCAAGGAGGCGGCCGACAAGTACCAGCTCGACTGGCGGCTGCTGGCCGCGATGGGCTACCAGGAATCGAAATGGGACCCGGGCGCGGTGTCGTTCACCGGCGTACGCGGACTGATGCAGCTCACCGAGGACACGGCCGCGATGATGCGCGCAGGGAATCGGCTCGACCCGCGCGCAAGCATTTTCGGTGGCGCCAAGTACCTGTCGCGCCTGCTCGACACGGTGCCCCCGCGCATCGAGGAACCCGACCGGACCTGGTTCGCCGTGGCCGCCTACAACGTCGGGTTCGGCCACGTCGAGGACGCGCGAATCCTGACGCAACAGCAGGGTCGCAATCCGGATCGCTGGGAGGACGTGCGCGAGATCCTGCCGCTGCTCAGCCAGGAGCGCTGGTACACACGCACCCGCCGCGGTTATGCGCGAGGCTGGGAGCCAGTGCGCTACGTCGACAACGTGCAGGCCTACTTGAACATCCTCGCGGTCGCCGGAATCGGCGCCGCGACCGCTGCTGCGGAGCAGGCTGCCAAGGAAACGCTGGCGAAGCCGAAGTCGAAGGCGCAACCGGCACCCTCGCCCGCGCCGCCCAAGCGCCAACCCAAGGCGGCTCCGCGCAAGCCGTCGCCGGCCGGTCCGTTGACGCTGCTCGATCCTTCGGTCAGCGACGCGCCAGGAAGAAGCTCCTGAGCAGCGCCGAGCATTCGTCGGCGAGCACTCCGGCCGTGCACTCCATCCGGTGATTCAGTGCCGGGTGCTGCACGATGTTGAACACCGAGCCGGCTGCTCCGGCGCGCGGGTCGGTGGCGGCGTACACGAGCCGCTCGACGCGCGCGTGGACCATCGCCGAAGCGCACATTGCGCACGGTTCCAACGTCACGTAGAGCGTCGTGCCCGTCAGCCGATACGTGCCGAGGGCCTGCCCTGCCGCCCGAAGCGCAACGATTTCGGCATGCGCGGTCGGGTCGCATGCACCGATCGGGCGGTTCCAGCCCTCCGCGACGATTTCGCCTTCCCTGACGACGACGGCACCCACGGGCACCTCGCCGGCCGCCTCGGCCGTACGGGCCAGTTCGAGGGCGCGAGACATGAAGGTCAGGTCGAGGGAGTCCACTACTCCCACTCGATCGTCGCTGGCGGCTTGCCGGTGATGTCGTAGACGACTCGCGAGACGCCTTTGACTTCGTTGACGATGCGCCGCGAGCAGACGTCGAGCAGTTCGTAAGGCAGGTGCGCCCAGTGCGCCGTCATGAAGTCCACCGTCTCGACGGCACGCAGTGCGATCAGGGGCTCGTGGCGCCGGCCGTCGCCCGTGACCCCCACGCTCTTCACCGGCAGGAACACCGCGAAGGCCTGGCTCGTCTTCTCGTACCAGCCTGCCCTGCGCAATTCCTCGATGAAGATGTGGTCGGCGAGACGCAGCGTGTCGGCCGCGGCGCGGGTCACCTCGCCGAGGATGCGCACGCCGAGGCCCGGGCCGGGGAACGGGTGGCGCTGGACCATCTCGGCCGGCAGCCCGAGCTCGACACCGATGCGCCGCACCTCGTCCTTGAACAACTCGCGCAGCGGTTCGACGAGCCTGAGCTTCATCGTCTCGGGCAAGCCGCCGACGTTGTGGTGCGACTTGATGACGTGCGCCTTGCCGGTCTTGCTGCCGGCCGACTCGATCACGTCGGGGTAGATCGTGCCCTGCGCGAGGAAATCCACGCCCTCGAGCTTCGCCGCCTCTTCGTCGAAGACCTCGACGAACAGGCGACCAATGATTTTGCGTTTGGCCTCTGGATCGGCGACGCCCGCGAGCGCCGCGAAGAAGCGCTCGGCGGCGTCAACGCGGATCACGCGCACGCCGAGGTTGCGCGCGAACACGGCCATCACCTGGTCACCCTCGTGGTGGCGCAACAGGCCGTGATCCACGAACACGCAGGTCAGCTGGTCGCCGATCGCCTTGTGCAGCAGCGCCGCGACGACCGACGAGTCCACGCCGCCGGACAGGCCGAGCAGCACCTTGCCGCCGCCGACCTGCGCGCGCACGCGCGCGACCGAACTCTCGATGATGTTGCCGGCGGTCCAGCCGGAGTCGCAGCCGCAGATGCCGTGCAGGAAGCGCTCATAGATGCGCGTGCCCTGGCGGGTGTGCGTGACCTCGGGGTGGAACTGCAGCGCGTAGAACCGGCGTGCCTCGTCGGCCATGCCCGCGATCGGCAGGTCGGGCGTGGAGGCGATGACCTTGAAGCCCGGGGGCAGCATGACGACACGGTCGCCGTGGCTCATCCAGACATCGAGCAGGCCGTGGCCCTCGGCGTTGACGCGGTCCTCGATGTCGCGCAGCAGCGCCGAGTGACCGCGAGCGCGTACCTCGGCGTAGCCGAATTCGTGCACGGCACCGGGTTCGACGCGGCCGCCGAGCTGCGCCGCCATCGTCTGCATGCCGTAGCAGATGCCGAGCACCGGGACACCGAGCTCGAAAACTGCCGCAGGTGCGGCTGGCGCGCCGGCCTGCGTAACCGACTCGGGGCCGCCCGACAGGATGACGCCGCGCGCGCCGAAGGCACGCACCGCCTCGTTGCCTGCGTCCCACGGGTGGATCTCGCAGTAGACGCCGAGCTCGCGTACGCGACGAGCGATCAGCTGCGTGTACTGCGAGCCGAAGTCGAGGATCAGGATCCGGTGGGCGTGGATGTCCGCCTGGCGGGCCGCGGCATGCTCAGCTGACACGGTAATTCGGCGCTTCCTTGGTGATGGTCACGTCGTGGACGTGGCTCTCGCGCATGCCGGCACCGGTGATCCGCACGAAGCGCGGCCGGGTGCGCATCTCGTCGATGCTGGCGCTGCCGGTGTAGCCCATCGCCGCGCGCAGGCCGCCCGTCAACTGGTGCAGGATCGCGACGATGCTGCCCTTGTACGGCACGCGGCCCTCGACGCCTTCGGGCACGAGCTTCTCGAGCTCTTCGGTCGTGTCCTGGAAATAGCGGTCGCGCGAGCCGTGGGCCTGCGCCATCGCGCCGAGCGAGCCCATGCCGCGATACGACTTGTACGAAGCGCCCTGGTAGAGTTCGACCTCGCCCGGCGATTCCTCGGTGCCCGCGAACAGGCTGCCGATCATCACGCAGTACGCGCCGGCGACGATGGCCTTGGCGACGTCGCCCGAGAAACGGATGCCGCCGTCCGCGATCAGCGGGATGCCGTGCGGTGCGAGCGCGGCCGCCACGTTCGCTACCGCCGAGATCTGTGGCACGCCGACGCCCGCGACGACGCGCGTCGTGCAGATCGAGCCCGGGCCAATACCGACCTTGACCGCGTCCGCGCCGGCGTCCACCAGTGCCATCGCCGCCTCGGCCGTGACGATGTTGCCGGCGATCACCTGCTGCGCGGGCCAGCGCGCCTTGATGCGGGCGACCGAATCGATCACGCCACGCGAATGGCCGTGCGCGGTGTCGACCACGATCACGTCCACGCCCGCCTCGCGCAACGCCGCGACGCGATCGAGCGTGTCGGGACTGGTGCCGACGGCGGCACCGACGCGCAGCGCGCCCCGCTCGTCCTTGCAGGCCCGCGGGAACTCGGTGGCCTTCTGGAAGTCCTTGACGGTGATCATGCCCTTCAACGCGAAGTCGTCGTCGATCACCAGCACCTTCTCGATGCGGTGCTTGTGCAGCAGTGCCAGCACTTCTTCCTTCGGCGAATTCTCGCGCACGGTGACGAGGCGCTCGCGCGGCGTCATCACGGAGGAGACCGGCGAATCGAACCGCGTTTCGAAACGCAGGTCGCGATGAGTCACGATGCCGACCGCCTTGCCGTCCCGGACGACCGGCACGCCGGAAATATTCTTGGCGCGCGTCAGTTCGAGCACCTCGCGAATGGTCGCTTCGGGGCGCACCGTGATCGGGTCGTGGATGATGCCGCTCTCGAAGCGCTTCACCCGCGCCACCTGGCGCGCCTGCGACTCGACCGTCATGTTCTTGTGGATGATGCCGATGCCGCCTTCCTGCGCGATCGCGATCGCGAGGCGGTGCTCGGTCACCGTGTCCATCGCGGCGGCGACCACCGGCAGGTTGAGACGGATGCCGCGCGTGAGCTGCGTGGCGAGCCCGACCTCGTGCGGCAGCACCTGCGAATACGCAGGCACGAGCAGGACGTCGTCGAAGGTGAGGGCTTCCTCGAGGATGCGCAGCATGGGCGGACCCGGCCTTGAAAAAGGAAGCACGGAATTGTACCCGCCGGGGTGCTCCGGGGGAAACCCGGCTGCGTCCCCCGCGACCGGCCGGGTCCGCTAGACTTGCACGCACCATGCAGGACCCCTGGTTCGAGACCGATGCCGGCGCCCCGCCGCCGCGGGAGATCTTCACGATCAGCCGGCTCAACCGCGAGGCCCGGATGCTGCTCGAGCGGGGGCTGGGGTCGGTCTGGCTCGAGGGCGAGATCTCGAACCTGTCCAGGCCCGGCTCGGGGCATTGGTATTTCTCGCTGAAGGACGCGGCCGCGCAGGTGCGCTGCGCGATGTTCCGCCAGCGCAACCTGCTGGTGCGCTTCCCGGTCCGCGACGGCTCGCACGTGATCGCCCGAGGCCGGGTCAGCCTCTACGAGGCCCGCGGCGAATTCCAGGTCGTGATCGAGCACATCGAGGAGGCCGGCGAGGGCCTGCTGCGACGTCGCTTCGAGGAACTGAAGCAGAAGCTGAATGCCGAGGGACTGTTCGATAGCCGCCACAAGAAGGCGCTGCCGGCACTGCCGCGCCGGATCGGCGTGATCACCTCCCCGACCGGCGCCGCAATCCGCGACATCCTGCACATCCTCCGTCGCCGCTTCCCGGCCGTGCCGGTCCTGGTCTACCCGGTAGCCGTGCAGGGCGAGGCGGCGCCGCGCGAGATCGAGCAGGCCCTGCGGCTGGCCGGCCAGCGTCGCGACTGCGACGTGCTGATCGTCGCCCGCGGCGGCGGATCGCTGGAGGACCTGTGGGCCTTCAACGACGAGACCGTCGCCAGGGCGATATTCGCCTGCCCGATCCCGATCGTGAGCGGCGTCGGCCACGAGGTCGACGTGACGATCGCCGACTTCGTCGCCGACGAAAGGGCACCGACGCCATCCGGCGCGGCTGAGCGCGTCGTGCCCGACCGCGCCGAATGGCTGCGTGGCCTGGCCGCGACGGGCCGGCGCCTGGCGCTCGCAATCCAGCGGCGCCTGCAGGACCAGCGCAATGCGCTGCAGTCGCGCGAACAGCGGTTGGCGCGTGCGCACCCGGGCATCCGCTTGCGGCAGCTCGCGCAGCGGCTCGACGACATCGAAGCCAGGCTGCGGCTCGCAACGCGCCATCGGCTCGAACGATCACGCGCCCGACTGGGTGCCGCACACTCGGCGCTGCTGCGGGCGTCACCGGCGTCACGCGTTGGCGCGCTCGGTCTCCGGCTCGAGTCCTCCCGTCGCGCACTGGTCGGTGCGATCCGCAGCCGTGTCGGGGACTCGCGCCGCCGCCTCGAGTTGGCCGTCCGCGCGCTGCACGCGGTGAGCCCGCTCGCAACGCTGGAACGCGGCTACGCGATCGTCACCGATGCGGACGGCAAGGTGCTGCGGGACTCGGCAGTGCTGCAACCGGGCGACCGCATCACCGCACGCCTGGCACGCGGTCGCGCCGAGGCCGACGTCGTGAAGATTCATCCGGCCAAACCGCCCGCCGGGGAGTCGCCTTGATCGCCGCGCCACGTTGGGCGATCGGGCTGCGAGTTGTGGCGGCACTTGCCGTGCTCGCATGCGCGCCGCTGCAGCTCGCAAGGACCGATGAACCGAGTGAGCCGCCTGCGCTGCCACGGGAAAGTCGCGTGCCGGGCGGCATTGCGATCCTCGACCTCGGTGCCAGCGAACCGCCGCCGGGCGACGTGATCTTCAACGAACACCGCGCACCGGTGCTGCGCATGCCGGATGGCTGGGTGGCGCTGGTGGGGATACCTCTCGACACCAGGCCGGGACCACACGCGGCGCTGCTGCGGCCCGCGAACGACGCGCCCGAACGGCAACTTGCATTCACGGTGGCGCCGAAAAAGTACGACGAGCAGCGCCTCAAGGTCGCGGAAAAACGGCACGTCGACCCGTTGCAGGAAGACCTCGAGCGAATCGCCCGCGAGCGCATTCGCATCGACGCGGCACTCGGCCATTACTCGAGCGAATTCACGCCGCAGCTGGCACTGCAGCCGCCAGTCCCGGGCCGGCGCTCGAGCAGCTTCGGCTTGCGCAGGTTCTTCAACGACCAACCGCGCAATCCGCACACGGGCATGGACATCGCGGCACCCAAGGGCACGCCGATCGTGAGCCCGGCGCCGGGGCGCGTGCTCGACACCGGTGATTTCTTCTTCAACGGCAACACGGTGTTCGTCGACCACGGGCTCGGCGTGGTGACGATTTTCTGTCACCTGGACCGGATCGACGTGAAGGCAGGCGACCTGGTCGATACGGGCACGCCGCTCGGACAGGTAGGCGCGACCGGCCGCGTGACTGGCCCGCACCTGCACTGGGGCGTCGCCGTCAATCGCGCGCTGGTCGACCCTGCGCTCTTCCTGCCGGAAGAGCGCTGACCGTCAGCCCGTCTCCCGGCCGTCGGCCAGGAAATGACGGATCGCGGGTTCGAATCGCTCGTGATCGACCAGGAATGCGTCGTGGCCCTGCAACGACGGGAACGCATGGAACTGCACCGCCGGACCCGCGGCCCGCAGGTAGTCGGCGATTTCCTGCTGCTGCTGGATCGGGAACAGCATGTCGGTCTCGACGCCCAGCACCAGCGCGCGCCGGACGCCGAAGCGCGCGAATGCCTCGGCCAGCGAACCACCGCCGTGCTCTGCAAGGTCGAACTGGTCCATCGCGCGTGACAGGTAAAGGTAGGCGTTCGCGTCGAAGGTGTCGGAGAAACGCTGCGCCTGGTGCTCGAGGTACGCCTCGACCTCGAACTGCGGCCGGAAATCGCCGGAGATGCCCGCCGTCTCGGGGACGCGCCGGCGGCCGAAGCGCTGGTCCCACTCGGCCGCGGACCGGTATGTGATGGTGCCAAGCTTGCGCGCCAGTCTCATGCCGAGGCGCGGTCCGCGCCCCGGTTCGTAGTTGCCACCCCGCCACGCCGGATCGCTGCGCACCATTTCCCGCTGCAGCGAGCGCAATGCAATCGCGAACGGATTGGCGCGCGCGGCGCCGGAAATCGTCACGAGGCTCTCCGCCACGCCCGGGAACAGCGCGCAATAGGCGAGCACCGTCATGCCGCCGAGCGACGGGCCGACGACCGCTGCAACGCGCTCGATGCCGAGCGAGCGCACGACCTCGTGGCCGGCGCTGGCGATGTCCTCGACGGCGATTTCCGGGAAACTGATGCCGTAGGGTCGTCCGGTGCGCGGGTCGGTCGAGGTCGGACCCGAGGAGCCGAACGGGCTGCCGAGGGAATTGACGCAGACGACGAAGTACCGGCTCGTGTCGATCGGACGCCCGGCGCCGATCATCGACTCCCACCAGCCGGGCTTCGGGTCCGCAGGCGAGGACGCGGCGTGCGCCGACGGCGACAGGCCGGTGAACAACAGCACCGCGTTGTCCCGCGTTGCGTTCAACTGCCCCCAGGATTCGAAGGCCACGACCGGCTGCTCGATGACGCCACCGCGCCGCAGGTGCAGTGGCTGTGCGAGCCGTGCGAACTGCCGCGCCGGCAGGTCGTATGTGGCGGATTGGGGTGGTCGTGCGAGTGCCATGGCCATGCCTGCAGTCTATGCCGGCCGACCCGCCGCACAAGCGCCAGCGGATAGCCCCTCAGAACCGATGGTTATTAGCGGACGGAATCCGCCGCAGCGCAAGCCCCGATCTTCAGCGCTTGCCGCCCTTGACGCGCCGGACCAGCCGCTGGCGCTTCTTCACCTGCCGGGCCGTGAGCACGTTGCGGCGACCGGCGAACGGATTGACGTCGGTACGGAACTCGATGCGCATCGGCGTGCCTTTGAGACGGAACACCTCGCGGAAATGCCCTTCCAGGAAGCGCCGGTACGCCGCAGGCACGTGCTGGGTCTGGTTGCCGTGGATGACCACGATCGGCGGGTTGCGCCCGCCCTGGTGCGCGTAGCGCAGCTTGATGCGCCGGCCGCGAACCAGCGGGGGCTGGTGGATGGCAACCGCCTGCTCGAGGGCGCGCGTCAGGTCCTTGGTCGGCAATTCCCGCATCGCCGCCTTGTAGGCCGAACGCACGGCGACCATCAGGTCGCCAACGCCGGTACCGTGGCGGGCGGAGATGAAGTGCACCGGCGCGAAGGTCACGAAATCGAGGCGCAGGTCGAGTCCGTCGCGGATGGCCGTGCGCTGGCCCTGCTCGATGCCGTCCCACTTGTTGACCGCGATCACGAGCGCCCGGCCCTGCTCGATGATCAGTCCGAGCAGGCTGGCGTCCTGCTCGGCGACCGTGTCGTGGGCGTCGAGCACCGCGATCACGACGTTCGCCTCCTCGATTGCCTGCAGCGTCTTGACGATGCTGAACTTCTCGATCGCTTCGCTGACCCGCGCGCGCCGTCGCACGCCTGCCGTGTCGATCAGCGTGTAGCGTTGGCCGTCGCGCTCGAACGGCACGTGCACTGCGTCGCGAGTCGTTCCCGGTTCGTCGAACGTGACGAGCCGCTCCTCGCCCAGCAGCCGGTTGATCAGCGTGGATTTGCCGACGTTCGGCCGGCCAACGACCGCGACGCGGATCTCGCCATCGTCGCCGGTCTGCTCGTCACCCGGTTCCGGGAGCGGAAATCCCTCGAGTGCGCGCTCCATCAGCGTCACGACGCCCTCGACGTGCGTCGCCGAGATCGGCACCGGTTCACCGAAACCGAGCTGGTGGAAGTCGGCGCTCGCAATTTCCGGATCGAGCCCTTCGGACTTGTTGGCGACCACGACGACCGACTTGCCGCTGCGCCGCACGAGGTCGGCGACGTGCAGGTCGGAAGGCGTGCAGCCTTCGCGCGCATCGACGACCAGCAGCACTCGATCGGCCTCCGCGATGGCCTTGAGGGTCTGCTCGGCCATCAGGCGCTCGACCCCCTGGACGGATTCGGCGAGCCCGCCGGTATCGACGACCACACAGCCGCGGGGGCCGGTGCGCGCGTAACCGTACTTGCGGTCGCGGGTCAGCCCCGGAACGTCGGCCACCAGCGCGTCACGCGTGCGCGTGAGCACGTTGAACAGCGTGGATTTGCCGACATTGGGACGCCCGACGAGCGCGACGACGGGTAACACGGTCAGCGGCCTGCCGCGTCCCCGCTCTGGAAGGCTGCGATCTGGCCACCCTCGTCGATGACGTAGACGCGATTGCCGACCACGAGCGGCGCCGCCGCGATGCGCTCGCGACCCGGGCGCTGACGCGCCACGAACCGGCCGTCGCTGCGATCGAGCCAGTGCAGGTAGCCGTCGAAATCCCCGACGACGACCGCGGAGCCGACCACGGCCGGCGTGCCCGTGGAGCGACGTCGCAGGCCCTGCTGCTGCCAGAGGATGCTGCCGTCGCGGCGTCTCAACGCGACGACGTCGCCCTCCGAGGTGGCCACGTAGATCTGGTCGTCGTCGATCGCAAGACCGCGGTAGCTCGACAGGTCGCGACCCCACCAGATCTGCCCCGTCTCGCGCGCGAGCATCGCGACGCGGCCCTGGTAGCCCACGGCGAACACGTCGTCGCCGGCGACGCGCACGGCGGCGTCGACGTCCGCGAGGCGCTCGAGCTCGGTGCGGCCGCGCGCTGAGCTGACCTGAGCCTGCCAGAGCAGGTCTCCGGTTGCGAGCCCGACCGCCATCACCTTGCCCGAATCGAATCCGGCGATCACCGCATCGCCGGCCTGCACGGGCGCCGAGGTGCCGCGCAGCGACAGCCGCGGCACCTGGTCCTCGGCCATCCAGACCTCCTTGCCGTCCGCCGTGGCGAAGGCCCGCATGCGCCCGTCGACCAGTCGCACGACGACGCGTTCTGCCGCGATGAGCGGCGGCGCGAGGATTTCCCCACCCGCCTGGATCTTCCAGCGCTGCTGGCCTGTGGCCGCGTCCAGCGCAAACAGAATGCCGGCGGGCGAGCCGACGGCGACCAGCCCTTCACCCGCGCCGGGACCGGCGGACAAGTCGACCTCGAGGTCGACCTGCCAACGATTGCGGCCATTGCCCGGATCGAGGGCCAGCACCTTGCCGTCCCGCGCTGCCGCGAAGATGACGCCGTCGTGCTCGGCGAGACCGAGCGCGAGGCGCAGCTCCTCGCCGCCACCACCGACGCCGGTGGACCACAGCCGCTGCACCGGCAGCACCTGCTTCAGGTCGACGAGCTCGGCCGGTGGCTCGACGTCCTTGTCCTTGTCGCAGCCGGCCAGCAGGGCCAACGCCGCGAGCAGGGCCAGCGCGGGCAGGCGTTTCATTGGCCGCTCGCCTCCGCAGCTGGAGCGTCGGATTCGACCGGCGCGGCCGGCGCGGCTGGCGCAGCGGCGACCGCGAGCGGCGTCGCGTCGCGCTTCAACTCGATGAACACGCGATCGACGCCAACGGCTTCGTCACCCGCTGCGAGCGCTGCCTCGAATTCCCGCTTCGCGGAAACAGCATCGCCCTTGGCGGCATAGGCATCGCCGCGAATGTCGTGGAACAACGCCGCGAACGC
>Ga0316613_10001306_pt1 | contig 17155 bp, 14 predicted proteins | sample OWC_soil_day10_C_2_FD_207647 | JGI IMG/M metagenome (GOLD analysis project Ga0316613, IMG submission 207647) | Wetland soil microbial communities from Old Woman Creek delta, Ohio, United States - OWC_soil_day10_CT_b | ecosystem: Environmental > Terrestrial > Soil > Wetlands | place: USA: Ohio...
CCCTGGACGTCAATGCCCAGTTGACGCAGGTTATCGAGGAAAGTACGCGCGCCCATCATGTGATCAAGGTGTTCGGCGGTCAGGAATATGAAAAGGAGCGTTTCCGGGACCGCACGGAGAATTTGCGACGCTATATCATGCGCACGGCCTCGACCTTCGCTTCCACGACGCCCATTACGCAACTGATGACCTCGACTGCTGTCGCTATCGTCGTGGTGATCGCACTCGTTCAGTCGAACAACGGGCAGATCACGGTTGGCGGCTTCGTTTCTTTTCTGACGGCAATGCTGATGCTTCTGGCGCCCCTCAAGCAGCTGGCCGAGGTGAATGGTCCTCTTCAGCGTGGCATGGCGGCCGCCGAGGCTGTATTCAATCTGATTGATGCCCCTGTGGAGCGGACCGGTGGCCGGCAGCTGGCAGGCCGGGCGAAAGGAAAAGTCGATTTTGCCGATGTCAGCTTTGCCTACCCTGGCTCGACGGAAAACGCGCTTCAGGGCATCAATCTGCATGTCGAGCCGGGTGAGACCGTGGCTTTCGTCGGCATGTCGGGCGGCGGAAAAACGACGCTGGTCAACCTGCTGCCGGGTTTCTATTCCTCCAGCAGCGGACGGATTCTACTGGACGGCCAATCCATAGACGATATTTCGCTGGCAAGCCTGCGTCAGCAGATAGCCATGGTCAGTCAGAATGTCGTGCTGTTCAATGACACAGTCGCTGCAAACATTGCGTATGGCGATCCCAATCCGGACCCGGCACGGATCGAGGCAGCCATCAAGGCAGCCTACCTGACGGACGTGGTTGCTGGTTTGCCGGAGGGAGAGCGCACGTCGGTGGGCGACAACGGGTCAAGGCTGTCCGGCGGGCAACGTCAGCGGCTTGCCATCGCACGTGCGATTTACAAGGATGCGCCTCTGCTGATCTTGGATGAAGCGACTTCCGCGCTCGATACCGAATCGGAGCGCGTCGTGCAGGCAGCGCTGGAGCGACTCATGCAGGGCAGGACCACGTTCGTGATTGCCCACCGCCTGTCCACGATCGAGAATGCAGACAGGATCGTCGTGCTGTCGGAGGGACAAATAGCCGAGGTCGGGACCCATGGCGAGCTGCTTCAGAAGAAGGGCGTTTACGCCAAGCTCCACGAATTGCAGTTTTCCCGGGAGAAGGCGACGACGGAAACGCCCTGAGAGCAGAGGCGCAGATTGCGCTAATTGATGCGTCTCTGCGTATCGGTATCAGGTATGCCTTAGCGTCGGCCTTCCATCACTTTGTGGTAGATGGCGAGGTTGCCATCTACCATGGCATCGACCGAGAACTCCGCCAGTATGCGTTCGCGTCCGGCCTGACCTAGGCGACGGCGCAAATCAGGGGCATCAAGGAGGCGACGCAACGCATCGGTTAATTCGCCCGTATTGCCGGGTGAAATCAGTATGCCTGTCTTACCGTCCAGCACGGCTTCCGGCATGCCGCCGGATCGGCTGGCAATAATGGGTACGGCGGCAGCCGATGCCTGGAGCAACGATACGCCAAGTCCCTCCATGTCAGCCGGATGTGCCAGGATATCGAGTGTGCCCATCCATCGCGGAAGGTCAGTCCTGAATCCCGTCAGGGAAATGATGCCGGCCAGCCCGCGCCGCGCAATCTCGCTTTCAAGCTCATCGTGAAGAGGTCCTCTGCCGAACATCAGCACGCGCAGGTCCGGATATTCTGTCTTCAACGCGTCGACAGCATCAATAAGGTACCGGTGGCCTTTACGTGGGATCAACTGTGCGACCATGCCGATAACGCATGCTGTGGCAGGTAGCCCGAATTCACTCTGCAATGCTTCGCGACTGGAGGGGGCCAGATAAGGCGTTGCGTCAACCGCGCTTCGTACGCAAGAGACATGTTGCGGCGTCAAGCCCTCAGATAGCAATACTTGGCGTATGCCTTCGGAGATAGTGATGATGTGATCGTATAGCCGGTATTTCAGGGCAACCTGCCAGCGCGGTTCCGGATTGTCGACCCGCCTGGAAAGAATACACGGAACCCCGGCCATGTGAGCGGCCATGCCGCCCCAGAGGTCGGCTCCACGGCGGCTATGTAAGTGGACGATGTCGGGACGAATGGCTTGAATCAATTTGAGCAAACGGAATGCCATGCCAATGTCCAGGTCGCCGCGCATCGGGAGTTCATGTACCTGAGCCGATTTGCCCACTTCGGTTGCGATGGCTGCGCCCGTCGGGCATGCCAGTTCGTTTTCTATGCCTCGTCCGGCCAGGCCTTCGATGATATAGGCGACCTGACGTGCTCCGCCATAATAATGTTTGCCGGATTCGACGTGGAGAACTCTCATGCGGTTTTTCCTAATGCAATTTTCAGTTCATTCGCGACCATGTCGGGCGTGATGTCGCGCAGGCAGGTCCAGGCACCTCCGCAAGTTGGCTTTCGCCTGCATGGCGAGCACGACATGCCGAGCCAGATTACGCGTGCGTTGGTCCGGTTGGTTACCGTATATGGACAAGTCGATCCGAACAGTGCAATGGTAGGGATAGAAAACGCAATGCCCATGTGCGTCAGGCCGGTATCCACACCGATCAGTGAGCCTGCATGACTGACAAGAGCGGCGGCCTCGGCCAAGTTGGTTCTGCCTGAAAAATCGATGATATCGGACGATTCGGCGGCAATCTGTGCAGCCGCTTCCTTGTCCGCAGGGCCACCTAGCAGCACTGGAACAAGTCCGGTCTGCTGCCGGACCAGTGGCGCCAGACGTTGCCATGCGTCGGGAAACCAGTGCTTTTGCGGACGCGTCGTGAAAGCGGCGAAAATCGCGTATCGCCTGGGAGCAAGACCGCTTTCCGCAAGCAGAGATAGGGCGCGCGAGTCAGCCTCCGGCGAAATGTGAAGTTCGGGCATGAAGTCGCCGCAGTCCAGATCCAGTTGCTTCGCCAGATGGAGGTATTCGGAACTGATGCGTTCGGTTTCTCCTCCGCGAGGTACCACCTTGGTCATCAGCCACTGGCTTCCTTCTCGTGAACCAAGCCCGATGCGTTGCGGCGCGCCAGTCATCCATGAGAGAAGCCCGCTTTTGAGCAAACCTTGCAGGTCGAGCACCACATCAAAATGTTTTGCACGCAGCTGATTTCGCAGTATATGCAGGCGGCGGAACATCTCAAGCTTCTTCCCGGATTTCCACAGCGATTTCAATTCGGTCTGAGGCCAGAGAATGATTTCGTCGATGTTGGCCGAATGGGCTATAAGGGCATCGATTCCGGGCTCGACCAGCCAGGCGATATGCGCATGGGGATGGCTCCGTCGGATGGCCGCTGCTATCGGAGAAGCGAATACGACGTCCCCAATGGCGGAGGTACGGACGACGAGAATACGATTCAATTTAAACCTTTGCAAAGAGCGCAAACGACATGAGTTGGTTTTTGATCAACCTGATTTTAATCTGACGTGAAGCGAATAAATCGGTTAGCAAGATCGTCGATATTGGAAAAACTGATTATTCTATCGCGTAATCCGCTGCTCAGAAGCGTGTGATTATCCGGGTGCAGTGCGAACTCCAGCTTCGCTTCCCATTCCTCTGGTGAACTGGCGAGCATTATTCCGTGGACATTCATGCTGGCATAATCACCGACTCGCGATGCAATCGTGGGGACATTCATCATTCCTCCTTCAAGCGCTTTTAATGCCGACTTGCATTGATTGAATGGCGTATCCTCAAGCGGAGCAATGTTGATATGGCTTTCCCGAACCAATTGCGGGTACTGGCTGAACGGGACTTTGGGAATTCTGATGACTCTAGGATGATTCAGTTCAGCAGAAAGTGGGCCGATAATCCGGATTTTGAGGTCGGGATGGCGGTCCAGTAGCTTTTCCAGTATGGGCGCGACAATGGAGAAATCGCTGTCATGGGTGCGGGTCCCGCTGAAGTAGGAGATATTGCGTTCAAATGATTTTTCAGCAGGAGGAATCGCAAGCCAGGACCGATGACCGGCATTGGGAATGACCTCGCATTGACATTCCGGGTGGATGTTCCGATATCGCTGCGCCAATTCAGCTGTCGAAACAGTGAGCTTGTCCATTTTGGACAATGCGGATGCATGCATGACGAATTTATCGCGCGTCTTTTCCTGATTGCTTAGTTGATTTCTTACCGAAGGACGAAATTGCGCAAAATGGGGATCGAAGATCAAATCGTCCACATCACCTATCAAAGTGGCGTTTTTTCTTCGCAACCGCTTGATGACATAGTTGAACAGCCATGTGTCGGCAGGCCTCTGAAAAACGACCGTATCGAAATCCGTCTGGAACAGCAGCGCGGTAATATGCAGAAGCTTGACATGATGTCCAAGGCTGGAAAGGGCAAGCGCAAGATTCTCGCAGCGATAAATGAACGATGCGTCGCGCCGAAAACGACGGATGCTGGGATGCGAAGAAACGAATGCAATACGATGTTGTTTCATGATGTTCGGTTGATGAATCTTCCCTCTGTTTCTTTTTTAGTCAAAAATGCCAGCATGACCGAAAAGGCCAGGGTTGTGTTGGACCGCCACAGGTAGCTTTCAAAAAGGCAAAGGACTGCAAAGCCGACTAGAAATGATTTCGTCCTCATGTCGCTGCCGGCAGCTGCCGCATAGAAGACAAAGAACAGTCCTGTTAAGCCAAGCAGCCCGGTGGTCGCGGCAGTCATCAGATACTGATTATGGGGATTATAGGAGTCTGGCGTCATCGCCCACTGTTCGGGTTTGATTTTGGCATACTCGGTTTGCAGGTCGCCGCTACCAACGCCCAGTACCGGATGTTGTAGAAAGAGCCGGAAGGTTGTGGTCCAGTACACCATCCTTTGGCCGACAGAGGTATTTGGATCGTCGCTGAATGTTCGTATATCTGATATTCCGGCATCAACCCGTGCAGCAAAAGAATGGATGGCGCTGTATGCAGTTAAGAAAAATAAAGGCAGGATCACAGCGCATAGAAGTGCTGCTTTTCCGCGTGCTTTTATCCGCTCAAAAACAAGCATGACAAGAAGAACAACAAACATGATCATTCCTGCACGCCCGCCGGAAAACGCAAGATTAAGTAATATGAGACCGGCAATGAAGCTATAAGCAATGCGCTCAGATATGATTTTTACGAATAGGGCACGCCTAAGACTCAAGTAAGCGCCTAAAGCAAGCATCGGAGCATACATGATCCAGTCGACAAAAGGCGCGGTATCGCTAGGATTCTTCAGAACCCGTATGCCTCGTGGCCACTCAGGAAACCAGTGCAATTGCAATAGATTATAGTAGGCAAGCACTGCACATACGCATAGCCCGGCAAGAAAGGCGGTGACATAACGCTCTTTATACTCCGATTCGGAGCTGCTCCAGAAGAGAAGAAACAGAAGGAAGGGGCGCTGGCTTCCGACCATCTGCCATCCGGTTTGCCGGTTCTCCGTCCAGAGCATCGCTATGAAAAATGCCAGAAAGTAGATAATGCACGCAATGCACAGCTTTGAACGAAAAATTTTGCTGATCTTTTGCATGAGCTGCCCTTCCGCAACCCACACGATCAGGAGTAGTGCGCTTCCAAGATAGATGAAGCTGGCCCGCATCGGCAGGACGAAGCAGATTGCGCAGAATATCCAGAGACGTGCATGAAACAGGAAAGACAAATGACGGGGGTGTCGCTCTTGGCCCGAACCGGGGTTCGCAATAAATGCGTTGGCAGGCTCCAGATTGTTGGTGTTATTCATTCTGATGGGGTGCTTTGCGTACATTCAAGAATTGGTGGAGCCTGTTTCCAGGTTGTCAGGGATGGTCTTTTTCGATTGGTTGTTGTTTGACGTCGTCAGGAAAGCGGCGAGAACAATATGACCTTAATGGTGAAGCTGTCAACGCTTTCAATGTAGGAGACTTCGCGATCATGAGAGTCCGATCCTGCTAATCAGAAACGCTTTTTTCATATCCTTGCGCTCTTCCTCGGATTTGAAATTCACAAAATCCCAGCCAAAGGCCATCACCTGTACCCGTTCAGGATATATCTGTCTAGCGAACAGCAAAGCCGACGAACGGACTCCGACTACGGCATCGTATGGTTCCTGAGCCATATAGGATTCCAGGGCCATATTTGGCTCTATGAGCCGATAGTCGGGATGACGCAATTCATGATTTGGATCCTTGGGATGCCCCTTATAATCGATAGCCGTAATGCCCTGTTGTTTAAGCCACGTATGAATGCGTTCGGTGATCAGTTCCTGATGGTGCTGCGACATAAGCCCTGCTCCAACCAGCGGTTGTCCGACAACAAGGGCGCGCCTGCTTTTGCTTGCAGCGTCTGATGATGGGGAACTTACGGTATCGACCAGCGGCGGTAATATACATACTTTCTCATTCGGGTATTCGTGAGGAAGGCCAGGCACCACGTAAATCCTGTCACAAAAATCGGCATCCGAGCCGATGCGGTCGCCGCCAAAACAACGATAACGCAGTTCAGGCGCAAAGAGAGTGCGAAGCTTGCGCGTGTACTGTATTACCCGTTTCACTACTGTCAGCGGGTAACGCCGAATGCTTATCAAGCCGTCTGGGAGAATGCGTGCATGCGTTGTTTGGGCGCGGCAAGCCTTAGGCAAGGCACTCAGAAAGTAATTGATGGCTTCCGTATCGAAGACGGCGCTGTGCAATACCAATGTATTACATTGACCGATCAATCCGGCAACCAGACGTATGTTTTCCCGGAGGCGGCGATGACTGCCGAACAGACCGGGCAACGGCTCCAGGCGCGGCCATGGCATGTAAGTACACTTTTCCCATTCCTCGGGTTTGACGACATCTTTCATCCCCGGCTTATACCAGACCAGTACCTGATAGGCCGAACTTTCGAAATGCTCGGCAATGCGTTTTGCTGCGAGGTACTGTAAAGGGGATGCAACGAAGTAGATTGCGACCGTTCGATTATTCTCCATGCCTGTTTTTATCAAATAACGACCAATTGGATACGGATGAAGTAGCCAAAGCCTTCGTGCTGATTTTCAGCAAAGAGCTGCGTTCACAGTTGGCCATTCCTGAACTTCAGCAGATGCCCGAAAACCAGGCATGCAGGCAATGAATCAGGTTAATCATGCAATTATAACTTTTTACGTTGTATGAAAGTATTAGCGAGAGGTGTGGGTTTTGTACCTTGGCGCGTTATTGTTTGTTCATTAAGATGAAGCTACCTGATGCATAGCGAGTTGGAGTACGTCTTCAATCCATTTTCTTGTTTGTGAATGAGAATAGAAACTAGGCCATGCAGAGAATCGTGCGCATTTTAATGCCTCATTTAAACAAAAGAGACTCTTTGGTGGACACGTTCCCGGTGCCGGTCATACAATTTAACAATTTACCGTAGGCGGACGGGCAGAGTAGGCTTGTACCGCTACCATTTTGATCTCTCTGAAAAGTCGAATAAGAATATGAAAGTTACGATAGTAGGGACGGGGTATGTTGGATTGGTAAGCGGGGTGTGTTTGGCGGAAGTGGGCAACGATGTGCTTTGCCTTGATGTGGATGCGGAGAAGATCCGCATTCTGGAACAGGGCGGGCTGCCCATTTTTGAGCCGGGACTGCTCGACATGGTCCGCCGCAACGTCGATGCTGGCCGTCTCAGATTCACGACCGATATCGAAAAGGCGGTCGCTCATGGCAGTATCCAGTTCATTGCTGTCGGGACGCCGCCCGATGAAGATGGTTCCGCCGATCTTCAATATGTCCTCGGCGCAGCCCGGAACATTGGAAAGCACATGACCGACTACAAGGTCGTGGTCGACAAGTCGACTGTTCCGGTAGGCACGGCGGATAAAGTCAAGGCGGTTATTGCCGAAGAACTTGCCAGCCGCAAAGCCGTTATTCCATTCAGTGTGGTTTCTAACCCTGAATTCCTGAAGGAAGGCGCGGCTATCGACGACTTCATGCGCCCCGATCGCATAGTCGTTGGGACTGAGGATGAGCAGGCAATCAGCTACATGCGCGCGCTGTATGCCCCGTTCCAGCGCAACCGCGAACGTCTCATCACCATGGACATCCGCTCGGCGGAACTGACCAAGTATGCTGCGAACGCCATGCTGGCCACCCGCATCAGCTTCATGAATGAACTGGCCAATCTTGCTGAAAAGCTGGGAGCCGATATCGAACTGGTCAGGGAGGGAATCGGGTCGGATCCCCGGATCGGTTACCACTTCCTGTATCCGGGGGTGGGGTATGGTGGCTCCTGTTTTCCCAAGGACGTTAAGGCGCTGATTAGTACCGCCGACGAGGTTGGGCAAGGGCTCCAGGTCCTCAAGGCGGTGGAATTCGCAAACGATACGCAAAAGACAGTGCTGACGGGCAAGATCAGGAAGCGATTCAACGGTGATATTGCCGGCAAAACGTTCGCGCTATGGGGACTGTCATTCAAACCGGGCACCGACGATATGCGGGAAGCGCCCAGCCGTGTGTTGGTCAATGACTTGCTGTCGGCTGGTGCTACCGTGCGTGCCTACGATCCGGTTGCTGTTGATGAGGCAAAGCGGATATTCAAGGACAGGAAAGGCATCGAGTTCTGTTCCAAGCCGATGGATGCACTGGATGGAGCCGAAGCTCTCGTCATCGTGACCGAATGGAAAGAATTCCGCAGCCCGGATTTCGATGAAATCAAGGCCAAGCTGAAGAATCCGGTCATTTTCGACGGACGCAACATGTACGAGCCGGAAAAACTCGCCAAGTGCGGGATCGAGTATTACGCCATCGGAAGAAAGCAGGGATGAAGATACTGGTTACCGGGTGTGCCGGTTTCATCGGGATGCATGTTTGTTTGCGTCTTCTTGAACGCGGTGATCTGGTAGTTGGAATTGATAACCTCAACGATTATTACGATCCACGTCTGAAGCTCGCGCGGCTCGATCAACTGAACGGTCACGCGAACTTCCGGTTTGAAAAAGTGGACATTGCCGATCTTGCAGCGCTCGACCTTCTGTTCGGTACCGAAAAACCAAGGCGTGTCATCCATCTCGCCGCCCAAGCCGGAGTACGCTACTCGCTCAAGAATCCGCATGTTTACGTGCAAAGCAACCTGGTCGGGTTTGTGAATATCTTGGAGGAATGCCGTCATCACGACGTCGATCATCTGGTATACGCGAGCAGTTCAAGCGTGTATGGCGCCAACACCAAAATGCCGTTCACGGTGCATGACAATGTTGATCATCCGGTATCGCTGTATGCAGCCAGCAAGAAAGCCAACGAATTGATGGCGCATACCTATAGCCATCTATATGGATTGCCGACGACCGGATTGCGGTACTTCACGGTGTATGGTCCCTGGGGACGCCCTGACATGTCGCCATGGCTGTTTACGTCGGCCATTCTGGAAGGGCGCAGCATCGATATTTTCAATCATGGGAACATGCTGAGGGATTTCACCTTTGTGGACGATGTCGCGGATGGAACCGTACGGGTGCTTGACCACGTTGCCAGCGTGAACCCGGACTTTTCCACCGATGCACCTGATCCGGGATCCAGCAGCGCGCCATACAGGGTTTATAACATCGGCAATAATCAGCCGGTGAAGCTTTTGGACTTCATCGCTCTTCTGGAAGAGGCTATCGGCAAGCCAGCGAAAAAGAACATGCTGCCGATGCAGCCCGGTGACGTCTTTGCGACCTATGCCGATATTGAGGATTTAAAACGGGATGTCGGGTTTGAGCCGAAAACCCCGATAGAAACCGGGATCAGGCGATGGGTCGAATGGTATAAAAGCTATGCGATCTGACGCTGAATGCCCTCCCGGAAATCAGTAAGGTTGCGTCGCTATATATGGATTGAAGGGAGAGTTGAAGAATCCCTTCCCGGTAAAGGTTTGCCTGAGACGCCATGAATTCGGATACGCCGACAAGCAGACGCTTTACTCCTTCATAAATGTTTTATCGCAATTCCTTGCACATACTTCCTGCCGAGTCCCTTTGAGGCAGTAAAGACAGATGAGTACGATCTGCTCGGAAAGGAGCGTTTCGGCACCTTTTTCTTTTTGTAACGTACATCCTGCCCGCCTGTCTGATGTTCTGGATATGGCTGAGGCGGAGCAGGTTCTGTTCTTCCGGCATAGTTAATGGAGTTATGGCAGGCAGCTTCCGATTTATTCATGATTGCAGGGCATTGTCTTCACGAAATTCGGGATGATCCTGCTTTTGCTTGCTGTTTTCAAAAAAATCTTGCTCTTTGGCAATAATGTCTGCTTGTTTTACCCAGAAAGTCACGAATTAAGGCGTAGGCCGAAATTCTCTCTTCTGTATCATTGCTCCTTCTCCCGCAGATTTCGTGTGAATTGCAGCGCGATCTGTGCTTCCGCCTGCACTGGAAAACAAGTCCGTTACACGGCGGATTAGACCGTCATCCTTGGTTTCGGCATCACTCATATTACTGTTGCGTCGCTTTGGGTTGACGTAAGGCAATGTTCGGCAAGCAGGTTTGTGCACACTATCCCTATCCTCAATGGTCCTTTGAACCAGCAAAGTGGTTAACGAATCAGGTGAAATGATCGTTGTTGGTTGTGAGCTCGCAGCAGGGAGCCTTTACTGTCAGAGAACGTCATCCAGTGTCATGTTCCTGTGTGAGCTTCTTCAAGCGATGGAAGTGCTGCAATGAAGGTGCCGATAGGAGCCGGCAAGGATGCCGATGCCGCCTGGTTGGCGGACTTACATGAAACTTCCCGGTAGCGCCGTCTGGTAACTAGGCTAGTTTGACCAACGCTATATGTATGGAAATGGAGATGATATCTGTCGAATATGCCCTGATGAGGGTAGGGGGGCCGTAAATGTTGTTATCCGTTATCATTCCGGTCATGAACGAACAGGGCAATATTGCCCCCCTGATCGAGCGTATTGCCTGCGCACTAAAATCCATTAATCATGAGATTATCTTCGTCGATGACGGTTCCAGTGATCAAACCGTCGCCGAGATTGAGCGGTGTGCGCCCCCCAAATCGCAGGTGCTGGTGCTGAACCGGAATTATGGCCAGACCACGGCCATGGTTGCAGGCATTGATGCTGCAGAAGGTGAATTGATCGTCATACTGGACGGGGATTTGCAAAATGACCCGTATGATATTCCGCTTATGATTGAGCGTATGGATGAAGGTGACTGGGATGTAGTCGCTGGCATTCGCTCAAGGCGTCAGGATGGTTTTTTTCTGCGTAAGATTCCCAGCAAGATAGCTAACTGGCTTATTCGCCGCTCGACAGGGGTATACATTCAGGATTACGGATGTACGCTCAAGCTGTTCAAGAGCGACGTTGCCAAGAATCTCAGCCTCTACGGCGAACTGCATCGTTACATTCCGGTTCTTGCCAGCATGTACGGGGCAAGAATGACCCAGATGGATGTTCGGCACCATCCACGGCATTCGGGTGTATCCAAGTATGGCCTCGGCCGGACGCTCAAAGTGGCGAGTGATCTGATGCTGATGCTTTTCTTCCAGAAATACGGCCAACGTCCCATGCATCTTTTCGGAAGTTCCGGCATTATCCTGTTTCTGATCGGGATGTCGCTCAATGTCTACCTCCTGATCGATAAAATTTTGGGTGCCAGTATCGGTGGGCGGCCGCTGCTCACGCTTGGCCTCTTATTGACTGTCGCTGGAATTCAACTCATTACAACGGGTTTCATCGCCGATCTGATCATGCGTACTTATTACGAAGCGCAGAACAAGAAGCCTTACAAGATCAAGAAGCAGATCATTGTCTAAATTAGCAAAAAAATGGGTTAAGCCGATCATTCAAGCCGCAGTGTCGGCCTGCTTGATCGTTATTGTGCTCAGTCAGATCGATTTGGCGCAGGTCGCGTCGCTGGTGCTCCGGCCGCAAGGATTGCCTTGGCTGTTGTTCGCCTTCCTATTTTTCAATCTGTCAAAAGTTGGCAGCGCATTGCGGTTGAACATCTACCAGCGTCATGCCTCAATCATTCTCAACGAAGGCGAAAACCTGCGGCTCTATTATGCGGGCATGTTCTTGAATGTGTTTCTTCCTGGCGGAATTGGCGGCGATGGTTACAAAATCCTGGTTCTGCATCGACAGCAGGAAGTGCCGCTCAAGAAGCTGGTGATGATTACGCTGGCAGACCGTATAAGCGGATTGTTGGCCCTGCTGCTTCTGTTGTGCCTGCTGGTTCCCATGCTTGCTTTGCCATGGCCATCCGGCATAGTGCAGATCGTTTCTGTTTCCGGCGGAACAGGCATTGTCGCTGCATTCGTACTGGGACACCGTCTTTTGCTCAAACTACGGGGAGCGCGCGTAGCGGCAGTGTTCTGGTATGGAATGGGGGTGCAGACCTTGCAGTTGGTAACGATGCTTTTGCTGCTTGTCTATCTGCAGGCGCCGACAAATCATTATCTGTCGTACCTGGCGGTTTTTCTGGGGTCATCCGTGGCGGCTGTCCTGCCGATCAGTTTCGGCGGATTGGGAGCCAGGGAAATCACCTTTTTTTACGGCTTAAGCCTGTTGCAACTGGAGCCGACGCATGGCGTACTGGCTTCGAGCGGGTTCTTTCTGATTACGCTTGCTTCGTCGATGCTTGGTGCGCTGTTTCTCGGAAACGTCTATCTTAAGAAGGCGCAATAATCAAATGAGGGAATACCCTGCCGGGGATGGCATCTTCGGCATGTCCACGCTATCTGAATCGGCGATATCTACTACATCAGGATGATTTCGTACTGATCCTGAGCAAATCCGCTTCCCACCTGCAGTGATACTGTTTTGCCGATCGAGTCGCCGAGTGTGGCCAGATGCTGCGACTCCTCTTCAAGGAACAAGTCGATGACCATTTGCGAGGCGAGAATACGGAATTCGCGTGAGTTGAACTGTTTTGCCTCCCGAACCAGTTCGCGCATGATTTCGTAGCAAGCGGTCCTGGCGGTCTTGATTTGTCCGCTGCCGCCGCATGTCGGGCAGGGCTCGCAGAGAATGTGAGCCAGGGACTCGCGCGTGCGCTTCCTCGTCATTTCGACGAGGCCAAGCGGCGAGAAGTCATTGACCGAGACCTTGGTCCGGTCATGAGACAGCGCTTTCTTAAGCTCGTTCATGACGGCATTCCGGTGTTCCGGATTCTCCATGTCGATGAAATCGAGGATGATGATGCCGCCAAGGTTGCGCAATCGAAGTTGGCGGGCAATCGCATGCGCTGCTTCGAGGTTGGTCTTGAATATGGTGTCGTCGAAATTCCTGCCACCAACAAATCCACCCGTATTAACGTCAATCGTTGTCATGGCTTCCGTCTGATCGATAATCAGGTAGCCACCGGATTTCAGATCGACGCGTCGGGCCAGCGCGCGTTGAATTTCTTCTTCGATGCCGTAGAGGTCGAAGAGAGGACGCTCTCCGCTGTAATAGGCGAGACGATCAAGCACGCCAGGCGTATATGTGCCGGCAAATTCGCGAAGCTGCAGAAATTCCCCTTGAGAATCGACCTGGATGCTTGCTGTTTCTTCATGTACGAAGTCGCGCAGCACCCGTTGGGCAAGATTCAGGTCCTGGTAGAGCAGGCAGGGGCCGGGTTTGGTTTTCGCCGACTCGCTGATCGTGTGCCATATTTTGCGCAGGAAATCGATGTCGGATTGCAGGTCATCATCGTTAGCGTCTTCCGCCATGGTGCGAACAATGTATCCTCCCTTTTCGTCAGGAGGCAGCAGTTTCTGGACCCGGTTGCGAAGCAGATCGCGTTCTTCGTCATCCTGGATTCGTTGTGAAATGCCAATATGAGCATCCTGCGGCAGGTATACCAGCATTCTTCCTGCAATGGATATTTGCGTCGATAGTCTTGCTCCCTTGGTGCCGATTGGATCCTTGATGACGCGGACCATGATCGTTTGTCCATCAGACAAGGTTTTCTCGATTGGAGTTGGTGATGATCCTGATCCGTCATGGGATTGTGCATCCCAGATATCGGCGACATGAAGAAAGGCCGCTCGTTCCAGTCCGATGTCAATGAAGGCGGATTGCATGCCAGGCAGAACACGTACTACCTTTCCAAGGTAGATATCTCCGGCGAGGCCGCGAGTCAATGTCCGTTCGATGTGCAGTTCCTGGGCACTGCCTTGCATGACGATGGCAATACGGGTTTCCTGTGGAGTAATACTGATGAGAATATCTTCGCTCATAGGATGGAGATGCCGGCCAGTCTGAGTAGCTCGGTCGTTTCAAAGATCGGAAGACCCATGATCCCGGAATAACTGCCGGAGATGTGCTTGATGAAGATGGCGGCACGGCCCTGAATACCGTAGCCTCCTGCCTTGTCATAGGGTTCGCTGGTATTGCAATAGGCGTCGATAGCCCGGTCCGACAAGGTTGCAAAAGTCACATCGGAAACTTGAACCGCTTCCCAGAGATGATCGTTGAGCCGGACGCAAACGCTTGTCAGTACCTGGTGAGTGCGCCCGGAAAGTGACGTCAGCATGTCGACCGCTTCAATCTTGTTGGCAGGCTTTCCCAATATGTGGTTGTCGAGTGCAACAGTCGTGTCGGCGCCAAGAACAGGGCGGATTGGAAGAGTGCGGGTCAGTACCGATTGCCAGCCGTATTCCGCTTTTTCGCGTGCGATCCGGCTAACGTAATCTTGCGGAAGTTCTCCTTCCCTGACATCCTCGCTCACGTCCGGGCCGCGTGGTCCTTGCGTACGCAGCAGCAGCAATTCGAATTCGACACCGATTTGCCGAAGAAGCTCCCGTCGACGTGGACTCTTGGACGAGAGATATATTTTTTTGGACGGCTGCTGCATGACTCTTCCTCACGTTCGGTGATAAGGATGTCCCTGCGTGATGGACCATGCACGGTATAGTTGCTCTGCAAGCAGGACACGGACCATGCCGTGCGGCAGGGTCAAACTGGAAATACGAATCTGTTCATCGGCACGTGCCTTGAAGTCAGGATTAAGGCCATCTGCACCGCCAATGACAAATGCAACGTCTCGTCCGTCCTGCCGCCACTTCGTCAACTGGCGAGACAACTGCAGCGTGGTCAAATCGGTACCATGCTCGTCCAGTACGACGATGCGCACCCCCTTTGGCAATGCTGCTTCGATCCTGCCGCGTTCCAGCGCCATGGCAGTCTCGGCCGTTTTACCTCCGGTACGCTCGATTGGTTTGATCTCCTTGAGGACAACTCGGCATTCCGACGGCATCCGCTTGACATATTCGTTAAAACCCGTATCGATCCAGCCCGGCATCTTGTGACCGACCGCAACAATGATGAGCTGCATGATGAGGAAACGTTATTCCGCTGATTGTTTTTTTGAACGTGATCTGGTTGTTGTATTAGCGGTTTTTTCCGTTTTTCCTGCACTATCCGCGGTTTTTCGAGTGCCCGCTTTCCTTGTTCCTGCAGCAGGTTTTTTCACGTCCTCAGGAGAAGGCGTCTTTTTCGTTTCGGCTTTCTCCGCCTTGGCAGGCGCACGCTTGCGAACGGTTGGCTTCTTCTCAACTTCCTTGCTGGCCGCAGTGCGCTTGGCAGTGCTCAAATTGATCTCCTTGCCGCCCCATATCTCTTCAAGCCTATAGTAGGCGCGGATTGCAGGCTGCATGATATGGACAAGCATGTCTCCCAGGTCCACAAGCACCCATTCTCCCGTATCTTCTCCTTCTACTCCGATGACGTTTCCGCCCGCTTTTCCAACTTTTTCTCGAACGGATGATGCCAGTGCCTTCGTCTGGCGGTTCGATGTGCCTGACGCAATGACGATGCGATCGAACAGGCTTGTAAGATGGGTCGTGTCGAACAGGTGAATATCCTGCGCTTTCACGTCTTCCAGGGCGTCAATGACGATTGCTTGGAGTTTCTTAATATCCATTTATTCCTTGTAGATGTTATTTTTTTCAATATAGTCTATCACCTCGGCAGGGACTAGCGAACTCGGCCTTTGGCCGAGCCGCAATGTGGCACGTATCTCTGTTGCAGATATGTCAAATGCCAATTCATGTGCGAGGTATGTCAGACCGTGTGGTGTCGTTCGAATTTGCTCCGGCAAGCCGCAGCGCCGGGAAAATTCTTCTGCTACCGCTTGTGGCAATTTTGACTCAAAAAATGAAAAACCCGGACGTGCAGCAACACAAATATGCGCATAATCAAAAAGATGCCGCCACTCTCGCCATGTGTCGAAGCGCGCCATCTGGTCGGCGCCGATAACCAGCACCAGCGATACGTCGTTTCCCAGTTCCCTGCGTAATGTGCGCAAGGTATCGACGGTATAGGTCGCTCCTGGCCGGTCAATCTCCTCCCGATCGATTTTGGGCGACGGTGATGCTTTCGAAAAAGCGAGCCGGATCATATCAATCCGCTGTTCGGAACTGGCTTGCAGCCGTTCCTTTTGCCATGGGTTTCCAGCCGGAATAATGCGCAATTCATCTGCCTTGAGCAACCGGCAGAAGAAAGTAGCAACCTCGACATGGCCATAATGAACGGGATCGAAACTTCCTCCCAGGAGGATAATACAGCGATTTGTCAAATCTCCTCCTGGATGGTCGATGGCGTTCGACTTTTCAGGGAACGCTATGGTGAAAGACGGAAAGAAGGCAGGTTTTCTTCAATGCCTCAATGCGCGCCAGCCGATGTCATGACGATACTGGGCGCCATCGAAGTGGATTTTATCGACACCTTCATATGCACGTTTCTGTGCCGTCCGGACGGTGTCGGCCAAGCCGACAACACACAGGACACGACCGCCTGACGTTGTTAGATTGCCACCGCCGAGCGCGGTTCCCGCATGGAAAACGATGCAGTCTTCGGATTCCTGAGGAATGCCCGAAATCGTATCGCCTTTTCTTGGTGAATCTGGATAACCGGCAGCGGCCATGACAACGCCAAGGGCGATGCGGCGATCCCAGGACAATTCAATGCTATCGAGTGCGCCATCGACGGCGTGCTCCATAACAGTCACCAAGTCGGATTTCAAACGAGCCATGATCGGCTGAGTTTCAGGGTCGCCCATGCGGCAATTGAATTCCAGTGTTCTGGGATTGCCCTTGTCGTCGATCATCACACCGGCATACAGAAAACCGGTATAGGGAATACCATCTTTGCTCATGCCGTGTACAGTCGGAACGATGATTTCGCGCATGATGCGTGCGTGAAGGGTCGGCGTTACGATAGGAGCAGGAGAGTAGGCGCCCATGCCGCCGGTGTTTGGTCCTTCGT
>Ga0316613_10001307_pt1 | contig 17134 bp, 29 predicted proteins | sample OWC_soil_day10_C_2_FD_207647 | JGI IMG/M metagenome (GOLD analysis project Ga0316613, IMG submission 207647) | Wetland soil microbial communities from Old Woman Creek delta, Ohio, United States - OWC_soil_day10_CT_b | ecosystem: Environmental > Terrestrial > Soil > Wetlands | place: USA: Ohio...
AAAGTCCTGTCCGTCCGGACCATGAACGTGGTAGGGAAAAAGAAGCGGCTCGGAAGGTTTATCGGACGCAAGTCGGACTGGAAGAAAGCCATCGTGAAGCTTCGCGAAGGGGACCGGATCGAGTTTTTTGAAGGGGTTTAAGAAGAGGGGAAACGTTTTATGGCCTTGAAAGCATACAAGCCGACGTCGGCGGGAAGAAGATTTCAAACGGTCCTGGATTTCTCCGAGCTGAGCAAGAAGAAGCCGGAGAAGAGCCTCCTGGTTTCTCTGACCAAGACGGGCGGGAGAAACTCCTCCGGCCGAATCACCAGCCGCTACATCGGAGGGGGGCACAAGCAGAAATACCGCCGGGTCGACTTCAAACGGGAAAAGCGGGAAATCCCGGCCCGGGTTGCGGCCATCGAGTACGACCCCAACCGCTCCGCCAACATCGCCCTGCTCCATTACCGCGATGGGGAGAAACGCTACATCCTGGCCCCCGTAGACCTGAAAGTGGGTGACACCCTGCTGGCCGGGGAGCGGGTGGATATCCGCGCGGGAAACGCCCTGCCGCTGAGAAACATCCCTCTGGGCACGCAGATCCATAACCTGGAGGTGAAGAAGGAGAAAGGCGGACAGCTGATTCGGAGCGCCGGCTCATCCGGGCAGTTGATGGCCAAGGAGGGGGCCTACGCCCATGTCAAAATGCCTTCCGGAGAGGTCCGGCTAATCCACGTGGACTGTTACGCCACGATCGGGCAGGTGGGCAACCTGGATTACGAAAACGTATCTTTAGGGAAGGCCGGGCGGAAGCGCTGGCTGGGCCGCACCCCCCATGTGCGCGGCGTGGCCATGAATCCGGTCGACCACCCCCTGGGCGGCGGAGAAGGAAAATCCTCCGGCGGCCGCCATCCCGTGACCCCGTGGGGGATCCCGACCAAGGGCTACAAAACCCGCCGGAACAAGCGGACGGACCGGTTCATCGTCAAGCGCCGGAGATAGGGCAACGACATTTCACCACGGAGCACACAGAGACCACAGAGGGAATCGGGCAAAAAGAAAAAGCCGGTATTTTTAATACAGATTTTTTTCAAAGGCAGCCCCCATTCATTTTCGTTTATTGATTTTTTTCTCGGTGTTCTCTGTGCTCTCTGTGGTGAGTTAAAAGGAGAAAAAATTGGCACGTTCGATTCGCAAAGGTCCGTATATCGATCCGCACCTGTTGAAGAAGGTGGAGGAGGCCAACCGGACGAACAGCCGCAAGGTCATCAAGACCTGGTCCCGGCGTTCGACCATCCTGCCGGAAATGGTCGGCCATACCTTCGCCGTGCACAACGGCAAAAAGTTCATCCCCGTGTTTGTCACCGAAAATATGGTGGGCCAGAAGCTGGGCGAGTTTTCTCCCACCCGGGTTTTCTTCAGCCACTCGGGAGACCGGAAAACCAAGGTCAAAGCGGCGGCGCCGGGCGCCCCGGCGGCGCCGGCGGCCAAACCGGCGGCGTGAGCGAGGAGGAAGGATGGAATCACGAGCGGTGGCGAAATATCTCGGTCTTTCCCCGAGGAAAGTCCGGTACAGCGCGGATCTGATTCGCGGCAAAAGGGTGGAGGATGCGGTCCATATATTGCGATTCATGCCTAAGGTGGGGGCGAAGGCGGTATCCAAGGTGCTCGAGTCGGCCCTGGCGAACGCCCGGCAGAATCCCTCAATCGACGTGGACACCTTGGTGGTGAAAACCATCTTTGTGAACCAGGGGCCGACGGCGAAGCGTTTCCAGCCCAAACCCATGGGGCGGGCCGGGCGGATTCGGAAACGGAGCTGTCACGTGACGGTGGTTTTGAGCGAGGTCTGAGCAGGCGGCATCACCCATTCATTTCTTCCGGGAGGAGGTCGATCGTTGGGTCAGAAGGTCAATCCAATCGGTTTGCGGTTGGGCATTGTGAAAACGTGGGATTCGCGCTGGTACGCGGAGAAGAATTACAGCAAGTTCCTCCAAGAGGACATTGCCCTGCGCGAATTCATCAAGAAGAAACTCTATCACGCCGGCATCTCCAAGATTGAAATCGAGCGCACCGCCAACCGCGTCAAGATCACGATCCGGGCGGCGCGGCCGGGGATCATCATCGGCCAGAAGGGCGCCGAGATCGAGAAGCTCCAGAAGGAGATCCAGAAAAAGATCCAGCGGGAAATTTCCATCAACATCCAGGAAGTCCGGCGGGTGGAGGGCGATGCCCAGTTGGTGGCCGAGAATGTGGCCCTGCAGCTGGAACGGCGGGTGGCGTTCCGGCGGGCCATGAAAAAGGGGGTGACCGCCTCCCTGAAGTTCGGGGCCCAGGGGATCAAGATCGGCTGTGCGGGAAGGCTGGGCGGGGCCGAAATCGCCCGCTCGGAATGGTACCGGGAGGGCCGGGTTCCCCTGCACACCCTGCGGGCGGACATCGATTACGGTTTTGCCGAGGCCCGGACGACCTACGGGGCGATCGGCATCAAAGTCTGGATTTATAAAGGGGAGATTCTCCCGGTCGCCCGCGGGCGAAAAGAAACGTTACAGTAAGGAGCCGAGAAAGCCATGCTGGCACCGAAGAAGGTGAAATACCGCAAGCAGCAGAAGGGGAAGCGGAGGGGGACGGCCTCGCGGGGCAACGACCTGAATTTCGGCGATTACGCCCTTCAAGCCCAGGAATGCGGCTGGCTGACGACGCGCCAGATCGAGGCGGCGCGAATCGCCATGACCCGCCACATCAAACGCGGCGGAAAAATCTGGATCCGGATTTTCCCCGACAAGCCCATCACCAAGAAGCCGGCGGAAACCCGCATGGGTAAGGGGAAAGGCGCGCCCGAAGACTGGGTGGCGGTGATTCAGCCCGGGAGGATCCTCTATGAGATGGAGGGCGTCACCCGGGAAACGGCCGTGGAGGCGTTCCGGCTGGCGGCGCACAAGCTGCCCCTGGCCACAAAAGTCATCGCCCGGGAGGGAATCAGTGAAAGCGCAGGAGCTTAAAGAAATGGGCGAAGCCGAACTTCGCCAGAAGGACAAGGATCTCACCGCGGAGCTCTTTAACCTGCGGTTCCAGCACGCCACGGGCCAGCTGGAGAACACCCAGCGGCTCCCCCAGGTGCGGAAGGATTTGGCGCGCGTCAAGACCGTTCTGCGGCAAAAGACCCTGGCCCCGGCCAAGGCCAGTTGAGGATCGAAGAATGAAAACGAGAGGGATTCAGAAAAGGATCGTGGGGGAAGTGGTCAGCGACCGGATGGAAAAGACCGTGGTGGTGGTGGTGCGCCGGTTGGTGAGGTCCCCCCTGTACCAGAAGTTCGTGTGGAAACGGGCCCGCTACAAAGCCCACGACGAGAAGAGCGAGTGCAAGGTTGGCGACCGCGTTGTGCTGACAGAGACCCGGCCCCTCAGCCGGGAAAAACGGTGGCGGGTCAAAGAAATTTTGGAAAAGGCCCATTGAAATTAGGGACGGAGGATGGCGGGGGGGGAAGGGGGCCGTCCGGCCGCCGGCCTTGGACATTCCTCCGCCGTCTGAATTTCGGGCACGGCAAATAAAGGGTTCAGGGTATCACCATGATTCAGATGCAGACCATCTTAGAAGCCGCTGACAATTCCGGGGCCAAGAAGCTGGCGTGTATCAAGGTTCTGGGCGGGACGAAGCGGAAATACGCCAGCCTGGGCGATGTCATCATCGTTTCCGTCAAGGAGGCGATTCCCAACGCCAAGGTGAAAAAAGGGGACGTGATGCGCGCCGTCATCGTCCGCACCCAGAAGGAGGTGCGGCGGGTGGACGGAAGCTATATCAAGTTCGACGACAATTCGGCGGTCCTCATCACCCCGCAGAACGAGCCCGTCGGCACCCGCATCTTCGGCCCGGTGGCCCGGGAACTGCGGGCGAGACGATTCATGAAGATCATATCCTTAGCTCCGGAAGTTCTGTGAACCCGGGGACGGACGCGTGAGGTTTTCCATGGAGAGCATACGGTTTCATGTCCGCAAGAACGATCTGGTGCAGGTCATCGCGGGCAAGGAAAAAGGAAAGACGGGAAAGGTCCTGAAGGTCTTCCCAAAGAAGAACCGGGTGGTGGTGGAGAAGGTCAATTTCATCAAACGGCACTCCCGGCCCTCGGGGAAGACGCGCCAGGGGGGCATCATCCAGAAAGAGGCCCCGATTCACGTATCCAACGTTCTCCCGGTCTGCCCGAAATGCAACCAGGGGGTACGGACCGGCCGCCGGGCCCTGGAAGACGGGAAGAAGGCCGTCGTTTGCCGCAAATGCGGCGAGCTGATGGAACGGAAGTAAGGGGGAGACATGGCGAACACAACCCGGTTGAAAGAGATCTATCTGCGGGACGTGGCTCCCGAAATGAAGAAAAAGTTCGGCTACCAGAACAGCATGGAAATCCCCCACCTGGACAAGATCACCCTGAACATGGGGCTGGGAGAGGCCGTGCAGAACGTCAAGATTCTGGATTCGGCGGTGGAGGAGCTGTCGATCGTGGCGGGACAGAAGGCCGTGATCACCAAGGCCCGGCGCTCGATCGCCGCTTTCAAACTCCGGGAGGGAATGCCCATCGGGGTCATGGTCACCCTGCGCCGAAACCGGATGTACGAATTTTTCGACAAACTGGTCAACGTGGCTCTGCCCCGGGTGCGCGACTTCCGCGGGGTGTCGGGAAAGGCTTTCGACGGCCGGGGGAACTACTCCCTGGGCATCCGCGAGCAGATTATTTTCCCGGAGATCAACTTCGACAAGATCGATAAGATCAAGGGGCTGAATATCGCCATCGTCACCACGGCCAAAACGGACGAGGAAGGAAAGGAACTGCTGCGTCTTCTCGGGATGCCTTTCCGAAATTAAAAGAAAATTTTTTGGACGGGGATAAACGCGGACTTTTCTGAAGGTCAGGAAAAGAAGCCCGGCAAAAAAGGAGAACCCGACCCGATGGCGGGAGTTTTCCTGAGCGGGAAAAGAAAGAGGGTTTTCGATTTTGATCTGCGAATATCGCCGTCCCCTGAAAAGAAAGGATGATCTGTGGCCCGGACTGCGTTAATTTTCAAGGCGAAACAGGAACCCAAGTTCAAGGCCCGGAAGTACAACCGGTGTCCCAGATGCGGGCGGCCGCGGGGATACTACCGGAAATTCGATCTGTGCCGGATCTGCTTCCGGCAGTTGGCTTCGCGGGGCGAAATACCCGGCGTGGTCAAGTCCAGCTGGTAAGGGAAATTCCGGAGGGAGGAGAAAAAGATGGGGATGACCGACCCCTTGGCCGATCTGATTACCCGCTTGCGCAACGCCAACAAAGCCAAACATGAAAAGGTGGATGTGCCGGCATCGAACCTGAAGGTGAACGTCGCCCGCATCCTGAAGGATGAGGGATACGTAAAGAACTACAAAGTCATCAAGGATGGAAAGCAGGGCGTCCTGAGGATCTACCTGAAATTCGAGGGGGAGACGAAGAAACAGGTCATTGCCGGCCTCCGGACTCTGAGCAAACCGGGGCGGCGGCGCTATGTGGGCAAAGACCGGATTCCTCAGGTTTTGAGAGGCTTGGGGCTTTCCGTTCTCTCCACCTCCAAAGGGATTTTGACCGACAGGGAAGCCCGCAAACTCAATGTCGGCGGGGAGCTGCTCTTTTCGGTCTGGTAAGTCTGCGAGGGAGATCGTTATGTCACGGATAGGAAAAATGCCGATTCCCCTGCCCAAGGGGGTCAAAGTGGTCTTGGAGACCCCCTTTCTGAAAGTCTCCGGGCCCAAAGGGAACCTGACGGAGCGGTTGCCGGAAGAGGCCGGGATCACGGTGGAGGGCGAAAAAATCTGGGTGACCCGCCCCGACGACCCGAAAAGGGGGAAATCCCTTCAGGGACTGGTGCGGACCCTGGTTGCCAATATGGTCAAAGGGGTGAGTGTGGGGTTCGAGCGGGTCCTGGAGATCAACGGCGTCGGATACCGGGCGGAGCTGCAGGGGAATGTTCTGCAGTTCAGCCTTGGGTTTTCGCACCCGGTCCGCTTCCCGCTACCGGAAGGGATGAAGGCGGAGGTGGAACGGCAGAACCGGATCACTTTGCGCGCCACGGACAAGCATCTTCTCGGTCTCACTGCCGCCAAGATCCGCAGCCTCCGGCCTCCGGAACCGTATGGCGGGAAGGGGATCAAGTACGCCGAGGAAGTCATTCACCGCAAGGCCGGGAAGACGGCCGTAGGATAAGAAATACCGTGTCAGTGTGCGGGACAGCGAGGGCGACTCACCCCCACACTGGCGCTTTCAAAAGGGGAACAGGACGTGGAGCGAAAAGAGAAGGAAGCGGCCCGGAAACGGCGGAAAAAAAGAGTGAGCGCCCGGGTCCGGGGAACGGCCGAACGGCCCCGGCTGGTTGTTTTCCGGAGCGCCCGGCATATTTTTGCGCAGATCATCGACGACCGGAAGCAGCATACGCTGGTGAGCGCTTCGACGCTGAACCCGGAGCTGAAGGATCGCAAGCCGGGGTCGGGAAAAATCGAGGCCGCCAAGAAAGTCGGCGGGCTGGTGGCGGAAAAGGCCCTGGCCCAGAACATTCGCAAGGTCGTCTTCGACCGCAACGGGTTTCTCTACCACGGGCGCATCAAGGCCGTGGCCGACGGGGCCCGCGAAAAGGGATTGGATTTTTAGCAACCGTCAGCCGTCAGCGGTCGGCGATCAGCCAAGAAATTAGGCTGCGTGCTGAAAGCTGATTGCGGATCGCTTTTACGGGAGGAAGTGTCTTGGCGCAGATCAATCCGGAAGAAATGGAACTGGTTGACCGCGTGGCCCACATCAATCGCGTGGCCAAGGTGGTCAAGGGGGGGAGAAGATTCAGCTTCAGCGCCCTGGTGGTCGTCGGCAACAGCAAGGGGGTCGTCGGGTTCGGCCTGGGCAAGGCCAACGAAGTCCCCGAGGCGATCCGCAAGGGTATTGAGCAGGCCAAGAAGAGCCTGATCCAGGTTCCCCTGTCCGAGGGCTCGATCCCTTACGAAGTCCTGGGACGATTCGGCGCCGCCAAGGTCCTTCTGAAGCCCGCTTCCGCGGGAACCGGGGTCATTGCCGGAGGATCGGTTCGGGCGGTGGTGGAATCGGCGGGGATCGAGAACATCCTGACCAAATGCCTCGGGTCGCGCAATCCCCATAACCTGATCAAAGCCACCATCAACGGTCTCCGGCAGCTGAAGACGCCGGATGAAATTTCCGGGAAGCGCGGGAAGGCCGTGGCGGAGATCGTGTAACCGAAAGACGGGTTCGCCGCGCAGCCGCGAATCACGACCTGCCGGGCAGGGAAGGGAACATGGAAGAGAAGAAAATCAAAGTCACCTTGATACGCAGCGAAATCAGCCAGCCGGAAACCCAGCGGCGGACGCTCCGCGGCCTGGGGCTCACCCGCATGAACCGGACCAAAGAGCTCCGGGACACGCCGGCCATCCGGGGAATGATCCGCAAGGTTTCCCATTTGGTGAAAGTGATTGAAGGATAGGGGAAGATCATGATCACATTGAATACTTTGAAGCCGCCTCAGGGAGCGCGCAAGAAGAGGAAACGGATCGGGCGGGGCGACAGCTCCGGGCACGGGGGGACTTCCACCAAGGGCCACAAGGGGATCAAGGCCCGTTCCGGCGGAAAGGCCCCGGTCGGGTACGAAGGCGGCCAGATGCCGATGCAGCGGCGTTTACCCAAACGCGGCTTCAAAAACCCTTTCCGCCAGGAGTTCGAGATCCTGAACCTCAAGGATTTGGCTAAATTTCCCGCCGGAGCGGTGGTGGACGTGGAAGCCCTGAAGGAAGCCGGCCTGGTTCGCGGGGGCGGACGGAAGGTGAAAATACTGGGGGAAGGAACCCTTTCCCAGCCGCTTACGGTACGGGTGCACCATTTCAGCCTCGCGGCAAAGAGCAAGATCGAAGAAGCCGGGGGAAAAGCGGAGGTCATGTAGACCTTGTTCCAGGGATTCCAAAACATACCGAAGATTCCCGAGCTGAAACGCCGGGTTTTCATCACCCTCATCCTTCTGGCCGTGTACCGGATCGGGGTGCATGTTCCCACGCCGGGAATCGACGCCGCGGCCCTGTCGGCCTTTTTCGCCCAGGCCAAGGGAACGCTCTTCAGCTTCATTGACATGTTCTCCGGGGGGGCTTTCGAACGGCTCTCGGTTTTCGCCCTGGGGATCATGCCCTACATCAGTTCCTCGATCATCCTGCAGCTGCTCACCGTGGTGGTCCCCCACCTGGAGCGGCTCTCCAAAGAAGGGGAGGCGGGGCGGAAAAAAATCACGCAGTATACGCGTTACGGCACGGTGCTTCTGAGCCTGATTCAGGGCTTCGGCATCAGCGTCGGGCTGGAACGGATGACCGGCCCCGGCGGAGAACTGGTGGTTCTGGACCCCGGGTGGGGTTTCCGGCTGATGACCATGATTACCCTGACCTCGGGAACCGCATTCATCATGTGGCTCGGGGAGCAGATTACGGAACGGGGCATCGGCAACGGCATTTCGCTGATCATCTTTGCGGGCATCGTGGCCCGCATGCCGCTGGCGATCAGCAACAGCATCCGTCTCCTGCGAACGGGCGAACTGGGGATCCTGGTCACCCTCGGAATCATCGTCCTGATGGTGGCGGTGGTGGGGGTCATCATCTATGTCGAACGGGGGCAGCGGCGCATCCCGGTTCAGTACGCAAAACGCATCGTGGGCCGGCGGATGTACGGGGGGCAGAGCACCCATCTTCCGCTGAAGATCAACACGGCCGGGGTCATTCCGCCGATTTTTGCCTCTTCCATCATCATGTTTCCGGCGACGATCGCCAACTTTATGGACCACCCCTGGATGAAGGCGATTTCCGATTCCCTCATGCCGGGGTCGCTGGTCTATGAGCTGATTTACGTCGGATTCATCTTCTTCTTCTGTTATTTTTATACGGCGGTCACCTTCAACCCCACGGATGTGGCTGACAACATGCGAAAGTACGGGGGATATATCCCCGGAATCCGCCCCGGGAAGAAGACCGCCGAGTTCGTCGACCGCGTCCTGACCCGGATCACGTTCAGCGGCGCCGTTTATGTGTCGCTGGTCTGCGTTCTCCCCTCGATTTTGATCACAAAGTTCAACGTGCCCTTCTATTTCGGCGGAACGGCGCTCCTGATCGTCGTCGGCGTAGCCCTGGATACGGTGGGGCAAATCGAGTCCCATATGCTGATGCGCCATTACGAAGGGTTCATGAAATCCGGGCGGATCAAGGGGAGAAGGTAAACCGAAACGATGGGCGGGGTCAACTCCCTCGCGGGGGAAGAGCGGATCATCCTGAAGTCTCGCCAGGAGATTGAAAAGATGCGCCGCAGCAATCTCATCGTGGCGGAAATTTTGGAATCGTTGAAATATGCGGTGCGGGCGGGGGTCTCCACCCGGGAACTGGATGAAAAAGCCGCGGCCCTTCTGGCCCGGACCGGGGCGCGCCCCGCTTTTAAAGGGTACAACGGGTACCCGGCTGTCCTCTGCACCTCCGTGAACGAGGAAGTGATCCATGGGATCCCCTCCGGACGGGTCCTGAAAGAAGGGGATATCGTCAGCCTGGACTTTGGCGCCGTCTGGGAGGATTATTACGGGGATGCGGCGGTCACCCTGCCCGTAGGCCGGATCTCGGCGGAGGCCGAGAAGCTGCTGCGGGTGACCCGGGAGGGTCTGGACCGGGCGATTGCCCAGGCTTGGCCCGGGAAGCGGCTCCAGGATATATCGGCGGCGGTTCAGAGCCATGTGGAAGCCAACGGTTTTTCGGTAGTTCGGGATTTTGTGGGCCACGGGATCGGACAGTATCTCCATGAAAAGCCGCAGGTCCCCAACTTCGGCACCCCCGGCCGGGGAATCCGGCTGCAGGCGGGGATGACCCTGGCCATCGAGCCCATGATCAGCGCCGGGGGGCCGGAAGTGGAAATCCTGGAAGACGGTTGGACGGCGGTCACCAAGGATCGGAGCCTGGCCGCGCATTTCGAGCATTCGATCGCGGTGACGGAGAGCGGCCCGTACATTTTGAGTCAGCTGTGAAGGCGGATAATTTTTGCCCTTCCGGCGGAGCGCCGCAGCGACGAGTTGAAATGAAATCCCGCTCCGAGCGGGAAAGATAGACTTATTACGAAACCGCTGCCTGGGAGTTAGGACGGACGAGATGCCCAAAGAAGATGCCATTGAAGTCGAGGGGAGCGTCGTCGAGACTCTGCCCAACGCCATGTTCCGAGTGGAACTGGACAACGGGCACCGTGTTCTCGCCCACATCTCAGGAAAGATGCGGCTCCATTTCATCAAGATCCTTCCCGGCGACCGGGTCACGGTGGAGCTTTCCCCGTACGATCTGACCCGGGGACGGATCGTGTACCGGGCTAAAACCTGAAGAGCGGGAAAGGCCGGAATCCCCCCGGGGAATCCGGACGGTTTCAAGATCGGAGAAAAAGACCATGAAAGTTCGAGCATCCGTGCGGCGAATTTGCGACAAATGCAAAATCGTCAAGCGCAAAGGCGTGATCCGGGTGATCTGCCAGAATACCCGGCATAAGCAACGGCAGGGATAAGAGAAGGAGGTTGGTGTGGCCAGAATTGCGGGAATCGATCTGCCCCGGAACAAGAATATCGAGATCGCGCTGACGTACATTCACGGGATCGGCCGGACCACGTCGCGCCGGATCCTGGAGCAGGCCCAAGTGGATTTCTTCAAGAAGACCGATGCCCTGACGGACGCGGAGGTGGCCAAGATCCGCGAAGTCATCGATCAGAGCAACCGGAAGATCGAAGGGGACCTGCGGCGCGAGGTTTCGATGAACATCAAGCGCCTGATGGACATGGGCTCGTACCGCGGTTTGCGTCACCGCCGTTCGCTGCCCGTTCGGGGCCAGCGGACGCACACCAATGCCCGGACCCGCAAGGGACCGCGGCGCCAGATCGGCGGGAAGAAAAAATAAAGGAGGAAGAATGCCCCCGGGAAAAAGCGCAGGGCCGAAGAAGAAGGAGCGCCGAAACATCCAGAATGGGGTCGCCCATATTCAGTCAACCTTCAACAACACGATTATCACCATCACCGATGTCAGCGGGAACGTGATCGCCTGGGCCAGCGCCGGCAGCGTGGGCTTCAAGGGTTCGCGGAAGAGCACCCCCTTCGCCGCGCAGCTGGCCGCGGAACAGGCGGCCAAACGGGCGATGGAGCAGGGGGTCCGCAGTATCGAGGTTTATATCAAAGGCCCCGGGTCGGGGCGGGAGGCGGCGCTGCGTTCCCTCCAAGCCTCGGGGTTCAAGGTCGACCTGATCCGGGATGTGACCCCGATCCCCCACAACGGGTGCCGGCCGCCGAAGCGGCGGCGCGTCTGAGCTTTTTCCCAAGCGCCGAAAGAGAGGAGGACGAATTTGGGACGTTATATTGAATCCGTATGTCGGCTTTGCCGGCGGGAAAATCTGAAACTCTACCTCAAGGGAGACCGCTGTTATTCCGACAAATGCGGGGTCGATCGCCGGGCTTACCCGCCGGGACAGCACGGTCAGGGCCGGGCCAAGTTTTCCAACTACGGGATCCAGCTCCGGGAAAAGCAGAAAGTAAAACGGATGTACGGGCTGGCCGAAGGCCAGTTTCGGAACTTTTTCGCCAAAGCCGAAAGGCAGAAGGGGATCACCGGCACGAACCTCCTGGTTCTCCTGGAGCGGCGGTTGGACAACATGGTCTACCGGCTGGGATTTGCCAATTCCCGCAGCGAGGCGCGGCAATTGGTCCGGCACGGCCATTTTACCGTGAACGGAAGAAAGACCAATATTCCTTCCTGCCTGGTCAAGGTCGGGGACATGATCGCGCTTCGGGAAAAGAGCCGCAAGATTTCCAAGATCACGGAGGCCCTGGAAGCCGTTGCCCGCCGGGGCGTTCCCTCCTGGCTGGACCTGCAGAAGGAGCAGTTCCAGGGGCGGGTGGCGGCCTTCCCGACCCGGGAAGAGCTGACCATGCCGATCAAAGAGCAGCTGATCGTCGAGCTTTATTCCAAATAATCCTCTTCGCGGATCCCGCCCGATCAGCAGGCGGGATCAAGGAGTCCCTATGTATCGAAATTGGGAAACGCTCATTAAACCGAAAGCCTTTGAAATGGAGGAAGAAACCCTCACCTCCACCTACGGGCGCTTTCACGTCGAGCCGTTCGAACGGGGATTCGGCATCACCATCGGCAATTCCCTGCGCCGGATTCTTCTCTCCTCGCTGCAGGGCGCGGCGATCACGACGGTAAGCCTCAAAGGGGTCCTCCACGAGTTTTCCACCGTCCCGGGGGTGCGGGAGGACGTAACCGATATCATCCTCAACATTAAAGAGATCCTGGTGAAGATGCATTCGCTGGGGCCCGAGACTCTGCGCCTGAAGGTGACCCGGGCGGGCGAAGTGAAAGCCGGCGACATTGAACCGAACCCCAACGTGGAGATTCTGAACCCGGAACATCACCTGGCGACGCTCTCGGTGGACGGGGAGATGGAGATCGAGATGACGGTCAAATGGGGCCGGGGCTATGTGCCGGCCGAACGGAACCGGGAGGAAGGACAGCCCATCGGCACGATTCCCATGGACGCCCTCTTTTCCCCCATCCGCCGGGTCAATTACAACGTGACCCACACCCGCGTGGGTCAACTGACCGACTACGACCGCCTTACGCTGGAAGTTTGGACCAACGGGAGCGTGCCCCCGCGCGATGCCGTGGCCTACGCCGCCAAAATCCTGAAAGAGCAGCTTTCCGTCTTCATCAATTTCGATGAAGAGGAGGCGGCCCCGAAATCGAGCCCCAAGGAAGAAAAGACCCGGCTCAACGAAAACCTTTTCCGCAGCGTGGACGAGCTCGAACTGTCGGTCCGCTCGGCCAATTGCCTCAAGAACGCGGAAATCCGTTACATCGGGGACCTGGTGCAGAAGACCGAGGCGGAGATGCTCAAGACCAAGAATTTCGGCCGGAAGTCTTTGAACGAAATCAAAGAGATTCTTACCGAAATGGGGCTGAGTTTAGGTATGAAACTCGAGGGCTGGCCTCCCGGGGAGCTGGCTTCCAAAATCGAAAAGGGAGCTTAGATAAGGAACGAACCATGCGTCATCGAATTGCCGGCAGAAAATTGGGAAGGACGACGAGCCACCGGAAGGCCATGCTGCGCAATCTGGTCACCTCGCTTCTGGAGCACGAAAAAGTGAAGACGACCGATTCCAAGGCCAAGGAGCTCCGCCCCCTGGCGGAGCATCTGATCGGACTGGGCAAGCGGGGCGATCTTCATGCAAGGAGACAGGCCTTGGCCGTGGTGCGGAAGGCGGAAGTCGTCAAGAAACTTTTTGAAACAATCTCCCCCCGCTTCCAGACCCGGACGGGCGGGTATCTGCGGATCGCCAAGATCGGATTCCGGCCCGGAGACGGCGCCCCCGTTTCCATCGTGGAGCTCATCGGTGAAGGGAAGAAAGAAGGCAAAAAGGCGAAAAAATCGCGAGCCGACCGGAAAAAGGAAAAAGCCCAAAGAACCGCAGCTCTGAAACCCACCGGCGAGGCGGTGCCCAAGAGCTGAGGTCTTCAAAAACCTCCGCAAGGGCGGGGCGCAGGCCTTGCCCTTTTTTTTTTACCTAAATGGGCTCATAAAAAGTCTCCCGCCGGCGGAATGACTGATTCGGGAAAGGCGGGGCAAGGGCGAGCGGCCGCTCGCCCCTAAGGATGAAACGAATCTTCACTCCTCCCTTAAATAAACGGCTCTGCCTATGATTGAGCTGCGCGACGTATCCTTTTCTTACCCCTCCCGCACGGGCTCTTCCCGTCCCGCTCTCGAGTCCATTTCGCTGAAATTCCCGGGGGGCTCTTACGCCGCCGTCATGGGCCCCAACGGTTCCGGGAAGAGTACCCTCGGAAAACTGATCAAAGGTTTGCTCTCCCCTACCGGGGGAGAAGTTCTGATCGAAGGAAAGCCGTTAAAGGCCGGCGAAATCTCCCCAAAGGTCGGATACATTTTCTCCAATCCCGAAAACCAGATCATCTCCTCCGTGGTGGAGGAAGACGTGGCCTTCGGCCTGGAAAATCTGGGCCTGGAACCGGCGGAGATCGCGCGCAAAGTGCAGCATGCCCTGGCCTGGGTGGGAATGGAGGAGTACCGGTATCATGCGCCCCATCTCCTTTCCGGGGGGCAGCAGCAGAAAATCGTTCTGGCCGGCGTCCTGGCCATGGGAAGCGAAATCCTGGTCCTGGATGAACCCACTTCCATGCTGGATCTGCTGGGCCGTCGGGAGATTCTGGGCCTCCTGAAAAAATTCCATTCCCGGGGGCAGAAAACCATCCTCCACATCACCCATTCCCTGGAGGAGGCCCTGCCCGCGGGGGATTTGATCCTGCTCAATCAGGGTCGAGTTCGCTTTTCCGGGTCGCTGACGGAGTTTCTTGGCCGGGAAGGGCGGATGGAGGATTACGGGCTCTCTCTCCCGCCGCTCCAGCAGCTCATCCGCGACCTCCGCGCCCATGGGGTCGATATCCGGCCGGAAGTCACTTCGGTTCCGGAGTTGAAGGCCGCGCTTGTTCGTTTGAAGGGAAGGGGGACAATTTAGCCTTTCATAGTCCTTTATCGTCGTTTCTACAAAATTGACCATTCCCCGCATTGAGGCAGAGCAACCGCGAATGCCTAAAATCCCCCCTCTCCCCCCTTTTATGACAAAGGGGGGGGCGGGAGGCCTTGGACCCCGCCCTCTCCACGAAGATCCCAGCGCCTTATGATTCCAGCGAACCGGCCGGGCCCCCAGGCCAGGGCACCTCTTGACCTTTACGCAGGTCCTCCATTGATAGCAACGGACACCCGTGACTGAATGGTCACATTTTTCCAGCCTTTACCCTTGACACCCTCAAGAAATAATTCATATAATTTGCTCAGTTCGTTTTCTCGCGAAAGAGGCGAAGACAGACTCCGCGCCGGGAAAATCTAACTCAACCCGGCAGGGCGCAGAAAGGAGCTTTACCATGCCTGAACAAAAAGTCGGGGAAGTCATAAAGTTTTTCTCGAAACCCAGCGTGGCGGCCATCAAGATCACCGAAGGCGCGCTCAAGGTTGGGGACCGCCTCAAGTTTAAAGGGCATACCACGGATTTTGAGGATCTCATCCAGTCGATGCAGATCGATAACAAAGCGGTCCAGGAAGCTGGCGCAGGGGCGATGATCGGAATCAAGGTGAAGGACCGCGTCCGGGAGGGAGATGTGGTCTACAAGGTCGTTGATTGACGACCCATCCCTCCCAACCGATCGTCGCGGTCGAACAGCTGACCCACATCTACCATCCGGGAACCTCCCTGGAAAGAGTCGCCCTCGAGGAGATCTCCTTGGAGATTCACGAGGGCGAATGTCTGGCCGTTGTCGGTGAGACCGGATCGGGAAAAACAACCCTGGTTCAGCATTTGAACGGCCTTTTGAAGCCAACCCGGGGCCGAATCCGAATTGAAGGAATCGACCCGGCCGGTTCCTCCGGCTCGGGGGCGGAGATACGCCGGCGGGTTGGCCTGATTTTTCAATACCCGGAACACCAGCTCTTCGAGGAAACGGTCTACGACGATATTTCCTTCGTTCTGCGCCAGCGCCCGATTTTTTCCCAGGTAGAAATAGAAGAGAAAGTCAAGAAGGCCTGCCTCGGCGTGGGGCTGGACTACGAGAAGTTCCGCCGGCGTTCCCCCTTCGAACTGAGCAGCGGAGAGATGCGCCGGGTGGCGCTGGCAGGGGTTTTGGTCCAGGACCCGAAGATCCTAATCTTAGATGAACCGACCGTTGGATTGGATTGGGAGGGGAAGAAGGAGATTCTTCGAGAGATCCGCGAACTGAAGACGAGAGGCAAAACCCTCATCCTCGTCTCCCACCAGGCGGAGGACTTCCTCGGCCTGATCGACCGCCTAATCGTCCTGGACCGGGGGAAAATCTTCGCCGTCGGAAAGCCCGCGGAGGTCTTTTACCTGCTTTTAAAAACAAAAAAGTTTCATTTCCTGGTCCCCCCCGTCTATCAACTTCTGGCAGAACTGAAAGAGGAGGGGTGGGACATCCCGAAACCGCCCCTCGTGCCGGAAGACGCCCTCCCGATCCTGGAAAAGAACCTTTCCGTCCCCGCCTGCCAGTAAAAACCCCGATTCCATTTCCGTGCGGCGTTGGCTTCTCGGCCATTCATCCTTCACAATCGCTTTATCGCCATGGGGGCCTGAGCCTCATGGAAGTGTTAGCTCCATGGGCTCTTCTTGCCCCGAGGGCATAAATGGAGTCAATCATGAAAAAAAGTAGGAACCCTTCTTGACGAGGAAGTAATCCGGCAGGCGAAGCGGCGGGCAGCCAAGAAAGCAGGCCGTTGAGCGATGTGATACAAGACGCTTTGGTATCCTACCTTAGCGATAAGGTCCCAGATCCAGAGAAAAGAGAAAAGGCCTATCAGTTTTTTTGCGAACGCCCCATCTGGATTAGCAGGGATCAGTTTAAACAGGTCCTGGAAGAGGATGCGTGGGACTCATGAATCTCGATGATATACCCCTTGCCAGCGTTTGTGTTCTCGATACGAATATCCTGATGTATGCGGAACAGGGAGTTTCTCATCAAGCCCAGCGGCTTTTGCGCCGCTGTTCGACCGGGGATCTGACCTGTATCCTGCCTCAGACGGCCTGGCAGGAACTTACCTATCGCTTAATGCTTTCCGAAGCCCTGAGGCTCGGAATGGTATCGGGGCCGAATGCGGCGAAATAACCGTCGCTGCTTTAATTGATGAGTTCAGGCAGCCCGCTTTATCGGGAGATATTTCCGGAAGGGAGAGGGGAGATTCGATCCTTGCCCATTATCTGGGGCAACACCGAAATGCGGCTGGCCAGTTGCGTGGCAGGACCTTCAATTTTCTATTCAATATCAAAACGATGGAGACCCAATCCTTGAAGAGGTTTGAATATCGGCAAGGGGATAATTCGGAGGAAGACCTAATCGATTATCAAGAAGTTCGAAAAAGAATAGAAGCCGCCCTGCAAAATGCGATAATCGAGTGGCTCCCAGATCGCCAGGCAAGGGCGGGATTGCAGATTAACCTGTTGGGGGTGTCAAAAAATTGAGCGTGGCGAAATCATTTCCCATCGATTCTACGTTTTTTAGGAAAGGCTCTCTGTTCTATTGAAGAAGGAACCAAGGATTGGTAA
>Ga0316613_10001308_pt1 | contig 17131 bp, 19 predicted proteins | sample OWC_soil_day10_C_2_FD_207647 | JGI IMG/M metagenome (GOLD analysis project Ga0316613, IMG submission 207647) | Wetland soil microbial communities from Old Woman Creek delta, Ohio, United States - OWC_soil_day10_CT_b | ecosystem: Environmental > Terrestrial > Soil > Wetlands | place: USA: Ohio...
AAGAAGGCTGGGTGAAGGTTTCTCTGGAAAAGAAAGAGGATCATCTGGAATTCACGGTGGCAGACAATGGCATCGGGATTGCGCCGGAACATCTAAAGCGTATATGGGAACGTTTTTATCAGGTTGATCCGTCCAGAAGCAGCGGACAAAGTAACACAGGACTTGGACTTGCCATGGTGAAATGGATTGTGTGTGCTCATAAAGGAGTGATTACGGTACAAAGCCAGCCCGGTGAGGGCACGGTATTTACTGTAAATCTGCCATCAACAATCATGAAGGCATGACAAATAAAGCAGCCAGAAAGCTGCCTCCCCATAATGAATCATCAGGCTAAAGCTTCAATGTGATATTGATAAGTAAATTAATAATGTACCATGTTAAAATATATTAAATTTCAATGAATTGTTAAGGGAGGAGATTAGTAAAATGAAGAACACAATTGCAATAGTCGGAGAATATCGCGAGGGTTATGAGACTCATGAAAAATTGAAAGATTCTCTTGAGCATGTGAAAGAAAAGTTTGGATACGATTTTGATTATGAATGGATTAATACATTAACGGTTGCGCAACATAAAGATGAAGTGCTAAAAAAATATTGCGGCATATGGAGTGCACCTGGTAGTCCATTTTTAAGTCTTGAAGGATCATTGTATGCAATCACATTTGCTCGTATTAATAATATCCCCCACTTAGGGACATGTGGAGGCTTTCAACATACGATTATTGAATTTGCTAGGAATGTACTCGGTGTTAAAGAAGCACAACATGAAGAATATGATGCAAACGCATCTTCTCTCTTTATTAGTAAACTTACTTGCTCATTAGCAGGTAAAAAAATGAAAATATTCTTGCAAGAAAATTCAAAAGCCTTTTCATGTTATAATCAAAAGGAGATTTCCGAGAATTATTATTGTAATTTTGGTATTAACCCTCAATTTAGGAATGAACTTAATCACCCAAGTTTACTAATTTCTGGCGTAGACCAAGATGATGATATCCGAATAATCGAAATTCCAGAAAGTAAATTCTTTGTTGCTACTCTTTTTGTACCACAAACAAATTCAACGATTGAAGTACCACACCCTTTAGTTCATGAATTTATAAAGGCTTGCCTTTTTTGATAGCATAACGGTTACTTTATATTCTTTATAAATTGTGAATCAACTTAAGTTCTCTAAAATTGAATATGGAAGTAGTAAAAACTGCCCGGTCGGTAAAAATTTGCCGGGCAGTTTTTTTATTTCACAGGAAGTTCACACAATAGCGCTTATTTTTTAATCTGGTTTTAATTTTTCTGGATTATGATAGCAGCAGAAACGAAGAAGAAAGGAGTCATAAAGATGAGACAGATACAGAAAACTTTTTTTGCACTGGGTACAGCCAACACTGTGGCTGTTTTTGACCAGGAACTTTCTGAAGAACGAATTATAAAAGTTCTGGACCATATTAAGATGCAAACCCTTCGTTTTGACCATATGTTTTCAGTTTTTAAAGAGGATAGTGAGATCGCTGAGATTAACCGGGCAGCAGGAAAAAAACTGGTGACAGTCAGCAAAGAGACAATCGATGTGATTGAAAAGGCTGTTGAAATATCGAAAGATTCCCAGGGGACTTTTGATATTACATCAGGAAGTCTTTTAAGAATCTGGAGAAAGGCAAAAAGGGAAAAAAGGCTGCCATGCATGGAAGAAATGAAGCAAGCCATGAATTTAATCAACTACAAAAATATTGTAATTGACCACGAAAAGGTGGGATTGTCACAAATCGGTCAGCAGCTGGATCTGGGAGGAATCGCTAAAGGTTATGCGGCGGACGTGGCAAAGCAGATTTTAATTGATGAGGGAATATCAGATGGCTTTATTAACTTCGGAGGGACGGTCATAGCATTTGGAAGTCCAAAACAGATCGGGATTCAGAATCCATTTGCTAAAACTGGAGTGTCAGCCGGTACTGTAAAAATATCCAATCAGGCAGTTGTGACTTCCGGAAGCTATGAACGGTATTTTGAGAAAGACGGGCAGAGATATCATCATATTCTGGATCCTGCAACCGGATTTCCCTCAGCCAGCGGATTAGCAGGAGTGACTTTGATAGGTGATTTTGCATGTGAACTGGATGGATTATCCACCGCTGTTTTTGTTATGGGTCTGAAATCAGGGATGAGGCTTCTAAGCCAATATCATATAGAAGGTATTTTTATGGAGGGATCAGGTGCCACTTATGTAACACCGGGATTGAAAGATAATTTCAGCATGGAAAAAAAGGAGATTAATTACTATGGATAATAAAAAGAAAACAGGTTCAGTCAGAGTATGGAGAAGAATCATTCAGGTCATATCCTTCCTGGCTCTGCCCGGTCTGTTCACCAGTATTTTTTATGCAATGAAAGAGATCTATAGTGGGATTCTTGCCGGGACATTCTCCCTTTCTGCAATGTTTCCCCAGCTGCTTCTGTTTTCAGGGAGCATGATAATTACCATACTTACAGGCAGATTTTTCTGTGGATTCTTATGCAGCTTCGGAGCAATGGGAGACTTTTTGTGGTTCCTGTCAAAGAAAACAGGAAAAATGGGCTTAAAGGTAAGTGAAAAGGCCGATGCATGGCTGAAAAATTTAAAATACGTGCTTCTGGTGTTTATTATATTGGGAATATGGACATTTCATCTGGGTAATCTTGACAGTATGACGGGTCCCTGGGCAGTTTTTGGCATGTATTCTAAAATCGGAAGCTGGCCTTCCATCCGGTATTTATTTACCATAGGAGGTTTCCTTCTGCTTCTTATCATTGCTGGCTCTTTCCTCATAGAACGATTTTTCTGCCGCTATTTATGCCCTCTTGGAGCTGTTTTTGCTATTTTATCCAGATTCCGGCTGTTCCGGATTAAAAAGGAGAGAAGTAAATGTGGAAGCTGCCGGCTATGTACCAGTAAATGCAGCATGGGAATTCCTCTTTATCAATACGATACAGTTACATCAGGAGAATGCATCGACTGTTTTGAGTGCACAGCCGGCTGTCCAAAACACAACGCCAGAGCGAACGGAGCACCAGTGGCTGTTTCAGCTGTTTCGGCAGCAGCCATGTTCGGACTGGTTTATGCTGGTAATACCCAGGCTCAGATGGTGAGCAGCCAGACTCCGGTAACAGTTGAAGCTCAGTCCAATACAGGAAACTATATAGACGGTACCTATACAGGAACTGGTCAGGGCTTTCGCGGAGAAACAAAAACAAGTGTCACTGTGGAAAATGGAAATATTACGGACATTACAGTGTTGTCCTACGAGGATGATAAACAATATTTCAGCAGGGCGGTAGATAAGGTGACAGCTGAGATAATCAACAGCCAGAGCACTGAAGTAGATGCGGTTTCCGGTGCTACTTTCAGCAGCAATGGAATTATGGAATCAGTATCCAATGCGCTGAATGTTTCCTACACCAATCCCAATAGCACTTTAAAATCAGAGGGGCATGGCCATCACGGGAAAAACTAGTTTTGTATGGAAAAAACCCAAATACCACTTGTGCTTTTTACCTGCAAGTGGTATAATGCTCCCAACATATAAAGCGAGAGAACAATGGAGTCTCAACTGCAAACATGCAGTTGCGGCTTCTTTTGCTTTTTGAGACATGATGTCCTCTCGAAGCATCCCAGTTTCTTTATGGAGAACAAGGAGGTTTTCCCCGGTATTTAGCGGGAGAGCCTCTTTTTGTTTGACAAAAAAACGCTTTATATAACAAAAAAAACATGAGGAGGATCGGATTATGAAGAAAAAGTTATCAACAGCTGTGCTAATTGGGGTTATGGTCAGCAGTCTTCTAGCCGGGTGTGGATCATCTGCACAGCAAAGTGCGGCAGGGGCAGGTACAAAAGCGGTTTCGGGGGAAACAAAAGCAGCAGGGGATGGGTCGAAAACCATTAAAATCGGTGCAATCTGTTCTCTGACAGGTGGTTCCGCCATCTATGGAGAAGGGGCACAGAATGCCGTTACCATGGCGGCAGAAGAAATTAATTCCAGCAATTCGGAATACAAGATTGAGATTGTGAACGGCGGAAAAGTAGTTGATGATGCCAGCGATGCAAAACAGGCGATTAATGCGTATAACAGTCTGATGAAGGAAAGCCCAAATGCCATAGTGGGATGCTTTTTCTCATCAGTAACCCTCCCCATTGCAGAACAGGCTTCCAAGGATAATATGCTCCTTCTTGCAACCGGAGCTACCAATAAAGATGTTACATTAAAAGGTCCCAGCATCTTCCGTGACTGCTTCATCGATCCCTATCAGGGAAAAATGGCAGCTCAGTTTGCAAAAGAAAAGGGCTGGAAAAAAGCAGCCGTTATTTATGCTAAGGACGATGATTATTCCAATGGATTAAAAGATGCATTTATAGAGAATGCCAAGGCAAATGGAATTGAGGTTGTCTATACTGGAGAATGTACCACAAAAGATACGGACTTCTCCTCCCAGGCCTCCCAGGTGGTGGCAAAGGGAGCAGACTTCCTGTTTTATCCCTGTTTCTTAGATACGGTTCCTCTGTTAGTGGGAGCGGCCAGAGATGCAGGCTTTACCGGTGCCATTATGGGCGGTGACGGTTGGGACGGTGCAGATACGAAAGGCGTGGAAGACAAGTTTGACAACTGTTATTTCACCAATCACTATTCATCCGAAGATACTGCTCCTGCTGTTTCCAATTTCGTGTCCAAATATAAGGAAAAATACGGGACAGAAAGCTTAAATGCCTGTGCGGCGCTTTATTATGATGCTGTCTATATGATTGCCGAAGCAGCGAAAAACGGTAAGGCAACAGACACCCCATCCTTAATTAAGGGAATGACGAAAATGACCTTTACCGGTGTAGGGGGAACCTTCACTCTTGATGAAAATGGAGATCCTGAAAAATCGGTTGCCATCAATACCTTTGAGGGCGGCAAGGTAAAATGGCTGATGACCTTATCACCGGAAGGAACAAAAAAATAGTATTAAAAAGACAATCAGGAGATGTGCATGAAAGCATGAAAATGTCTTTGGTGCACATTTTCCATTTGAAAGAGAAAGGGAACGGCCTATGACATTTTCATTATTTATTCAAAGCCTGATAAACGGACTGAACCAGGGTGCGATTTACGCCCTGATTGCGCTGGGCTATACGATGGTATACGGAATTATCCGTATGATTAATTTTGCCCACGGCGACTTTATCATGATCGGTTCCTATACCCTGTTTTATACCATTCCGCTTATGATCAATGCGGGAATGCCCCCATGGCTGTCCGTATTTCTGGCCATTGTAATCTGCGCCGGAACAGGTGTGGTTGTGGAGGTTGTGGCATATAAGCCGGTACGGAAAGCAGGCGCCATGTCCGCGCTTATTACGGCACTTGCCATGAGCCTGTTTCTGGAGAATCTTGCCATGGTTCTTTTTGGAGCAAAGCCTCGAAATGTACAGAAAATTTTTGATCTTCCTTCTGTCCGTGTGTTTGGAACAAGTCTCCCTATGAACGTTGTGCTGACCATTGGTATTGGTATATTTATGATGGCAGCGCTGCAGCTTTTTATCAAAAAGACCAGAATGGGAAAAGCAATGCGGGCAGTTCCCCAGGACCGGGATGCCTCCATTCTTGCAGGAATTAATGTAAATAAAGTCATTACCGTTACCTTTGCCATTGGTTCCGGACTGGCAGCAGTTGCTGCCCTGATGTACTGCGCCAAATATCCCCGTGTAACCAATGACATGGGGTCCATGATGGGACTGAAGGCCTTTATTGCCGCTGTACTGGGTGGAATCGGAGTCATCCCCGGCGCCATGCTGGGAGGAATTTTAGTCGGTCTCATTGAAATATTTGTAAAGCTGTTTGCTCCAGGGTGGTATGAAGCCATTACCTACGCCATTCTCATCATTATACTGCTGGTTAAACCGTCTGGCATTCTGGGTAAGAATGCGGGCGAGAAAGTTTAGGGGGTGGACAATGGAAAGACGGGTTAAGATTTCATATGTGATTAATTTTCTGGGTGTTTTAGGGGTGTTTCTTCTCTTTGTTCTGCTTTTTGAGTCAAGGATATTTGGAGCAGCCACCCAGTATATCAAAGGAATATGTACCACGGCCTGTTATACAATCATAATGGTAGCCTCCTTAAACCTGGTGGTAGGCTGTATGGGAGAATTTTCTCTGGGCCATGCAGGATTTGTTTCGGTTGGTGCCTATGCATCTGCCATTGTTTCCGGTGCTCTGACCGGAAAGGGTCTGCCTGATCTGGCACTCTTTCTCATTGCCCTCCTGGCAGGCGGGATCGCCGCCGGAATTACTGGCGTATTGGTGGGAATCCCGGCTCTTCGTCTGAGGGGGGATTATCTGGCCATTGTAACGGTGGCCTTTGCAGAAATTATCCGGGTCTGCTTTTGTAATTTCTCCATAACCGGAGGCGGAAAGACCATGAGCGGTATTTTAAAGCTGTCGGACTTTTACTGGTGCTACTGGATTATGGCAGCCTGTGTGGCAGTGATGTATTTATATATCCGAAGCCGCTTCGGGAGAACGGTAATGGCAATACGGGAGGATTATATTGCGGCATCTGCCTCTGGAATTAATGTGACTTATTATAAAGTACTGACCTTTACCGTAGCCGCTTTTTTTGCAGGTGTGGGCGGTGGAATCTATGCCCATTACATGACTGCCATGATTCCAACTAATTTTAATTTCATGTACTCTGCGGAGCTTCTTTCTGAAGTAATCATCGGAGGAATCGGGTCCTTAACCGGTTCCATTATCGGGGCCGCTTTTCTTTCCTCCCTTCCTGAGATGATGCGTCAGTTCTCCCAGTACCGGATGCTGGCTTATTCTGTCGTTCTTATTATTGTTATGATCTTTAAACCTGGCGGGATTTTTGGTAATTGGGAATTCTCACTTGTCAGAATATTACACAGGGCAAAAAAAAAGGGGCATGAGAAAGCAGAGGGAGGGGTGCAGCCATGGAAGCAGCTGGAAAGAAAGAGCCGATATTAAAGGTTCAGAATTTAGGAATTCAGTTTGGAGGCTTAAAAGCGGTTGACAGCTTTAATATGGAGATCGGTGAATCTGAGCTTGTGGGGCTGATCGGACCAAACGGTGCAGGAAAAACCACAGTATTTAATTTGATTACCGGTGTCTATAAACCCACAGAAGGCTCTTTTTACTTAAATGGACAGCGGATGAACGGGAAGAAAACCCATCAGATCGTAGATTCCGGAATTGCAAGAACCTTCCAGAACATCCGTCTGTTTAAGAAAATGTCAGTCATAGACAATGTGAAGACAGCAATGGAAAGCAAACTGTCCTACGGGCTGTTTCACGCGGTTTTCAGAACGCCGGTCTACTGGAAGGAAGAAAAGGCATTAACAGAAAGAGCAGAAGAGCTTCTTAAAATTGTTCATTTAAGCGGGATGGAAGATTATGAGGCAGGTAATCTTCCCTATGGTCAGCAGCGCCGTCTGGAAATTGCAAGGGCTCTGGCTACGGATATGAAGCTGCTTCTTTTAGATGAACCGGCAGCAGGAATGAATCCAACGGAAACAGAAGAGCTTTTAGAAATCATACACTTCATACGCAATGAATTTAAAATATCGGTCCTTCTAATCGAGCATGATATGAGCCTTGTTATGAAAATCTGCGAACGGATTCTGGTGCTGGATTTCGGAACCACAATCGCCATAGGAACACCGGAAGAAATTGCAAACGATACCAGGGTCATTGAGGCATACTTGGGAAAAGAAGATGAGGAGGTGGAAGCGGATGCTAAAAGTGAATAATCTGGCAGTTTCTTACGGAGCCATCAAAGCCATACACGGAGTTTCCCTGGAAGTTCACGACGGTGAGGTGGTGTCCTTAATCGGAGCAAACGGGGCTGGGAAAACCACCATTTTAAGAACCATATCCGGCTTAAAAAAGGCGGATGACGGTGAAATCCTTTTTAACGGAACCGATTTAAGAAAGATGGAGCCCAGCAAAATCATCACCCTAAAGCTGGCTCATGTACCGGAAGGCAGGCACATCTTCCCTCAGATGACTGTGGAAGAAAATTTGGAGATGGGGGCATTTACCGATAAAAAGGATATGGAAGCAAATATGGAAGAGGTATTTGAACGCTTTTCGCGCTTAAAGGAACGGCGCAGACAGCTTGCAGGCACTTTGTCCGGAGGAGAGCAGCAAATGCTTGCAGTGGGAAGGGCTCTTATGGCAAAACCCAGCATGATCCTGATGGATGAACCTTCCATGGGGCTGTCCCCTCTTTTGGTAAAGGAGATATTTTCAATTATAAAAGAAGTGAACAGGAAAGGGATTACCGTCCTTTTAGTGGAGCAGAATGCGAAAATGGCTTTGTCTATTTCAAGCCGTGCCTATGTAATGGAAACGGGGAAGATCACCATATCCGGAGATGCCGGAGAATTATTAAGGGATGACCGCGTAAAAAAGGCATATCTGGGACAGTAGGAGGAAGACACATGAACGAACAGAATCAATTTTTTGCAATTGCCATAACCCGTACCTGCGGAAGCGGAGGGGGAAGCTATATAGGAAAAAAACTGGCTGCTGACTACGGAATTGATTATTATGACAGAAAGCTTTTACGGCTGGCGGCAGAGGACAGTGGAATTAACGAAACCATATTTGCACAGGCAGATGAAAATACAAAAAAGACGTTGTTGTACGGGGCATTTAAAAGGGTTTATAATGGAGAGATCATCCCGCCGGAAAGCGGAAATTTCTTATCAGACCAGAATTTATTTAATTATCAGGCAAAGGTGTTAAAAGAGCTGCTGACCCAGGAATCCTATGTGTGTGTGGGAAGAGCTGCTGATTTTGTATTAAAGGGGGAACCCAATGTGGTGTCAGTCTATTTAGATGCACCCTATGAGTTTCGGGTGAAACGGGAGATGGAACGGCAGGGAATTGAGGAAGGGGAAGCACAGCGCTACATCGACCAGCTGGACCGGTACCGCAATTCCTATTACCTGTATCATACCGGAAGACAATGGAAAAACCCCGGAAATTATGACTTGTGTCTGGATACAGAAAGCCTGGGACTTGATAACTGCGCGGAACTGATTAAAGAATATATCAGGATGAAATTTGGCATTTGCCCGGAAAAAAAGGAGAGGTTATGAAAGAACTTGCTTATTATGATGGAACAATTGCTGCACCAGAGGAGCTGATGATTCCTTTTAATGACAGAGTACATTTTTTTGGTGACGGGGTTTATGATGCATCAGTGGGTGGAAATCACCGCGTTTATCTGCTGGAAGATCATCTGGATCGTTTCTATTCCAGTGCAAATGCGCTGGATATCCGGATTCCCATGGAAAAGAAGGAACTTGGAGAGCTTTTAACGGATCTTCTTAAAAAGGTGGAGGGAGAGACTCATTTTGTCTATTGGCAGGTCACAAGAGGAGCGGCGCCCAGAAACCACGTGTATGACAGTGAAATAACCGGTAAGCTCTGGGTTATGATCCGTCCCAACCGGCTGCGAGGTCCCGAAGTTCCCATCAGTCTGGTCACAGCAGAGGATACCCGTTTCCTTCACTGCAATATTAAAACCTTAAACCTTCTGCCTTCCGTCATGGCATCCCAGAAGGCGGAGCAGCTGGGCGCACAGGAAACCGTGTTCCACAGAGGGGATATTGTAACGGAGTGTGCCCACAGCAACGTTTCCATATTGAAAGACGGAATTTTTTTATCCCATCCCAATGATCAGTACATTCTGCGGGGGATATCCAAGACTCATATGATTGAAGCCTGCTACCGCCTTGGAATCCAGGTGCTAGAACGCCCCTTTACCTTAAGGGAGCTGATGGAGGCGGATGAGGTGCTGGTGACCTCCTCTTCTAATTTCTGCCTTCACGCAAAGGAGATCGATGGAATACCCGTAGGAGGAAAAGATCCGGTGGGGCTAAGCCGGATTCAGAAGGAAGTCATCGAAGAATATTTAAGATATACAGGAAAGAGTAGCTTGTTTGATGATGCAGTCTGAACATGCAGGACAGCTGTTTGAAAAAGGGAGTATGAAATGGAACGGGCAGAACTGGAAAAATGGAACGTAGGAGAAAATTTAGATGCGCTGATGAATCTGGATCCCAGGGGCTATGGCGTCTGCCGGATTCTTTATGAAGGAAGCAGAAAGGTCATGGGGGAGCCGTTAGCCATGAGAGCCGCTGAGAGATTGTGCGAGACGGTAAAGGAACAGGATCTGGTCTTTATTCTCACCGGTTTTGTTCTTCTGCCCCACAGAAAACCGGAGATGGATGGTATGGTAAGTTCCTTGCTCTTAGCCAGATCTCTGGTACTGGCTTTCGGAGCAAAACCAGTCATTATCTGTCCGGAGGATTGCGTGAAGGCAGTAAAAAAATGTGCCTCCGTAGTTGGCCTTCATATCTACGAGGATTTAAAGACCGTACAGGAGCTTCCCTACAGCATGGGAGTTCATGCATTTACAAAGAACTCCAGCAGAGCGTCAATGGAAGCGGAATGGCTGATCAAAGATATCCTGCCTTCAGCAGTAATTTCGGTGGAAGCCCCGGGAGCCAACGATCGGGGGGTCTATCACAATGCGGTTGGTAAGGATGTTTCCGAACTGGAAGCAAAAAGTGATGTTCTGTGGGAACTTTTAAAACAGAAAGGGGTTTTAAACATTGCCATAGGCGATCTGGGAAATGAAATCGGGATGGGAACCATAGGAATGCATATCAGACAGTACGTCCCTTTTACCGGACCGGGAGAATGTATCTGCGGCTGCAAAGGCGGTACTCTGGCTGCCAGCAGCGCAGATCATATCATTACTGCCACCTGCTCCGACTGGGGCTGCTATGGACTGATGGCAGCACTTGCTTACTTAAAGCGGGATATGGAGATTCTTCACAGGGAAGAAATGGAGGCAGAGGTGATGCGCGTGGCGTCAAGAAGCGGGCTGATCGATATGACCGGATCGCTGCTGCCTGGTATTGATGGGTTTAATATTCGGATGAATACGGGAATTGTAAGTCTGATGCGTCAGTGCACGTCATATGCAGTCCGGTATTCCCATAATTCAGATCAATGGTTTGAACCGGTTATCGGGAAGGGCTTTTTCCAAAAAGGGGGGGAGAAAGTTGAAAATCAAAGCTGTGGGTGACCGGGGGGTGCTGCTGGAGCTGGGAGAAACCATTGACGAAACGGTAAACCGCCAGGTTATGGAACTGAACCGGAGCATAATAGCTGCTTCAATAGAAGGAATTACGGAGACAGTTCCAGCCTTTTGTTCTGTTCTGGTCTGTTACGATCCCCTGATCACGGATTATGAATTATTAAGCAGCAGACTGGAGGAATTGTCAAAATCGGTTACTTCAGGGAAAAAGTCAGGTGGCAGGCTTGTTAAGATTCCGGTATGCTATGGCGGTGAGTCAGGACCGGATCTTTCCTTTGTGGCAGAACATGCAGGGAGAAAGGAGCGGGAGGTGATCCAAATTCACAGCAGCAGAGATTACCGGATCTATATGCTTGGTTTTCTACCTGGTTTTCCTTACCTGGGAGGGCTGGATAAAAGAATTCATACGCCCAGGCTTACCACTCCAAGAACAAAAATACCTGCCGGGTCTGTGGGAATCGGAGGAGAACAGACTGGAATTTACCCCATGGAATCGCCTGGCGGATGGCAGCTGATCGGAAGGACTCCATTAAAGCTATTTGATGTAAAACGGGCAGAACGTCCTCTCTATGAAGCTGGGGATACCATACGGTTTATTCCCATCACATTAGAGGAATACCATAAAATCAGACAGGAACAGGAGAAGAGGTGACTGTATGGGGCTGGAAATAAAACTGCCGGGTGCATTTACTTCCATTCAGGATAAAGGAAGACGGGGATATTTAAGCCAGGGATTTATCGAAAGCGGAGCCTGTGATAAATATTCCATGGCCGTCGCCAATTTATTTGCGGGCAATTTGTCAGAGCCGGAGCTGGCAGTTTTGGAGTTTACTTTAAAAGGGGGAGAGATTACTTTTACTTCCGATGAAGTAATCGCCCTGGCTGGTGCTGATATGAAGCCACTGAAAAACGGAGTTCCCATTCCCATGAATCGTCCTGTGGTTATGAGGGGAGGGGACTGCCTGAGACTTGGAATGGCATCAAAGGGCCTTAGAGCTTATCTGGCTGTATATGGGGGAGTGACGGTTTTACCGGTACTTGGAAGCAGGTCCACTGACTTAAAAAGCTGCCTGGGAGGTCTTAACGGCAGGACGTTAAAAACGGGTGATCTCCTCCAATCAGGTAAAAGCGGGGAAGAGATAAAGCGGTTTGCAGCTGCGGTATCTGAAATGGATTTCAAATCCCTGGCTGGGGAAAATGAACCCTGGTTTATAAATCCCTCCAATCCGTTCCGTTACAGTGCAGAGAAACGATATGTGCTTCTTCGGACTGTTCCCGGACCCCAGGCAGAGGCATTTACAGAGGAAGGAAGAAATACCTTTGTCAGAAATCCTTATCAGCTGACTGCGGACTGTGACCGCATGGCATGCAGGCTTAACGGTCCCCCCATAGAGATTGGGAAGGGGGCGGATATTATTTCCGATGCAGTTATGGAGGGATCGGTTCAGATCACCTCTTCAGGACTTCCCATTGTCATGCTGGCAGATCATCAGACCACAGGAGGGTACGCAAAGATTGCCACTGTAATCACCACGGATATTCCTGCACTGGCTCAGCTGCGTCCGGGAGAGTGGGTGACTTTTCAGTACGTAACTGCCATGGAAGCGGTGAAGATTGCCAGGAAAGAGAATAAAAAGCTTCTGGAGCTGAAAAAAATAATTGAGACTGCCACGGGAAAATGGTAAAATATCAACAGGAAAGAAGGAAAATAATGGAAACAGATTTAAGCAGTTTAACGCCTGTGGAAGTGAGAACCATGATCAGAAAGGGACTGATTGATACTCCCACTGCCGGACTGTGTGCAGGCTATGCCCAGGGGAATTTAGTAATGCTCCCTAAGGAGCTTGCATGGGATTTCCTTTTATTCTGCCAGAGGAATCCCAAATCCTGCCCGCTTCTTGAAGTTTCCGACGCAGGCAGCCGGACATTTGCCTTTACAGCACCAGGCAGTGACATTACCACGGATCTTCCCAAATACCGGGTTTACGAAGACGGCATCTGTACAGGGGAGTACACGGCTGTGACCCATATTTTTGAGGAGTATCAGGAACATAAGGGAAAGCTGGTGAGTTTTTTAATCGGCTGCAGTTTTTCATTTGAAGCGGAGCTGCTGGAAGCTGGAATTCCCGTAAGGCAGATCGAAGAAGGCGTTAATGTTCCCATGTACCAGACAACCATTCCCTGTATCCCTGCAGGAATATTTTCCGGAAACATGGTAGTAAGCATGAGACCCATTCCTCACAGCCTGGTACCAGCTGCAACAGCGATCACTGCAGCCATGCCCAGGGTACACGGAGCTCCGGTGCACATCGGATACCCGGAGGAAATCGGGATCAGGGATATTGAGAACCCGGATTTCGGAGACCGGGTGACCATAAAGGAAGGGGAAGTCCCGGTGTTCTGGCCCTGCGGAGTCACGCCCCAGGCAGTGGTGATGAACAGCCGTCCTCCCTTTGTAATTACCCATGCTCCCGGTCATATGTTTATTACAGATGTGAAGAATGCGCAGCTGAAATACTGAAAACGGTTTTAGAGAAAGGAAGCGTGATTATGGCGGTCATTGATTTGAACTGTGATTTGGGGGAAAGTTACGGAGCTTATAAGATCGGAATGGATGAAGAAGTGATTCCATACGTTACTTCTGCAAACATTGCCTGTGGATTCCACGGAGGAGATCCCATGGTGATGGAACGGACAGTAGCACTTTGTAAGGAGCATGGAGTGAGAATCGGCGCTCATCCGGGATTTCCGGATCTGGCAGGATTTGGAAGAAGGAATATGGCGCTGTCACCGGAAGAGGTGAAGGCCTCTGTGAAATATCAGATTGGAGCGTTAAAAGCATTTTGTACCGGAGCAGGAGTGCGGCTCTGGCATGTAAAGCCCCATGGTGCTCTTTATAATATGGCAGCAGAGGATTATCAGCTGGCGCGGGCTGTCTGTCTGGCTGTGAAGGAGGTGGATGAAAGTCTGGTGCTCCTTGGGTTAAGCGGCAGTGAGATGATTCGTGCGGCGAAAGCGACGGGTGTATTCTGTGCAAGCGAAGTATTTGCAGACCGGGGATATCAAAATGACGGGACTCTTGTTCCCAGAAATCAGAAGGGTGCACTGATAAAGGATGAAGATCAGGCAGTAAAACGGGTGATCCGCATGGTCCGGGAGCGGAAGGTGGAAGCTGTGGACGGACGGGATATTACCATACAGGCTGATTCTGTATGCGTTCACGGGGATGGAGCCAAAGCACTGGCATTTGTGAAAAAGATTGGGGAAGGTCTTATGGAGGAAGGAATTGGAATAAAGGGATTCTAAGTGACAGAGGGATAAAAAATACCCCCGGAAAACGGTACATATCAAGTATGCCGATTCTTCCGGGGGATTATTATATTATTTGGATATGGAATCTGCAATGGTATTGGCCAAAGCAGCGATTTCTGACAGCTGATCTTCTTTCAGGGAAGATTTCACTGTAATGGTCTGATCCAGAATGGTCATGTTCTTCATGCCTGAGATGATTTCGGTCATCTTTTTGGCTGCCATAACGCCCCAGGAGCCGTTCTCGATCAGTGCAACGGTACGGTTCTGCACGTTGTGAGCCTTCATATCCATGAGAAGATGCTCCATATTGCTGAAGATTCCTGCATTATAGGTAGCAGATGCAAAAACCAGATGGCTGCATCGGAATGCCTCTGAGATAATATAGGATGGGTGAGTTACGGAAACGTCATACATCACAATATTGCGGATGCCCCGTTCTGCAAGCCGGCATGCAAGAATGTTGGCAGCATTCTCCGTGTTGCCGTATATGGAGCCGTAGGCGATCATAACAGCCTGTTCTTCTGGTTCGTAACTGCTCCAGGTGTAGTACTTGTCCATGTACCAGCAGATATTGGAACGCCATACCGGTCCGTGAAGCGGGCAGAGAAGCTGTATCTCTAAGTCCGCTACCTTTTTTAACAATGCCTGGGTGTTAACTCCGTATTTGCCCACGATGTTGGAATAGTATCTTCTGGAATCATCAAGCCATTCACGCTCAAAATTCAGCTCGTCAGCAAATATATTCCCGTTCATGGCACCAAAGGTACCAAATGCATCTGCGGAAAATAAAATCTTATCAGTGGCATCGTAGGTAACCATTACCTCCGGCCAGTGTACCATGGGAGCCATGTAGAAGGTGAAATTGTGCTTACCAGTTGAGAACGTATCTCCTTCTTTTACAATGACAGCTCTGTCATCCACTCCAAATTCATAAAACTGATTAATAATTGGGACAGTTTTTGCATTGCACACCACTTTGACATCAGGGTATCTTCTTACCATCTCCCCTAATGTTGCGCAGTGATCCGGTTCCATATGATTAACAAAAATATAATCCAGATTCCGTCCGCCTAAAACTGCTTCCACATTCTCCATAAACTGCCCGCTGATGGCTCTGTCAACCGTATCAAACAGTACGGTTTTTTCATCCAGCAAAACGTAGGAATTATAAGCAATTCCTTTGGGAATGGGGTATGCATTTTCAAACTGGGCCAGACGGCGGTCACTTCCGCCAACCCAGAACAGATCGTCTATTATTTTTTTGATACAGTACATGTTGCAGCCTTCCTTTCTATTGCTCGTTCTAGTATCTTGTATAAAGTATACTATATTTTTAACAAAATGTCATGACCTTTTTCTATAAACATAGTAGGAATTCGGTGTTTTTTTGAAACCGCACTTTTTATGAATACGAGGAACTTAAAACCTGCTATAATAAGGTCAGATTACGGAGGTAGAAAGTATGGATGAAAAGAAAAAAACAGTGAATCAGATCATTGATTATATTGAAGCAAACTTATCTGCACCGGAAAGACTGAATGTGGAGGAGATTGCCCGGTATGCCGGATACTCTAAATTTCATATCAACCGGATGTTTTCTGAGGTCACGGGCTGTACCATCCACCGCTATATTAAGGAGCGCAGGCTCAGTGAGGCGGCGGGAAAGCTTATTATGGAAGAAGAATCCATCGCCAGGATTGCCCAGGATGCATTGTATCAGTCCCAGCAGGCATTTACCCTGGAATTTAAAAAAGTATATGGCTGTACGCCGATGACATACAGAAAAGCAAGAATTAACAAAGAATTAAGGCGGAAAGAAGTGATAGTGAACCACTCCAAAGCCTGGAGGTGTGCGGCATGAATGTGGTACCATATGTGATTGAACAGACTGGATCAGGGGAACGTAGCTATGATCTGTTTTCCCGCCTGTTAAAGGACCGGATTATCTTTCTGGGCGAAGAGGTAAGCGATGAATCTGCCAAGCTGATTATCGCACAGCTTTTATTTCTGGAATCCCAGGATCCGCAGAAAGACATTTCCTTTTACATTAACAGTCCCGGAGGTTCCATAACGGCAGGACTGGGGATTTATGATACCATGAAGTACATCCGCTGTGATGTCTCCACCATCTGCCTTGGCTTTGCGGCCAGCTTTGGGGCGTTTCTTCTGGCAGGAGGAACAAAAGGAAAACGGTTTGCCCTGCCCAACGCGGAGATTATGATTCATCAGCCCGGAATATCCGGAGGAATCGGCGGGAAGGCAGCTGACATATGGATTTACTCAGAAAAGCTTCAAAAGGATAAGAGGCGGCTAAACCGGATACTGGGTGAAAATACCGGTCATTCCGAAGAAGAGATCGAACGGGATACAGACAGGGATCATTTTATGACAGCATCAGAAGCCAGGGATTACGGAATCATTGATGCAATTCTGGAAAAAAGAAAATAGAGAATGTTTAAGGGGTTAATCTGAAAAAGGGATTGAACCCCTTTTCATTTTTTGTTACAGTAGGACTTATGAAAGGAGGCGAAAGGAATGAAGGATCAAAAAGAGACAATTCTGGTGAGCGCCTGTCTTTTAGGTGTGAACTGTCGCTATGATGGCAATCATGGAGAAAATGAAGATGTTCTGGCACTGCTTGATGGGTATCATGTGGTACCAGTCTGTCC
>Ga0316613_10001309_pt1 | contig 17115 bp, 14 predicted proteins | sample OWC_soil_day10_C_2_FD_207647 | JGI IMG/M metagenome (GOLD analysis project Ga0316613, IMG submission 207647) | Wetland soil microbial communities from Old Woman Creek delta, Ohio, United States - OWC_soil_day10_CT_b | ecosystem: Environmental > Terrestrial > Soil > Wetlands | place: USA: Ohio...
ATGGTTGGAAGTAGAAGGGGCAAAAGCCATTGCAAATTATTATTAGGGGTGTTGATATGAGAGAGGTTGTTATTGTTAGTGCTGTCAGGACCGCCATCGGTGCTTTTAATGGCTCGTTGGCCCCGCTTTCGGCAGTTGAATTAGGTAGTATTGTAATAGATGAAGCGATTCATCGGGCGGGTATTTCCAAGAATGTAATAGATGAAGTCATTATGGGAAACGTATTGCAGGCTGGCTTAGGACAAAATCCTGCTCGCCAAGCGGCTGTTCATTCTGGATTACCATTTGAGGTATCATCTCTTACGATTAATAAAGTATGTGGTTCTGGCATTAAAGCAGTTAATCTCGCTGCTCAAGCCATTATAGCCGGGGACGCGGATGTTGTTGTGGCTGGAGGCATGGAGAGTATGACGAATGCTCCTTATGTGCTAGATAGCAAAGCTCGATGGGGTTATCGAATGGGGGATGCCAAACTTACAGATGTCATGGTGAAGGATGGCTTATGGTGTGCTTTTAATGATTATCATATGGGCGTTACGGCTGAAAATGTAGCAGATAAATATGGAATCTCCCAGCAAGCGCAAAATCAATTGGCTGTTGAATCTCAGCAAAAAGCTCTTGCAGCGATTAAAAGTGGCGCTTTTAAAAAAGAAATTGTTCCAGTTACTATTAAAGGGCGGAAAGGCGACACTATTTTTGATACCGATGAGCATCCTAAAGCGGGCACCACCCTGGAGAAATTAGAAGCGTTAAAACCTGCCTTTCGAAAAGATGGTACTGTTACAGCTGGTAACGCATCAGGAATCAATGATGGGGCGGCAGCACTAGTCATAATGTCAGGTGATAAGGCTCGCGAACTTGGTATTAAGCCACTTGCTCGTATTCGTGCATGCAGCTCAAGCGGGGTAGATCCTAGTGTTATGGGGATAGGACCGGTGCCAGCTACTCGCAAGGCTCTAGCAAAAGCTGGTCTAACGATGAATGATATTGAATTAATTGAGGCGAATGAAGCCTTTGCAGCCCAATTTCTAGCTGTCGGGCAAGAATTAGGAATTCCAAAAGATCGAGTAAATATTCATGGCGGTGCGATTGCCTTAGGGCATCCTATTGGTGCCAGTGGTGCTAGAATCTTGGTAACACTACTACATGCTTTGGAGCAAAAGGAAGCAAAGCTTGGCTTGGCGACGCTGTGTATTGGCGGGGGACAAGGAATAGCAATTATTGTTGAGCGTATCTAGTGACGTTAGTGCCAATGGTTTAACTATTGGCACTAACATAAAATTAAATGTGATATTTTTCACTAAAAGATATGATGTGGAGGTTTAATAATTATGCAATTTCAGCTTACTGAAGAACAGCAAATGATGCAAAAATTAGTGCGAGAATTCGCTGAGAAAGAGGTCTTACCAGGTGCGGCCGAACGGGATGAAAAGGAAGAGTTTTCCAGGGATATTGCTAATGCAATGGGCGAAATGGGATTTACAGGTATATGTTTTCCTGAAAAATATGGCGGGGCAGAGAGCGACGTTCTGAGCTATGCTTTAGCTGTAGAGGAACTGTCGCGCGTGGACGCTGGTGTGGGTATTACATTATCTGCTACCGTTTCCTTGTGTGCTTGGCCGATTTTCGCTTATGGAACAGAAGACCAAAAAAATAAGTATCTCACCCCTCTAGCGGAAGGTGTAAAACTTGGTGGATTTGGTTTAACGGAACCCAATGCGGGAACCGATGCTGCATCTCAGCAAACGGTGGCAGTTTTAAAAGATGACCACTATGTGATTAATGGCAGTAAGATTTTTATTACAAACGCTGGTGAAGCAGAAATCTATGTGGTTTTTGCTATGACTGATAAAGCAAAAGGTGTAAAAGGCATTTCCGCTTTTATTTTAGAGAAAGGGATGCCAGGTTTTGCCTTTGGCAAAAAGGAACATAAAATGGGAATTCATTCATCGGCAACTGCCGAACTCATTTTTCAAAATGTGCAAGTGCCGAAAGAAAATTTGCTGGGTAAAGAAGGCGATGGTTTTAAAATTGCAATGAGTACTCTTGATGGAGGTAGAATTGGGGTAGCGGCGCAAGCCTTAGGTATTGCTCAATCGGCCTTGGAACATTCTATTAAGTATTCAAAAGAACGGGTGCAATTTGGCAAACCAATTGCCAGCAACCAAGGTATAGGGTTTATGCTGGCTGATATGGCTACTAAAGTAGATGCTGCCCGTCTCTTAGTTTATCGTGCAGCGTATTTGAAAGATCAGGGCTTACCATATTCAAAAGAAGCGGCTATGGCAAAATTGTATGCTTCTGATGCTGCTATGGCTGTTGCCACAGATGCGGTGCAGATTTTTGGCGGATATGGTTATAGTCGCGAGTATCCTGTTGAACGTTTGATGCGAGATGCAAAAATTACCCAGATTTATGAAGGGACAAATCAAGTGCAACGCATAGTTATCTCTGCTGCAGTGTTGCGGTAATTAAGTTAGCTGCTTTTTAACGATGGGAGGAATGTAGTCATGAAAATAGTAGTTTGTATAAAGCAAGTACCTGATACTACGGAAGTGAAAATTGATCCTGTTACCAATACTCTAATTCGCCAAGGTGTGCCCAGTATTGTGAACCCCTTTGATAAAAATGCGGTAGAGGCAGCGCTTCAGCTTAAAGAGAAGTATGATGGCAAGGTTACCGTTATTTCTATGGGACCGCCGCAGGCAAAGGAAGCGCTCAAAGAATGTCTTGCCATGGGGGCTGATGAGGCCATACTGATTAGCGACCGGGCCTTTGGAGGATCTGATACCTTGGCTACAAGCTATACTTTAGCTTCTGCTATTAAAAAAATGGGCAGAGTAGATCTTATTATCTGTGGCAAACAGGCCATAGATGGGGATACTGCACAGGTAGGCCCTGAAATTGCTGAACACTTAGATGTAGGTCAGGTTACTTGTATTTCCAAGATTGATATTGATGGATCGATTGTACGGGTGGAACGTGAACATGAAGAAGGCTATGAAATAATTGAGACCCAATTGCCTTTAGTAATTACTGTACTAAAATCCATGAATGAACCTCGCTATCCTACTGTTAAAGGTACGATGAAAGCCAATCGCAAAGAAATTCCTGTTTGGACAGCTAATGATATGGATGTTGATCCTGAACAACTCGGTCTTAAGGGTTCGCCGACCCAAGTACGCCGTATCTTTACTCCAAAGCAGAGAGTTCAGGGTCTAATCATTCAGGCAGATACTGCCCGAGAAGCCGCTGCTGTGCTTGTTAAAACACTGTCTGAAGCTAAGATTGTATAGGGAGAGGGTAAAACTATGGCTGTAAAAGTAAGAACAAATCAATGTGTAGGGTGTAGCCAATGTGTAACAACATGTCCTTTTGGTGCCATTAATATGCAAGATGATAAAGCATATATTACCGAAACTTGTACTTCTTGTGGTGCATGTGTAGAGGCCTGTCCGATAGGTGCTATTGTCCGGGAAGTGGAAGAAAAAGTAGTAAAAATGGATAAGAATGATTATAAAGGTGTATGGGTATTTGTAGAGCAAATGGATGGACAGATCCGAAATGTTGTGCACGAGTTATTAGGTGAAGGACGGAAGCTTGCTGATGCAATGGGGCAGGAGTTGGCTGGTGTAATGATCGGCGACAAGGTGGAACACATGGCCAAAGACGTGTTTTCTAGTGGGGCTGATAAGGTATATTTGATAGAAGGTCCGGAATACAAGGATTATAGTACAGATGGTTATACTGGAGCATTAACTGATTTAATTCATACGTATAAACCATCTGTCATTTTAATGGGGGCGACTAATAATGGGCGGGATCTTGGCCCTAGAGTTGCTTGTCGTGTGGGGACAGGATTGACGGCTGATTGCACAGATCTTGGAATTGATGATCAAACTGGTCTTGTTGCTTGGACTCGTCCGGCTTTTGGCGGTAATATTATGGCAACAATTTTATGTCCTGATCATCGACCGCAGATGGGCACGGTACGTCCAAAAGTATTTAAACGTCCAGAACAAGAATTCTCACGCACGGGGGAGATTGTGCGTGTTACAGGCAAGGTAAATGGAAAAGACATACGTACCAAATTAATTGATATTATTCGAGTCTGTACTACATCCTGTAATTTAGAAGAGTCGGAAATTATTGTTTCTGGTGGCAGAGGAATGTGCAAACCAGAAAATTTTGTGCTAATTGAGGAACTGGCTAATGTTCTCGGAGGCGTTGTTGGTGCGTCAAGGGCAGCAGTGGATGCAGGCTGGAAGCCGCATATGCATCAGGTAGGCCAAACAGGTAAAACGGTAGGTCCGAAAATATATTTCGCTTGTGGCATTTCAGGTGCCATACAACATGTGGCGGGTATGTCATCATCAGATATAGTGGTCGCGATTAATAAGGATGCCGATGCACCAATTTTTAAGGTGGCTGATTATGGCATAGTCGGAGACGTAATGGAAGTATTGCCAGTATTAATTGATGAATTTAAAAAGAATAAGCAGTCATGCTAATAGAATTGTCATTTAGGAGGGGACAACATGGAATTTAAAAAGGTATTGATTATTGGTGCAGGGCAGATGGGGAGCGGCATTGCCCAGGTTATGGCTCAAGGGGGGTTACAAGTAATATTGCGAGATATAAAGGCAGCTTTTGTACAAAAAGGTATTGCAGGTATAGAGCGGAACGTAAGCAAAGCAGTGGAGAAGGGTAAAATGACGATGGAAGATAAGGATGTCATTTTGGCACGTATCTCTGGGGTTGTTGAATTAGCTGCCGATACTTGCAATGTAGATTTGGTGGTGGAAGCAGCTGTTGAGAATGCGGATATCAAACGCGATATTTTCCGAACGCTTGACCAACAATGTCCAGCTCATACGATTCTGGCTACCAATACATCTTCCTTGCCTATAACAGCCATAGGATCCTTTACTAAGCGCCCTGATAAAGTGATTGGCATGCATTTTTTCAATCCAGCTCCTGTTATGAAATTAGTAGAAATTATCAATGGTCTCGCTACTAGTGAAGAAACCTTTACTTCTGTAAAGGAGCTAACTGAAAAGTTAGGAAAAGTGCCTGTTAAAGTTGCTGATTATCCTGGATTTGTGGGCAACCGCATCATGATGCTGATGATTAATGAAGCGGTATGTACTTTGATGGAAGGTGTAGCCACTGCTGAGGATATTGATAATGTAGCCAAACTGGGGTTCAATCATCCGATGGGACCGTTAGCATTATCTGATCTTATTGGCAATGATACCGTACTGTATATTATGGAAGTGTTATATAGCGGGTACGGTGATCCCAAGTACCGTCCTTGCCCTCTGCTGAAAAAGATGGTTCAGGCCGGATATCTTGGGCGCAAGACGGGGAAGGGGTTTTACGATTATCGCAAATAAGGCAGTTAATTGGAGGGATAATATGAATCAGTATACGAATCTTCTGTTTGAGAACAATGCTGGGATTGGTATCGTTACTTTAAATAGGCCTAAAGCGCTAAATGCCTTGAATTATGAAATGCTGAACGAGTTGAACAGCCTATTGGATAGGATCGCCCAGGATGAGTCTGTTAAAGTGTTGATTGTTACAGGCAGCGGCGGGAAAGCATTTGCGGCTGGTGCCGATATTACCGAGATGCAGCCGTTATCAGCAATGGAAGGGCGTAAATGGGCGAAGTTCGGTCAAAATGTTTTTAGTAAACTTGATAATCTTCCGCAGCCGGTTATTGCTGCTGTCAATGGTTTTGCTTTAGGCGGCGGCTGTGAATTAGCAATGGCCTGTGATATGCGTATCGCTTCAGACAAAGCTAAGTTTGGACAGCCTGAAGTTAGCCTAGGAATTATTCCTGGTTTTGCCGGTACGCAGCGTTTGCCTAGGCTGATAGGTAAAGGGCGTGCTAAAGAATTATTATTCACTGGAGATATTATTGACGTTCAAGAGGCTTATCGTATTGGTCTAGTTAATAAGGTGACAACATCAGAGGACTTAATAAGCGTTGCTAAGGCTGTAGCGAAAAATATCATGTCTCGTGCTGAAATTGCGGTCAAACTTTGTAAATCGTCAGTCAATGAGGGAATGGATATGGATCTAAGATCAGGTACAGCTTATGAGGCAGATATATTTGGTTTGTGTTTTGCTACTGAGGATCAAAAAGAAGGTATGAATGCTTTTGTAGAAAAACGCAAAGCTATTTTTATAGGCAAATAGGAATAAATCGCTTACTCTAGTTTAGCTAACGGTCTATAGTAATCTTTCACGCATTAATAGATTTACTGAAAATACAGAAAATTGCATAAAATAATAATGATTTATGTTATAATTTGATTAGAAATAGTAGTAAATCTGTTTTAAAGGGGGATATGGAATGTTAAAGAATATGTCTTATCGAGCTAAACTTCTGCTTTTTATAATGCCAGCAGTAATCATTGGTCTGGCCGCGGTCGGTATATCCGCCTACATAGGGATCAACAGTCTAATTGAAGACGAATTAAGCAAAAGCATGCTGGTATCAACAGGCGAAACGGCAGGTAACATTAACACCTGGCTCGAAACCCACATGTTGGAACCAGAAACAATTGCATCTACACCAGCAGCAAAAGCAATTAATGCTGATTTTAAAATCACAGATAATCAGAACATTGGCCGATATAAATATCTTCACGAGAAGCATGCAGACATATTTCAAGATATATATGCTGCCAACGCCGAAGGAGAATTTCATACTATTCAGCAGAATGGGAATGAGTATTCTGTCTTTGTTGGCAATATAAAAACCCGTGAATATTTCCAGTCTATTATGTCTGGAGGTGCCCCGCAAATAACGGCACCCCTTGTTTCTAAGACTACTGGTCTGCCGACTATATTTATGGTAGCACCGATCAAAGATGAACGGAATGTCCCTCAAGGGCTAGTAGGAGCTGGAATTTCATTGCAGTATGTGCAAAAGATAGCAGAGAATATGAAATTTGGAAAAACAGGCTATGGAATTATGATCGCTAAGGACGGAACTTTGATTCAACACCCTGATAAAGAGATGGTTATGAAAACGAAAATTATAGAAAATGACAATCCGTCTATCAGGGAGTTGGGAAAAAGAATGCTTGAAGGAAAGCCTGGGATTTTCCGCTATGCATTCAATGGCGAACAGAAAATAGCTTTCTTTCAACCCATTCCAGTTACTGGCTGGGCGGTAGCGACAGTGGTTTCAGAAAGTGAATTCTTCGCTCCGGCTGCTACGATGATTAAGGTTCTGGTAAGTTCAATTATCATCGTAATGTTATTAGTCAGTGGGGTAATCTGGTTTGTTGCAAGGTGGTTGACTAAGCCAATGAATGCTTTGGTAACGTATGCGAAAGAAATCGCCCAGGGCAACTTGGCGGTTAAGGCGATTGAGATTGCATCAAATGATGAAATGGGACAATTAGCTATAGCATGTAACGATATGACCGAAAATTTACGGAGCCTAGTTAGGACAATTTCTCAGACTACCGATCAAGTGGCGGCATCTTCGGAAGAGCTAACAGCCAGTGCGGAACAGTCCTCCCTTGCCGCTAATCAAGTCGCAGTGTCAATTACCGATGTTGCACAAGGTTCAGAGAAACAACTTAACGTCGTTAACGAAACTTCTAAAGTAGTGGAACAAATGGTGGTTGGTATAGGACAGGTAGCCGAAAACACGAATAATGTTGCCGTAACGTCTAATGAAACTGCGAACGCAGCCAAGGACGGAAGCAAAGCAATTGAGATTGCTATTAAGCAGATGAAGAACATTGAAGAAACGGTGGAGAATTCTGCTCACGTAGTGGCTAAGCTGGGAGAACGTTCTAAGGAAATAGGTCAAATTGTTGATACCATTTCTGGAATCGCGGGCCAGACCAACTTGCTTGCCCTAAACGCCGCTATTGAGGCGGCACGCGCGGGAGAGCAAGGACGAGGCTTTGCTGTAGTTGCGGAAGAGGTAAGGAAGCTGGCTGAACAATCTCAAGAGGCGGCAAAACAAATTGCCGGATTGATTGGTGAAATTCAACTGGATACAGATAAAGCCGTTTCTGCGATGGATACTGGTACAAGGGAAGTGAAAGTCGGTACTGATGTTGTTAATAATGCAAATCTGAAGTTTAATCAAATAGCGGTTCTAGTTGTAAAAGTGTCGGAACAGGGACAGGGTATATCTACCGCCATGCATCAAATGACTAGCGGAAGTCAGCAAATGGTATCGTGTATTAGACAACTTGATGAAATTGCAAAAGATACTGCTGGACAAACGCAAACAGTTTCCGCAGCAACTGAGGAACAATCAGCATCAATGGAAGAAATTGCTGCATCAAGTCAAGCGTTAGCGCACATGGCAGAAGACCTGCAAAATGCAGTGAGGAAATTCAGGCTGTAAATGGTTATGCACGAGTAGCAGCCAATGATAAATGGAACGTAACTTCACAAAAATAGTAGATATGCCCTACAGTTGAAAACTGTAGGGCATATCTCAATGCGTCCCGCTAGAGGTTTCTTTCTTGTCGGGGCATGATATTGAGTTGATAGTTTTACAATATTCTTTGTGCCGAATTTATTTAGGAAATGTATAGTAAGTTTTTTTCAAATAATGGGTCGTCCAGCTGTGTTAGTGGGTTGGACGATGTTGGCAGTACCTGATGCAAGGATGCGGCCTATTCTTCGTATTCCTTCTTTTAAGAGAACTTCGTTATGGGTAGAAAAGCAGAGGCGCATTTCATTACTCTGCGTTCCATTCGTATAGAAAGCTTCGCCCGGTACAAAGGAAACACCGACAGCGGCTGCGCGGCGAAGCAGTTCAGATGATGACGCAGAAGGATTCAAAGTGCACCAAAGATAGAAACCACCTTCTGGCATGGTAAAATCCATATCGTTATTGCAGTATCGTCGGACAGCACTAGCCATAGTGTCCCGACGCTTTTTATATTCCGAACGGACAGTATTTAAGTGACCTGGTAAATAGTCTTCTTCTAGGCAGATGTGAAGGATTCTCTGGGAAAGAGTATTGCTGTGCAGATCCATATATTGTTTTTCTTGGGCCAAACGATTGATCACCTGTGGGGCAGCGGTTATCCAGCCTGTGCGCAGTCCAGGAAAGAGAATTTTGGAGAATGTACCCATATAAATCACTCCGCCATAGGTATCAAGACTCTTCAGTGAGGGAGGTGGTTGTTGATCAAAGTATAATTGGCTATAAGGATCATCTTCAACAATAACTAGTCGATAACGTGCTGCCAGCCGAATAAGCTCTTGACGATCTTGCAGAGACATGACTCGACCAGTAGGGTTTTGAAAGGTAGGGATAGTATACATTAGTTTTGGCCGATAGCGTATAAGATAGTCTTCCAAAATCTCAAAGTTAAGATGATCCGATTGGGGGAGGGATAGAATACGGGCATTGGAGGCCTCTAAGGTTTGAATAGCTCCTAAATAAGTAGGCGATTCAACGATGACATAGTCTCGAGGTTCGATGAAAGTTTTTACAATGAGATATAGACTCTGTTGTGAGCCGGATGCAATTAGGAAATGAGCAGGGGAAGCCTGTATACCCTGATGACTTTGCCAGGCTGACAAGGCATGCCTAAGAGGGAGGTATCCTTCAGTTGCCATATGACCGAAATCGGAAAGTTCAAGATTATATTTATTGGATATAAGAGCTTTTTCAATAATATCCAGGGGATAAAAATCTGGATCGGGCATACCTGCTGCTAGAGAAATAGCCTCATCTGCAGTAGGAGTAGAAATTAAAGTGCGCAATAGTGATGAGAGTGGTGATTTATATTGGGGAGTAAAAAGTTGTTCCCAGGGGATATTGGCTGTTTGTTGGGCGGCAATAGATAATTCAGTGACATAGGTACCGCTCCCCACTCTTGTTAGTACAAGTCCGCGTTCTTCTAATAGCTTGTAAGCGCTGATTGTTGTAGTGCGGCTAACGTTAAGTAATTTGGCGAGTTCCCGTTCTGGAAGTAGTTTAGTACCAGCGGAGAGGGTAGAATTTTGAATTTTAGTAGCTAAATGATTGGCGATTTGTAGGTACATGGGTGATGATCCGGATTGGTCAATTCGAATGCCACTTAATATTTTGGTAATATCCATTTGCTTTATTCTCCTTGCAAAAATGAATTGGTATTTTAATTATATTATATTGGATATTTACAATAAATTCCCTGCAGGCTATTATAAATAAAAAACTGTAAAGTACTGGGGGGATAATAATGCAAGAAAAGGAATTCCGCGAGGGTGTGAGCGACACATTACCTTTGATGTTTGGGATGATTCCTTTTGGTTTAGCATATGGTATTTTGGGGAAGTCTATTGGTCTTAGTTCAGGTGAGACGATTGCAATGTCTATACTGGTTTTTGCAGGAGCTGCTCAATTTATATGCCTGCCCATGTTTGTCGATGGGGCTAGTTTAATGATGGTTGGCTTCACGACTCTATTGATCAATCTTCGTCATCTTTTAATGGGAGCATCCCTTGCTCCTTATATGAATGAATTACCAATGTCTTTTAAAGCACTTCTTTCGTTTGGAATGACAGATGAAACCTATGCTGTGACAATACATCGTGCACAAACTGGCCGTTATAGTGGGGCTTATCAGTTGGGAAGTAATACGACATGTTACCTATTATGGGTGATATCCACTGTAGGTGGTGTTATTTTAGGAAGCCGCATAAGTGATCCACTATCTTGGGGGTTAGATTTTGCTATGCCAGCTACTTTCTTAGCTTTACTAATTCCTCGTTTGCATAACAAAGTTAGTGTTATTGTATGCCTTGTTGCAGTTGTGGTTAGCGTCGGGTCTGTTATATTGATTCCTGGTAAATGGTATATCATTATTGCTTGTTTGGTTGCAGTTATGGCAGGTGGTCTTATGGAGGAAAAACAAAAAACGGATTGAATTTGGAAGTCTTTCTGGTCAAAACTAATGAGAAATTTAACTTATATTCACTTTCTGATGCGTAATATATGTTTACCGAGTATCACGACACAAAAATCTTATAATTAAAAATAAAGGGGTATAAAATGGGAATGACCTTACCAATAGCAGGGGCCTTAGTGGCTGTATATATTTTATGGGGAGGAACTTATTTAGCTATGAAAGTAGCAATTGAAACCTTGCCTCCTTTTACTATGGCTGGAATACGATTTTTGATAGCAGGAGCAATTATGTATAGTTGGCAAGTGGCGCAGGGGGTGGAAAAGCCACAGATAAGACACTGGAAAAATGCTGCTATCGTTGGTGGAGCAATGCTACTAGGTGGCAATGGCAGTATAGTCTGGGCGGAACAATTTGTACCAAGTGGTATTGCTGCTATCATTTTCGCAACAGTACCATTTTGGGTAATGTTGCTATCTTGGCTTTGGCAGGGTGGTGAGCGCCCAAATGGTATGGTTTTGGGCGGTCTAATAGTAGGTCTTATCGGTACTTTTTTGTTAGTGAATAATTCCGTGGGAGAATTATCAAATACATCATCCCAATGGGATAGCTATATTGCTTTGGTGGTTGCAACGCTTTTTTGGGCAGGAGGGACACTCTATTCTCGTGTGGCAAAGCTGCCGTCAGCAATATTTATGTCTATAGCACTACAAATGCTTACAGGTGGATTGTTGTGCTTGCTATTTGGTGCGATAATCGGTGAATGGACACATGTTCATTTTGCATTGATATCCATGCGTTCTGCATTTGCTCTTGGGTATTTAATCTTATTTGGTTCTATTATTGGTTTCAGTGCTTATATTTGGTTATTAAAAGTGGCTGATCCAACCTTAGTGACCACCAACACCTATGTGAACCCAGTTGTAGCTGTAATTCTTGGGTGGCTGTTGGCTGGTGAGCAAATGAACTCTCATGATGCGTTAGCTGCTTTGCTCATAGTCTTATCTGTTATTATCATTAATAAGGCTAACAATCGTAAAGTAGTAGCCTCCTCCTGAAGAACCAATATCATTAGCCTCAGGAAGGAATTGAATGAAGAATCTTATGGTAGGTAGACTTAGAGAAAGGGGAAAAAAGATGCGGATTGAATTTTTTATAAATATCCTTGCGATGGCAATAGCTACTTTTGCAACTCGCTTTGCTAGTGTAGGGCTTTTGGGAAGTACTGGCGTACCTAACTGGTTTGAAAGCCTCTTAAAGCACGTACCGACAGCTATGCTGACGGCTTTAATTGCACCGGCACTTTTTGCACCACGGGGTTATATAGAGTTAACTTTTACAAATCACTATCTTATTGCAGGGGCTGCAGCGGCCTTTGTAGCTTATAATCGTCAACCTCCTATTGCTACAATGGGTGTGGGTATAGCTGTGATGTTGGCTTTGCGCTAGTTTTATATTATAGATAATAAATGAAGGAGGGGCTTTGATTATGACAATTACTTTTGCAAAACGTATGGATTCATTGCGGGCATCTGAGATACGGGAAATACTGAAAATTACCCAGCGGGAAGAGGTATTATCCTTTGCAGGAGGTTTACCTGCCCCAGAATTGTTTCCGGTGGAAGAATTAAAGGAAATATCAGTAAGGGTATTGGAAGAGATGGGCAAAGAAGCCCTTCAATATTCCACCACTGAAGGGTATAAGCCCTTAAGAGAAAAAATAGCAGAGAGAATGAATCGAAAATTTAAGACAACTGCTTGTGCAGATAATATTTTAATTACTTGTGGTTCACAGCAGGCGTTAGACTTTTCAGGCAAACTCTTTTTAGATGAAGGAGATCTGGTGCTCTGTGAAAGTCCAACATATTTGGCAGCCATTAGTGCTCTTAAAGCTTATGGACCTCGCTTTGTAGAAGTGCCTACAGATGACAAGGGCATGATCATAGAAGAACTTGAGAAAATATTAGCAACTCAGAAAGGGATAAAGCTAATTTATGTGATTCCCGATTTCCAAAACCCCACGGGGAAAACTTGGTCACTAGAACGCAGACGTGATTTTATGAAGCTAGTGCAACAATATGACATTCCAGTTATTGAAGATAATCCCTATGGAGAATTACGTTTTGAAGGTGAGATTCTTCCTTCATTACAATCAATGGATAGGTCAGGAAATGTAATTTTTACGAGTACTTTCTCGAAAACTTTCTGTCCGGGCTTACGTATAGGATGGATTGCTGCTAATGCTAAGTTTATTGAAAAATATATATTAATAAAACAGGGTGCTGACTTATGCACATCCATAAGAAGTCAGATGGAGATCGCAACCTATATGGATGTATTTGACTTTGAAGCCCATATAGAGAAGATCATTACTGTATATCGAAAACGCAGGGATATAATGGTGGAAATGTTGGATAAAACAATGCCTCAAGGAGTAACCTTCACTCATCCCCAGGGCGGATTATTTTTATGGGTTGAACTTCCCAAGCATATCAAGGCCATGGAATTGCTGCAAGACTGTTTGAAAAATAATGTAGCTTTTGTACCAGGAGATTCATTTTTCCCCAATGGTGGTGTTAAAAATACCTTTCGACTAAACTACTCGAATATGTCGGAAGAGAAAATCATAGAAGGAATACAGCGGTTATCAGAAGCGATAAAAAAGTTTAGAGTCTAAAAAAGACTTTAGATTTTGACTAATGTTGTTCTATGTGATAGATTGTATCTTATCAAAATACAATTTAGTAAAGAGAGTGTTGTTATGAGTATACTTAGATCAAATTTATTACTTTTATTTGCTGCTGCTATCTGGGGTTTTGCCTTTGTGGCTCAGCGAGTAGGGATGGAATATGTGGGACCTTTTACTTTTAATGGTGTAAGATTTGCCCTGGGAAGTCTTTCCTTGGTGCCCCTTATCCTTTTCTATAAAGATAGTTCACCAAAGCAAAGGGATGCAAGCCATGAGTTGGAAAATGTGGTGATAGCTGGTTTAGTCGCTGGTGTAGTTTTGTTTATTGCTGCATCTTTGCAACAGATTGGGTTATTGTATACGACAGCTGGAAAAGCGGCTTTTATAACTTGCTTATATATTGTCATGGTACCTCTTGTGGGAATTTTTTTAAAACAGTACGTCAGTATTAGTACTTGGGTGGGATCTGTGATTGCTGTCGGGGGATTATATCTTCTGTGTGTAAAGGATAGTTTCTTTATTTCCTATGGAGAAGTGCTTGAACTTGTAGGAGCTTTTTTTTGGACAATTCATATTTTAATAATTGATCACTTCTCCCGAAAAGTAAATGTATTAAAGCTTGCGTGCATTCAGTTTATTACTTGCTCAGCTCTAAGTCTAATAACGGCCTTATTTATAGAAGTCATAAGTATTGAGACTCTTTTTCAAGCCATAATTCCCATTCTTTATGGAGGAATCTGCTCTGTAGGCATTGCCTATACCTTGCAGATTATTGGCCAAAAATATGCTCAGCCTTCTCATGCAGCCATTATCCTTAGCATGGAAACTGTTTTTGCGGCCCTTGGCGGGTGGCTGATTCTAAATGAAAAATTGGGGTTCCAGGAATCTTTGGGATGTACTATAATGTTCATAGGAATGCTCTTGTCTCAGCTTCAAAATCTAAAGAAAACAAAAGAGACAGAAGAAAACATGATAGTAGAGTCATCTGGCTCAGGAGTTAATAAGTTAATATAAGGGGCATGCAATGAAATGTGCGTTTTACAGTTATTAAAACTGTAAACGCACATTTCAATTTAGTTTAATAAAAAATGCTTGCTGTAAAAATCAGTAAGCATTTTATTGGCTATAAAATTTTGATACATTTAATTTAGATTGTCACCTGTAAGAGAAGGAACGAAATATGATTAATCCAAGGATAAGAATGTATAATATATAGATAAAGGGATAAATATAGACATATAGGGAGCTTTAATGACATAATTGACATTTGTGATCGTTTACATCCTAGATAAACATATTAATAGCCAAATTAAAGATTTGACGAAAAGTGAAAAAGCTATTGACACATTTCGTCAAAGGTAGTACGCTCATAGTAGAAAAATAATTCTTCGTTAGGTGAGGCTCCTGCATAAACATAGGCCACTGCCCGGAAATGTCGAGAGACGCCAATGGGTAGAACAGGTACTACCGGATTAAGGTTTTACTTAAGGTGGCTGAGGGATTTGAGTTTGTACTCTACGTTATGCAGTGCCAAAACTCGTACGAGTGGGGAAGGTGTGAATGTATTAAATTCGCTTTTTAAGCCTTCCGGTAACGGGGGCTTTTTCTCTTTTCTTGTTTTTTTATGAACAAAGTTATTGCTTCACTATATAATAATAGTAAGCAATGGGGAATTAGGAATAGTTATATAGTATAGAACTTCTTCGTTAGGTGAGGCTCCTGTATAAACATAGGCCACTGCCCGGAAACGTCCAAAGACGCCAATGGGTAGAACAGGTACTACCGAATTAAGGTTTTACTTAAGGTGGCTGAGGATTATTTTCCCTCTACGTTATACAGTGTCAAAACTCAACGATTGGGGAAGGTCGTTTGTATTATCATGGAGACATGAAAAGACCTTCTTTTAAACGTAGAAGGTCTTTTTATATTCTTTTTTCACTCATAAATGGATGTGGAGGTGGTTTTATGGATTCCGGCCCCAGTAATGGCAGTATAAAAATACAAAATAGATGTAAGGAGTGTCTGTTCATTTTATTGAGCGGCGGACTCCAAAAAAAGAAGGAGGACTAGAATATGAATGAAATAAAAATGTCAGGTGAATTTTATTTCAGCAAACTAATCGGTCAGTCGATTTATGATATTACTGGTAACAGTATTGGTCGAATTAAAGATATTGCAATACGCTGGGATGATGTTTATCCTCGTGTAATTGGTATTAAATATGCAAATAAAATACACAATCTAATTCCTATTGAATTGGTTAAGTTTAGTGAGAACTATGGAGTGAAACTTACGGCAGCGTTTGCATTAGAGCAGACAATTCCTTTGCATGAAAATGATATTTATGCAAGTAAATGGTTATTGGATAAACAGATTATTGATTTAAAAGGTTCGAAAATGGTGAGGGTGAATGATATAATTTTGTCCTGGATAGTGCAAGCGGGACGACAGCATATGGTATTGGTAGCAGTTGATATTGGTGTGCGGGGGTTGTTTAGAAGACTTGGCTTAGAAATTTTATTTACGAAGTTCAAACAGAATTGGCTGATTTTGGAGTTTATTAAACCTTTGGAAAGCTGGAATTCTAATCTTCAGCTTAATCGTGTAAAACAGCAGTTGATTGAACTGCATCCTGCAGATATTGCAGACTTGATTGAAGAAATGGATTATAAACGCCGGGCGAATTTTATGGAAAATTTGGATGATCAGCAAGCCATTGATGCTTTGGAAGAATTAAATTTAGATACACAAGTAGAAATTATTGAACAAATGGATGCTCAGCGGGCATCTGATATTTTAGAAGAGATGTCGCCGGATGAAGCTGCTGATATACTTGCTGAGTTGCCTGCAGAGAAATCGGAAGGTTTACTGCAATTAATGGAATTGGATGATGCCGAGGATGTAAGAGAACTCATGCAATATGAGCAAGGTACTGCTGGGGCATTGATGACAAATGAATTTATTGCATTTCCTTCCCATATTACGACTGAAGAGGCAATTAATCAATTGCGGGAATTGTCACCGACAGCAGAAACCATTTATTATTTATACGTTATGGATGAAGAGGAGCATTTACAAGGCGTTCTTTCATTGAGAGAATTAATTGTTGCTGCCCCCCAGACCACATTGGAAGATCTAATGCATACAAAAATTGCCATTGTACAGGATGAGGATAATTACCAGAAGGTAGCTGAGGTTATGAATAAATATAGCCTGTTAGCTGTACCGGTGGTCGATGAAAATAACATTATGGTAGGAATCGTTACAGTAGATGATGTGCTTGATATATTAATGCCTGAACGCGGCAAACTAGATACATACTCCTGGTTTGCTTTAACCAAGACGGCAGGACGGGGGCGATAACAATGGCGATAATAAAAAATATGCGGAAACGGTTAGGTTTATTCCTGGCTGTTATGGGTCCAGGGATTGTCACAGCCTTTGCTGATAATGATGCTGGTGGCATTGCCACCTATGCCGCTGCGGGAGCAAAGTATGGGTACGGCTTATTGTTTATTGTACTAGTCAGCAGTATTTGTT
>Ga0316613_10001311_pt1 | contig 17109 bp, 17 predicted proteins | sample OWC_soil_day10_C_2_FD_207647 | JGI IMG/M metagenome (GOLD analysis project Ga0316613, IMG submission 207647) | Wetland soil microbial communities from Old Woman Creek delta, Ohio, United States - OWC_soil_day10_CT_b | ecosystem: Environmental > Terrestrial > Soil > Wetlands | place: USA: Ohio...
CCAGGTGCGCCGCCAGGGGTAGCAGGTCCAGTACGTCCTCTGTGAGCCGGTAGCTGTTGGCGAGACCATCGAGGGGGCCATGGCGGGCGGCGAGGCCCTCGAGCAGCATCGGTGCCTGGCCTTCGAATGCCTGGAAAGCGCGCACGCCGAGCAGGCCGGCCGCGGCGTCGAACCAGCGTCCCATGCTGCTGGTGCGCGGGCAGTTCGTGTCCTGCCGCAGCATCTGCTGCACGGTCGGCGCCGCCGGCTGGGCGCAACGGGTCGTGATCTCCTCGGTGCGTCCGAGCTCGTGCAGGACGGCGGCGGCCATGCGCCACGGTTCGCGGGCGGCGCGGTCTCCTCCGGGCAGCGCAATCTCGCGCAGGTGACCGAGGCGTTCGAAACGGGCGCCGTCGACCAGCAGCAGTTCACCGCCCCAGGCGCCGCCATCGGTGCCCAGGCCGACGCCGTCGAGCGCGAGACCAAGGGCCGGTCCGCGGACCGCATGCTCCGCCATCACGGCACCGATATGGGCATGGTGATGTTGCGCGCCGAGCAGCGGCAGATCACGCTCCTGTGCGAAACGTGCGGCATAGCGCGTGCTGTAGAAGTCAGGATGAAGGTCATGCACGACCGCCTGCGGCGCAATGTCGAGCACGTCGCACAGGTGCTCCACGGCCTCGTCCAGTGCGCGGCAGGTCGGTGCGTTGTCCAGCGAGCCGATGTGCTGCGAGAGGAACGCCTCGTCGCCGCGCGTCAGGCAGATCGTGTTCTTCAGGTAGCCGCCCACCGCGAGGATCGACGCGCCGCCACCGGCGAGGCGGATCGGCACCGGTGTGTAGCCGCGCGCGCGACGGATCAAGGCAGGTCCCGCGCCGCGCGCCGATACCTCGCGAACGACGCTGTCATCGCAGCGGATCCGGATTGCCCGGTCGTGCAGGAGCAGGACATCGGCGATGCCACCCAGCCGGCACACCGCCTCGTGATTGTCGATCACCAGCGGCTCGCCGCCGGGGTTGGCACTGGTCATCACCAGGACCAGTTCCTGGGCAGCGTCGAGCCAGGCGGTTCCCTCGGGCCGGCCGCACGCCTCGTGGAACAGCAACAGATGTAGCGGCGAGGACGGCAGCATCACGCCCAGCGTTGTCATGCCGGGCGCGATGCCACGCAAGCTCTCGTTGCAGCCAGGCTGCTGGTCGAGCAGCACGATCGGGCGCTCCGCAGATTCAAGCAGCGCACGTTCGCCCGGGCTCACTTTCGCCAACGCGGCGCATGAGGCCGCATTGGCGACCATGACGGCGAACGGCTTCTCCTCGCGCGCCTTGCGTTGGCGCAGCCGCGCCACGGCGGCGGTATTGCGCGCGTCACAGGCGAGCTGAAAACCGCCGAGCGCCTTGATCGCAACGATGTCGCCATCGCGCAGCCGGTCCAGGACCAGGGCGATGGGGTCTTCGACCGCCAGTGCATGGCGCTCGGCATCCCACAAGGACAACTGCGGGCCGCACACCGGACAGGCGTTCGGCTGCGCATGGAAACGGCGGTCGAGCGGATCGTCGTATTCGCGCTGGCACGCCGGGCACTGCACGAACCCGGCCATGCTGGTGTTGGGACGGTCATACGGCAGCGCGCCGGTGATCGTGTAGCGCGGACCGCAGTTGGTGCAGTTGGTGAACGCGTAGCGCCAGCGGCGATTCGCTGGATCGAGCATGTCGGCGATGCAGTCGGGGCAGGGTGCCGAGTCCGGCGTCACTCCGGTGGATACCTGGCCACCCGCACTCGCATCGATGACGAACTGGTGTTCCCCGGCCCGTGGTTCGGCCGCTTGAGTCTCCAGGGCGTCAATGCGTGACAGCCGCGGTGCCTCGCGGCCAAGCCGCTCGATGAATTCATCCAGCTGAGCCGCTGAGCCCTGCACTTCGATCTGCACGCCGGCGCCGTCGTTGAGTACGCGGCCCGACAGCGCCAGGTCCTGCGCCAGGCGATAGACAAACGGACGGAATCCCACGCCCTGCACCTGGCCGCGCACGCGCACGGCGCGGCGGCTGATCGTCGAAGTGGCACGGCGGTCCATGGCGTGTTCAGTGCCGTTCGGCCAGCTTGGCTTCGAGCTCGGCGACGCGGTGCTTCAGGGCCGCGACGTGCTGGTCGCGTGCATGCCTCGTGGTGACGGAGTGCAGCCGGATCCAGTTGATCCACAGGTCCATGCCGTCGCCTTTGGTGGCCGACACCTGCATCACCTCGATCGACGGATTGACGCGGCGCGCGTACTCGATGCACTTCGCGACGTCGAAGCTGACGTAAGGCAGCAGGTCGACCTTGTTCAGCAGCATCAGCGAGGCGGCGCGGAACATGTCGGGGTACTTCAGCGGCTTGTCCTCGCCTTCGGTTACCGACAGCACGACGACCTTATGCGCCTCGCCGAGGTCGAAGGCGGCCGGGCATACGAGGTTGCCGACGTTCTCGATGAACAGCACCGAGTTCTCATCCGGCTGCAGCCGCTCGAGCGCCCGCTCGACCATGCTGGCGTCGAGATGGCAACCCTTGCCGGTATTGATCTGCAGTGCGCGTGCGCCGGTGGCGCGGATGCGGTCCGCGTCGTTCGTGGTCTGCTGGTCTCCCTCGATGACCGTGACCGGGATCGACGCCTTCAGGCGTTCGATCGATTCGGTGAGCAGCGTCGTCTTGCCTGAGCCCGGGCTCGAGACCAGGTTGACGGCGAAGATGCCACGCTCGGCCAGGAATTCACGATTGAAGCGGGCGTGGCGGTCGTTCTTGGCGAGGATGTCCTGCTCGATCTGCACCATCTTCGCCTGGCTCATGCCGGGCGCATGCGCGTGCGCGGCGCCCTGGCCATAGTGCAGGTCGGTGGCCCCTTCGTGCGCATGCGCGTGCCGCACGACACTGCCATCGGGCATCACGTGCAAGTGCTCGTGTTCGTGGTGATGCGGCACGCTGCCGTCGTGGACATGGCCGTGATGGTGGAAGTGATCGTGAGCCTCGTCATGGCCGTGCGCGTCGTCGTGGGCGTGGTCGTGGCTGTGCTCGGTGCCGTCGGCGTGGCGATGTTCGTGACCGTGCTCATGCGTGTGGTCGCCGTCGTGCGTGTGGCGGTGCACGGTGCCGTCGGCGTGCACGTGTTCATGCTCACCGGGGTTCGCGCCTTCGATCCTGGTTTCGCCGTTACCGCAACCACAGGTCGTGCACATTGCTTTCTCCCGCGGCCGCCTCAGGCGACCTCGATCTCCTTGACTTTCATTTCCTCGCCGTGCGTCACCTGCAGCTGGTAGCTGCCACACAGGGGGCAGGCATCACCGAGGCGCTGCAGCGCCACGCTTTCGCCACACGGCATGCACCAGGCGCGACCGGGCGTCGCGAGCACGTCGAGGCGTGCGCCGTCGGCCACGCTGCCGCGCGTCACGGCGTCGAAGCAGAAGCGCAGCGCCTGTTCCTCGACATGCGACAGCCTGCCGATCTCCAGCACGACCGCCCGCACCCTGGCCGCGGCGTTCTGTTGCGCCGTGTCCTCGACGATCTGCAGGATGCCCTCGGCGAGCGACATCTCATGCATCGACGACCTCGACCGTGAAGGCAACGCAGGGATCCAGCGCCTGGGCCAGCAGCGTGGCGTCGCGACGTGCTGCGTCCGCGTCGGTGACCCGGCGGCCCAACAGGCCGTGGGTCAGCGCACCCGCGGGGTGGAAGTTCCATTCGGTAGGCGCGATGACGCGGTAGCGCTCGACCCGCCCGTCAGTGTCGATCTGGGCCTGGTGCAGCAGCAGCCCGCGTGCGGTTTCGGCGAGTCCGATGCCGACGCCTGGGGCCGCGGTGTGCTGACGCACCGCGTGCCCGTCGTCGCGGGTGCCGAGCAGCACCGCAAGATCGACGAGCTGCGCAACGAAGCGGGCGGCAACGCTGTTGCCATCGCGCGCCATGAAGGCGGCGACCAGCGGGTGGCGTGCGCGGCGGGCCAGTGCACCGGTTTCCACCGGCAGGCCGTGCCAGTCGGGTGCGCGGCTGAATCCCGGATCGGCGTCGAATGACGGCAGCATCGCACAGATCGCCGCGCAGCTGGCTTCGGGCATCGCGCGGATATCGCTGCGCCCAAGGCCGGGCGCCGCGCGCAACAGACGCCCGAGCAGTTGTGCCGTCAGCGTTGCCGCAGCAGAGCTCCAGCGATCGAGCGCCTCCAATGTCGGGTCGGCCAGCCACTGCGCCGGGTCCGACGCGTAGATTCGGTCGCGCGCGATGTCGCGGCAGACGTCCGCGGCCTGAGTCGGCGTTGCTTGCCGGGCGCGCGCCACGGCAGTGACCTCGGGCGCGGTGCCCATCGCGCGTGGCCAGTCGATCAGCAGGCGCGAAACCAGTTCGATGACGGCCTCCCGCTGCACTTCGTTGCTGCGCTGACGCAGCTTCGTTGGCTCCGCCGCATACCCGCGGGCCGCGTCGAGCGCGCTGGCAGCCGCGGCGCCCTGGGCGCGCGCGCAGATCGAAAACAGCAACGGCAGGGTGTGCGCAACCTGGTCTGCAGGGCGTCCCAGGGTCAGTCGGGGCGGCAACGGCGTTCGTGTCGATGCAATCTGCACCGACCCGATCTGCCCTCCATGGACATCAAGGCGCACGGTGAGCTCACCTTCGCGGAACATCGGGTTCCTCCGGCCGCAGAAAGCGACCGCGCAGGAAGTCGCGCTTGCTCATCGGTGCGGTGGCCTGCTGCTCGAGCTGCGCCAGTGGCCCGCTGGCCGTTGCCTCAGCCGTCTCCGGCTCGGGGGGCTCGGCATGGCCGGCGTCGAACAGGGCCGCGCGCGCCAGTTCGGCGACCATCACGGCGGTCGCATGGTCTTCGAATTCGAGAGCCGGCGAGAACAGCGAACACATGCGGTACTCGCCGACGGCGGGATCGATCGCATCGATGAAGTCGTAGCGACCGGCCGGAAACGCGTAGCGCTGCTTCTCGCCAGGCCGGATCGGACGCCAGGCGGCAGGATCGCACGGCAGTAACAGCAGGTTGATCGACCACGGCGTCACCATGACGCCCAGCCAATGGGATTCCCAGGGCTCGAAGCCGACGGCTTGCACGCGCAGCGCCGGGTTGACGAAGCCGAGCCCCTGCATGCGCTCCGCGACGGCGCTGAACGCCAGTTCAAGCGAGTCCGTGGGATCGGGCCGCGTAACGGTGTCAGTGGTCATCGTCGAGCACCAGGAAGCCGTCCTTCGGCGTCGAACAGTCGGGGCAGGTCCAGTGCACGGGAAGTTCATTGAACGGAGTGCCGGCCGGGACCTGCCAGGCCGGGTCGCCTTCGGCCGGGTCGTACACATGCCAGCACACCTTGCACTCGAGTCGCGTCATCGGCGCGATGGCTGCCTGCCGTTCGGTGGTCACGATCAGGCCGGGCAGGACTCGCTCATCCAGTCGATCAGCTCGGCGAGTCGCACGCGCGTGTCGGCAAGATCCTCATCGGCCGCCAGTGCCACTTCAGGGACGTCGACGACCTCGATCGTGTTCAGGATCAGCGTGTTCATGCTGTTGAAATACTGCACGCGCCAGATGTTGCGCGCCTTCGTGGAGGTGATGCGGCAATTGCCGAAGCCGCGCGACATGATCGCGACCGATCCGACCGGCAGCGCGCGCTCGAGGACCTGATGGTCCTCCGGCGTCAGCGGGAACAGCGTCAGGTTGATCACGTGCGCCGGATCACCCGGCCGACGGGTTTCGATCTGCGCGCGCAACTCGTGCAGCAGTGCCGGCGAGTTCATTGCGCCCGTCGGGATCTCGACCAGCGGCAGTTCTGCGCGTGATCCGGCACGCGCCGCGTCGATAGCGACAGCGGGCAGGGCTCCGGCCTCGATCCAGTCGTCGATCAGGCGGCCGTCGCCGTCCAGTTCCACGGCCCGCCACACGCCTGTGAAGACGCTCTCCTGGATGCGCAGGCGCCGTGCGCCGCTGACCTGGATGCTGACCTCGCCGTCGCCGAGCATTTCGTTGGTGACGGCCAGCGCCTGCGGTGCGATGTCGCGCAGGTCGAACCGCAGGTTGCCGTTGGAGGGTGTCCAGCGATTCATCCGTGACAGGATGTCGGCCAGCAGGTCGCGAGCGGCTGCCAGCGCCTGCGTGTCACCGGTCTCGGGCACGCGCGGCATCTCGAAGGTGCGCATGTCGCGCGGTATGTCGAGGTACTGCATTTCCTCTTCCTCGACCTGCGAACCGGGGCCCACCATGCGGATGGGGAGTGGAAATGATTTCATCGGCGTGTCCAATGTGCTTGTTCAGTGACCACAGCCGGAGGCGTCGCCACCGGCAGACCTGACTGCAATCCCCACCGACGGCGGACGGGTTGGCTCCGACTCCAGCAGCCGCTGCGTCTCCGCGAGGTACTCGTCCCAGTTGCGCAGGCCGTCGATCGCGCCGACATGGGCGCCGTCGCGCAGCATCACCAGTGCGGGCCAGCGTGCGAAGCCGAAGCGCGGCGCGACCTTGCGCGCGACCGCCGGATACAGCACGCCGACGCGGAAGCGGCCGGCAAACGCGCTGGCGACCTCGGGTGCGATCACCGCAAGGTCGAGCGTTTCCTTGTAACGAACCGGATCCTCCGTGAACACCAGCATCGCGTGCCCCGGGGCGTCGATGAATTCATCGATCGAGTCAATGTCGAGGGCCGTGAAGCCGTGGTGCGACACCAGCTGTTCGAGCAGCGGATGGAGCACGGCCGTCGTTGCGGCGAGCGCACTCATGTACTGGACTCCTTCGGTTGAGGGCGAAGATGGGGCGGCAGCGACGGTTCGCGTGCCGTGAGGTCGGCGAAGAACGCATCCAGGTCGTCGCTCCCGTTGCGTGCGGCATCGAGCGCGGCAAGTGCAGCGCGCGTCTGCTGCGCCTCGTCCGCGCTGATAACGCGTATGGCCGAGCCCTGGAACGCGAGCACCCAGGTGCCAGCCGCCTGCGGACCGACCAGCATGATGTTCAGCCGCTCGCGGCGACCGTCCGCCTCGCAGACGGCGATCTGCTCGTCACACTCGATCACCTGCAGGGGTATGCCGATGCACATCGGGATAGCCGCTATCAGCCGCCTGCCCGCTGGCGGATCTCGAGCAGGCGGGCGTCGCCGATGCGGCAGGCCGCATCCTCGGTCGGCCGCTCGCCCTCGTACGCGGTCAGTGCCACGGAGTCGGCGTTCAACGGATCGGCGGTCTCGCCGGCGGCGCGCGGGTCTCCGGCAAACCCCCAGTGGGCGAGCTCGGCAGCCGCCAGCGCCACGGCCTCGTCGAGCCGCGCTCGCACCGGTTCGGTCAGGCTGCCGCCGAAGTCGTCCAGCGTCAAAGGCTGTACGCCAATGGCAATGATCTGCTCGGGCGCACAGTCATGCAGGTGCGCGAGCGCGAGCACATCGTTGAAGCCGTTCTGGTGCGGACTCATCTTGCGCGCACCCCACGCAGGCACTTCGGCATCGCGCAGGACCTTGAGCCCGCCTGGTGGCAAACCGAAGTCGACTGCATCGAACACCAGCACGCGGCGACTGGTTTCGATATACGGCAGCAGGCTCAGTCCGAGCGTGCCGCCGTCCATCAGTTCGACCCCAGCGGGGAAGCGGAACGCCTGGTTCAGCGCCTCCACCGCACGTACGCCGAAGCCCTCATCGGCCCACAGCAGATTGCCGATCCCCAGCACCAGCACTTCGCGTTGTACGTCCATTGTCGTGTAACCCATCGGGTTACAGCGACTGTAACGACTGGGGTGGCAGGCGCGATTGCGCTACGTCAACGCGCCGACGGTGCGCGTGCAAAGGCCCCGCGTGACGACAGGAATTCAGCGACTGCGCATCGAGGCCCGCACTTCACGGGCGGCGGTGTGCATGTCCCAGGCGACCTGGAGGTGCATCCAGAACGCGGCTTCATTGCCGAAGAACATCGCTAGTCGCACGGCGGTGTCCGGCGTGATCGAACGGCGACCATTGATCAGTTCGTTCACGCGCCGGCGCGACACGCCGAGCGCCTGGGCCAGCTCGGTCTGGCTGATGCCGAGCGGCTTCAGGAACTTCGATTCGAGGAACTGGCCCGGCTGTGGCGGCCTGCGGGCGGGAATTCCCAACGAGGCCATCTGGCCTCGCCGGGAACCTTGGGTTGCCATCATGACGTCCACAAGAGGGACTCGGCGGCGCTCAGACCTTCTCGATCTTCGCCCCAGCCTTGAAGGAGCGAACGCCGCTGATCATCGTGCCGACGACAGTCTCCTGGCTCATGATGTCCTCGCGGAACACCATGTACATGTGGACCACCGCGAAGATCATCAGGTAGTACATCGTGAAGTGATGCACCGTGCGCACCATCTGCGAGCTTCCCAGCAGGGTGTTGACCCAGCCGAACACGTTCATCCAGGTCGAGCCCCAGCCGAACTGCTCGGAAAACATGGAGAACCCGGTCAGGATGATCACCAGCGACCCCAGCACGTACATCGCGAACATTGCGAACTGGGCCAGCGGGTTGTGGCCGATCCACAGCGCCGATTCCTTCTTCAGGAACAGGTAGTACATCGCCTGGCTGAAGAGTCCCTTCCACCAGCTGAAGCTCCATAGTGGCGGAATGAAGATGGCCCGCGCGTGATGGTTGCCGACGATCGCCCAGTAGACCCGCGCCACGAACGCGACGGCGAAGATCATCGCGGCCATGAAGTGGATCATCCGCACGTTGCCGAAGAAGTAGGTGTACGAAGCCTCTTCGCGCGGTCCGCTCCACGGTGATCCGATCAGGTAACCGGTCGGGATCAGAACGAACATCGCGATCATCATCACCCAGTGCCAGATGCGCACCGGCGCCTCGTAGACGTACACCTGCTTGAGCTTGCCGCCCAGCACTGCACCGCTGACCGGATCGACTTGCATCGAACCGTAGCCGTGGCCGGTCGGCTTGCCGACTGCCGTTCCGTTTGACATTGACGACTCCTTGTCAGCGAACTTTCACGGAAACGATCTCTTCACCCTCCGGCGACATCACGTGCGTCGCACACGCGAGGCACGGGTCGAAGCTGTGGATGGTGCGCAGGATCTCGAGCGGCTGGTCGGGCTTCGCCATTGGCGTGTTCAGCAGCGCAGCTTCATACGCCCCAATCTGCCCCTTGGCATCGCGCGGACCGGCATTCCACGTGGTCGGCACGACGCACTGGTAGCTGTCGATGCGGCTGTTCTTGATCTTCACCCAGTGTGCCAGCGCGCCGCGCGGCGCTTCGCAGGGGGCGACGCCCTTGGCCTCGGAGGCCCAGGTTGACGGTTCCCACTTGTCGACGTTGGCAGTGGCCAGGTCGCCGGCCTTGATGTTGGCCATCAGCTGGTTGTAGAAATAGCGCATCTTGTGTGCAGACCACTGGCATTCGAGCCCGCGCGCCGCGGTCCGTCCTAGCGTCGAGAACAGCGCTGTGATTGGCACGTCAAGCGCCTTGAGCGCGCCGTTGACCTGCTCCTGGATCTCCTTGTGGCCGCGGGCATACGCAACGAGGTAGCGCGCCAGCGGTCCGACCTCGACTGGGTAGCCCTTCCAACGCGGTGACTTGACCCACGAGTATTTGGCGGACTCGTCGATTTCCTGGATGTTGGTCTTCGTGCCCTTGGTGGCCTTGCCCAGTTCGAATTTCGGGTCGGTCACGCCGTCGAATGGGTGCAGGCCCTTGGCCTCGTCGGCATACTTGTACCAGCTGTGCGTAACCCACTCCTGCACCTGCTCGGGGTCCTTGAGGTCGACCTCGTGGACCTTCTTCAGGTCGCCACCCAGGATGACGCCCGACGGCAACAGCATGCTGTTGTTGCTGTAGTCGTTCGGGATATCGGGGAATTCGCCGTACGACATGACGTTCTGGCTCGACAGGCCGCCACCCCACTTAGCCCAGTCCTTGTAGAACCCGGCGATCGCAATCAGGTCGGGGATGTAGACCTGGTCGATGAACTCGATCGTACGGTCGACAATGTCCTTGACCATGTTGAGAGTGGCCATGTTGACTGCGCCCACCGAGCCGGTGCCATCGACGTTGATCGGCGATGGCACACCGCCCACCAGCCAGTTCGGATGCGGGTTCTTGCCGCCGAAGATCGTCTGGATCTTGACGATCTCCTTCTGGAAGTCGAGCGCCTCGAGGTAGTGCGTCGTCGCCAGCAGGTTGACTTCCGGCGGCAACTTGTACGCCGGGTTACCCCAGTAGGCATTGGCGAAGATGCCGAGCTGACCGCTCTCGACGAACTTCTTCAGACGGCTCTGCACCTCGCGGAAGTACCCCGGAGAGCTGTTGGGCCACGGCGAGATCGATTGCTGGATCTCGCTGGTTTTCTTCGGATCGGCCTTGAGCGCCGAGACGACGTCGACCCAGTCGAGCGCGTGCAGGTGGTAGAAGTGGACCAGGTGGTCCTGCGCATACAGCGTCGAGTGCATCAGGTTGCGGATGATGTTCGCGTTCTTCGGGATCTTGATCCCGAGCGCGTCCTCGACCGAGCGGACCGACGCCAGCGCGTGCACCCCGGTGCACACGCCGCAGATGCGTTCGACGAACGCCCACGCGTCGCGCGGGTCGCGCCCCTTGAGGATGACCTCGAGGCCACGCCACATCGTGCCGGTCGACACGGCATTGCGGATGACGTTGTCCTTGTCGACGTTGACCTCGATGCGCAGGTGGCCCTCGATCCGGGTGATCGGATCGACGACGATGCGCCGGCCGCTGTTGTCGAGGGTGAAGCCTTGTGTCTGGATGGTCGGCATGATTACTTCTCCACCGTCTCGTTGACTTTGTCATTGCGCCCGGAACTGCGCGCCTGCTTGATCGCGCTGACCGCGGCATGTGCCGCAAGCGCTGCGCCGGTGACCGCGAGGGCACCGACCCCGAGCCGCGTGGCGGTGCCTTCGATGCCGACTCCGGACACGCCCGGCGGGCGGATCGTCGTCAGGTGGTCGTAGAAGGAGCCCTTGTCCCAGAAGTCGTCTTCCGAGCAGCCGATGCAGCCGTGACCCGACTGGATCGGGAAGCTCAGGCCCTCGTTCCAGCGCACCGCCGAGCAGGCGTTGTAGGTGACCGGACCCTTGCAGCCGACCTTGTAAAGGCAGTAGCCCTGGCGAGCGCCGGCGTCGTCGAACCTCTCGACGAACTGGCCGGCGTCGAAATTCGGACGGCGATAGCACTTGTCGTGCACGCGCACGCTGTAGAACATCTTCGGACGGCCCTGCGCGTCCATCTCGGGCAGCCGGTCGAATGTCAGTACATACGTGACCACGCCCGTCATCACCTCGGCGATCGGCGGGCAGCCCGGCACCTTGATGATCGGCTTGTCGAAGATGACCTTGTGCACTGGCGTGGCCTGTGTCGGATTGGGCTTCGCGGCCTGCACGCAACCCCACGATGCGCATGAACCCCAGGAGATGATGGCCTTGGCATCCTTGGCGACGTGCTTGAGTTTTTCGACGAAAGGCCGCCCACCCGGGATGCAGTAGACGCCATCGTCCGCCAGCGGCGGGTTGCCCTCGACGGCAAGGATGTAGTTGCCCTTGTACTTGGAGATGGTCTGCTCGAGCGCTTCCTCCGCCTGGTGTCCGGCAGCGGCCATGAGCGTGTCGTCATAGTCCAGCGAGATCATCGAGAGCACGACGTCCTTCGCCAGCGGGTGCGCCGAGCGGATGAACGACTCGGTGCAGCAGGTGCACTCGAGGCCGTGCAGCCAGATCACCGGTGTGCGCGGCTTGGTCTGCAGCGCCTTGGCAATTTCCTGTGCCCCGGCCTCGCCGAGCCCGAGTGAAGCCGCGGTCAGGCTGCAGAACTTCAGGAAGCTCCGCCGCGTGATCCCCTGCCGCCGCATCACTTCATATGACGTTTCGAGCATGGTTGTTTCTCCCCTGGTTTTCGTGCGCTTGTAGCTCGGCCAGCAGTGCTTTCCGGGCCGCATGCGCGCATCCTTCTCCTTTGCGCAGGTGGGCCGTTGATGCACGTCAACCGTGCCGGGGAGCAGTGGTCCAACAATGTCAAACGTCGTGGACTGTAACGGCACCCGTTACAGAAAAAGGCCGCGACATCGACGCGAGGAAACAATGTCAGACCCACGCTTTGACGCCTTGAGGGGTTCGCGACTGGCCGCGGAACTTGACGATGCGCAATGCCGCACGCTCGCTGCGCTGACGGAACTGATGGAACTGAAGGATGGCGACGTCCTGGTGCGCGAGGGCACGTCGGACGACCACTTGTTCATCATCATCAGCGGCGCTCTCGGTGTGGTGCGGCATCCGCAGGACGAGCCTGCGGTCACGCTGCATACGCTGGTGGCGGGTGACTTCGCCGGCGAGATGTCGTTCATCGACGACACCGAGCGCTACGCCTCCCTGCAGGCGGTCGGGCCGACGCGCGTGATGTCGCTGCGCCGGCCGCAACTCGAGTCGCTGCTGAAGACCGATCCGGAAATCGTCTACCGCGCGATGCGGGCGATCATCCGCACGGCACACACGATCCAGCGGCGGCTGTCGAGCCAATCGGTGGAACTGGCGAACTACATCTACAAGCAGCACGGCCGTTACTGACTCCGCGCTGCGGACCGGACGTTTCTGCGGCGGGGAGTGGTGCGCGTGCGCACGTACACTCCGCGCGCATGTCACTCCTCGCTGCGACGCCGCCGGATTCCACCTCACTCTTGCAGGGCCGCATTACCGTGGTCTTTGGGGCCAGCGGTTACGTCGGCACGAATCTGGTGCCAGAGCTGCAACGCGCCGGGCACCGTGTCCGTGCCGTGGCCCGGCAACGACGCGTGCTGGAAGCGCGGAGCTGGCAGGGTGTCGAACTCGTCGAGGCGGACGCGCTCGACCCGGCCACACTGCCGGCGGCGCTTGCCGACTGCCGCATCGCGTACTACCTCGTGCACTCGATGGCGGCCGGCCGCAACTTTGGCCAGCTCGATCGTGAGGCGGCGCTCAACTTTGCCAACGCGGCCGCGGCGGCAGGGGTGGAGCGCATCGTCTACCTCGGAGGGCTCGTGCCGGAAGGGGCCGAATCTGAGCACCTGGTGTCGCGCGCGGAAAGCGGCAAGCTGCTGCGCTCGACCCACGTGCCGGTGACGGAGGTGCGGGCCGGCATCATCGTCGGCGCCGGCTCGGCTGCATACGAGGTGATGCGCGATCTCGTGTACCACCTGCCGGTCATGGTCGCGCCGAAGTGGGTGCAGTCGAAGTCCTCGCCGATCGCGCTGGAGAACCTCCTGACCTATCTCCTGCGCGTCGCGGACGATCGGGCCGCGGAGGGACGCGTTTTCGATGCCGGCGGACCCGAGTACATGACGTACGCGGAGATGATGCTGGCCTTCGGCGAGGTCGTCGGCAAGCGCCCGCGGATCCTCCGTGTGCCGATCCTGAGCCCGCGCTTGTCGTCGTACTGGCTCGGCCTGGTCACCTCGGTGCCGTCAAGCATTGCGCGCGCGCTGATCGGCGGACTCAAGCACGACATTCCGGCGCGCGATGACGAACTGCGTGACCTGGTGCCGCAGCGGCTGCTGACGTTCCGCGAGGCCGTGAGTGCCGCGCTGGACACGGAGCGCACGCACCGGGTGCCCGGGCGCTGGACCGAAGGCGCGTTTCCGCACCGCGCCTATCGTCACGATCATGCTTTCTACGCCAAGCGTGCGGCCGGATCGGCCGAGACGGTCGCCCCACCGGCGCAGGTGTGGAAGGTGGTCACCGCGATCGGCGGCAGCAACCGCTACTACGCGCTCAATTTCCTCTGGTGGCTGCGGGAACTCATCGACTGGCTGGTGGGTGGTCCGGGATTCACGCACGGACGGCGCGACCCGGTCAACCTTCGCGTCGGTGATGCGATCGACTACTGGACCGTGCTGGCGCTCGAACCGGAGCGACGGCTGACGCTGCACTTCGGCATGAAGGCGCCGGGCTCGGGCATCTTGGAGTTCGAACTCGAGGGCTTGCCGGACGGCGGCACGCGACTCACCGAGACCGCCTACTGGCACCCGCGCGGAGTGTGGGGCTTGCTCTACTGGTACGCGATGATTCCCGCACACCTGTTCCTGTTCGGCGTGATGACGCGCGCGATGGTCAATCGGGCCGAGGTTCAGGCGAGCCTTCCTCCGCCCGTGAAGGCGAGCAACGAGCCCGAGGCGCCAGGGCAACGCTGCGTCATGACCGCTACGCCGCATGGCACCTGGTACGAGCGAAACGTGCTGCCGTATCTCGTCGACTTCGCATGCAGTCTGCGGGCTGTGCAGCGACAGCGACGCAAGGTGGTGCCGTCAGCGCAGGGCAGGGTGCTCGAGATCGGGATCGGCACCGGGCTCAATCTCGCGCACTACGACCCGTCTCGAATAGACGGTGTCGTCGGCGTCGATCCGGGCGTGGAGATGCACCCGCTCGCCCGCAGGCGCGCCCGTCAGGCCGGACTGGAGGTGGAACTCGTCGGTCTTTCCGCCGAGACGCTCCCGTTCGACGCCGGCACCTTCGACACCGTCCTCGTCACCTACGCGTTGTGTACGATCCCGGATCCGGTGGCGGCGCTGAGGGAAATGCGCAGAGTCCTTAAACCCGGCGGCATCCTGATCTTCTGTGAGCACGGACTGGCGCCCGACGCCTCCGTACGGCGCTGGCAGCATCGGCTCACGCCGCTGTGGGCCACGCTGGCCGGCGGATGCCACCTTGACCGCGACATCCCGGCATTGCTGACCGAGGCGGGATTTCAATCGCGCGACCTGCAAACGATGTATCTGCCGGGACCCCGTCCGCTGACGTTCAACTACTGGGGCACGGCTGCAGCGTCCTGAAGCGCCGCGAGGCGATTCTTCACGCTTCACACGTCGAGAGCCACTGGCGGATCTCGCTCTGAGTCGGGATGCGACCGCTGCTGACGACCTTGTCGTTGATGACAAGTCCTGGCGTCGACAGCACGTCGTAGGCGAGGATCGCGTCGATGTCGGTGACCTTGGTGAACTCGGCGTGGATGCCGGCGCTCGAGGCTGCCTCGCGTGCGACCGCTTCGAGCTTTCGACAGTTGGCACAGCCGGTTCCGAGAATCTTCACTGTCGTCATGCGTGTTTACCTTTCAGGGAGGTTTCACGGGAGCGACGTCCGTTCAGCGCCGCCAGGACACCCGTCAGTACAGCCGCAAACGCGATCAGTCCCAGTGCAATCAGCGCGACGCTGACGCCGTCGACCCAGGCCCCGTAAAGCAGCCCGGCCACTGTGCTGAAGACCGCCACCAGCGCCACATAGGCCGCTGTCTTGGTGCGTCCGATCACGGCGGCCACCATCAGCATGCTCTGCAGGCTCAGTTCCGGATCGGCCATCAGGTAGGCCAGAAGCGGCCCCTTGTGCATGCCGAGGTCGAGGAACATCTGCGCCACCGGAACCTCCACCAGCGTCGGGAAGTACATGAACACGCCGAAGACGACTGCGGTGGCGTTCGCAAGGAGCGTGTTCTGACCGGCAAGCGCCTCGATCCACGCAGGCTGTATCAGCGGTCGTATCACACCGACTGCGAACACGCCGATCAGCAGCAGCGGAAAGATCTGCTTCACGAAACGCCATGATTCCCAAAGCCACGACTGGAACTGTTCCGTGTCCAGTCGCTTCGCGTAGTGCGCCACGGCCCAGAGTGCAGCGGCGACGGCAAACGGCCGACCGGTCATGCTGATCTCGACGCCGGTACCGTGGGTGGCCAGGCGCAGCGTGGCAACCAGAAGCGTGAGGGCAGCGATGCACAGCGCGATCCAGGTCCAGCGGTTCGCTCCCTCGCTGATGTTCTCGAAGCCTCTCCACGCGGAGACGCCCACGAGTCCCAGCAGCACGATGAGCAGGGAGCCCTGGACGCTGACGCCTTCCTCGCCGCGGCTTGCATCGAATGGCACCCACTCGTTGAGGGTGGTCTGCCAGGCGTCGGCGGTTGCGAGCGGAAGGTCGATCGAAATGATCGTGGCCGTCAGCGGCCACAGCTTCAGCGTGCCCGCGATCAGTACGGCTACCAGCGCGAACAGCAGGCCGGTTGCAGCGGGATGAATGCGGCTCTGTCCCGCGAAAAGGGCGTCGGTCTTCTGGTCGTGGCGGGCGTCATCGCGCCAGAACAGCATCGCCATCAGCAAGCCGATGCCGATGCCGAACAGCAGGCAAAGCGCGAAGCGCGCGAAGGCAAATTCGGCGCCGAGGATGGTGCCGGTGTAGGCGAGGGCGAGCACATTGCCCGCCGGCGCGAAGAACAGGAACGTGATCGCCGGGCCCAGCCCTGCGCCTTTCTTGTAGATGCCGGCGAACAGCGGAACGATGGTGCAGGAGCAGACCGCAAGTAACGATCCGGCGGCGGCTGCCGCCGGATAGGAAACTCTTGCCGGCGTGTTGCGGCCCAGCCAGCGCGTGATGCTGGCCTTCGGTATCAGCGCCGCCATGGCGCCGGCAATGAAGAACGCGGGCACCAGGCACAGCAGCACATGCGCGGCCAGATAGGCGGCCAGGTTGCCTGCACCGCTGGTCGCGAGGTGCAAAACGGTGTCCATAATCGTTCGCTCAGTCCAGCCACACTCCATAGCCAGCGTATTCCGCCTGCGGCCTTTGATTACCGCCTGGGTCAACCGGACATCAGATCGCCTCACGGCATATGGCAAGACGGCCGAGAACTGCTGGTGCAGCGCCACGCCTTGCTGCACGACGTGGTGGTCAAGATCCGGGCGTGTCCGCACGTTTGACGCCGGACAAGCTTGCCTGCGTCAGCCACAAGTCCGCTGCATTTGCGCCTAAATTGTTCTGTGTGCCGCGTAGTAGCGAGGAGTGCTTCGATGAACGGTGTGAAGTCAGACCAGATCCGCAATGCGGTGCGGGAGCAGTACCGACAGGTCGCAGAAACTGAGACCTGCGCGTGCGGGCCGTCGTGCTGCGGGACCCCATCGCCGGAGTCGGTGTCAGAGGCCCTTGGGTACTCCTCTGAAGAAATTCAGGCGGTGCCGATGGGTGCCAACATGGGCCTCGGTTGCGGCAACCCGCAAGCCATTGCCGACCTGAAGCCGGGCGAAACGGTCCTCGACCTGGGCAGCGGCGGCGGGTTCGACTGCTTTCTGGCTGCCGGGCAGGTCGGTGAAACCGGCCATGTGATCGGCGTCGACATGACCCCGGCAATGGTGTCGAAAGCCCGCGTCGATG
>Ga0316613_10001312_pt1 | contig 17096 bp, 18 predicted proteins | sample OWC_soil_day10_C_2_FD_207647 | JGI IMG/M metagenome (GOLD analysis project Ga0316613, IMG submission 207647) | Wetland soil microbial communities from Old Woman Creek delta, Ohio, United States - OWC_soil_day10_CT_b | ecosystem: Environmental > Terrestrial > Soil > Wetlands | place: USA: Ohio...
GTCAGACGGCGTTGTCGGTGCATGTGGTGCAAGGCGAGCGCGAACTGGTGAGCGACTGCCGCTCGCTGGCGCAGTTCACGTTAAGGGGTATCCCGCCGATGGCGGCCGGCGCGGCACGGATCCGGATCACGTATCAGGTGGATGCGGACGGTTTGCTGTCGGTGTCGGCGCGGGAGACGCATTCCGGCGTAGAAGCGTCGGTCACGGTCAAGCCGTCTTACGGGCTGACCGACGAAGAAGTGGCACGGATGTTGCTGGATTCGATACAGTCGGCAGATACCGACAAGGAGCAGCGTGCGCTGCGCGAAGAACAGGTCGAAGCGGAGCGCACCTTGCTGGCGATCGAATCGGCGCTGGCGGCCGATGCCGATTTGCTGACCGAAGCGGAACGCAATGATGTTGCCAGCCTGATGCAGGCGTTGCGCACGCAGAAGCAGGGCAGCGACCACACGGCCATCCGCGCCGCGATTGAAGCGCTGGCGCAGGGAACCGAAATGTTTGCCGCCCGCCGGATGGATCGCAGCGTGAAACAGGCGCTGGCGGGCAAGGCTTTAAATGAAATTGTTTAGGAGAATCGGATGCCGCAAATCGTCGTTCTTCCCCATGCGAGCCTGTGCCCCGAGGGCGCGGTGATCGAGGCTCCGGCCGGACAATCGCTGTGCGATGCGCTGCTCGAAAACGACATCGAGATCGAACATGCGTGCGAGAAATCCTGCGCCTGCAGCACTTGCCACGTGATTGTGCGCGAAGGTTTCCTGTCGCTGGAAGAGCCGAGCGAACGCGAGGAAGACATGCTCGACCGCGCCTGGGGGCTGGAAGCGGAATCGCGCCTGTCGTGCCAGGTGACGCTGGGTGAAACCGATCTGGTGGTTGAAATTCCGCGTTATACGATCAATCACGCCAGCGAGGGCAAGTGATGAAATGGACTGATACGCTGCGCATCGCCGAAGCGCTGTATGACAAATTCCCTGAAACCGATCCGTTGACGGTGCGCTTCACCGATTTGCACCGCTACGTGTGCGAACTGGACGGCTTCGATGACGACCCGGAGCGCTCCGGCGAAAAGATCCTCGAAGCGATTCAAATGGCGTGGATTGACGAGGCGAAATAACACGTATTGTTTGAATGGGGCTCTTGGTGATTTGTAGTGGATAAGCGGATAGCTCCGCTTAAACCTATGGCGTCAACAAAAAGTGGGCATTGGTAGCCTCGGCAGGCTTGCCGGGGGTAGCCCGGCGGCTACTCCCTTTTCTTGTCTCGCCAAGAAAAGGAAGCAAAAGAAGGCGACCGCAACGCCGCTGAATTCCCCGCTGCCGTGAAGCCAAAAGCGGGAAACAAAAGCAACTCGCTGCGCTCAAACATCTTTTGTTTCTGCTCCGCTTTGGCCTCCCCGCCAGCGTCGCAAGCGGATGAAAATCGGCGGCAACCCGGTTGCTTGCTCTTTAGCCAGAGTGCGTGAGCTTGATAAGCGCCATCAAACTGGCAATTTACCCGCTGTGTTTCAGTAAAAAGCAAGAAATAGGTGGGGTATATAGCAAAACCATGTCACTAGGCCACATTTTTGCTGGCTGTTTTTAAATACTGGCAGGAGTATATTTTGGGGCCTTGCTGACCCAAAATGACGTTCCGGTCAGTTATTTGGAGTGGCCACGCGCAGCGCTGGCGAGCGCTGTCTGCGTGTCCTAGCGCCGGTTCTGCTTCATGATTTTTTGCTGCTCGCGCTGCCAGTCGCGTTCCTTCTCCGATTCCCGCTTGTCGTACTGCTTCTTGCCGCGCGCCAGACCGACTTCGCACTTGATCCGCCCCTTGGCGAAATGCAGGTTCAGCGGCACCAGTGTGTAGCCGGCGCGTTCGACCTTGCCGATCATCTTGCTGATTTCGGATGTGTTCAGCAGCAGTTTGCGCGTGCGCACCGGGTCGGGCTGCACGTGGGTCGAGGCGGTCGGCAGCGGGCTGATGTGGCAGCCGAAGAGAAAAATCTCGCCTGATCGTACAATGACATAAGCTTCCTTGAGCTGCACGCGGCCGGCGCGGATCGATTTCACTTCCCAGCCTTCGAGCACGATGCCGGCTTCGAAGCGTTCCTCGATGAAGTAGTCGTGAAAGGCTTTTTTGTTGTCGATGATGCTCATGGATGGGAAAATGGGCGGTTGTTGCAGGAAGTCGAATAAGCGATTCTATCAAATGGTGCCATTGCTATGGGATCCGTACGGAAATCAATTTTGCTGAATTACAGCGCGCAGCAGATGTATGCGCTGGTGGAGCGGATCGAGGAGTATCCGCAATTCCTGCCATGGTGCGGCGGCGTGGATGTCGCGCGCGATGGTGACGATGGCACCGTGACCGCGACGCTGACGCTAGACATTCATGGCTTGCGCCAGAGTTTCACCACCCGGAACAGGAACGTGCCGGGACAATCAATTGCGATGTCGCTGGTTGATGGCCCGTTTCGCACGCTGCGCGGCGGCTGGCTGTTCAAGCCGCTGGGCGATGACGGCTGCAAGGTCGATTTTGGGCTGGAATACGAGTTTTCCAATCCTGTGCTGGCGGGTGTCGTCGGTCCGGTATTCCAGGCGGTAACGGCCAGTTTTGTCGAATCTTTCCGCAACCGGGCGAAGGAAATCTATGGCTGATTCAATCGCGGTGCAAGTCTGTTACGCCAAGCCGGAGAGCGCGATCATGCGCCAGGTGTCCGTGCCCGCAGGCGCCACGGTGGAGCAGGCCATCCGGCTCAGCGGGATTTTGCCGCAGGCGCCTGAAATCGACTTGGCGCACAACCGCACCGGCATCTTCGGCAAGCTCAAGCCGCTGGATGCGCCCGTGCGCGAACACGACCGGGTCGAGATTTACCGGCCGCTGATCGCCGATCCGAAAGAAGCGCGCCGCCGCCGGGCGGAAAAGCGTTGAATGCCTGCGGCTTTCCGTCAAATTGGCACCGCAATAACGACACTGGGCCCCAGCCTGCGCTGGGGCGACGGCGTGGGGATGGCACGTAAGCAAATAAATCGGAAATGCGCTAACCCGCCATCAGGCTTTTCGCCGCCGCGATGAAATCGGTTTCTGCGATGCCGTCTAGCGTCAGTTCGCGCGCTTGTGGAAACTGGGTGAAATTGCGGTCGATCGAGCGCAGGTACAGCGGGTCATAATGTTCTACCAGCAGCGCTTCAACTAGCGCATCCATCTGCCCGGCGAGCGCCTGTTCCTGCCAGTGCGTAATTTTCTGCTTACCATGCAGTTGAGTCAGTATTGCCAGCTTTTCGTTCAGGAACGCCGGCTCGCGCACGAAATGGTCGTAATCCTCCATCAGCAGCCGCACGCGGTTCGGGCGCGACAGTTGCAGCGCAATGCAGGGCGAGGCGCGCATCGTTTCCATCAGCGCCTCAGGCACGCGCAGGTTGCCGACCTTCTTGCTTTCGGATTCGACATAAACCACCTTGTTGCGGTCAAAGCAGCGCAGCGTTTGCAGGATGCGGCTTTCAAACATTTTCTGTGACGGCTGCGGTTCGGAAGGCAAGTTTCCCAGCACCGAGCCGCGGTGCGCGGCCAGTTGTTCCAGATCCAGCACTTGCGCGCCTTCGCCTGCCAGCGTTTGCAGCAGCCGGCTTTTGCCACTGCCGGTGGTGCCGCAGATGACGGCGTAGCGGAAATGTTTCGGCACCTCTGCCAGCGCGGCATTCACCTGCTGCCGGTAAGTCTTGTAGCCGCCGGCGAGCTGTTCGGCGTGCCAGCCGATTTTCGACAGGATGTGCGTCATCGAACCGCTGCGGTTGCCGCCGCGCCAGCAGTAGATCAGCGGCTTCCAGTTGCGCGGCTGGTCGAGGAACCGCGCCTCGATATGCGCGGCAATGTTTTTCGCTACCAGCGCGGCACCGATTTTCTTGGCCTCGAACGGGCTTTGCTGCTTGTAGATCGTGCCGACCCTGGCGCGTTCGGCATCGTCCAGCACCGGGCAGTTGAGCGCGCCGGGGATGTGGTCTTCGGCGAACTCGGACGGGCTGCGCACGTCGATGATGGTGTCGTACTGGCCGAGGCGGGAAAAAAGGTCGCCATTCTCTGGCGGTTCGGAATGCTTCATCGCTTGCTTCAACAGGATTTACTTCAATAACGGTTTCAGGTGCGGCCAGACGTTGGCCGCAATCGTCGGCTGCGCGGCGGCCACCGGATGGATGCCGTCCGGCTGGAACAGTTCACGCCTGTCGGCCACGCCGGCGAGCAGGAACGGCACCAGCGCTGATCTGGTTTCCTTCGCCAGCTTCGCATACATCGCGGCGAAGCTGCCGGCATAGCTGGCGCCATAGTTCGGCGGAATCTGGATGCCGGTCAGCAGCACTTTCGCCTTGGCCTGCCTGGCGGCGGCAATCATCGCCCGCAGGTTGCCTTCGGTGCTGGCCAGCGGCAGCCCGCGCAAGCCATCATTGCCGCCGAGTTCGATGATCACCACCGCTGGCTTGTGCTGCGTCAGCAGCGCGGGCAGGCGACTTTTGCCGCCGCTGGTAGTGTCGCCGCTGATGCTGGCATTGACGATTTTTGCGCCGCTGCCGCTGATCTTCTGCCCCAGCAGCGCGACCCAGCCGGTGCCGTAAGCGATGCCGTATTCGGCCGACAGGCTGTCGCCGACCACCAGCACGGTTTTCGGCGCCGCCTGCGCGGCGGCCGGCAGCATCAGCGCGCACAGCAGCGCGATCAGCGACACGCACAGCGCATGCCATGCCGCTGGCAGGATTCTTCTGCGATAATGGCTCATCATGTCTTCCACCATTCAGCCAGCCATCGAGGCGATCAGCCTGTCCAAGCGCGTGGTCGATGCGACCGGCGAACTGCCTATTCTGCAAAATGTCCATTTTACCGTGCAAGCGGGCGAAACGCTTGCGATTGTCGGCGCCTCCGGCTCCGGCAAGACCACGCTGCTGGGCCTGCTGGCCGGGCTGGATACGCCAAGCGAAGGCACGGTGAAGATCGACGGCACCGACATTTTCGCGCTGGACGAGGACGGCCGCGCGGTATTGCGGATGAACAAGCTCGGTTTCGTGTTCCAGTCGTTCCAGTTGCTGCCGCACCTGACCGCGCTGGAAAACGTGATGCTGCCGCTGGAATTGCGGCGCGATGACGATGCGCGGGCGAAAGCCGAGGCGATGCTGGCGCGGGTCGGGCTGGCGTCGCGCCTGGGGCATTATCCGAAATTCCTGTCCGGTGGCGAACAACAGCGGGTGGCGCTGGCGCGCGCATTCGTGACCGAGCCGCCGCTGTTGCTGGCTGATGAGCCGACCGGCAGCCTTGATGCCGCCACCGGCGAAGCGGTGATCGGGTTGATGTTCGAGTTGAACCGCGAGCGCGGCTCGACGCTGGTGCTGGTGACGCACGATCTGGCGATTGCCGCCCGCTGCGGCCGCACGATCACGATTGAGGCCGGGCGCCTCGTCTGACGCCTGCGGCTGGCTGTTGTCTGCTTTCTTCCTGCTTCTGGTGGCTTTTGCATCCCCGCCAGCGGCAGCGTCGCAAGCGGATGAAAGGCAGCGACAACCCGGCTGCTTGCACTTCAGCCAGCGCGTAAGTTGGGTGAGCACCATCAAACTGGCAATTGACCCACGGTAATTCACTAATAATCAGCATAAAACTTGGGGTATATAGCCAAAACATGGCGCTGGGCCACATTTTTGCTGGCTGTTTTTGAATACTGGGGGGGAGTATATTTTTCGGCCTTATTGACTGAAAAGTTATTTCGGTCAGTTATTTGGTCGGATATTGGGGGGGGGCGACGGCATGTCTGTCCGCGCGGGCGAGGCGGGAATCAAGCGTTGCGCGTTGGCGCCGGCGCGGCGTTTTGGCTGTGTGTCGTCCGGTGTGGCAAGTCGCCGCACAAGTGCGCAGCGCATTTACGGCGCGGCTGGCGGCAGGTTGTCAGGGCCGGGCGCGGCTGGCGCGGCCGATTTGTCCGCTTCAGTTTTCGCTTGCGGCACCTTGATTGGCGGTGTGGTCGTGGCTTGAGGGTCGCTCTTTAGCGGCGGCGCGGTCAGCTTTTTCTTCGCGCGCTCGATTTTGGCGGCTAGTTCCTTTTTCTTGGCTTCCGGCAGATTCTGGTATTCCTGCCATTGCGCCGCCTTTTCCTCGGGCTTGAGTTTTTTCGCCTGCACGAAATTCTGGCGCGCCTGGCGGCGCTGTTCAGGCGTCAGTTTGAGCCAGTCGCGGATCCGCTCCTGCATCTTTTGCCGTTCATCGGCTGGCATTGCGGCCAGCTTGTTGCCCAGTTCCAGCCATTTTTTCTTGCGCACGGCGTTGATTTGATCCCACTCGGCGGCCAACGGCGCGAGTGCTTCCTGTTGCGCTGGCGTCAATTCAGTCCACAGCGGTTTTGTCGCGGCTTTTTTGGCTTTTTTCGATGCAGCGGCACCGTTGCTGGCGGAAGCGCTGGCTGACGGGCTATCCGCAGCATCGCTGAAAAACAGCTGCGATAGCCAAAAACCGGCGGCAGCCACGGCGACAGCAGCCACTACGGTCGCCAGCCATTTGCGGGCGGCGGCAGAAGGTGCGCCGCGCGTCACGTTCAGGTACCTCGCTTGTCGAGGTAGGCCTTGAAGCCGTTGTCCAGATAGGCGGACGGCGGCAGTTCATCGGATACGACGGCGATGTCGATCTCGGCCGATTCATGCAGTTTGCGCTGCTTTTCGGCATGGTAAATGCCCGACAGGCCGCCAAGCAGTGCGGCGACCGTCAGCAGCGCGCCAACCCGGCTCAGCCAGTAATAGGCCGGGTCGCCGAAAAAGGCGCCAACCTGGCCGGCAAAGACATTTCTCCGTACGAAAACGCGCAACGGAGAGTCTTTCTTTTTGCGTGAAATGGCGATTTTGCGCGAAGAAGCAAGATTTTCCGTCACATTTGTCGGGAGATCGTCGGTTCTTTCATTCAGCGCGTGCCTCACCTTGTAGGCAAAATCAAGTTCTTGTGCGTTGTTCATAAGTGTATTCCTCTGGCTTTAAGCGCCTGGGCGAGGGTTTGTGTTGCGCGATGGCAGTGCGTTTTCACGCTGCCGACCGTGCAACCCATCGCTTCGGCTGTTTCGGCCACGTCCATGTCATGCCAGTAACGCATGAGGAACGCTTCGCGTTGACGTGTCGGCAGTTTTTGCACTTCTTCGTCAATGATTTCAAGCACTTGTACGCGTTCAAGTTTCTCCGCGCCCGATTCGGCTGACTCGTTTCCGTTTTCCGGTGCATACGATTCGAGCAGGTCGAAATCCTCGTCATCTTCGGTCGTGTGGCCCAGGCTGGAAAACAGGCTGACCCAGGTATTGCGCAGCTTTTCCCGGCGAAAATAGTCGTTTACGGTGTTTTGCAGGATGCGCTGAAACAGCAGCGGCAGTTCGGCCGGCGGGCGGTCGCCATAACGCTCCGACAGCTTGATCATCGCATCTTGCACGATGTCGAGCGCTGCCTCGTCCTTGCGCACGGCATAGTTGGCCTGTTTGAAGGCGCGGCGTTCTACGCTGACGAGGAAGTCGGATAATTCTTTCTCAGTGGCCATTCGGTGTGGCTGAACGTGTCAGGCCGCCGGGTGTTTGTTGTTGGACGGAAATTTTGTGCAGGCACGTGCCCAGAATGCACGCATGCTAGCAAAGAACCATGCGTTTGTGCACATTTCTGTTGCGTAAAGCCCTTTGTTTTCAGTGTTTTATCAGATTTCAGCTTTACCAAAATGGTGCGACGGATTACCATAGCCCCTTCGCGATCCGCGAAATATGGCCCATTCACGCGCAATACATGATGTTGTGTTTGTGTGGGCGTGCTTTATTTTGAAGCTGTTTGTTCCAACCCGTGCCACAAGCATGAGAGATCGATGCCGGCGCAACAGGTTTTGGCTGTATCTGTTGCACCTTGCCGCATTGCGCAGCACGGCTACGAGCGCGTGAGCAGATGCCGAAGGTGCATGAACAAGAGAGGCCTCTTGTCTGTTTCTTCCCGGTCAGATTTCGTCAGGAGAGAACATCCGATCAATTTCCAGTGGACCTTGAAAGGAACGTAAGCATGAGTTTAGAAATGACGGGCGCAGAGATTCTCGTGCGCTGTTTGGCCGACGAGGGTGTCGAGCATGTGTTCGGTTATCCCGGCGGCGCAGTACTTTATATCTACGATGCCATCTACAAGCAGGACAAGTTTCAACACATCCTGGTAAGGCACGAACAGGCGGCAATTCATGCTGCTGACGCATATTCGCGCAGTTCGGGCAAGATTGGCGTGGCCATCGTGACTTCCGGCCCTGGCGTGACCAACGCCGTAACGGGTCTGGCAACTGCCTATATGGATTCCATTCCGATGGTGGTGATTTCCGGACAGGTGCCCACCCACGCCATCGGACAAGACGCATTTCAGGAGTGCGATGCCATCGGCATTACGCGCCCGTGCGTCAAGCATAATTTCCTCGTCAAGGACGTCAGGGATCTGGCGCTGACGATCAAGAAAGCGTTTTACATTGCCTCCACCGGCCGTCCAGGTCCGGTGCTGATCGATGTTCCGAAGGATGTCAGCATGCTGCCGTGCCTGTATGACTATCCGAAAGAAATCGACATGCGTTCGTACAAGCCGATCGAAAAGGGGCATACCGGCCAGATCCGCAAGGCGGTGCAGATGCTTCTGCAGGCTGAGCGCCCGATGATCTACGCCGGCGGCGGCGTGATTCTGGCGGACGCGGCGGAAGAACTGAACCAGCTGGTTGACCGTCTCGGCATCCCGTGCACCAATACGCTGATGGGGCTGGGCGGATATCGTGCATCGAGCGACAAGTATGTCGGCATGCCGGGCATGCACGGCACCTATGAAGCCAATCTGGCGATGCAGAACAGCGACGTGCTGGTCGCCATCGGCGCGCGTTTCGATGACCGCGTGATTGGCAACACGACCCATTTTGCATCGCAGCAGCGCAAGATCATTCATATCGATATCGATCCGTCGTCGATCTCGAAGCGCGTCAAGGTAGATGTGCCGATTGTCGGCGGCGTCAAGGAAGTGCTGCAGGAATTCCACGCGCAGCTCGACGCGGCCAATGCGAAGCCGAATGCAGCCGCGCTGTCGGCATGGTGGAAGCAGATCAATGAATGGCGCCAGCTCGAATGCATGAGTTACGAGCAATCGGACACCATCATCAAGCCGCAGTACGTGATCCAGAAGCTGTGGGATGTGACGAAGGGTGATGCATTCATCTGTTCGGACGTTGGCCAGCACCAGATGTGGTCGGCGCAATATTATCCGTTCGACAAGCCGCGCCGCTGGTTCAACTCCGGTGGTCTGGGCACAATGGGCGTCGGCCTGCCGTTCGCGATGGGGGTGCAACTGGCCAATCCGGGCGCGACTGTTGCCTGCGTCACCGGCGAAGGTTCGATCCAGATGAACATCCAGGAACTGGCAACCTGCAAGCAATATAACTTCACGCCGAAGATCATCATGCTCAACAATGGCGTGCTCGGCATGGTGCGCCAGTGGCAACGGGTCGATTACGACTCGCGCTATTCCGAGTCGTATGTCGATTCGCTGCCGGACTTCCACAAGCTGGCCGAATCCTATGGTCATGTCGGCATCAAGGTCGAGAAGCCGGCTGACGTCGAAGGCGCGCTGAAGGAAGCGTTCGCGATGAAGGACAGGCTGGTATTCATGAACATCCTCACCGATCCGTCGGAAAACGTCTGGCCGATGGTGAAGCCAGGCAAGGGGTTGACGCAAATGTTGTTGGGCTCGGAGGATCTGTAATCATGCGACACATCATCTCGGTATTGCTGGAAAACGAAGCGGGTGCGCTGTCGCGCGTGGTTGCACTGTTTGCCGCCCGTGGTTACAACATCGAAACGCTGACGGTTGCACCGACAGAAGATGCAACGCTGTCGCGGATGACGATTGTCACCCGCGGCTCGGATGACGTGATCGAGCAGATCACCAAGCATCTGAACCGCCTGATCGAAATCGTCAAGGTGGTCGATCTGACCGACGGTTCACATGTCGAACGCGAACTGATGCTGATCAAGGTCCGTGCCGTCGGCAAGGAGCGCGAGGAAATCAAGCGCACGGTCGATATCTTCCGTGGTCACATCATCGACGTGACCGAAAAGGCATACACGATCGAACTGACAGGCGACAAGAGCAAGCTCGACGCATTCATCGACTCGATCGACCGTGCGTCGATTCTGGAAACGGTGCGTACCGGCGGCTCGGGCATCGGCCGCGGCGAGCGTATTCTGAAGGCTTGATTCTGTTCCGGACATCCGTAACCCTGCGCGATTGCGCCTTACGGATGTCCTGACGAAATTGAAAGACTAATTTAACTTGGGAACAATTATGAACGTTTTTTATGACAAGGACTGCGACCTTTCCCTGATCAAGGGCAAGAAGGTCGCCATCATCGGCTATGGCTCGCAAGGCCATGCGCATGCGCAAAACCTGAACGATTCCGGCTGCCAGGTCGTGGTCGGTCTGCGCAAGGGTGGCGCATCGTGGAACAAGGTTGTCGGTGCTGGCCTGAAAGTGGCTGAGGTTGACGAAGCTGTCAAAGGTGCCGATGTCATCATGATTCTGCTGCCGGACGAAAACATCGCCGACGTCTACAACCAGAGCGTGGCGCCGAATGCCAAGCAGGGCGCCGTGCTGGCCTTTGCACACGGCTTCAACGTGCTATACGGCCAGGTCGTGCCGCGTGCCGACCTCGACGTGATCATGGTCGCGCCGAAAGCGCCGGGTCACACCGTGCGCGCAACCTACAAGCAGGGTGGCGGCGTGCCGCACCTGATCGCCGTGCATCAGGACAAATCCGGCATCGCGCGCGACATCGCGCTGTCGTATGCATCCGCCAACGGCGGCGGCCGTGCCGGCATCATCGAAACCACATTCCGCGCTGAAACCGAGACCGACCTGTTCGGCGAGCAGGCAGTGCTGTGCGGCGGCGCAGTCGAGCTGATCAAGGCTGGTTTCGAAACGCTGACCGAAGCCGGCTATGCACCGGAAATGGCATACTTCGAATGCCTGCACGAGCTGAAACTGATCGTCGATCTGATCTACGAAGGCGGCATCGCCAACATGAACTACTCGGTCTCGAATAACGCCGAATACGGCGAATACGTGACCGGGCCGAAGGTCGTCAACGCGGCTTCCAAGGAAGCGATGCGCCAGTGCCTGAAGGATATTCAGACCGGCGAATACGCGAAGAGCTTCATCCTGGAAAACAAGGCTGGCGCTCCGGTGCTGACCTCGCGTCGCCGTCTGAACGCGGAACACCAGATCGAAGTGGTTGGTGCCCAGTTGCGCGCGATGATGCCGTGGATTGCGAAAAACAAGATGGTCGATCAAAGCAAGAACTGATCGTCGTCGGAATGCATTTCTGGCAAATAAAAAAGGCGGCCTTTCGGTCGCCTTTTTTTATCATGTATCGGGTTTTGCATGAACGCGTCTGTTGCTCCCGCACTGACGGAAACTGAATTCGACTCAGGCCTCAGACTGATTCGTGGTCAGGGTATCGTGCATGACTTCGCGCGCCATGCGCACCGTTCGCTGCTTTTCGTGCTGATTACTGTCGGCATGCGGGAAATCGACGTGCAGCAACAGTCGATTCGGGTACATGCTGGTCAAGCTTTTTGCCTGCCGCCCGATTGCCCCCATGCCTGTCGTTCGTTCGCGCCGCACGATTACCATGCGATTTCAGTACCGGAAACCTTGTGGCGCGACTTGCAGTGTGAAGATGCTGCCTTGCCGGCATTCGTGATTTTCGACCAGGACAGTGCTGGATTGCGAGCACTGCAGGCACTGATAACGGTCTTGCAGCTAGATGCCGACCCGATGGCGATTGAATCGGCATTGCTTTCACTGCAGGCGGTGATACAGCCGGGAACGCTAACGCCGCATCCACCCAAACAGCGGGCAATGGTGCAGCAGGTTAGCGTCTGGCTGCAGGAGCACTACACCGAGCCAGTGCGACTGGCAGACCTGACCGCGCTGACAGGCTGGCGCGCTGGCATGGTCAATCGGGTCTTTCGCGAGCACATGGGGGTGCCGCCATACGAATTTCTGCTGCACCAACGTCTGCGCGAAGTGGCACGATTGCTACGATCGGGCGAATGGCCGCTGGCGGATATTGCGGCTGAAACCGGATTTGCCGACCAAAGCCATATGCAGCGGCTTTTTCGTCGGGCATTCGGCGTGACGCCCAATTCCTACCGAATGGGGGCCAGCCAGCATCTTCGGCCTAAACCAGAGGCGGGCTGAATGTCGCCAGCAGCATCATGCCTTCGCCGCTAGCACGAACTTCATGTTCTTCTCCAAGCGGAATGGTGCTGATGGTGCCGATCGCATACGGAATGGTCTTATTCCTCATAGCGGTTTCCCCTGCACCTGCCAGTACCTGATGCAATTCCCACTGAGTAGCGTGGGTGTGATTGCCAATCGCGCAGTTGGGTTCGATTCGCACCAGATGCTGACTCATCTGGCCGTTGGTTTCCTGGCCGGTAATCAGGTGTTTTAGCGCCACACCGGCAAAAACCGGATGCTGGTTCCATGGAAGGTCGGCAATCTGCTTTTCGCTGGATATGAAAGCGGAGATGGCATTGGCGAGCGGATGTGGATTCATTTCAAACTCCTGTCTGGTTGCTAAACGGTTCCCAGTATCCGGACAGGCACGCGCCTTGTATTGAACGATCTTGCACGGGCTGAAAAATCCCATTTGTGATGCGCGGCAAGTTTTTTCCGTTGACATGGCGCTTTTCGGCATGGATTTTCCTACAATAGCGTTTTTGTTCCGCTTTTGAGATTTTCTCACGCCAGCCGCCCCACAACGACGCCACCATGACCAAACGCCCGGAAGACCAGCACGCCAAGCACACGCCGATGATGCAGCAATACTTAGCGCTCAAGGCCGGGTATCCGGATATCTTGCTGTTCTACCGCATGGGTGATTTTTACGAGCTGTTTTTCGAGGATGCGGTCAAGGCGGCGCGCCTGCTGGGCATCACGCTGACGCAGCGCGGCGCGTCCGGCGGCGCGCCGATCAAGATGGCGGGCGTGCCGTTCCATGCGGTCGAACAGTATCTGGCACGGCTGGTCAAGCTGGGCGAATCGGTCGCGATTTGCGAACAGGTGGGCGATCCGGCCACCAGCAAGGGGCCGGTCGAGCGCAAGGTGGTGCGCGTGGTCACGCCCGGCACCTTGTCCGATTCGAACCTGCTGCCGGAAAAGGACGAACGACCGCTGCTGGCGGTTTGCCGAATGGCGCAGCGCAAGAACGTGACGTTCGGGCTGGCGTGGCTGTCGATGGCCAGCGGCGCGCTGAAATTGATGGAATTCGCCGCGCCGGAAAAATCGCTTGAAGCTAAGTTGCGGCAGGAACTGGAGCGCATCGCGCCGGCGGAAATCCTGCTGGGCGAAAGCGTGGCCGCCGCGCTGGCGGGGGCGCTGCCGCTCAAACCAGTGATGGTGCCGGACTGGCATTTCGATGCCGACAGCGGCGAAAAGGCGTTGTTGCAGCAACTGAATGTGGCCACGCTGGCCGGTTTTGGCGCCGAAGGTTTGAGCGCGGCGGCCGGCGCGGCCGGCGCGCTGCTGCGTTACGCGCAATCGACCCAAGGCAGCGGCTTGCGCCATGTGCGCTCGCTGACAGTCGAGTCGGAAAACGATTTCATTGGCATGGACGCTTCGACTCGGCGCAATCTGGAGCTGACCGAAACGCTGCGCGGGCAGGAGGCGGGAGAACTGTCGCCAACGCTGTTTTCCACGCTCGACCACTGCCGTACCGCGATGGGTTCGCGCCTGTTGCGCCACTGGCTGCATCATGCGCCGCGGGCGCAGACGCTGGCACGGGCGCGGCACGTCGCCATCGGTGCGCTGATCGGCGCGGATGCGGCTGACGGGCTGGCGTCGGCGCTGGCCGATGTGCCGGATATCGAACGCATCACCACCCGCATCGCGCTGATGAGTGCACGGCCGCGCGATCTGGCCGGCTTGCGCGGCGGCTTGCAGCAGTTGCCGTCGCTGCGCACCTATGTCGCGCTGTGCGACCGGGTGGCGCCGCTGCTGGAAGCGCTGAATGGCGATCTGGCCACGCCGGCGCACTGCCTTGATTTGCTGGAGCGGGCGATTGCGCTCGAACCGGCGGCGATGGTGCGCGACGGCGGCGTGATCGCGCGTGGTTTCGATGCTGAACTGGACGAATTGCGCGCGCTGTCGGAAAACGCGGGGCAATTCCTGATCGAGCTGGAAACGCGCGAACGCGAACGCACCGGCATCGCCAACCTGCGGGTCGAATACAACAAAGTGCACGGCTTTTACATCGAAGTCACGCACGGGCAGACGGCCAAGGTGCCGGACGATTACCGCCGTCGCCAGACGCTGAAGAATGCCGAGCGCTACATCACGCCAGAACTGAAGGCGTTCGAAGACAAGGCGCTGTCGGCGCAGGAACGGGCGCTGGCGCGGGAAAAAATGCTGTACGACACGCTGCTGCGCGAACTGGCGCCGCACATCGGCGAACTGCAGCGGATCGCGCATGCGGTGGCGCAGCTCGACGTGCTGGCGGCGCTGGCCGAACATGCGGTGCGCTGCAACTGGCGCGCGCCAGCGCTGGTGGCCGAGCCTGCGATCCATATCTTGCAGGGGCGGCATCCGGTGGTCGAAAACCAGATCGAGCGCTTCGTCGCCAACGATTGCGAGCTGGCCGACGAAAAGCGTTTCCTGCTGGTGACCGGGCCGAACATGGGCGGAAAATCGACCTTCATGCGGCAGACGGCGCTGATCGTGCTGTTGGCCTACGTCGGCAGTTACGTGCCGGCCGAGAGCGCGGCCATCGGCCCGATCGACCGGATTTTCACCCGCATCGGCGCGGCCGACGATCTGGCCGGCGGGCGTTCGACCTTCATGGTGGAGATGACCGAATCGGCCGCGATTCTGAACGGCGCCAGCGAGCAATCGCTGGTGCTGATGGATGAAGTCGGGCGCGGCACCTCGACCTTCGACGGGCTGGCGCTGGCCTGGGCGATTGCGCGCCACCTGATCGAAACCACCCGGAGCTTCACGCTGTTCGCGACCCACTATTTCGAGCTGACGCAATTGCCGCAATCGCATCCGGCGGCGGCGAACGTGCATTTGTCGGCGGTCGAGCACAAGGACAGCATCGTGTTCCTGCATGCGGTGCAGCCCGGGCCGGCATCGCAAAGCTACGGCCTGCAGGTGGCGCAGCTGGCCGGCGTGCCGGCGGCGGTGATTCGCAGCGCGCGCAAGCATCTGGCACTGCTGGAATCGCACACGCTGCAACCGACGCCGCAATTCGACATGTTTGCCATGGCGGCGCTGCGCGAAGTGGAGTCCGACGAGGCGCAAGCGGTGGCGCAGGAAGTGGTGGCAACAACATCGGACACCAGCGCGAACGCCTTGCTGGCAGCGCTGGACGAGATCGATCCCGATGCGCTCACGCCGCGCGCGGCGCTCGATGCGCTGTATGGGCTGAAAAAGCTGGCGGAAGAGCGATGAGACGGCATGCACTTCGGCTGGCGCTGATGTTGGGTGCGATGCTGCTGGCATCGTCCCCGTTGGCAGCGCCGAAGGGGCCAGGCTTCAGTTTTGCCGTCATCGGGCAGCTTGCCGGTGGCAGCGACGCCGGTCTGCACGAAGCGCTGCGGCATGTCGAACATGCTGATTTCATCGTCGTCAATGGCATCCGGCCGCGCGGCGAGCCATGCGGCGATGCCATGTATCAGCGGCGCAAGCATTTGCTGGAAGAATCGGGCAAGGCGGTGGTGATCGCACTGGCGGCGCGCGACTGGGCCGAGTGCCGGAGTGACAGCGGCGAATCGGTGGCGCAGGAACGGCTGAATCATTTGCGCGGTTTGCTGTTCGACGGTGAGCATGCCGTGCGCACCAAAAAACTGACACTGGTGCGCCAGTCGGCGGCGGCGCGGTTCCGCGACCACCCGGAAAACGCCAGCTGGGAACACCAACGCATCCTGTTTGCCACCATCAACCTGCCGTCGAACAACAACCATTACCTGTCGGCCGCAGGACGCAATTACGAATTCGAGGATCGGCTGGTATCGAACCGCGCCTGGCTGCAGCGACTGTTCAGCCAGGCGAAGCGGCACAAGATGCGCGCCATCGTGTTGTTCGCCGATGCCAATCCGCTGGTCGTGCCGATGCGTGCCAACAACCGCCCGGAAAAGCGCGATGGTTTCGCAGAGGTGCGCAAACAACTGCAAACGCTGGCAGCGCGTTTCCCGGGACGCATCCTGCTGGTGCATGGCCAGCCATCGGCCGGCGGCATCGTCTGGCGCGACAATCTCGGCGCGCTGGGCGCTGGCCGGGGGCGAATCAATGTGACGGTTGTGCCAGCGGCGAACAACATGTTCAGGCTTGAGCGCAGCCTGAAATAGCTGCGCGGCAAGATGTGGAACCCGATTGTTTTGGGAGAATAGTGGGGGTATATAGTCAAAATCCCACGCCGGGCCTCGTTTTTGCTGGCTGTTTTAAAATACCACCCCCAGTATATTTTTTGGCCTTACTGACTTAAAATTCACTTGCGGCCAGTTATTCTGAGGTCATTGCCCGCATGTGCTAGCCGTAGTCACCGGCAGCATGGCTGTTCCCCGAATTGGCACCAGCGCCGCGGCACTGCCCGCTGCAAATCCCCCCATCTTGGCCGTAGCGTTATTTTTTGCGTCTGTTCCTCCCTGCCGCTAGTGGCGCAATCCTTGCGCGAAGGCCGCTTGCGGTTGCGCGGCACGGATATTGCATGAGCTTGCGCAGCACGCCGAAACTGGTTGGGCGTGCATTGCTCAACGATGGGAGGCGCAATGAATCCGTTAACAAATCTGTCCACCGAATCCGGTCTGGTATCCGCACTGCAGGCGCTTCACTATCCGATCTACCTTGATTATTCAGCGACGACGCCGGTGGATCCGCGGGTAGCAGACGCGATGATTCCGTATTTGCGGGAACAGTTTGGCAATCCTGCGTCGAGAAGCCACCAGTACGGCTGGGAAGCGGAGAAGGCGGTCGAAGAAGCGCGGGCGCACGTGGCGGCGCTGGTCAATGCCGACCCGCGGGAAATCATCTGGACCTCAGGCGCGACGGAAAGCGACAACCTGG
>Ga0316613_10001314_pt1 | contig 17081 bp, 14 predicted proteins | sample OWC_soil_day10_C_2_FD_207647 | JGI IMG/M metagenome (GOLD analysis project Ga0316613, IMG submission 207647) | Wetland soil microbial communities from Old Woman Creek delta, Ohio, United States - OWC_soil_day10_CT_b | ecosystem: Environmental > Terrestrial > Soil > Wetlands | place: USA: Ohio...
GTGAAAAGAAGCTCACCTGCCTTAATTATTATACCAATGAGGAGATTACCATTCCCTTAGACGACCAGCTTTCCGCCAGGGAAAACGCCCAGAAATATTTTGACAAATACAATAAATTAAAACGAACTTTTGAAGCCGTTACAGGGCAGATCAGCGAAACCCGGCAGGAAATCGAACACTTGGAATCCATCAGTGCAGCACTGGATATTGCTTTACTGGAAGAAGATCTTGTGCAGATTAAAGAAGAACTTATGGAATATGGCTATGTCAAGCATCGCAGAAGCGGAGACAAAAAACCGAAAATAACCAGCCGCCCCTTCCATTATATATCATCTGACGGTTTTCATATGTATGTAGGAAAGAACAACTATCAAAATGAAGAATTAACCTTTAAGGTTGCAAGCGGTAATGACTGGTGGTTTCATGCCAAGGGAATTCCTGGCTCCCACGTCATTGTCAAATCAGAAGGAAAAGAACTTCCCGACCGGACCTTTGAAGAGGCTGGTGCTCTGGCGGCATACTATTCAAAAGGCAGAGATAATGATAAGGTTGAAGTAGATTACATTCAGAAAAAACAGATTAAAAAAGTTGCGGGAGCCGCTCCCGGCTTTGTGATCTATCATACAAATTATTCTATGGTTGCAGAACCAGGAATTCAATCACAGGAAGAAAAATGATATTAATATATCATTATTAACAAAGATTGCGGATCCTTATGGGTCCGCTTTTTTCTATACACAAAAAGAAGCGTTAAAGCAGACATTTGCATCTACCTTACAACGCTCCATTTATGTACTATTTAATCTATTAATTCTACAATATTTTTTCTTTCAGGAATTGTGGTTATAATTTCAATACAATACTCTTGAGGGATAATCCCACTCATATTGCGACTTGGTAAAAAACTGGTTTTTTTAATCATACCTTCTTCAATAATATTATATTTCTTTTTTTCCGTCTTTAATATTCTTAAAAAAAAGTTTTCTTTCATATATCTTTCTCCTAACACTCTCATTGGCATACGTAGGAAAAAACTACATGTTACAAAATAATGTTATAAAAAACATAAATCTGCTGCCTTTAAAAATCGAAAGACAGCAGATACTCCCCTTTTTTGTATAAGAATACCGAAGTAATCCTACACTATATGCTTTTTCATTAAACAACGTTTTTATAATTCGTTGAATTACTCATACCGGAATTTCTGATGATGTCTTCTCTTCTCAAATTACTTTGCATTACGCATTTTTAACACTTCTTCTGGAATTTTTCTTTCATAAACTCCAGCCGGAATGCTTCTCCCTACAGAATTAAGAGATACTTTAACCAATGCTTTCTGCAATTCTTTTACTACTTCCTTCTTCATCATCCTCAATCTCCTTTTTATTTGTTTTGTTTTTAGGAAATAACGTTAGTATTTCCAAAACAACCGGATAAATAAGTAGTTCTACCAGCGACGGATTCAGATATGCAACCGTCATGATAATTGTTAAAACAGCAATAGAATACAGCTTTTTCTTCAGAATATCTTTTGGAGTAAAGTATTCTATGTTGATGGTTCTCGGTGCCAAAAGTAAAATAACTATTGACGAAATAATATAGATATACGGCAGAAAAGGAAGTCTAATAGGCAAGTAAAAATGTCCCGTTAATGATAAAGCCCATATAACTAACATACTAAGTCCACAACCAGTGCCTGTTCTGGCATGTATTCCGCCAGCCTGCAATCTGAGTCCGCAGAAAGCCAATAATATAAGAAGAGTCTCCATACCTTGTCCGATTATGATACCTAGGATCTGGATAAATACAAACTTAACGATATTATCTAACAATAACTCAATTCCATATTGGATTACATCGCTCTCTTCTTTACTTTTTGGACTAATTTCATTCATCCAATTATTAATAATCAATGCAATTTTATCTATGCCCATTTTACCACCACCATCTATGCATATATTACCATAACTTTTAGTTTAAAAATGTTTTTGCAATTATCGTGGTAGTTTTTATCCTAAGCGTCAAACACGATGATTTTTCATACAATTAGCTTTACTTTCCATGCCTGACAATGTACAATGATAGTATTTACTAGCGAGGTGAGACACCATGACATATTTTGTTTATACTCTTACAGGAGGACTTTGTAATTATTTCTCCTGTTCTAATTTGCTGCCCAAAAAACTATCAGTGTTTAACCGATTATTATTATTTTTATACGCATTTGGTTCACTTTATTTCTTTAATAGATATTATGGGCAAGCCAGTACTTTCATTACTCTTTCAGGTATGTTAATAATTGTAAGTTTATTTACTAAACTTGATTATTTAAGCCTGGGGTGTTATTTGTTTGGATATTTATATATCATTGCCTTTAATTATCTATTCATGTACATTGCTGGTGAGATACTTAAAATGGATATGGAATGTATGTTGAAGCATGATGTATTAAATATTATCTTTTCTACTGTATACTGTGTGTATTGCGGTATAACGACTAAATTAATCGGGTGGTTTATACATAAAAAATTGAACATATCACAGTATTTGACTAACAAACATATGCTTAAAGCTATATTAACTGATTTATCATTACTGGTGTTTTTCTTTGTTTTTAATTTTTCATACGGAGAGCGTCTGGGTTATAATTTTGGCGTAATAGCGCTAAATGGAGTTATTTTTTTATTGCTTTTTTCTATCACTGTATATCTTATGTATTCAATTTATAAAGTAACTATGGGAGAACAAGCCTATAAGTATCGTATGGCGCAGTATGAGAATTTACAGATCTATACAGAACGGTTGGAAAATTCTTATGGATCAATGCGGAAATTTAAACATGACTACCTAAATATACTCAGTACAATGGGTGGATTTATGGAAGAAAATGATATGAATGGATTAATTGAATATTACGAGAAAAGGGTACTTCCTATCAGTCATGCATTTTCTGAATCAGATACGAAACTCGGTGGTCTTTCAAAGGTTAAAAACACAGCATTAAAAAGTTTACTCTCATCAAAATTTATTTATACCATGGAGATTGGTATCGATTTAAAAATTGAGTTGACCGAAATTATTAATGATGTGGTTATGGACTCTCTTGATCTTTCCAGAATTATTGGAATTTTTTTGGATAATGCTATTGAAGCAGCAATGAATACTGTACAAAAAGAACTATATTACTGCATGTTTTATAAAGATGAAGAGTTATACATAATTGTAAGAAATACCTCTCTTCCGCTCAGCCATGCAATTTCACAGCTATCCAGTCACGGCATTTCCACAAAAGGGGAAGATCGGGGTGTTGGGCTCTATAATGTATCACTTATATTAAGTGACTATCATGATGTTATTTGGGATACTACATACGAAGAACCTTACTTTACTCAAAAACTGATTCTTAGAAAAGGTACAAAATAGGTGTAATAAATGATTCATATATATCTTTGTGAAGACGATGAAAGACAATTAAAGAGATGGAAAGACATTGTTGAAAAATACCTGTTAATGAATTCTACAGAATCTAAACTTTATTGTGCAACTTCAATACCGGAAGAGCTGATATCAATAAGGAAAAAATCCAATATTATAGGACTGTATTTTCTGGATATTGATTTACAATCTAAACAAAACGGAATTGAACTTGCACAGGAAATTCGCAGGTACGACCCTCGTGGATATATAGTTTTTGTAACGACCCACAGTGAAATGGCTGTATTGACCTTTCAATACAAAGTTGAAGCAATGGACTTTATTGTTAAGGATGAACCAAAAACCTTACCGGATCAAATCTGTGCCTGTGTTCGAAATGCAGAACTTAATTATAAAAATCAATTAAATTTATCAAACAGACTGCTATCTGTTAAAATTGATAAATCATCACTTATCCTGGATCAGAATGATATTATTGCAGTTACAACCTGTGAAGATTATCATAAAATTATGATACATACAAGATCTGGAATCAAACAAATTACTGGTACTTTAAAAGAGTTAAATGCAATACTAAATTCTTCTTTCTGCCAATGCAGTCGTTCTGTTATCGTTAATTTAAAGCATGTATATAAATATTGCAGGGAAGATTCGCTGCTTATTATGGATAACAAAGAAACTTATCCTGTTTCATTTCGTATGATGGGCAAATTACAAAAAGCTTTAAATAATCTTTAAACAAAAAAGCCGGATAGAATCCCGGCTTTTTTGTTTATTAGTCCCCATATGTTCCTTTTGATTTCACCAGCTTTGGCCGATACCCCTGAGAAGTAAGGGCAGCCATAATAGCATTCTTATGATCTGTACCAAACGCTTCCAGTGTAATTCTTAATTCTACCGCTGTATTCCGGTTAATACTGATAAACTGGTTATGTTCCAGACGGATGACATTGCCCTGCTCTTTTGCAAGAAGCGCTGATACTTTTGCCAGCTCTCCTGGCTTATCCGGAAGCAGAATGGAAACGGTGAAGATCCGGTCTCTCTGAATCAGTCCCAGCTGCACGATAGAGGCCATTGTAATGACATCCATATTTCCGCCGCTTAAGATGGATACAATCTTTTTATTATCCACATCAATATGTTTTAGCGCGGCAACCGTAAGAAGTCCGGAATTTTCAACCACCATCTTATGATTTTCCATCATGTCTAAAAATGCTACAATCAGTTCTGAATCTTCAATTGTAATAATACTGTCCACATTTTCCTGGATGTAGGGAAAAAGTTTGTCACCAGGACATTTAACAGCAGTACCGTCTGCGATTGTATTGACAGTTGGAAGAGATACTACTTTTCCCTGGCGAATTGACTCCTGCATGCAGTTAGCACCTGCAGGCTCCACACCAATTACCTTAATCTTGGGATTTAACATCTTAGCCAATACGGAAACGCCTGTACAAAGACCGCCTCCTCCGATCGGAACCAGAATATAATCAACAGTGGGAAGTTCTTTGATGATTTCCATTGCTATGGTACCCTGTCCGGTTGCCACATCTAAATCATTAAACGGATGTACAAAGGTAAGTCCTCTTTCTTCGGCAAGCTTATAAGCATAGTTACAGGCTTCATCAAAGACATCCCCTTCCAGAATTACTTCTGCTCCGTATCCTTTCGTCCGGTTAACCTTCATCAGAGGAGTTGTTGTTGGCATGACAATGGTAGCGGGAATCCCGGCAAGCTTTGCAGCATAGGCAACACCCTGTGCATGATTGCCGGCAGAGGCGGTAATCAAACCTTTGGATTTTTCTTCCTCTGTCAGAGTGCTGATTTTATAATAAGCACCTCTTACTTTATAGGCTCCTGTATATTGCATGTTTTCCGGCTTAAAATACACCTTATTACCCGTCTGAGCAGAAAAATACTCACTGTATATAAGCTTTGTTTCCAGGGTAACCTTGCCAACGACTTCTGATGCTTCCTCAAACTTTTCCAATGTCAACATAATTTACGCCTCTTCTTTCTCTTCTACGTGAAACAATGCATTTACAAATTCTTTCGCATTGAATTTCTGCAAGTCATCAATCTTCTCCCCGACGCCGATATATTTCACCGGAATTCCCAGCTCGGACTGAATTGCTACCGCTATCCCTCCTTTTGCCGTACCATCCAGCTTAGTAAGAATAATTCCGGTAATATCTGCCACTTCCATGAACTGTTTCGCCTGTACAAGAGCATTCTGTCCGGTAGTTCCATCTAAGACCACAAGAGTTTCCCGATATGCTTCGGGATATTCTTTATCAATAATCCGGTTAATTTTTTTCAGCTCTTCCATCAGGTTCTTTTTGTTATGGAGACGTCCTGCCGTATCACAGATTAATATATCCGCCTGTCTGGATTTTGCTGCAGCAACTGCATCGTATACAACTGCCGCCGGGTCAGAGCCTTCCTGCTGGGCAATAATATCCACGTTTGCCCTTCTCGCCCATTCTGTCAGCTGTTCAATAGCAGCTGCGCGGAATGTGTCGGCAGCTGCAACGATCACTTTTTTTCCATCGTCTTTCATTTGTCCTGCCAGCTTACCCACAGAAGTGGTTTTTCCCACTCCGTTCACTCCGATTATTAATAAAACAGAGCGGCGCTTCTCAAACTCATAGGCATTTTCTCCCAAATCCATCTGTTCCATGATACTGTCCATAAGAAGCTGTTTACATTCTGACGGATCCTTGATATTTTTTTCTTTTACTTTTTTTCTCAAGTCTTCCACAATTGATGTAGTCGTCTGGATACCCAGATCACCCATAATCAGAATTTCTTCAATTTCCTCATAAAACTCATCATCAATGGCCGAAAAACCGTTGAAAATGGAATCCACACCTGCGATAATATTATCTCTCGTCTTTTGCAGTCCAGCTACCAGTTTTCCAAAGAATCCCATTTTTTCTCCCATAGTCGGCCTCCTTAACTTTCTAAATCCTCTTCAATCAGATTAACAGATACAAGCGTCGAAACGCCTTTTTCCTGCATGGTGATACCATACAGACGGTCCGCAGATACCATAGTACCGCGCCTGTGTGTAATAACAATAAACTGTGTAAATTTTGTTAACTTATGCAAATATTTTGCAAAACGATCCACATTGGAGTCATCCAGCGCGGCCTCAATCTCATCAAGAAGACAAAACGGGGATGGCTTCAAATTCTGAATTGCAAAAAGCAGTGCTATGGCTGTCAGTGCTTTTTCTCCACCGGAGAGCTGCATCATATTCTGAAGCTTTTTGCCAGGCGGCTGGGAAACAATCTGTATTCCTGCCTCCAGAATATCCTCATCTTCCACAAGTTCAAGTGCTCCCCGTCCGCCACCGAACAATTCCTTGAAAACTTTATCAAACTCCACTCTGATTTCCCGGAATTTCTCTTCAAACTGTTTTCTCATTCCAGTATCAAGTTCATCGATAATTTTTAATAAGGTTCCCTCAGCAGTAATCAGATCATCATGCTGTGTCTTCATAAATTCATACCGCTCTGAAACTTCTTTATAATCTTCGATTGCATTTACATTGACATTGCCAAGTTTGCGTATCTCTTCTTTTAAGGAACCGATCATCTTCTTAATGTCCGGCAGAGATGTCCATTCTTCATTTCTTAAAGCTTCCGCTTTTGAAAATGTCAGTTCGTATTCATTCCACATATAGTTTACGTGGTCATCCATACGTTCTTCCATTTTCTCTTTCTGGCTCTGAAGGCGGAACAGTTCTTTATCCAGCAGACTGATACGCTGGGTGAACTCTTCACGTTTTTGGAACAGTTCTTTCTGTTCTTTTGATTTCATCTCTTTTTTAGCCAGTTTCTCATTAATTGCCTCATCCAGTGTTTCTCTGGCTGAACTGATCTCTGCAATTCTGGCTCCGATAGATTCTATTTCCTTTTGTTTTTCTTCAATAATCAGACCAGATCCGCTGGATCCCTGAGACAGCTTTAACAGTTCCTCTTCCAATCTGCTAATCTCATCTTTTACCCGTCGGATATTTTCCAGCTCAAAATCATCCTTTTGCTTCAGACTGGAGGCTGCCAGCTGGGCTTCTGACAGTTCTTTGGAGAATTTCTCCCTGTCGGCTTTTGCTTTTTCCAGATCAGCATTCAGACCCTCCAGTTCACCGTCTATATCCTGGCTTCGCACTGCCAGCTTTTCCACTCCAAGGATTAAATCCTGTCTGTTTTCGCCAATCTCTTTTTTCTGTACTTCAAGCTGGGTGTTTTCCAGTTCTAAATCACCGTAGGATTCTACAATCTCTGCTTTTTTATCTTCAATCCTGTGCAGATTTATTTTAACCGTATTCTGTCTTAAATAAAGCTTCTGCTTCTCACTTCGGATGGTTTCAAGCTCTTCTCTGCATTCACTTAAAAGCCCTTCGTTCATAACCAGCTCTGTTTCAATCAGACCGGTTTCTTTCAACGCCTTTTCACAGGCTGCTTCCAGTTCCTCCATTTCGCGCTTTCGTCCCAGTAAATTGCTGGTGTTTTTGAAAGCACCACCAGTCATGGAACCGCCAGCACTTAACAATTCTCCTTCTAACGTAACAATTCTTAAAGAATACTGGAATTTCTTAGCAAGTGCGATTGCATGGTCAATGGTATCCACTACAACCACTCTGCCAAGAAGATAGTTTAAGAGACCCTCGTACTGAGGATCCGCTTCCACCAGAGAATTTGCAAGTCCTAAAACTCCTGGTTCACTAAGGGCTTTTTCCTGATTGAAACCGTTTTTATTCCCAATACTGGTAAGAGGAAGAAAGGTAGCTCTTCCGTATTTGTTTTTCTTTAAATACTCAATCAGCTGCTTTGCTGTCTGGTCTGAGTCGGTAACAACATTTTGGATGCTTCCTCCCAGCGCTGTTTCAATGGCGACTTCATACTTTTTAGAAACAGTAATTAAATCCGCCACAACACCGTGAATTCCATGCACCCGGTCCTTTACTTCCATGACCCGGCGTATGCTGCCCCCATATCCTTCATACCGTTCGGCAAGATTTCGAAGAGATTCCAGCTTGGTAGAGTTGGTGTGATACTCCTGCTGTCTGTCGTTTAAATTCTTCCCAAGACGTTTAACTTCATGCTCCAGTTCTCCGGCTCTGCATTCGCTTTGTTCCTGAAGTTCATTGTACTTAAGAATAGCAGCATCAATTTCATCCGCTTCTTTTTGAAGAACCAGCAGCTGTTGATCCTGTTCCGATTCATCACTTTTATATTTGAGAAGCTTTTGGAGCACTTCAGACCTTCGCACATTCACTTGCTCAAGCATGGTCTCATAACGCTGCTGTTTGGCATTTAAGGTGGCTTTTTCATTGAGAAGCTCAATAATGCTTCCCTTACCAGATTCAATCCTTTGTTCCAGAAGGTGAATTTTTTCGTCTTCTGTGGCAAGTACCGTTTCACCCTGCTTTAACTGCTCCATTGCAGTCTTTACTGATTCTGCAATGACAGAACGTTCCTCCTCATAGGAGGACGCCTGGGACTTTTTCATATCTATCTCGGAGTGAATGGACCTCACCCTGCCTGCAATGTGCTCCGCATTCATCTGTTCTGTATTGATCTGCTCTTTTAAAACATTGATGCGTCCCTGCAAATTTCCTGTCTCTATATCAGAGCTGTTTTTTTCATTGCGGCTTACTAAAATAGATTCATCCAACTGGGATAAATATGTATCAAGAGTCTCATACTGCTCTCTGATGCCTTCTGATGTATTTTTAGCTTCTTCCAGATCACGGCTGACGATTACTTCTTTCTCACCCACTTCTTTCATCTGGAAGCGCAGTCCTTCTGTTTCCATCAGGAACTGATTTACATCATACTTTTTCAGTTCTTCCTTTAATCTTAAATATTCTTTTGCTGCCTCAGACTGTTTTGCCAAAGGACCAACCTGTTTTTCCAGTTCAGAAAGAATATCACTGACACGAACCAGGTTCTGCTTTTCATCCTCCAGTTTTTTCTGGGCAATGGCTTTACGGCGTTTAAATTTAACAATTCCCGCAGCTTCATCAAAAAGTTCTCTGCGTTCTTCCGGTTTGCCGCTTAGGATTTTATCAATCTGACCCTGTCCGATGATGGAATAACCTTCCTTGCCGATTCCGGTATCATAAAAAAGCTCATTAATATCCTTTAACCTGCAGGCACTTCCATTGATCATATATTCGCTCTCGCCAGACCGGTAAACTCTTCTTGATACTGTCACCTGATCATAGTCAATGGATAAGTGGTGATCCGAATTGTCAAGCGTTATGGCTACATAGGCAAATCCCTGGGGCTTTCTCATTTCCGTTCCTGAAAAAATAACATCCTGCATACTGGAACTTCTTAACTGCTTCACTTTTTGTTCACCCAGTACCCAGCGTACCGCATCAGCAACATTGCTCTTACCGCTTCCGTTGGGGCCTACAATGCCTGTAATTCCATTGTGGAACTCGAATACTATTTTGTTGGCAAAAGATTTAAACCCCTGAATCTCTATACTTTTTAAATACATACTCCACGCTGACAGCCATCACCAGCTGCCCTTTCTTTTCCATATTATTGTCCATGCTCTTTGGACATAAAGGGATACCCGAAGGGTGTTACCATATTATTGTCCATGCTTTTTGGACATAGAGGGATGCACACTTATTGCCCACGAAGCTTCAAAATTCCGTGATAAGCTGCCACCTGTTCCGCAGCTTTCTTTGTTCTTCCAGTTCCCTGGCCGATAATTGTATTCCCAATTTTTACCTGCGTCTCAAATATCTTATTATGATCCGGGCCTTCCTCTTTTAAGAGCTCATACGTTAACGCCTCTTCCGTCTGGCTTTGTACAATCTCCTGCAAGATAGTCTTGCTATCAAAAAAGAGCTGCTTATGTTCCAGATCATTCATGATGAAACGAAGGATAAACTCTTTTGCATTAGCAAAACCACCATCCAGATAAATGGCTCCTATCAGCGCTTCCATTGCATCCGAAACAATTGAAGCTCTCCCTCTTCCCCCTGTTGCTTCCTCTCCCCGGCCTAAAAGGAGATATTCCCCAAGCTTTATCACTTCTGCACAATAAGCAAGGGTGGGTTCACAAACAATGCTGGCACGAATTTTTGTTAAATCCCCTTCTGGCTTTTGTGGATATTTATGATACAGACAATCACTGGATACCACTTCCAGTACCGAATCACCTAAAAACTCAAGTCTCTCATTGCATTCTGTTTTATTCAATCGGTGTTCATTGGCATAGGAGCTGTGGGTCATGGCCTGTGTCATAAGATGCTTGTCCGAAAAACGATAACCGATCCGTTCTTCCAGTTCTTTCATATTTCTGTTCATCTCATTCCTCTTTCCTTATTATTGTCCACGTATTTTGGACATAAAGGGGTACCCGCAGGGTGTTCCTTATTATTGTCCACGTAATTTGGACATAAAGGGGTACCCGTTTACCCCCTATTATGAAAGAAGGTGCTGCGGTCAGACCAAACGATCCTAGCAGCACCCACATCTATTAATTTAATGCATTCTTGACCTGTTCTACTGCGTCACTGACACTTACAATGTTCTCTGCCACTTCAGTTGGAATCTCAATATCAAATTCCTCTTCAATGCCCATAACGATCTGGAACACATCAAGGGAGTCAGCACCCAGGTCATCCACGAATGTGGAGTTCATAGTAACTTCCTCCGGCTCAATATTTAATACCTCTGCAATAATTTTCTGTAATTTTTCAAATTCCATTTGTTTTCCTTCCTCTCTCCTATTCTTGATTTTCTTCTTTCATTTTAAGACTTTCTCTTATCTTATCATTAATTCCCTGTTCTTTGAAGGTTACGCATTGAAGTATGGAGTTTTTTATTTCTGCTGCTTTTGAGTTACCATGAGTTTTTACTACCAGACCATTCAGCCCTAAAAGCGGAGCGCCGCCATACCGGGATGAATCAAATGATTTTAAAGTCTCTTTTAAAGCAGGTTTTACAAGCAGAGCACCGATTTTGCTCCTGAAGCTACCCATCATACCACTCTTTACCTTGTTAATCAAGGTCGCGCCCACTCCTTCATACAACTTCAGGATTACATTGCCCACAAATGCCTCACATACTATGACATCTGCACCGCCATGCGGAATCTCTCTGGCCTCAATGCTTCCGGTAAAATGAATATCCTTACAATCCTTTAACAGCGGAAATGTCTCTTTCACTAGCGCATTTCCCTTTTCTTCCTCTGCGCCGATATTGACAATGGCAACTGTCGGATTCTTAATGCCTACAACATGCTCCATATATAAGGAGCCCATTTGAGCAAACTGTACCAGATGAGAGGGTCTGGCATCCACATTAGCGCCGCAGTCTATCAGCAGGGAAACACCTTTTTCTGTTGGAATAAGGGGTGCAAGCGGTGGTCTTTCTACACCCTTGATCCGTCCGACTATCACCTGTCCGCCAACCAGTATGGCGCCTGAGCTACCGGCCGATACAAATGCATCCGCCTCTTTTTGTTTTACCAGATTCATTCCCACAACGATGGAAGAATCTTTCTTCTTACGTATGGCGTTAACCGGAGGTTCTTCCGTCTCGATTATCTCTGTCGCATTCACAATCTGTATCTGATCCTTATTAAATGTATATTTTGCAAGTTCTTCAGATATCATCTGTTCCTGCCCTACTAAGAGAACCCGGATCTCTTTATTCGCGTTTACCGCCTCTACGGCACCTGCTACCGTCTGTACTGGTGCATAGTCACCGCCCATGGCATCCACAGCTACTTTTATCATCATGATTCCCCTTTCAAGTGTTTCCTAAGATAATCTATTACATAATATACTAAATATTATACTATAAATCAATAATAAATTTAGAAATTTAAAAGCAGAAAAAACAGCCTTAGCTTGCCAGCTTTTTCTCAACCTTTTTTATAACGTAAACATAAGATATTCCAGTGAACAATGCAGCACTCAGCCATGCTGCCGGGTCACAGGCACAGGCAAGCGGAAAGCTTACAAGCCTTATAGCAAGCGTAGCCGTTATTAATCTGGCTGCCAGTTCCACTACGCCGCCCAGCATGGGAAGTAATCCATATCCGCACCCCTGCATAGTATTTCGAAATATAAAGATAGTTCCCAGAGGAATATAAAAAGAGGCACAAAGATAACTGTAGGTTTTTGCCCATGGAAGAATCTCTGCCAGATCTACATTACCTGAGAAAAATAGTCTTAGTGCAAAAGGAAGCCCCAAAATCACAATAACGGAGCATGTAACTGCATAGATTACTTCTGTTGTAAGTGCAAGGCGGACTCCCCGTTTGATTCTTCCCATATCGCCCTTCCCATAGTTTTGTCCCGCATAAGTAGCCATGGTTTGTCCCATTGCCACCATCCCCTGAATTACCATACTTTGAAATTTATTGGCTGCTGTATTGGATGCAACTGCTACGGATCCGAATAAATTTACTGCAGACTGCATAATCATCGTTCCCGAAGCGGTGATTCCAAACTGAAGAGCCATGGGAATCCCCACAGACAGCTGGATTTTCGTATCGTAGCCATGCAGCTTCCAGTGGTGCTTTTCAGGAGTAAGAACAGGCATTTTTTTTGTAATATATATAATACATAAAAAAGCAGATAATCCCTGAGATACATTGGTCGCCCACGCAGCACCTGCAACTCCCATTTTTAAATTAATGACAAAAATCAAATCCAGCACGATATTTAAGCAAGCGGAAAACACCAAAAATATTAGTGGTATCCGGCTGTTACCTACAGAACGGAGAAAGGAAGAAAACAGGTTGTAAAATACATTTGTAACAATGCCCAAACAAATGATAGAAATGTAGGTATATGCATCTTCCATTATATTTGCGGGAGTATTCATAATTTTTAACAAAGTCCTCATGAAAGTCAGGCTGACCACTGTCATAAATCCAATTACAAATAGAGATAGTATAATTCCATTTGCAACAGATCTTCTTGTACCATTTTCATCCCCTGCTCCAAACCTCTGACTGGTAAGAACTGTAAAGCCCGTACTCATTCCCTGGGAAAAACCAATTACAAGGAACATAATGGTACCTGTCGATCCCACTGCCGCCAATGCATCTGGTCCTACGAAACGCCCTACGATAATTGTATCCACCATATTATAAAACTGCTGAAAAATATTTCCGATTAATAGCGGAAGTGTAAATTTTAAAATGATGGGAAGCGGATTGCCTCTCGTCATGTCGGTCTCCATAAGCCTTCACCCTTTGCTGTTTTATTATTCTGCCATACTTTACCATGCAGCACAGACGTATTTTACCATGTTCTCAACCACTTGTCACGATTCTTTTCAAACAGTTTTATCTTTCGTTCTGATTTTAATACAAAAAATCTACTGCCAGAAACCGGTTTATCTGGGAATCTGGCAGCAGATTGTATCTGTAAAATTCATTTTTTTGTAACTAACCCGTTTACATTCTCAGCATCTAGATCTCTGCTGTCAACTTCACTGGCTTACATCCCATAAGCTGCATGCTTGTTTCATCTGGTTGGCTAAAGCCTGCATATAATTCAACGTGGTTTCCGTCTTTAATATACTCCCCATTTTCATTTACAACCATAAAAGCCCGCTGATCCAACTTTATTTTTACACTCTTTTTCTCCCCGCAATTCAGTACCACCCTTTTAAATCCGCAAAGTCTGGGATGCAGGGGTGCATATTCTGAATCCATAACTTTTACATAAATCTGAATAACCTCTTCAACTGCTCTGTCACCGATATTCTCAACGACAGCCTCAATTTCCATTTCTTCCATGGTTAAATGAGCATCACACACTTTGGCTCGTCCGTAAGTCAGACCATACCCAAAAGGATACTGTGGCTTGCTTTCCAAATAACGGTAGGTTCTGTTCTTCATGGAATAATCTGTAAATTCAGGCAGATCGGATTCCGGATCATAGAACGTCACGCATAATTTTCCCGACGGAGAATAAAGGCCGAATAAAAGCTCTGCAAACGCCTTTCCTCCTCTTGCTCCCGGATACCATGCCTGTATAATAGCGTCATAATTCTCTTTTGCAATGCTTAAATCAATATCACTTCCTGCCATCATACACAGCACAACCGGAGTACCGGTATGAGACAATGCCTCCATTAATTTTCTCTGAGACTCAGGAAGCAGCAATGACTCCTTATCTCCGGAAGCATACTGATTGCCCTGATCGCCTTCTTCTCCTTCCAGGAATTCATTTAATCCCAGACAGAGAACAACCACATCGCTATTTTCAGCTACAATTAAAGCCTCTGAGATACGGTCATGATCAAATGCCAGAGTTTCCGTCTTAGGACTGCTGATATTGCAGCCATCTGAATAGAGAACCCTGATCTCATCTTTCGCAAACGCTTTTATTCCTTCCAGAATTGTAATGTATTCTGAGGAAGTACCATGATAATTACCAATAAGAGCAGCCCTGCTGTTTGCGTTAGGACCAATCACTCCGATTGTTTTCACCGCTTCTTTATCCAGAGGCAGAATCCCGTTGTTCTTTAACAGAACCATACTTTCCCTGGCAGCCCGTTCTGAAAGCTCCAGATGCTTCTTACACTCCACTTTCTCATAAGGAATGGAATCAAATTCATTGTCATCAAACAATCCCAGCAAGTATCTGGTTGTAAACAGACGTGTACAGGATTCTGTAATTGTCTCCTCACTTACCAGACCGTGTTCATAAGCGTTTAATATATGAAGATAGGTATTACCGCAGTTTAAATCACAGCCTGCATTGATTGCCATGGCTGCAGATGTTTTTGCATCAGGACTGATTAAATGGCGTTCATGAAAATCACGGATAGCCCAACAGTCAGAAACATAATGGCCTTCAAATCCCCATTCCCCTCTTAGAATATCCTGCATCAGAGTTTTGCTGGCACAGCAGGGTTCTCCATTGGTCCGGTTATAAGCACCCATAACCGCTTCCGATTTTCCTTCTTTTACTGCAGCTTCAAATGCAGGCAGATAGGTCTCTCTTAAATCCTTTCGGGAAACTTCTGCATTAAATTCATGACGCAGAGCTTCCGGACCGGAGTGAACAGCAAAATGCTTCACACAGGCAGCTGCCTTCATGGTCTCTTTCTCACCCTGAAGTCCTTTAATATAGGAAACGCCCAGCCTGCTGCTTAAATAGGGGTCTTCCCCGTAGGTTTCCTGCCCTCTGCCCCATCTGGGGTCCCGGAATATATTCACGTTTGGTGACCAGAATGTCAGTCCTTTATAGATATCCCTGTCATCCTGTTTTGTAAATGCATTGTATTTGGCTCTTCCTTCTTCTGCAATGACCTCTGCAATTTCATGCACCAGTTCTTCATCAAAAGCAGCAGCCAATCCAATGGCCTGAGGAAAACTGGTTGCTGTCCCGGCTCTTGCTACACCATGAAGCGCTTCATTCCACCAGTTATAAGCTGGTATATTAAGTCTGCGTATAGGCGGTGCATCATATCTCAACTGACTTGCCTTCTCTTCTAATGTCATATTTGCTACTAACTGTTCCGCTCTTTTTCGCGCTTCTTTCCGATTCACTTGTCTTTCCTCCTGAAAAATGATGTCTTATCCCTTTACTGCTCCAGTCGTAAGTCCGTCTACAATCTGGTTACTGAAAATGCTGTAAACTATAATTGTGGGTGCAATTGCTATAATAATTGCTGCAAACATCTGCACATAGTTTGTTGCATAGGGACCTACGAAATAAGTAAGCGTAACGGGAAGTGTTTTTTTAGCTACGTCAGATATAAATACCATCGCCAGCAGCAGCTCATTCCAGTTGCCGACAAATGTCATAATACCTGCCACAAACATCCCTACTCTGGAGAGAGGTAATGCGATTCTGATAAAGCAGCCATAGATGGAACAGCCGTCAATACACGCTGCTTCAAAAATCTCACCTGGCATGCTTTTAAAGAATCCTGTCATTAAAAATATGGTCATTGGAAGAGAAAACGTAATATATGGAATAATCAGTCCAATGAGCTGATTGGTCAAATGCCAGTTGGAAAAGCGGACGAAAAGCGGTATCAGAACACAATGTACCGGTATCATCATTCCAATCAGAAAATACTGCATCATATACTTAAGAAAGCCCAGTCTCATTCTGGCGATGGCAAATGCCGCCATAGCTCCGATCAGTAAGCTGATTACCAATGCGGTCGTACACACAATTACGGAGTTTAAAGTTGCCACTCCTAACTGCCCGTTGATCCATGCAAATATGTAGTTGCCCAGCTGCAGAACACTGGGAGGTGTAAATGGCGAAGTCAGTACTTCCCTGTTGGATTTTAAAGATACACTCAGCATCCAGACCAGAGGAAGTAAATAAACAAGAGCAAGGGCAATTAGCAATGCATATAAAAGCACACCGGATACAGTGATCTTTTTCTTTTTTTTCTGGTTATCTTCTATTCTCATTATTTTCCTCCTCTAAGACTCGTACGTTTCAACTTTTATGCATTTATTAATGAGGAATGTGGCAAAAAGGCATAAAATAAGCAGGACCATAGAAATCGCACTGGCATAACCGTATTTATAATATTTGAATCCCTGTGTATATAAATGGGTTGCCAGCACATCCGTACGATGGTTTGGTCCTCCCTGAGTCATATTATAAATCAGGTCGAAAA
>Ga0316613_10001316_pt1 | contig 17080 bp, 19 predicted proteins | sample OWC_soil_day10_C_2_FD_207647 | JGI IMG/M metagenome (GOLD analysis project Ga0316613, IMG submission 207647) | Wetland soil microbial communities from Old Woman Creek delta, Ohio, United States - OWC_soil_day10_CT_b | ecosystem: Environmental > Terrestrial > Soil > Wetlands | place: USA: Ohio...
TCGCTGGCGCTGCCGTTGCCGTTGATGCACCGCGTGTGGCAGCGGGAGCGTGCACCGGGTGCAGGCGCCTCGACCGGGGGCCGGCAGACGACGACCGGGGACCATCCGGGGGCGGAGTGGTCGAGGTGTCCGGGCACGGTGGTCCACTCGGTGGCCTCGATGCCTCGGATGCGCAGGACGGTGGTCGCCCACTGCTGGCCGCCGGCTACGTCGGTTTCGTCGATGTCGTCGCGGACGGCTAGGGCGGTGTCGGCGCCGTCGTCGGTGTCGTCGAGTTCCCAGAGGGTCCAGCCGTCGATGAGGTCGCAGGCGAGTAGGTGCCGGTCACTGCGTCGCGTCAACGCGGCTTGACGGGTGGGGAGCTGCTCGCCCGTCAACTCGGCTTGACGGGCGTTGGCGCGGATGGTCTGCCTCAGGAGCTGGTCGGCGGCCGGCCCGTACCGCTGCTGGGCTGCCTGCCGGGTGACGCCGAGTCGGGTGGCGATCGCGGACCAGGAGGCGCCGGCAACACGGGCTTGCGCGGCGATCAGGCCGATCAGGTCGTCCAGGCCGGTCCGTGCGGCTGTGGCTGCCTGCAAGACGGCCAGCGGGTCACTGGCGCCGTCACCACGGGTTGACCCGAGGGCCGTCCAGCACACCTCAGCTAGTCGCTCTCCGGGGGACGCCGGGCCCGTCATCGGGGTTCCTCTCGTCTGGTGGGTGGTCGGGTTCGTGCCGCGATCTGGGATGTCCAGGGGGCCGGCATCGGGGGTTCCTTCCGGTCATGAGGTGGCTGGGTTCGGCCGCGATCAGGGGGTGCGTTTTCGTGGTGAGTGCTGTTGACACCCGCAGACACCCGCAACCCCCGCAACTAGGGGTGTGACCAGGGCTTATGTGTGGTGGTGGTCGAGCGGTGAACCCCCGCACAACCCCCGCACAACCCCCGCAAGATCAGATCAGTTGCGGGGGTTGGACCCCCGCAACTGCGGGTATCTGATGATCGGGAGGGTGGCGGAAAGGTGCAGCTCAGAGGCCGCTTGCGGGGGTTGCGGGTGTCTGCGGGGGTGGTTTGCTTCCCTCGCTAGGGATGCGTCTGGTCTGGGGTGTACTCCTCGACCCACCAGGCCATGACCTTGGAGTGGGTGTCGAAGACGCTGCGTAGGCGCAGCCCGCCGTGGAACCGCCCGTCGTGGCCCTTGAGCATCTGCCCGAGCTGGGGGGCGTTGCGCGGCTTCACGCCGCGCGGCGAGCTGATGAACATGCCGTCCCACGGGTCGAGTTCGAACCCGTGAGTCGTGTCGATCGCCGCATCATCGAAGACCTCCCGGGCGCGGACCTGCCGGGCGCCGAAGCGCTTGCGCCACATGGCTAGGAACGCGGCCCACTTCTGGTCGTCCTCGTCGGACTCCCGCAGCTTGTCCAGGTTGCCCAGGAACCCCTCTACTCCGTGGTGGGCCAGGAACCCGCCGATGCCCTGAGCCCATGGTGTGAACTGGCCCATCCCGGGTGCCTTGCGGTCCCGCAGTGCGCCGGCCGCAATCCAGTCCAGGACCAGGACGAGCAGGTGCCCCAGGACCAGGGCCCGGTTGGCCGGGTCGAGGATCCAGGTGTCAAGGTTCGGGATCGCGAAGTTGCCGCGGGCCTCCGGGTCCGGCTCCCGGGGGGACAGCCGCACCAGCACCGAGCGGCGCCGGATGTCGCCGCCGACCTGCAGGTTGTTGCCGGTCACCATGTACAGGCGTTCGTTGGGCCAGCTGCCCATGCGCGTTGAGCCGAGGATCCGGTCTGACCAGACGGGGTTGGTGAGCAGGTTGGCCAGGATCGGGGAGCCGACCTTTGCTCCCTCGTCGAGGTTGTCGAAGACCACAACGCCGGCCTCCACGGTGAAGGCCGACGTGATGGCCTTGCGCAGCTCATGGTCGTCGTCGGCCCACGGCAGGGTCTTCTGCCCTGCGAGTAGGCCTGCCAGGCCGGCCAGGGTGGACTTGCCCGAGCCCGGCATCGTGGCGCTAAGGATGACCAGCGGGGTCAGGCTGCCGAGGTAGCGGCGTACCAGTTGGGTGACTAGGGCTCCGAGGTAATTGGCCAGGTCGGCCGGGGATTCCCACTCGAAGTCGCCGAGCAGCTGGCCGAGCACGAAACCTCGAGCGGCCTTGACGTCTGCCGGGATCGGCCGCTCGGGGATCATGGGCAGGGCGACCTTGGGTGCGAGGTAGAGCCCGGTTGCGGGGTCGTAGCCCGCGGCCTGCAGCAGGGTCCCGTTGCGGCGCAGGACGGGCGTGCCGACGATCCCGACCAGCACCTGCAGGTCGGGCCACTCCGACCCGGCCAGGACCGCGGACAGGACCTGCTGTGGCGGGGTCCATTCCTGCCAGACCATGCCCTTTCCCAGCATCTCGACGGTGCAGTGATGTGCGAGCAGGGAAGCCAGGTGCGGGCCGGTCAGGATGGTCGCCCGAACCGGAAGCGGGGAGTCCTCATCGACTGCGGCGGCGGGGGTGCCCGAAACCCGCTCGACGTGGACCACAGCCCCATCACTGACGTAGGTGTCGGGCAGGTCCCCTGCCATCAGGGCGGCCTTGATCCGGCGGATCCCGTCAGGGTTGCTGATCACCCGGATGCCAGGCTTGTCGGCCGCCGCACCGGGCACCACGGACAGGTCCGGGGCCTGCTGGTCGGCGGCGACGTTGCGTCGGTTCACGCGAGTGCTCCCGTGGTTCGGAAGTGTCGGGCGGCGGCCTGCTGGTCGCCGTCGTGGTTGAGGACCGCCCAGGCCTCGAAACGGGAGTAGCCGCGCGGCTCTCCCGGGGCGGACGGCGTGAATGGCGTGTTCGGCGACCAGCAGTAGAGCCGGCCGCCCCTGGTCGTGGCCGAGCACCTGGACGTCGCGTCCGGGTGCAGCCACACGGACCCGTCGGTGTCGCCGTCGCCCTTGGTGCACCGCCACCCGTGCCGGTCGAGGACGTCATGCCAGGACGTCGACCGGTTGATCGCCTCGACTACGGACAGCCCGGCCGGGACGTTCAGCCCGCCCCTCGACACCCCCCCGGATCGCGGCGCTGCCTGGACCACCCGGTCAGGTTCGGTCACCAGCTCCCGCAGCCACCGGGGCATGACCGCCACGGGGACGGCCGGCAGCTGCCACGCGTACCGGCCCCGTGTGTCCGGGTGGACCGACGGTGGGGCGACGACGTAGCCGGCGGCCTTGAGGTCGATGCCGGGCAGTCTGCGACCCGTGAGCCTGCCTGGTGGCCGGACCCACCAGAGGTGACAGCCGCCGTCCCCGCGGCCCGTGCGTACCGTCAAGGTCGGCGGCAGGGCCCCGTGCGCGGCCACCAGTCCAGCGACGGTCCGGTCACCGCCCGACCGGGGGTCGACGTCGAGGACCACGGCCCACCCGGGCACCCGGATGCCGATCCCGGTCGGGCGCCACCGGGCGAACTGGGCCGCGACCGCCCGGGGATCAGCGGTTGCGTCGTTGACGCCACGGGACCCGGGGATAGCCGGCGCCTTCCCACGCAGCGGCAGCACCTCGACCGGGCCCTGCCCGGGGTTGCCGGGCAGGCCCCGGGTCACGAGGGCGAGAGCTGCGGCCAGCTGTAGATCCTCGCCTGTCACGGCTCGCTGCCCATCTCCGACAGCAACCGGTCCAGCGATCGCCGCGCGGCAGCCCGCGCCCGATCCCGGTACGCCTCACGCCGAGCCCGCGCAGCCTCGTCCCACTGCTGCGGCAGGAACACCCGCACCGGCTCCCCGGTCGCTGGCGACGAGCGCAGCTGCCGGCGCAGTGCGACCACCTGTCGGAAGCGCTCCGGCATCGGCACTGCCTCCCGCATGGCACCATGGGCAGCGCGCGAGCGTCGGGCAGGCGCCTCGTCCTCGGTGGCCGGCTCCACGATCCGGAGCCGGCCACGTGCGTTCCGGCGCATTATCAGGCGACCCGAGAACCGTCGGACGGCGCCCGCTTGACACCCGATCTAGTACCGGCAGCCGCCGTACCCTCTGACCTGCGCGTTTCCGAGGCCGTCTCACCGGATATCACGTCCGGGCGCCCTTCGAGCAAAGCAACGACGCTCTCAGTCAGGACCTTGACCCGGCTCAGAACCTTGATCGTGCGCACGGGCGACTGCCCAGCCTGGATCGCGGTGTAGAGCGTCGCGCGGGACACCCCGATAACCCTTGCCGCTGTCGGGACGTCCATCGTCGGTCCTTGATCACGCAGACCAGTCACGAGCTCTTCGAGCGTCATTTCCAAGCCTCCAATCTGGTTGTGTTGGCGTTTTGCCGCCCACCTACCCATGCGTGCGGCGTATCGCCCGGATGGACTGGAATCCTGGGACATCCTTGACCACATTGTCAATCCGCCGTAACGTGTCTCTGCAATCGGCAAATCGACAACTGGCCGAGGGGACGGGCGTGCTTAGTGATGTGGTGGGTGCTCAGGTCGAGCACTACCGGGACAAGGTCGCCGGGCTGACGCGTGCGCAGCTCGCCGACCGCTGCAGGGCCTTAGGCTGGCCCTCCCTGACGGCCACCGTGATCGGGTACATCGAGAAGGGTCGGCCCGACGCGGACGGCCGGCGGCGGCGTGAGGTGAGCGTCGATGAGCTCGTAGCCTTGTCGATCGCGCTCGATGTTCCGCCGCTCGCCCTACTGGCCCCGATCTCGGATGATCCCTGGGGTGGCTCGTCCCCTCCGCGGGCGTTCTCTACCGCCGAGGCTCTGGCATGGTTCCGCGGTGATCACCGGATCCTCGGCGGCGGCCCGTCTCCACACGCCTATGCCGAGCTGCGTCTCTACGTCCAGGCCGACGATGCGGCACGCGAGCTGTACTCCCTGCTGGGGGAGTGGGAGGGCGTCCCGGCTCGGCCGGACTGGGGCAGTGACGAGCCTCAGGAGTCGCGGAGGCCTCCCGGGTGGGATGAGCGCTACAAGGCCGCGATCGCCCAGACACGCAACCTGCGGGCGCAGCTGCGCAGCTTTGGGAAGCCGACTCCGCGACTCCCCGTGGGCCTGCAATGGATCGACCCAGCCGAACCGGCCCCCTCCCATGGAGATCTCGGTGAGGCGCCTACCGACGCCGATGCCACGGGTGGCGGTGGCCACGATGGCTGATCCGATCAAGCGCATCGAGCTAGCTGACGGGACGGTCCGCTACCGGTTCGTGGTCGACATCGGCCGGGACCCGGTGACCGGGAAGCGCCGGCAGAAGACGCACACGTTCGACCGGAAGCGTGAGGCTCAGGCCGAGTACGCCCGGATCAAGCACGAGACAGCGAAGGGGATCTACGTCGCACCCGCGTCAACCACGGTTGACGCGCTGCTGGACGACTACCTGGCGCAGGCGTGCCGGGACGTCGAGGCAGGGACGGCATCGAACTACCGGCACGCACTGCTGCCGGTGCGGGAGCGTCTCGGCGAGCGTCGGGCACAGTCGCTGCGGGAAGAGGACGTTGATGCCCTGGTCGACTGGATGCTGACGGCTGGCCGTAAGCGCGGCGGGAAGCCCGGTACCGGCCTGTCGGCGCGCACGGTGGCGCTGACCCTCGGGCAGCTGCGTGCGGCACTGAACCTCGGGGTGCGTCGCCAGCTGCTGGTGCGCAACGTCGCCGCGGACACGAAGATCCCCCGGGAGGCGCGGCGGGCCGCGGCCGAGAAGCGTGCCCAACGCAAGCCGTGGACGGAGGACGAGACCCGAGCGTTCCTGGCCGCGATTGGGGAGGATCGGCTCTACGCCCCGGTGCTGCTGGCCGCGATGGGGCTCCGTCCGGCCGAGACGTGCGGCTTGCCGTGGGACGAGGTCGAGCTTGAAGACGACCAGAAGGTCAAGCCGCCGAAGGTCCCCTGTCTGCGTGTCGAGATCACGCGGACGATCGTGGACGGTGAGGCGGTCGAGAAGGGCCCGAAGAGCGCGGCGGGCAAGCGGACGTTGCCGCTGCCCGACGTCGCCACGCGGGCGCTGAAGGCGTTCCGGAAGGTCCAGGCCGAGGAACGGCTTGCCGCGGGTGAGGCCTACGAGGGCAGCGGTCACGTCCTGGTCGACGAGATGGGGCGCCCGTTCGGGACCGACCAGTTCCGGCGCCGGCTGTACCGGCTGATGGAACAGGCAGGGGTCCGGCGGGTCACGCCCTACGACATGCGGCACTCGTGCCTGACCTACCTGGCCGCGAACGGTGTTCCTGACGTCGTGGTCAGCGCGTGGGCGGGGCACGCCGACCTGTCCCTGGCGAAGCGGGTCTACGTTCACCCGGACGTGACCCATCTGGCTGCCGGCGCCGAAGCGCTGAACGTCCTGCTGACCCCCCTCGCCTGAGGGTGCGGGTCACAACTGAATAGCGACTGTGAGATTTCGTGAGACGCACCTTGTCTCACTGGTGATCCGGATTCCGGATCACGCTTCTGACCTGCATCTTCTGGTCGGGACGGCGGGATTTGAACCCACGACCCCTTGACCCCCAGAGGTACATCGGGGGTCTGGGGGGTCCGAGAGGCCCGTTCTAGTCCGTCCCCTCCGTTCGGGATATCGGTCAGAAGCCCATCAATCGCCCATCGGTGACTCTCGCCGTCCACCCCTTCCGGGTGGTCTGTGAGACGCCGGTGAGATGAGGCGGCCCCGGACGGCGTTCAGAGCGCCAGATCCGGGGCCTAGACCAAGACCCCACGGAGGTCTCAGCCATGAACCACCCTACGAACCCCACAGACGGCCGGCAGTACGGGATGCCGTCGTCAACCCCGCTTGACCGTGAGCCGCGCCCCGACCTGGTCGAGGCGGCCGAGATGCTGCGGATCGGCCTGCGGCACGTCGGGCCCCTCGGCGCCTGGGACGAGCGCATCGGCGCCTGGGTCGCGTCCTGGGACCAGGGCACGGTCGCCACGGTCGCTTCGTGGCTGCGCCGGGCGTGGGAGCAGGGGCTAGCCGCTGCTGCTGCCGCGTCGGTCGGCGGCGAGGCCGGCCTGGCGTCGGCGGTCGAGGCGGTCCTGGCCACGGACCAGGCAGAGGCCCGGACCTGCGGTGTGGCCGGGTACGTCTGCGTCGCGTGCGGCGTGCGGTACGGGGGCCGCATCCACGATTGCCACCACGTGGACGACGCCGTGTCGGCGCTGACGTCGGCCCGCCGTGCCGACCTGGACAGCGTCTGCCACGCCTGTGGCAGTCGGCCGATCCACCCCTCCAGTCACGTCCTGTGCAGCGAGTGCCTGGCCGAGATGCACGAGGAGCCCCGGGACGACGAGGGGCACGTGTCAGCACTGGAGGGCGACGTGTGCCAGGAGTGCGGGCTGGCGTTCGCCCTGCACGGTGACGCCATCTGCGCGGAGTGCCTGTACCAGGCCGACCAGGACGACGACGCCACCGGGGGTACCCGGTGACCGCCCGGATGATGGGCCTGCCCGAGTGGGCCGTGCCGACCCCGGGCGGGTACTGCCACCGGTGCGGGACGGCGCCCGGTGAGGCGTGGCACCCCCACGACGACAGCGGCTGGTGCCGGATGTCTGCTGGCCTGGTCGGGCCGGAGGACCCGGCCGCGCTCATGGACCGGGCCGTGATGGGCGTCCTGCAGGACGACCTGCAGGCGGGTCACTTCACGCCGGGTGGCCTGCTCGACCCGGCCGTGGCCGCACGTGCACTAACCCGGATCACCGACACCATCGGGATCTACACCGATGACAGCGGTGTGTCGTGACCCGGGTGTGGGGGTGGCTGCGTCGGCGCCGCCCGGTCGATGCCCGGTGTGTGGCCCATCCGGGCCGTCCGGGGCGGGTCCTGGTGGCCGCCGATGGCCGTCAGGTGTGGGCCCTGCCCGCGGTCGACGGCCGGCCGGTCTGGCTGTGCGGGCCGTGCTGGACCGCGACCGGTCGCTCTGTGTCGGGGCGGACGTCGTGAGGGCCCGGCTGACGGCTCGGCGCGCCGACGTGCGCCGGCAGCTGCGCCTGGTCGCGGACGGCTGGGCTGAGGTGCTCCTGGTCGGACTGCTGCACGCGGGCCCGTCGGTCAGGGTCCGGACCGTCCTGGTGCTCGACGGGGGGTGCCCGACGTGATCGAGCTGCTGATCGTGGCCGCGGGCGCAGCGTCCGCGGGTGGGTTCGGGTCGTTGGCGTGGTGGACGTCGTCCCGGCACGCCGACGGCCGGGCCGACGCCGTCGCGGACAGAGCAGCAGGGTTCGAACGGCTCGCACGGAGACTCCCTGCCAGCACCGGTCAGGTCTCCGTGTCCGGTCCTCTGCGCACGCGTCGCGACGGCCAGACGGTCACGTCGCCGCGTGTGATCGTTGGGGAGATCGTCGCTGTCACGGGCGCCACGGATGCCAGCGACAGCGACACGTGCCCCCGATGCGGGCAACGCCCGGTCGTGGCCGGGGCGCGCGCCCAGGGCCCGGACGGGACGGTTGTGGCCGTCTGCGGCGGGTGTCTGGAGGCGTCGGCTTCCGCGGATGCCGCGATCTGGTCGGCCCTGGCCGACGGACAGTCGGGCGCCTGCCCTGGCCGACTCGTCCGCCACCAGGACGGCAGCCTGTCCTGCCACAGCGGCCGGGACGACTGCTGGCCCGGGCAAGGCACCGCCTACACGCACGGACCGGAGATCCGGTGCGGGTCCCTCAGCCACGGGTGCGGGCAGTGCCTCACGTCGAGGGGTGCACGGTGACCCCCGGGGAGGTCCTGGCCCAGCAGTGGCGGGAGGAGGTCGCGGCGGTCGCGTTCCCGTCCGTGCTGAGGGCGGTCGCCCTGGCCGTCCTGGTCCTGGACGCCCTGCACGAGGACGACGACGCCGAGCTCGGCGCCGCGGTCCGTGAGGTGCTGGCCGTCTACCGGGCGGGAGGTCCGTCGTGACCTCCGAGACGCGGGCGGCCAGGCGTGCCCGCCGGCAGGCCCTGGCCTTGCTGCTGCGGTGCCGGTCGTGCCGACGCCTGCCCGGCCGCCTGGTCGTCCTGCACCGCGACGGCCGGCCACCGGTCTGGTCCTGCCGGGCCTGCGCAGGCCTTCCGCCGCGGCGGAGGGCCGGCTGATGGCCATCGACATCCCTTCCCTGTTCAACCTCGACACCACTGGAGGCACCACGTGAAGCACGTGTACTGGGTGGCTTACGTCGGCCCCGGCAACGCCACGGCGGCCGGCGAGGTGTTCACCCCCGGGCCGATCACCCGCGGAGAGCAGGTGCTCTCCCTGCAGGCCGACATTGCCCGTGCGGTCGGCATGTCCCATGTCGTGATCACCACCTGGACCCTGCTTCGGGTCGAGGACGCCGACGGGCAGGTGCCGTGATGGCCGCCAAGCGGAAGACGACGAAGCGGCCGGCGTCCAGGTCCGGGCGGTCCGGGTCCCGGGTGTCCGCCTCGGTGAGCGTGTCGCCGCGGTTCACCCTGGTCGGCGGGTCGCTGTTCTCGTTCGCGTTCGGCGGAGGGGGTAGCCGTGGCGGTCGCCGTGGCCGCGGCAAAGGCGGACTGCTCAAGCGTGCCGCGGGGTTCCTCGCCATGGGCGTCCGGCACCTGAACGGCAAGGACCTACACCGCGGGAAGATCACCGGCCGGGAGAAGGGGCGCAGCTTCGACGAGTTCCGCGACTCCCGTCCGGATCTGTTCGTCGACCAGGACGCCGAGCTGGAGGACGTCGACCAGGGCGCCGACGAGGGCCAGGACGTCGACCGCGACGAAGCCCTGGCCAACTACCGGGCCCGCACCGGAGGGAGCCCCGGTGGTGCGTGCCCGTGCGGCGGGATCGGCCGGCATGCCCAGGGCTGCGAGGTGTGGCAGTGAACCGGGCTCTGCAGCGGTGGTCCGCTCTGGTCCTCGGGATCCTGGTCCTGACCCTGGCCGGGTGCACGGACCGGACCCCCGCCCCGGGACAGGTCACTGACCGGGCATCGACGGCCATGACGGGTGGAGTCCGGGTCTGGCATCTGACCGTCCGCGAGTCGAGCTCCGGTAGAGAGGTCACTATCCGTGTCCGGCGGGCCGTGTACGAGGGCTGCCGGCGCGGGGATCGCTGGCCGGAGTGCCGCGGGGGTGCCCGGTGAGCGGGTACAAGCCTTGGGCCGTGGGCGGCATGCTCGGCGGGGCCGTGACGTCGATCGCGGCGAACATGGCCCACGTGTTCGTGCCTCCCGTCGGGTGGCCGGACGGGCAGGAGTGGCGGCCGGAGATCGGGGCCGTGATCGGTGCCGTGGTGTGGCCGCTCTTCTTGCTGCTTGCCAGTGAGGTCCTGTCCCGCAAGCGGTGGGCGTCGGCGTGGTCGAGGACGCTCGGCACCCTGGCAACCCTCGTCGTCGGCGCGGTCGCCGCGGTCATCTCCTACCAGCACCTGCACGGGCTCCTCCTCCACTATCGGGAGTCCGTGCTGTCCGCCGTCATCGGCCCGCTGGCCGTGGACGGCCTGATGATCGTGTGCTCGGTCGCCCTCGTCGCCCGAGACGCCGACACGGTCAGGTCGCCGGAACCTCTGGGGCGGGTGGAGGTTCCCGCCCCGGAACCTGCGCCGCGAGTGGAGGTTCCGGGGCCCGTCAGCGTCACCGTGGCGGCCCCGGAACCCGACCGGGCCCCGGTGGCAGCGGCCCGCCTCGAGCGGGGCGTCACGGTCACCGTGCCCGCGGTCGAGGACGGTCCCGCTGACCAGGGCCGGACCGCCGAAGCGCTGCTGCCCCTGGTCCAGGCAGCCATCCGGGCCGGGGACCTGCCCAGCCCGACAGCTGAGGCGATCCGCAAGCACCTGCGGTGCGCGCCGGCCACGGCACGGCAGGTACGGGACCTGATCCGGGCGACCGCCTGACCAACCCCCTAGCGCTCGCCCCCGGACCGAAGCCCTTGAGACGGAACCGGTCCGGGGGCGGCGCGCCACGCACAGAGAGGAGAACCAGCGTGGCTTCCGAAACGTACCCCGCAGGCACCGACCAGAAGGTGAACGGGCACGCCGTGCCGTCCCCGGTGACGGCGCCGTTCACCCACCCGCTGAACTTGCCCCCGACCGACCGGGGGCCCCTGGAAGGCCTGCGCGACGACGACCCCACCAACCTTGACCGGCCCCTGCTCAAGGCCACCAGCGCCCGACGTGACCGCCTGGCCGAGTGGGGCTCCGACGACCCGATCGCCCCGCCGTGGTGGACGTCGCGGGAGGCACGCCGACGCCGCAAGCGGCAGCTGCAGCGGGCCGGCGCCCGCCTGGCCGTGAACTCCCTCACCCTCGGGTGGCGGGGCGCGTGGTGGCCGGCCCGCGGCGCCTGGGTGACCGGGTGGCGGTTCCTCCGCTGGGTCACCGCGCTGGAACTCCACCCCCACCACGGGCTACAGCCCGCCGTCACCGTCGACCAGGCCACCCGGCTAGCTCACCTGTGGATGGAGGAGCGCCGCAAGCGGGTCGCTGCCGTGACCGCTGCCCTGGTCCTGGCCGTCGGCGGCACCGGGGCTACGGCCCTGCTCGCGCTCGTGTTCGGGCAGTGGTGGTGGGCACGATGGGTGTTCGCGGCCGGCATGGTGGCCGCACCGGTAGCCGGCTACGTCGGGCTGTTGCGGGCGGGCCGCCCGACCGTGGTCAAGCCCCTCGGCGTCCGCTCCCGTGAGCACGTCGTCCCGGACCTGACCATCGGGATGATCGCCAACACGCTGGCTCAGGTCGTCGGCGGCCAGACGGGCAAGGCCATCACGGACAACCCGCACAACGTCATCCAGGAGGGCATCCTGCAGGGCGAGGCGCAGGTGTTCCGGTGCGTCCTGCCGGGGGCGTCGTCGGCGGCCGGGATCGTTCAGCATGAACAGCGGATCGCGTCCGGTCTCGGCCGGCCGGTGGATTGCGCGATCGTCGAACTGCTCCCCCAGGTGTCGGCGGGGCACTTCGACCTGTGGGTGCTGGACAGGCCGGCGCTCGGTGGGGCCCCACGGCCCGGACCCCTGGCCAAGGCCAGGAAGACGTCATGGTGGGGCCGGATCGATGTCGGCCGCACCCGCACCGGGCAGCACCACACCGAGCGGCTGCGCGGCGGAGCCTGGTTCGTCGGCGGAAAACCCGAATCGGGCAAGTCGACCCTGGCGATCATCGCCGCGGCACACACCGTGCTCGACCCCTACGCGCACCTGATCCTCGTGAACCTCAAGGGGAGCCCGGACTACGCGTGGTGCAAGCGGGTGGCTCACAAGTACATCTCCTACAGCCCGGAGGAGCGCCCCCAGGTAATCCGGGAAGTCCATGCCCTGCTGGCATGGCTGTTGGAGGAGTGCGGACGCCGTAACTCCTTCCTCACGCGGCTGGTCGAGCGCGGCGAGGCCACCGGCAACGCCGTAACCGAGGAGCTTGCCCGCAAGTACCCGGAGCTGCGGCCCCTGACGGTGATCCTGGACGAACTGCACCGGATGTTCGACGAGGGCGACAACCCCGCCCATGAGGCATTCGCCGAGCTGCTGGCCAAGGTCCTCAAGGCCGTCCGGTCGGCCGCCATCACCGTGATCTGCGTGACCCAGCTGGCCGGCACCGAGTCCATTCCCGGGGTCACCACCAAGGCCGCCAGGGTCCGTGCCTGCCTCAAGGTCAGCGAGGCCACCAGCATGCGACAGATCCTCGGCGACCTGGGCAACGGCGCGTTCGAGAGGTTCGGGTTGGCGGGGTTCCCCGCCGGGGTCGCCATGCTCACCACCGACGAGGGGTCGCCGATCAAGGTCGGCGGGTGGTTCCTCGAACCTCACCTGGCCGACATCGGGGAGCGCGCCCACCGGCTCCGGACCGACCTGGACCTGCTGACCGGGGAGGCTGCCGGGGAAGCCGTCGACACCGGGGAGCCGATCGACCCGGCCGATCTGCTGCGGCACCTCCTGCCGATCATCGGATCGACCGCGCCGACCGGCGGCCCGGAAGACGATCGGGTCGCGTGGCTGTCCGAACTCGAGACCGTGCTCGGCGGACGGGACGAGTACCGGGGCCGATCGGCCGGGTGGCTCGCACCCGAGCTGAGATCGAGGGGCGTGCGGACAGTCGACGTCGGCCGGCGCCGCGGCTTCGAGGATCGACCCAGCGGCCAGCGGAAGGAGATCGGGGTGACCGCCCCGTCGGTCCGGGATCGACTCGCCGAGCTGATCGACGCCACCTGATCGACCCTCGATCGACGCCACCGAATCGACCCTCGATCCAGATCGGATCGGGGGTCGATCCGTGTCCGGCCCGGGGCGGGTCGGCGCCCGGCAGGATCGACCCGCCGCACGGCCGGGATCGGGGCGCCCGGTCGAGGACCGCCACCCGCTCACCGGCCCCGATCCACTGCCGGACCAGTCCCCCGGTCGAGTAGCGCTACCGGGGCAGTAGCGGCCCCTGACGGCCATGACCGCTGGTCAGCACCCCGCTACCCGCTACCGGGGGGTAGCTGACGGCCTGATCACGGCCCCTCGGGGGTAGTGCGGGAGACACCCCGCGGCCCGGGTCCGGCTCGGTCCGAGCACCGGCCACGGCGCGCCGACTCCACCGTGCCCGCTCACCCCGGTCGGGCCGATGCCGCGATCGGTGCCACGCAGGATCGACCATCGACCCCGGTCACGGAGGGCCGATCCGGGGACGACCCACCGGGATCGACTCCACCGGCCCGACCCGATCCCGGGAGTCGATCCCGGTCGGCGGCATCGACCCGCCCCGATCGAGTCGACCCCCGACCCGATCGACGATCGACCCGCCCGGATCGACCCTTCCCCCGGGCGCAGACAGATCGACCTATCTGACCGCGGCCGACAATTCATAGAATGAATTCGCGGGGTGTGGTGGAGGAGGTGCCCAGGTGGCAAACCAGAACGCCGTGCGGGTCTTTCAGGACCTGACCACGCTCGGGCTCTCGCCTGGGGCCGCCACCGGGGTGATCGGCAACCTAGTCGCCGAGTCCGGGGTCAGCCCGACCTCGGTTCAACGGGGCGGCCCCGGCCGCGGGATCGCCCAGTGGTCGTCCGGCGGCCGATGGGACCAACTGCTGGCGTGGGCTCGGGGACGAGGCTCGGACCCCTACTCCCTGAGCGCACAAGAAGCGTTCATGGTCCAGGAGATGCAGGCCATGGGGGTCTGGTCACAGCTGCAGGGCACCACTGACCCGTTGACTGCCGCGACGATCGTGATGAGGAAGTACGAGATGCCCGCAGACCAGTCAGCCGCGAACGCTCAACACCGGGCGATTCTCGGCGCTCAGGCGTTGGCCGGCTCCTCTGGCGGGAGCGGGAACAGCCTGAACATCAGCCCGTTCCCCACGTTCGGATCGCCTCTCATTCCTTGGAACTGGCCATCCGACGTCGGCAACGCGATCACGAACAAGGCCGCGGACGCCGTCCAGTCCGGCGCGGAGAAAGCCGCCGACAAGGTGCTGTCAGGGATCGGCCCAATCCTCATGCAGGGGATGTTCGTCGCTCTCGGAGTCGTCCTGATCGGTGTCGGCGTCACCCGCGGGCTGTCCGGGTATGCCCGGGGCCGGGCCGAGGAGGTCGCCCAGGCGCTTCCTCCGGTGGCCCTGTGACCGGGCGGGCCACGGATGTGGCCGTGACGGTCCCTGACACTCCGGCGGAGCTGCTCGCCGGCGGTGGGCACCCGCCCGAGCCTCCGGATCGGGTGCCTCCCGTCGCCGACCAGCAGCCGGTCCCGGACCAGATGGTGTATCTGGCCGTCGCCGAGATGGCCATGCTGCTCGTGGCCACCGGGATGGCGACGCTGTTGACGGCGCTGTGCGCCAGAGAGTTGGGCCGACGCCTGGGCCCGCTGTGGCGAGCCAGCTGAGCCGTCACCGGGTAACGCCGAGGACGGTCGCGCGCATCGCGGCGTCGGGGACCTTGACGTAGCGGAGGGTGGTGTCCGGGCGGGCGTGACCGAGTAGCCGCTGGGTGGTCACCAGGTCGTTGTCCTGGCCGTACCAGCGGGTCGCGGCGGCGTGCCGCAGGGTGTGCGCCGTCCAGTCCTCGCCCAGTAGCTCTCCGAGCAGTTTCCCGACGTAGCCGGGCGTGAGGTGGCCGGTGCGGAGGTTGGGGAACACCCACCCGGGTGGGACCTTGGCCAGCTGGGCGGCGACGTCGGGGTGCAGCGGGATCACCCGCACCTTGCCGCCCTTGCCGTGCACCCACAGGTCGTCGCCGACGACGTCGCGGGTGTGCAGGCATGCGATCTCCGAGCGGCGCATCCCCTGCAGGTGCGCCAGGTCCAGCATCAGCCGTTCCCTGGCGCCGGCGGCCCGCCCGGCGTGCTCGACGACGTCGGCCGGTGCGGGCAGGACGTGAGCCTCGGGGACCGGCACGGAGGGGATGCGCCGGCTGGGGTCACGCTCGATCCGCTCGGCGTCCAGCGCCCAGCCGTAGAAGCTGCGGACCGTGCTGCGGGCCGACTTGCGGGTCTCCGGCGACCAGGCCTGATCGCTGGTCAGGAACCGGCACAGGTCGTCCAGCCTCGCCGTCCACGGGTCCGGCACTACCTGCGCCAGGTGCCGCAGGTAGTGCCGCCGCAGCCGCAGCGTGCCCGGCTTGGCGTTCCCGGCCCGTTGAGCCTCCAGGTAGGCGTCCAGCGCCTCGACCCATACCGGCGGCAGGATCCACACCCTGGCTCGTCCTCCGCCGCCGTGACGACGTCGGCGCCGCCCGGACGCCGTCAGGTCCTCCCCTCCCACCTTCGACCAGCCGCGATCCGGGGCGGTCGAGGGCTTCCGGGGCTTCGTCGCCACCGCGGGTGGCAGGCCCTGGCACGGGTCGACCGCGATCCGTCCGCCGGCCACGCCCCACCGGTAGAACGCCCTCAACGTCGTGTGCAGCATCCCCAGCGACGACGGCCGCAACGGCCCGCCCTGGTCGCGACGGAGTTCGGACCGCTTGTCCTGCAGGCACTTCACTAGATCCGGGGCGGTCACCTGCCATGGGTCAGGCAGCACCGACGCCAGCCACTGCAGGTGCCGCCGCCTAGTGGCGACCGTGGTCGGCGCGTACCCGGTCGCCTGCAGAAACCCCAGATACTCACCGATCGCTGTGGTCCACGTCCCCATCACAAGCGGGATCTTGGTCACCGCCGATAACCGGACGGCGCCCGATCGGGTGTAGTTCGGCCGGATGGCCTACCCGCACGATCGACCGTCCGGCCGATGCCGTCACCAGTCGAACAGGTCCGGGTAAGGGCTGCTGCGAGGCTTCTGGGCGGCCCGTGCAGCAGCCGCCTGCCGCCGGCGCCTCCACGTCTCCCGCAGGGACGGCCGACCGTGCGGTGACGACGGGCCGGCCACCGGCGTGGCCTGGTCGTCGTCCTGCTCGGCTGGCTCCGGGTGCGGGACGGGATCGGGGACCGGATCCGGGGCGACGTCGACCACCGGGGCCTGCTCCGGCCGCGGTGGGAGCTCGTAGGAGCGCACCCGGATCACCCGCGGTCTCGTGGCCCGGTCGTCGACGGACGGGGGCTCGGTGAGGTCCACGGGCGGCACGGAGGGGTCGGCCTGATCGTCGGGCTCGGCAAACGGCCGCGGTCCCGCGGGCTCGGGCCGGGCAGGCTGGGGGTCCTGGTGGCGGGTGGTGCCGTCAGCCCGGACGTAGAAGTTCTGCCCGCAACGGCAGTGCAGGGATCGGGCGCGGACGGTGGTCGTCATCTCGTGCCCGGCCGGGCAGGTGACATCAGTCGGTGTCTGTGTCGAAGTGCTCATCTGGATGTCCCTAGGTGTGAATGCCCGGCAACGCCTACCGGTGTCACCCGGTGAAAACACTAGGTACCAACCCGGGAAACCGGGTGTACCTCCGGGGTACGCCTGTCGCGTCTCTGCAGGTCAGCGTAGGCAACGGCCGTTGCCTATCCGTGGTCGTGGCACGTGCAGTGGCAGTGCATGCCCCGGTCGGGGCGTCCGTCGACGCGGACCAGGGCGTCTGCGGGTCCGCCTGCCCGGTGGTCGCTGGCGCTGCCGTTGCCGTTGATGCACCGCGTGTGGCAGCGGGAGCGTGCACCGGGTGCAGGCGCCTCGACCGGGGGCCGGCAGACGACGACCGGGGACCATCCGGGGGCGGAGTGGTCGAGGCGTCCGGGCACGGTGGTCCACTCGGTGGCCTCGATGCCTCGGATGCGCAGGACGGTGGTCGCCCACTGCTGGCCGCCGGCTACGTCGGTTTCGTCGATGTCGTCGCGGACGGCTAGGGCGGTGTCGGC
>Ga0316613_10001317_pt1 | contig 17069 bp, 15 predicted proteins | sample OWC_soil_day10_C_2_FD_207647 | JGI IMG/M metagenome (GOLD analysis project Ga0316613, IMG submission 207647) | Wetland soil microbial communities from Old Woman Creek delta, Ohio, United States - OWC_soil_day10_CT_b | ecosystem: Environmental > Terrestrial > Soil > Wetlands | place: USA: Ohio...
CACGCTGGCCGTACTCATTTCGTCGTTAACGTTGGACTTAACAGGCGCCGGAGCGCAGCGGAAGAAACCGAAATGTACAGCATGTTGGAGTCCCCTCAGGCAGACTTGCTAAAGCGCCGTGACAGAGCGTAGGCGTTCGGCAAGCTTTTGTGCCTCGGTTGCAGTTAACCCAACCTTCGCTGGCATTTCACAGTCGTAAAACTTGCGATCAGCCGCCGCCTCAGTAAGCAAAGCGACAACAGAGAGAATCTCACTCGGCGACAGCAGATTTCCGCTGAAGACTTGTCGCACAGCCTCACTGATGTGTTCGGCAAGCGCGACTGCCGGGACAGTTACAACAATGTCGCCAGCGGCCTCGCGTTCAGCGATCACGCGAACAATAGCCTCGGTCAGTTTTGGCAGTACTGGATGCATAAGCGCTACGCGTGAAGTCTGACGCCTAAAACAGGCGCTCATTCCGTCGAATCTGGCTCGTCGATGCAGCCTTGGGCACCCTGCTTCAATGCGCAATGTCTTGCATTCTGGCAAACACGCCATCCAGTAGCAAGAATTTCTCTGCCCTGGCGCAAGTGATCCCCTCTGTCTCGCCGAAAAGCCGCAGTAGACTTTGGTCACTGCAGCTTTCGGCGTGACCACCGAGTCACGCCCCCCTCAGACTTCAATGTCCTCCGCCAGCATCCCACGCTTGTTGCGCACGCCGGCGATTGCTCCGCCGACGAAGATCAGCAGGGCCAGCACGAGGAGGACGCAGGCGAGCGGCCGGGTGAAGAAGCCGAGGACGCTTCCGTAGAAGTAGATCAGCGATTGCACCAGCGAGTTTTCAATCATCTTGCCGAGCACGAAGGTGAGCACGATCGGAGCCATTGGGATGTCGATCTTTTTCATGATGTAGCCGATCACGCCGAAGATGATCATGATTCCGATGTCCCACACCCGGTTGCCGGTACAGTAGGCGCCGATCACCGAGATGATGACGATGCCGGGGTACATGTAGGAGGCGGGAATCGTCGCGACCTTACCCCACATCCGGGCCATCGGCAGGTTCATGATCAGCAGCATCACGTTGCCGATGAACATGCTGGCAATCACTGCCCAGACGAAGTTGGCGTTGTTCTGGAAGAGCATCGGCCCCGGCGTCAGTCCGTGCATGATGAAGGCGCCGAACAGGATGGCGATCGTCGGCGAGCTGGGGATGCCGATGGTGAACAAGGGGATCAGCGCGCCGCCGCAATAGGAATTATTGGCGGTCTCTGGGCCGGCCACGCCTTCGATGGCGCCCTTGCCGAAGCGCGAGGGGTCTTTGGCCAGTTTCTTTTCGATGGAGTACGAAAGGATGGCGGGGATCACCGAATTCGATCCGGGAATCAGGCCGATCACGAATCCCAATCCCGTCCCGCGCAGAATGGCCTTGAGGGTCGGCACCCATTCTTCGCGCTCGGGGAGCAGCTTGCCGACCTTGGGCAGCACGGCGGTGTGCGCGGCGATCTCCATGCCCAGCATGACTTCGGAGATACCGAACAAGCCCATAGAGATGACCACGAAATCCAGGCCTTCCACCAGATTGGGCTCGCCGAAGGTGAACCGCAGGTTGCCGGTCAGCGGGTCCATGCCCACAAGGGAGAGGCTCAGGCCGATCAGCATCGAAATCAGTCCGCGGATGACCGATTTTCCCATCAGGCCAACGACCATGACCAGCCCGACGACCATCAGCGCGAAGAATTCGGGCGGCCCGAAGCCGAGTGCCATTTCGGCCAGCGGCGGGCCGACAAAGACGATGCCGAACATCGACACGGTGCCACCGATGAACGAGCCGATTCCGGCGACGCCCAGCGCCGTTCCCGCCCGGCCCTGGCGCGCCATCGGGTAGCCGTCGAAACAGGTGGTCACCGAGGCAGCCTCGCCCGGCGTGTTGATCAGCACGGAGGTCACCGTGCCGCCGTACATCGCGCCGTAGTAGATGCCCGAGAGCATGATGATCGCGGGGATGGCATCCATGGAGAAGGTGATCGGAAGCAGCAGGGCGATACCGGTGGTCGGCCCCAGCCCGGGCAGAACGCCGACCAGCATCCCGATGGTCACTCCCAGCAGACAATAGAACAGGTTCCAGCCGGTCATCGCCGTGCTGAAGCCCTGAATCAACGGCATGAATGATTCCAAGGCGCTTCTCCTACCAACCGAACTCATTGACGGGCAACGCGACGCCCAGTAATTTTTCGAAGGCCAGCAACAGCATCACTGCGATGCCCACCGAGGCCACTGCGGCGTACTGCCAGCGAAACTTGCGTACCGTCATCAGGAAGATGAGCTGGCTTCCGGCGATGACGAATCCGGTGGTTTCAACCAGCAGCGCGAAGAGCACCAGGCCGAGCAGCATCAGCCCGATGTCGTAGCGCGCATCGCCTTTCGGCCAGAGATCGGCCACCCGGATCACCTCGTGGCGGATCGAGTCCCACAGGTAGAGCAGCGTCACGGCCATCAGGATTCCGCTCAGCCAGCGCGGCAGGAAGCCTGGCCCCGGCCCAAGCGAGTTCGCGTATTCAAGCTGCAGGGATTGCTGCAACAGCACTCCCGAAAACACCAGCAGGGCTACGCCTGCCCAGACGCCTGCATTCCCCTTCATCGAACGTCCCCTCGTGAATGCTCCACCGCACCGGGGCAACGGCTTGGCCGCCCCCGGCACGCTTTGCTTCCGATCTATTTCTTGTTGATGGTTTCGACAACCGGCGCCAACACCTGCATGTCGGCTTCAACCAGTTTCTTGAAGTCACCCGAAGTCCGATAGTCGATGCCGAGGAAGGACTTGTTCATGAAGTCGATGAACTTCGGATCGGTCACGGCTTTGGCAACGGCTTCTTCGAGTTGCTTCACGACAGGTTCCGGCGTTTGCGGCGGCACGGCGATGCCGCGATAGGTGCCGCACAGGATGTTCAGCCCGCGTTCCTTGAAGGTCGGCACATCCTTCAGCCCTTCAACCCGTTTTTCCGCCATCACCGCCAGCGCGCGCAGTTTTCCGGCTTCGATCTGGGCCTTGATCTCGCCCGGGTTGTAGATGCCGAAGTCCGAACGGCCGCCGAGAATTTCCGTCATCGCCGGCGCCGCGCCCTGGAAGGGAACGGTCACGAAATTGACACCGGCCTGCATCGAGAACTGGATGCCGTAGAAGTTCGGCGCGGATGCGGCGGCAAACTTGAGCTTGCCCGGGTTGGCCTTCATGGCGGCGATGAGATCCTCGATCGTCTTGTAGGGCGACTCGGGCGACACCACGACCACTTCGGGATCGGCGTTCACGTTGCCGACGTAACGAAAGTCGAGGGTCTTGAACGGTGCCTGGCCGAGCATCGGCAGGATGGCCACCTCGCGCGTAACCATGGTCAGCGTGTAGCCATCGGGCTTGGCGCGGAGTCCTTCGTTCATGCCTACTGCCCCGGCGCCGCCGGTCTTGTTCACAACCACGACATCCTGCTTGAGCACATTCTTCAACGACTCAGCCAACACGCGGCCAACGGCGTCCGTACCGCCTCCGGCAGCGTAGGGAACGATCAACTGAATGGCTTTTGCCGGATACTGCGTATCGGCAGCCTGAACACTCTGGCTGAAGCCTGCCACCAGTCCGGACAAAGCCAACAGCCCGACGGACAACGACGTACGTATCTTTTTCATTTTCACGACCCTCCTCGTGCAGATTGATGAACCAACGCTAAACGTTAAGCACCCCTCGTAACTTCGTAATTCCGTAATTCCGTGTTTCCGTTACTGCGCTATTCCGGCGCCCCGCTACAGCGCTTCGCCGAGATTCTTGTCCAGCACCGCCCTGACCCGCATCTTGTCCATGTCGGACAACGGCCTGAACGGGCGACGGCATTGACCGCAGTCGATCCCGCGCAGGGTCATCGCGTATTTCACGGCGTTGAACACGCCGACATCGACCATCGTCTCCACGATCTCGTTCACTTCGGCCTGCCGGCGCAGGGCCTCGCCGCTCTTTCCTGCGCGATACGCATCGCGCAGGGCCATGAACTTGTGTGCCATGAAGTTGACGGTGCTGCCGATCATCCCGGCGGCGCCCATGGACAGCCCGGACAGAAAGGCTTCGTCATAGCCGTTGAGGCCGATCAGGGTCGGGTTGTGGGCCAGCACCCGCTCCAGTTCGTACATGTTGGTGTTGGTGTGTTTCAACGCCACCACGCGGGCATGCTTGAACAGTTCGCGCGCCGCGCCCTGGGTCATGTTGATTCCGGTAAACGCCGGGATGTTGTACACCACCAGCGGCATATCGGTGGCGTCGATCAAATCCAGGTAATAGCCGATGATCTCCTCGCTGGTGTACTTGAAGTAGATCGGCGGCACCGAGGAAATGGCGTCGGCGCCATGCGCCTTGGCGTGTTCCGAAAGACGCAGTGCCGCGTCCGTCCCGCCCGCGCCGGTATGTACGATTACATTCACCTTGCCCGCCGCGCGGCGCAGCACGGTTTCCGCGATCAGCTTCCGCTCCTCTTCGGTCAGCAGGAACGATTCTGCGGTCGAGCCACCGACGTACAGCCCGTCGACGTCCTGGGCCATCTCGAATTCAACCAGCGCATCGAGCGCTCCGTAATTGACGCTTCCGTCCTTGTTCATCGGCGTCGGAAGCGCCGGATAGATACCTCGCAAATCACGCATGTCTGTCCCCCGGATAGTTGCAGTTGCTTGCAGTGGTCACCACGCCGTCCAGCCGCCGTCAACGACCAGATTGGCCCCAGTCATGTAGCGGGACGCATCCGAGGCCAGAAACACCACGGCGCCGTTGTACTCGTCCTCTTCCGCCATCCGGCCGATGGGCATGCGGTTGCAGTAGTTGGCCTGGAATTCGGCATCCTGGGTATCCCGCCGGACGCCGGAAGGCGTGAGGATGTTCACGCGGACCCCCTTGCGCGCCCAGTACGTCGCCAGGTAGCGCGTGAAGTTGTAGAGGCCGGATTTGGAGGCGCAATAAGCCACCGGCTTGACGAACGGCACGCCGGTATTCTTCTCCTTGTACGCGTAGATATCCTGTACCGGCGAAAGCATCCCGTAGATCGACCCAAGATTGACGATCGAGCCGCGGCCGGCTTTGGCCATGGCGCCGCCGATGACCTGGCAGGCCAGGAAGGTGCCGGTCATATTGACCTCCAGGACCTCCCGCCACACTTCTTCCGGAAATTCTTCGAACGGACCGGAGACGGATGGCGGCGCGCTCGGCTGGGTGTCGAGGCCGGCGTTGTTGATCAGGGCGTGGGGAACGCCCCACTTTTCGACCACGGCGGCCAGCCCGTCCTGGAGCGATTTCTTGCACGCGATATCGACGGCAAAGAATTCGACGCGGCCGGAATCGAGCGGGAACTTTGCAGCCAGCTCGCTCCGCGCCGGGATATGGCGATTGAAGACGGCCACGCGCGCACCGCGATCGATGAACTCAAGCGCGAACTGGCGCCCGATCTGGCCCAGCGCACCGGTGATGACGATCACCCGGTCCTGGACATCAAACACATCTTTTCTGTTCATGGTTTCTCCCTGATTCCCTTGTTCAAAATCCCCGTTTTTCGGTCGTACTGCGGAATAAACTACTTGCCCGCTCCCAGCGAAATATCCTCAAGCGTCTTGAACAGATGTTTGCGCATTGCGCCCTGCGCTTCGGTGGCCTGGCGCTTCTGGATCGCGGCGATGATTTTCCGGTGGGGCTGGATGGCGTTTCGCGCATGACTTTCGACGCTGAAGGATTGCGCGCGGAATTCCTTGAACGCCTCGGTTACCACGCTGTTCAGATCGATGAGCAGCAGGTTGTGCGAGGCGTTGCAGATGGCGGCATGGAAAGCCGCGTCGAGTTCGCCGAGACGTTTGCCTATGGCTTCGCCGAACGGCCCCGAATCCAGCAAGGATTCGTATTCCTGACGGATGGCATCGATCCGTTCCAGATCGCTTTCGCTGCCGCGCTCCACGGCCAGCTTGACGCTGAAGGGTTCCAGATGCGAACGCACCTCGATGATGTCCGCGACCTCGGCCTTGCGGCTGCCCAGCCAGGACAGGATGCGTTGCACCGGCGTCTCCAGGCTTTTCTGCTTCAGGAACGCCCCGCGCCCCGGTTCGATGGTGACATAGCCCATCACCTGCAACGCCCGAACCGCCTCGCGGACGGTGGAGCGACCGACACGCAGGCGATCGCACAACTCCATTTCCGTCGGCAACTTGTCGCCGACGTTGATTTCATCGGTCAGAAAGAACTTGGTCAGTTCCTTCACCACCCTGTCGGTCTGCGACACACGCTCGATTGGCTGCATCCCCGCCCCACTTTGTCTGATTGTCTGATGTCATTGCATCAGACGCAAGATTACGGCGACCTTTCCAAAGGCGTCAAGCACGAGAAATGATGTAAAAAGAGGGGCCGCTTGCCAAAGCAAGCGGTGGAGATAATGCCGCGAGACGCTACACCATCAAGTCGACAGGCAAGCCTTCAACACCAAGGCGCTTCGTCCATTCGCGCATCTGTCCGGCCAGGACCGGCTCGACCGGAATGCCCTTGACGCGCCGCACCGACTCCTCGCGCAGTTCCGGGTCGCCCGGCATCAGGGGCGCTCCGGGCTCGCCGCTCAAAGCACGCGCTATCTGCTCGACGACACCGGCCAGGTTGGCGCCGCCCGCAAAACGCATCGGGTCGAGCATCAGAAAGAAAGCACCGAGATGGCGCGGCTCGTCCAGCGCGGTGAACATGCCGGAGATGGTCGGCCCGTAGGGATTGCCATTCAGCGGACCGCACAGCAGGTCGATCATCAGCGCCAGTCCGTATCCCTTGTGGCCATACTCCGATCCGCCCAGCGGAACCAGCGCACGCGTGGCATCGGCATCGGTTGTCAGCTGGCCGGCTTCGTCGTAAGCCACGCCGGGAGGCAGCGGATGCCCTTCCCGGCGCGCATTCATGACGCGATTGTAGGGAATCGAAGTCGTCGCCATGTCGAGACAGGCCGGCTCATGTCCGGCGCGCGGGATGGCGATGGCAATCGGATTCGTGCCGAAGAAGGCTCGCGTTCCGCCATGCGGCGCGGCCATGCTGTCGGAGTGGGTGAACGCCATGGCGATCAAGCCCGCGCGCGCGGCGGGTCGCGTATAGAGGGCCATGGCGCCGCAATGCGAGGAATCGCTGACGCCCACGGCACCGACCCCGGATTTGCGCGCCAGATCGGCGGCCACGGCCGCGGCCCGATGGCCGATCACGATGCCGTGTCCGTGGTCGCCATGTACCTGCGCAGTCGACGCGCCAGTTTCCTTGACGCCGATGTTCGGCCGCGCCTTGATGGAACCTCGCGAGATGCGTTCCATGTAGTGCGGGAGCCGGGCAATCCCGTGGGAATCGATCCCCCACAGGCTGGTCTGCACCAGGCTATCAGCCAACTGCCGGGCATCGGCCGCGCTCATTCCGAGCGTGTCGAGACAACGCGCCGCCCAGTCCGCGACGGATTCATGGGAAACGAATTTGCTGCCAGCAACAATAGGTTGGCTCATGGCGGAGATATTTTCCTTCTAGAATGATCAGGTGGATTCGGGGCAAACACGGCGTGTTGGTTTTGCTGTTCGATTTGCCTCAGAATGGAACAAGGTTCCATCTCGAACATCAGTATAGGGATGAAAACGGGCGACAACAATCGCCAAGCCGACCGCTAAACCAACCATTCAACCGGCCCGTGAGCCATCGAGCCGACGCCTTGCAATCGCAGCCCTTGCATTCTGCAACCCGCAACCGGACACGCCATCGAGTCATGAATCTGCAACCGCGCTTTCACCTGCTGACCATCGCTTTCTTCGTCATCTTCGCCATACCGTCCTGGCTGGCCGTTCGCGCGCTGGCCGAGGGCATCATGGAGCAGTGGGCGGTGCGCTACGCGGAGAAGCAGGTGCTCTACGACAAGGGCCGCACGCTGCAGCCGATCCTACGCGAAGTAGCGCTTTCGCGCCAGCTGGCCTCTTCGCAACCGATCCGCGAATGGGCGCACAAGCCGGACGACGCGCTGCTCACCCGGCGTGCGGTCAAGGAAATGGAGAACTTCCGCCAGAACTTCCAGGATCACAGTTACTTCGTCGCGCTGCAGAGCAACGGCCAGTACTTCCACAACAACGCGCAGAACGAGTACGCCGGCGAGGAGTTCCGCTACGTGATGGACCCGCGCAACAAGAAGGACGCCTGGTTCTACGACCTGATCCGGCAGAGGCGCGACATCCACATCAACGTCAATCCCGATCCCAATCTCGGCATCACCAAGCTGTGGATCGACGTATTGATCCGCGACGGCAACGACATTCTCGGCATCGCCGGCACCGGGCTCGACCTCACCGCGTTCATCAAAAACGTCGTTGAGGAAGGCGCGCCCGGCGTGACCAGCCTGTTTGTCGACCACACGGGCGCCATCCAGATCCATCGCAACCAGGCGCTGATCGACTTCGCCTCGATCAGCAAGACGAAGTCGCAACAGAACACCATCGACCTGCTCTTCGAACAGGTGGACGACCGCAAGGCCGTGCTCGCCGCGATGAAAGAGCTGGAAATGCAGAAGAAGAATGTGGCCACGCTGCTGGTGCAATCCGGCGGCAAGCGCCACATCGCCGGGATTACCTATCTGCCGGAAATCGACTGGCACGAAATCACTTTGCTCGATCTCGACGTGCTGCTTCCGTTCAGCCAGTTCACCGGCATCCTGGTGGTGTACACGCTGACCCTGCTCGGCACCTTGCTGGTGTTCAACCTGGCGCTGCAGCGTTTCGTACTCAAGCCGCTGCAGCAGCTCGACGCCGGCATGTCCGCCGTCGAATCGGGCAGCGAGGTTCCGGCGCATCTCGACATGCTCGGTGCCGGCGAAATCGGGCGGTTGATGAAACGCTTCGTGCAGATGGCGCAATCAGTCACGGTGTCGCGACGCGACCTGGAATTCAAGGTACAGGAGCGCACCATCGCGCTGGAGCGCCTGACCAAGATCGATCCGCTGACGGAACTCCTGAACCGGCGTGGCATGAGCGAACGCATCAAGAGCGAACTGCGCCGCGCCCGACGCGAGGAAAATCCGGTCGGCATTCTCTGGCTTGACCTCGACGACTTCAAGGAAATCAACGACTGGCACGGGCACGCGGCGGGAGACCAGGCGCTGATCGCCGTCGCCCGCATCATCGACGCCACGATCCGCCCCTACGACGTGGCCGCGCGCTGGGGTGGCGACGAGTTCCTGATCATGCTCTATCCCACCGATGTGGACGTCCTGCTATCCATCGGTGAGAGGCTTCGCCAGGCCATCGCCAACTGCCGCACGGTGATGACCCACGATGGCACGCACATTTCCCTGAGCGCCAGCATCGGCGGCCATATCGCCGGCATCAACGAGGAATTCAACAGCGTGCTGCATCAGGCGGACCGCGCCCTCTACGCCGCGAAAGCAGCCGGACGCAACTGCTACCGCACCACGCCGGTCATCGCCGAAGACGCCTGACCCGAGCACGCCGTCTTCGGCGCAGTGCTGCGCGGCGGCATTGCTCCGCCGAGCCCACTGCATAACGCCGAACGGCTAGCACGCCTGGCACTTGCGGTAGCGGATCTTCATCGCCAGAACAGAACCCGCCAGTACCAGGGTAACGATGTTGGTTGCGATCAAGGCGATCTGCATGGTGACAAAGCCATACACGAGCCACAGGCATACGCCGAACACGAACGTGGAATACATCCCCAACGAAATGTCGTCGACCGAACGCGTGCGCCACACCTGCACTACCTGAGGCAGAAACGACAGGGTTGTACAGATGCCCGCGACAAAACCCAGCAGATCAATCATCTTTTCACCAGACAAGTAAGTTAGCCCGACATCGATTCCCGAACGCCGGGGAGAAAACCCGGCCATTCCACTTTAGGGCTGCGCCATTCTTCGACATTGGCCTTGCAGCGCATCTTCATACGCTTTTGGATCAAAATCGCGCCAACTTGTTGGCCTATGATGCAAAGAGCGGCATCATTTCCGAATGATCGCCCGCGGAGAACCCCGTTCGCTTTTTTCCCGCACGGTTTTTGACAGCGAGGACGACCAAACCGCACATCCATAACGCTGCACAGTCATACCAGGCGCAAGGCCATGCTGATCCGCGAAATCGTCGGCCACTCGATCGGCCACAACTGGCACTACCTCAGCCACAAGGGAAGAAACTGCCCTTTTCTCTGGCATTACCATCCAGAGTTCGAACTCACGCTCACGACCAATTCCCGGGGCATCCGCTATGTCGGCAACGACGTGCAATCCTTCGGCGAACGCGATCTCGTCCTGGTCGCCCCCAACTGCGCCCACACGTGGCACAGCACCGAAGGCACGGACTGTTCGAGAACGCGGATTCACGTCGTCTTCTTTACCCACGAATGGCTCAAGGCGCTGGAGGACAGCGGCTTGCCGGAGCTGCTGGCGCTCAATCGATGGCTATCGGGCATCGGCCAGGGCGTGGTGTTCTCGTCGCCACTTGCCGAACGCCTGCTACCGTATTTCGAAAAGCTTGAAACCGCTCGCGGCCTGAACCGATTTGCCACGCTGATGGAGATTCTCGGCGCCCTGCCCACCGACAAGGAAGCCCGGCACCTCGGCATCGGGCACGCCTGGCCGGGAGGAAGCGATCATCGCGTCGAAACCGCACTGGTTTTCCTGCAGCGCAACTACCAGAACACCATCAACCTCGATCAGGTCGCAAGCGTTGCCGCCACCAGCGCCTCAACCTTGAAGCGCCTGTTCCGGACGCGCCTGGGCATGAGCGTCACCGACGTTCTGGCGCAGCTCCGGATCGGTCATGCCTGCCATCTGCTGATCTCGACCACGCACCCGATCCACCGCATCGCAAGCGAGAGCGGTTACAACAACCTGGGGAATTTTTTCCGCCAGTTTGCGGTGCAGCGCGGCTGCACGCCGGAAGAGTTCCGCAAGCGCAACTACCTGCCGAACGCCGGCATCCGTTGAAACACAAGCGCCGGACACCTATTTCGGCCCCTTGATTAGCCATCGCCTCGACTTCGCCGATACAATCTGCGTTTCGGGTTCCGCCGGAATCACGCCCCGATCGACGGCGCGGCCGCAGTCCGCGCTATCCGCCAGACACCAACAAGAAAGGAATTTCGCCATGCCCGTTGCTTCCCGCACCGTTCTCGGCCTCGACGCCAGCACCCAGAGCCTCAGTGCCATTCTGCTGGACAGCGAATCAGGAGAGGTCACGTGGAGCCGCTCGCTGGCCTACCGGGACGATCCGCGCCTGCTCGGTTTCGGCTTCGAACACGACACGATGATCATCCCGCCGCGCGAGCCGGGGGAAGCGGAGCAGCCGCCACGGCTGTTCATCGCCGCACTCGACGCCCTGTTCAGCGATCTCAAGGCAGACGGCGTAGATGCGTCGGCCATCGCCGCCATCAACACCTCCGGGCAGCAGCATGGCCATGTCTACCTCAACGGTCGGGCGCAAGCGGCGTTCGCCCGCCTGCGCCAGCCGGATTGCGAAGCGGATAACCTGCTGACCTTGCTGAGCGACAGCTTCGCCTACGGCGGCGCGCCGATATGGAAGACGGCCAATACGGCAGCCGAAGCGGAACATATCCGGACGACCGTCGGCGGCAAAACGGCGATCATCGAGCGCACGGGCAGCGACATCCCGCTGCGTTTCGCCGCCGCCGCGCACCGCAAGGTGGCCCGGCGCTATCCCGACGCCTACGCCGACACCCGGCACATTCTCCAGATTTCCAGCCTCGTCCCGGCCATTCTCGCCGGCGACTGCACCATCCCCATCGATTTCGGCAATGCCTGCGGCACCGGGCTGATGAACTACCGGGCTCGTACCTGGGACGAAGTCGTGATGAACGCCACGGCAGGCGACCTGCCCGGCGGCGCAGCGGCCCTCGCCCAAAAACTGCCGGCAATTGCGCATCCGCTGGCCACTGTCGGCACTGTGGCGGCATACTTCCAGATCCGATACGGACTCGCGCCCGATTGCCGGATCATCGCGGGCTCCGGCGATAACCCGCAATCCAAGGTACTGGCCAGCGGCGACTTGCTGAGTCTCGGGACCAGCTTCGTTTACATGATCTCCAGCCCGAACGGCGGCGTGGATCTCGCCGGGACTGCCAACGCCATGTATGACGGCCTCGGCCGGCCGTTCAACTTCGGCTGCCGCACCAACGGTGCCCTGGCCTGGGATCGCCTGCGTCTGCGCCACGGGCTGGGCGCCAAGGACTATGCCGCGTGCGATGCCGCGTTGGCCGATGTCGCGCCGGGCAGCCGGATGCGTTTCTGGCATCCCGACGCCGAATCCTTCCCGGTCATCGGCGCCCATCCGGAGCCGGTTCGCCAGGATGAAGGCCCCGGCGATTTCGCCAACGACTTCGCAGCAGTGGTCGACAGTTCGCTCGGCCTGGTTTACCGCTACGGCATGAAGATCGGCGGCTCGGATGCTGCGGCCGGACGTGACCCGGTCAGTGTGTGCGGTGGCCCCTCGACGAGCAAGGGCATCATGCGCCGGATCGCTGCCATCTGGAACCGCCCGGCCATTCAGGCAGGACAAGCGGGCGCGGCGCTTGGCGCGGCAGTCGCCGCCGCCGTGGCGCTCGTTCCCGAGACGAATGGCGCGGAGCGCGATGCCGTTGCGGAGAAGCTGCGCGGCGCGATTTTTTCCGGCAAGACGGTCGTTGAGCCGGAGGCTTCGCTGGTCAGCGCCTACCACGCACCGGGTGGCTACCTCGATCGCTTGGAGAAGTCCTTCGAATCACTGCGCCGAGGCAGCCAGAAAGACTGAGACAGCCACTGCTACCGAGGATATTCGCAGACGAGAAAGCGGGGGTTTTGCCCCCGCTTTTTTTCGCAACGCCCCCGCTCCCGGCCTTTTGAGCGCATTGGAACGTCGAAGCGCACCAAGCCTCCGGTTCTTGGTACGATTGCACCCATTCACCACAATGACAAGGCCATTGGCTACAGGGTGCAGATGACCCCACGAGCCCCGGCCACCGTTCATGACTTCACTCGCACTCCTGGCTCAACGCATCAAGGAAACGTCGATCCAACTCCTCGCAGCGGCCACGCCCGTGGCTGCCACGCTTTGGCATCGCCTGCGCCATCCGACCCGGCGCGGCATCCTCATGCTCGTTGCCGCCGCCCCCGCTGCGCTCGTGCTCTACACGCTGTTCCTGATTCCTTTCACACCGAGCATCAGCGATATCCGCAAGGCCACTACCGAGCAGCCCGCCCAGATCTTTTTCGCCGACGGCAAGAAACTCACCGAGTTCAAGCAATCCAATCGACGCTGGGTCAAGCTCAACGAAATTTCGCCACATGTCGTCGACGCGCTGATCGCAACGGAAGATCATCGTTTCTACGACCACCACGGGCTGGATCTCAAGCGCACCATCGCGGCCGTCTTCTTCACGTTGAGCGGCGACCGCCAGGGCGGATCGACACTCACCCAGCAGTTGGCGCGCAACCTCTACCCGGAGGAAATCGGCCGTGCCCCGACGCTGACACGCAAACTCAAGGAAGCCATTACCGCCTTCAAGATCGAGGCTGTGCATGGAAAGGACGAGATTCTCGAAACCTACCTCAACACCGTTCCATTCCTTTACAACGCTTTCGGCATCGAGATGGCGGCGCGCACCTATTTCGACACGTCGGCCGGAAATCTCGACGTGCTGCAAAGCGCCACGCTGGTCGGCATGCTCAAGGGCAACAGCTACTACAACCCGGTGCTCAATCCGGAACGCGCGCTGCAACGGCGCAACACGGTACTGGCGCAGATGGTCAAGCACGAGAAGCTGAAGCCGGCGAAGTACGAATCGCTCAGGAAGGTGCCGTTGCGCCTCGACTTCGAACGGCAGTTCGAAAAGACGGGGCCGGCTCCTCATTTCGCCCAGCAACTGCGCAAATGGCTGATCGCCTGGGCCGACCGCAACGACTACAACATCTACAGCGACGGGCTGATCGTCCGCACCACGCTCGACTCCCGGTTGCAGGCCTTCGCCAACCAGGCCGTCGAACGGCAGGGCCACCAGTTGCAGAACCTCGCCAACGCGGCGTGGGCCCGGGCTTCGGTGTGGAATCTGCGCAACGACCTGGTGGAGACCTTCGTGCGGGAAACGCCGGAATACCGCTCCGCGCGTGACGGCGGCGCCTCCGACGAACAGGCCATCAAGACACTGGCCAGCAACCCCGCCTTTTTGCCGACCTTGCGCCAGCAGAAGACGACCATCCAGGCCGGATTCCTGGCCATCGATCCGCGCAACGGCCAGATCAAGGCCTGGGTAGGCAGCCGCGACTTCGAGCGTGACGCCTTCGACCACGTTCAGCAGGCCCGACGCCAACCCGGCTCGACCTTCAAGCCGTTCGTCTATGGCGAAGCGTTCCGCCAGGGCATCCGCCCAAACGAGACATTGATCGATCAAGCGGTGGAAATCCCGGTGGGCGGCGGCGAAGTCTGGCGGCCCTCCGATGGGAAACCGCCGAGCAACAGCGAAATGAGCCTGCGTGACGGACTCGCCTATTCGAAAAATACGATCACCGCGCAACTGATGCAGAAAGTCGGTCCAGCCAAAGTGGCCCGCCTGGCGCACAACATGGGCATCCGGAACAGCAAGCTCGACCCCGTGCCCTCGCTGGCCTTGGGAACCAGCCCGGTCACGCTGAAGGAACTCGTGGCCGCCTACGGAACGATCGCCAATCGTGGCGACTACATCGAGCCGACCATGGTTACCCGCATCGAGGATCGCAACGGTCGACTGATCGAGGAATTCGCCCCTGCCGACCCGGAACCCGCGCTCGACGAAGCCACCGCCTACACGCTGCTCGACGTCATGCGCGGCGTAATCGATCGTGGAACGGGAGTTGCAATCCGCAACCGCTTTGGCATTCGCGGCGATGTCGCCGGCAAGACGGGAACGACCCAGGACAATGCCGACGGCTGGTTCGTCCTGATTCACCCGCAGCTGGTCGCGGGGGCCTGGGTCGGCTTCAACGATCCGCGAGTAACGCTGCGCAGCGACTACTGGGGGCAAGGCGCGCACAGCGCCCTTCCGATCGTTGGCGAAGTGGTCCGAGGCGCCTTGCGTTCACACGCCATCGACCCGCGCAGCCAGTTTGTCGCTCCGGACGAACGAAACCTGCTGCAGCAACTGTCGGAGCAGGTAGGCGGCTGGTTCCAGGACTTCTTCTCGGCGCCGCCGGAAGCTCCTGAAAAGGCGCCCCGCACACCGGCGCCCACGCCGCCGGCAGAGCCAGCTACCCCGGAAGCCGACCCTCTTCAGGAAGTGATTGACCGCATTCTCGAAGAGAGCCGGAAGGAAGAAGCTGCGGAACAGACGATGGGTAGTACGAAATAGGAATCCTGTTGGCATCATCGCTTAAGATTCCATTAAGGGAGTTCCGGTCAAATGCGAACCGCCGACTCAACCGAGTCGTTCATTTATCGCAAACGAAAGGAATACTCCCATGAACAAGCTGCTCGCCGCCCTCGCCGCCACTCTCGTCGCTGGAACCGCCATCGCCGGTCCGACCTGCAACGTGCCTGAAGAAAAGTGGATGAAGGAGGCCGACTTCAAGTCGCGCATCGAAGGCCAGGGCTACCAGATCAAGACGTTCAAGGTCAGCAAAGGCAAGTGCTACGAAATCTATGGTTTCGACAAGGCGGGCAAGAAGGTTGAAATCTACTTCAACCCGGAAACCGCCGAAGTTCTCGAATCCAAGTAATCCCGCCAACGCCGCAACCGCCAATGCGTCATCCCGCGCAGGCGGTTGGCGGCAGCGTGGCCACCTTGCCCGTTATCGCCCTTTCTGTCAGCTCTTCTGCAAAAGAACCTCACCATGGAAACAAGTAGCGCAACCGCCATCCAGTCCGTTCATGTATGGGACCGCTTTGTCCGGGTTTTCCACTGGACCTTGGTCACATGCATCATGATGAATTTCTTCGTCGTGGACGACGGCGGAACCTTGCACCAGTGGCTCGGCTACACCGCCAGCGCACTGGTCTGCGCCCGCATCGTATGGGGATTCATCGGTTCGCGCCATGCGCGCTTTTCCGACTTTTTCCCGACACCGGAGCGAATCCGCCGCCACATAGGCAATATGCTTTCCGGGAAAGAGGAACATCACGACGGACACAACCCGGTCGGCGCACTAATGATGCTGGCCATGCTCGCGATTGTCCTGTCGCTCGGCGTTACCGGCTTCATGCAGACGCTCGACGCTTTCTGGGGAGAAGAATGGCTCCAGGAGTTCCATGAACTCCTCGCCACCACGCTCATCGCCCTGGCGGGTTTTCACGCAACGGCAGCGATCGTCATGAGCCATATCGAACGCACCAACCTGATTGCCGCCATGATCACCGGCGTCAAGGTACGGCGAGAACGCGGAGCCGAACGCGCTGCGACCAGCACCGAAAAGAGTTCGTCGCGCTGAGTCAGATACCACCGGCAAAGCCGGTGGCTTGAGATGGTGAGCGCCTCAAAGGCGCCCATGAAACCGTGAGCCGCCGATGGCGGCTTACCCCATTTCGAGCTTCATCTGATCGTATCGCTCGTCTTCCTCTTCCTGATTCCGGATGTATGCACGAACCATCGTCTCGTCCAATCCTACCGTGGAAACAAAGTACCCTCTGGCCCAGAAGTTCTCGCCCGTGAAGTTCTTCTCTCGCGATCCAAATCTCCGCGCAATCTGGATCGCGCTTTTCCCCTTGAGGTACCCGACTACATTCGATACCGCGACCTTCGGCGGAATGCTGATGCACATGTGTACGTGATCCCCCATCATGTGCCCCTCGACAATCTTCGACTCCTTGTGAGATGCCAGTTCGCGGAAAATCTCGCCCAAATGCCGGCGCAACACTCCGAAGATCCGCTTCTTCCGCCTCTTCGGGATAAATACCACGTGATATTTGCAGTCCCATCTCGTATGGCTCAGGCTTTGGTACTCTTTCATTGTGAATCTCCTTTCTCTTGGCAGAGATCAGAAATTCACGCCGACCGTCGCAAAGGTCAAACCTTGGTGAGCCCCCCGGCAGAGCCGGGGGCTTACCTCTATGAGTTA
>Ga0316613_10001325_pt1 | contig 17019 bp, 19 predicted proteins | sample OWC_soil_day10_C_2_FD_207647 | JGI IMG/M metagenome (GOLD analysis project Ga0316613, IMG submission 207647) | Wetland soil microbial communities from Old Woman Creek delta, Ohio, United States - OWC_soil_day10_CT_b | ecosystem: Environmental > Terrestrial > Soil > Wetlands | place: USA: Ohio...
GCCGAAGCCGCCGCGGCCGCGCGAGCGGGAATTCTGCCTGCGCTGCCATGCCTACGACGCGTCACGGCCCAACGGTTTCCCGCAGGTCGACCCGCAGCAGCACCGGCCGGGCAAGAAGTGCCTGTCGTGCCACGAGGCACACGACCCGGTGCCGCCCAAGACGCCGGAGACCTGCGGCGGCTGCCACGGGCGCATCGAGCGAACCAAGGCCCTTTCGGCCCACGCGCTGGTGGAGTGCTCGGCCTGTCATGCGGTCGACGAGCGGCACATGACGGAGCCGCGCCTCGCGCTGCCGACCAAGCCGACGAGCCGCGAGGTGTGCGGTCGGTGCCACGCGCCGCACGCCACCGATCCGGCGGCCTCGAAAGCAAGGGTCGATCTCGCCACCCACGGACGCACGTACGTGTGCTGGGAATGCCACTACGCCCACCTGCCCGAGGGACGCAAATGAACAAGCGCGATTTCCTGAAGGACGCGATCCTGTTCTTCCCGGCTGCAGCGACGCTGCAGGCACTGGCCCAGCAGGCCAAGGGCGCCGCCGAACCGGCGTCGACCCCGGACGGCTACGATGCCACGAAACACTGGTACGGCATGGGCATCGACGTTGACAAGTGCATCGGCTGCAACCGCTGCGTCGAGGCCTGCAAGGTCGAGAACGACGTTCCCGAGGAGCCCTTCTTTTTCCGTACCTGGATCGAGCGCTACCAGATCCATGCGAACGGCGAGACCACGGTCGAGTGCATCAGCACGCGCGCGGCACCGCCGGAGCAGGCGGAGCCCGAGGACCCGACCGTCGTGCGGACCTTCTTCGTGCCGAAGCTCTGCAACCAGTGCGCGCACCCGCCCTGCGTGCAGGTCTGCCCGGTGGGCGCGACCTTCCAGACTCAGGACGGCGTGGTGCTGGTGGACGCCGAGCGCTGCATCGGCTGCCGCTACTGCATCCAGGCCTGCCCGTACGGCGCCCGCTACCTGAACCCCAAGACGCGCACCGCCGACAAGTGCACGTTCTGCTACCACCGCATCACCGAGGGCCTGCTGCCGGCCTGCGTCGAGGTCTGCCCAACGGAGGCGCGCATCTTCGGCGACCTGAAGGGCAGGGCGGACCGGCTGGTGCGCTTCCACCGGGTCAACCCCATCAGCGTGCTCAAGCCGGACCTCAACACCGAGCCCAAGGTGCTCTACGCGAAACTGGATGGAGAAGTGCGATGAGCGCCATCCCCGAGAGTCTTCACGAGCAGCTGAGCCACCAGCTCGAGCAGGTGATCGGCTTCATCTACCCGAACGAGGTGGAGACCCAGTGGGCGATCCTGATCGTGGTGTACCCGTACATCACGGGCATCGTCGCCGGCGCCTTCATCCTCGCTTCTTTGGTGAAGGTGTTCAACGTGGTCGAGGTGCAGCCGATCTACCGCCTGGCGCTGCTCACTGCGCTGGCGTTCATGCTCGTGGCCGGGATGCCGCTGCAGCTGCACCTGGGGCACCCGCTGCGCGCCTACGAGATCTTCATGACGCCGCAGCCGACATCCGCGATGGCGATGTTCGGCTTTGTATACCTGTGGTACCTGCTCGGCATCCTGCTCATCGAGATCTGGTTCGAGTACCGCCAGCAACTGGTCCTCATGGCGCGGCAGTCGCGCGGTCTGATGAAGGGCGTGTACAGCGCGCTGTCGCTGTTCTCCCGGGACCTCAGCCCCGAGGCACTGGCCTTCGACAAGAAGGCGAGCAAGTTCGTCACCATCATCGGCATCCCGTCCGCCTTCCTGCTGCACGGCTACGTCGGGTTCATCTTCGGTTCGGTGAAGGCGAACCCGTGGTGGGGAAGCGTCCTGATGCCCATTGTCTTCCTGATGTCGGCTATCGTCTCGGGCATCGCGATGGTGATGTTCATCTACATACTGCTGAGCCTGCTGCGCAACGAGAAGCTCGACATGCGCTGCCTCGACAAGATCGGTCTGTTCCTGCTCGTCGCGATCATTGTGGACTTCGCCCTCGAGGCGCTCGACTACATCCACCGCCTGTACCAGAGCGAGGAGTCCATCGGCATCCTCACCGAGCTCGTTTCGTACCGGTTGTTCACGAGCCTGGTCGTCGTGCAGTTGCTGCTCGGCATGCTGCTGCCCCTGCTGATCCTCGTGCTGGTTCGCAGCGTTCGATTCAACGAGGAATTGCGCAAGCTGCTCTACTTCACCTCGTCGCTGCTGCTGCTGCTCGGGATCTTCAGCATGCGCTGGAACGTCGTGATCGGCGGCCAGCTGTACTCGAAGAGCTTCCGCGGTCTGATGGCCTACAAGATGGAGCTGACGGGTATCGAGAGCCTGATGACGGCCTTGCTGCTGCTCGCGCTGCCGTTCATCATCCTCACCGTGCTGTTCCGGTTGTTGCCGCCACGGTGGATGGACAACCAAGTGCCGGTCGCGGTGCCGTGACTCGCACCCGCGCCACGTGCCGTCCGGCGAAGCGTCCCACTGGAGGGAAACTGCGATGAGAAAACTGCTGCTGCCCCTGACCTTCGCCGCCTGCACCTTCCTCGCGGTACCGGGCCAGGCTGCCGATGTTGCCGCCGGCAAGGCGCTGGCGGAGGAGTCCTGTGCCGATTGCCACGGCGACGAGGGTGCCGGTGATGATGATTACCCGGCCATCACGGGCCTGTCGGTGGAAGAATTCACCAAGGCGATGAAGGAGTATCAGGACGGGACCCGAACGAAGAGCCCGAAAATGACCAAGGAGGCGAAGAAACTGTCCGCCGCTCAGATCGCCGACGTCGCTGCCTATTACGCAACGCTCAAGTAAGGGTCGTTGCCGGACTCTCGAGACGCAAAGGCCCCGGTCCGCGAGGACCGGGGCCTTCTCGTCTGGCTGATCGTCGCGTCGCGATCGACCGTTACGTGCCCGCCGTCGTCGCTGCAGCCTCGGCCGTCTCCGCAGCCGCCGGTGGTGGCTCCTGGATGCCCAGTTCCTGCAGCAGCGCCGAATCGCTTTCCTCGTCGGCGACGATGTTGTGGCAGGTGCTGCACTTCTTGCCGATCTTGTCGCCTTCGTCCGTCTTGTGTTTGTTGTCGTGGCAGCGGAAGCAGCCGGGCGACTGCTGGTGGCCGATGTGGTTCGGGTAGGTGTTCCACGTCACCTTCATATGCGGGAAGTTGTTCCAGGCGTACGCGTCGCCCAATGCTTTGCCCGCCTGCTCGACGGCGGGCGTGCCGGCGAGGGCTGGATAATTCTCCGCATAGAACGTCTTGACCGCGGCCGCGATACCCTCCCGCGCCTCGGCGTGCGACGCGTAGTCCTTCTCCGTGATGATGCGCAGGCCTTCGCGCCGGATATAGGGCAGTGAGCGGTCGATGCGGCCTTCCTCGAGCGCCAGGTCGACCTCAAACTCCGGCGTGCGATAGATGTGCGAGGCGCGGTTGTGGCAGTCGACGCAGTCCATCGTGCGCCACTCGGTGCCCTCCGGCGCCGGCTCGTCGGTCTTGAACAACTTGGTCGAGCCCTCGGCCAGGTCCGCCAACTCGATCTCGTACATGATTTCCCTGGTCGGGTCGGCGCGGTAGCGGACCCGGTGGTTGGGATCCACGTGCCAGTGGATGCCCTGCGACTGGCCGGCCACCTTGCCGCCCACCTTGACCATCAGTGCCGTCTTGAGCTCGGTGTTCGCCTCGTCCTCGGCATAGTGGGTGCGCACCTTGAGCCGGTCGCCCAGGAACTTCGTCGGCCAATGGCACTGCTCGCAGGTGCCGCTCGATGGGCGTAGCGAGTGCACTGGTGTCGCGATCGGTCGCGGATACAGGTCGAACATGACCGCGACGAGCTGCCACGAGCCCGAGATTTTCGCCTTCACGAACCACTCGGCGCCCGGCCCGATGTGGCAGCCGGCGCAACCGACGCGGGCATGCGGTGAGCGCATGAAGGCCGTGTGCTCCGGCTCCATGACCTTGTGGCAGGCCATGCCGCAGAACTCGGTCGAGTCCATGTAATGGACGGCCTTGTAGGTCAATCCGGCCGCCAGCGCGACGATCGGGACCGCCAGGGCCACGAAGCCGAGCAGCACGCCGCGCGTGGTTTCCCGGTTCAGGTCGATGATCGGCAGGTGACCGGCGGGCCGGCCCTCGGCAGCCGCTTTCGCGTCCCGTCGCTTCTGCAGCCAGATTCCGAGGGGAACGATGAAGACTCCAGCGAGGAATCCCATCGGCAGCACGACGAACGTGATGATGCCGAGGTATGCGCCGCCCTCGAATCCCATCGCCTGCATGATCAGCAGCGCCCCGATGAGCAGGAGGCTCAGCGCGATCATCAGGGTGCCGATCAGGCTGATGATGTTGCCGGTGATTGCCGCGAAGAAATGCTTCATTGTCGAAAGACCCCAGGGCTGTGTTTGCTGTCGTCGGACGCCTTCGGTGCGGTCCACAGCTTCGGCCGCCAACGCGTGCCGGCCTGACGCCGGCGCACCGCGCACTTTACCTGAAACGGTTACGGCCGGCCCCGGGCGTGGCCCCGGGCCGGCCGCAAACGCTGGCTGGCGCGACTAGAACAAATGCAGTGCACCGCTCGCGATCGCCTTGAAGATCAGCACCGCCAGCCAGATGCCCGCCGCGACCGATGCGAAGCCGAACACGTGTGCAATCTGGATGTGCGCCTTGGATGGCGGCGGCACGAAGTACTGCTCGAGCGTGTTGCTGTCCACGAGGCGCTGGTATTCGAGCGGACGATCCTCCTTGAAGCGATGCAGCGGCATGCTGCCGGTGAAGATCACCGGATCCATCGGGAAGCTCTCCGGCCGCAGGTGCGTGTGGAAGAAGTGGAACAGGAAGATGAAGCCCGTCGCGAGCAGGGCCTCGTCGCTGTGGATGATGTAGGCGGCATTCAGCGCCCAGCCCGGCAGCAACTGGGTGGCGACGTTCGGGAACCACAGGATCAGGCCCGAGACGCCGATCATGCCGACGCCCCAGAAGACCGCCAGGTAGTCGAACTTCTCCCAGTACGCCCAGCGATCCAGCTCCGGGCGCGGGCCGAGGTACAGGAAGTACTTCACGTTCGCCCAAAGGTCCTGGACGTCCTTCAGGTTGGGCGTCATCGAGCGCCAGCCCCAGAAGTAGCCTTTCTCGCGCTTGAGCACGACGTCGCGGAACAGCATCGCCAGGTGCACGGCGAAGTAGCCGAACGTGACGATCGCCGCGAAGCGGTGCAGGAAGCCCGCGATCTCGGGGCCGCCCAGCGCGCGCATCAGGCCTGGCGCCCACGGAGCCGCCGAGAACTTGAGCGGCAGGCCGGTCACCGAGAGCAGCAGGAAGCTCAGGATGATCGAGATGTGCAGCCACATCTGCGTGGTCGTGAACCGGCGCACGTACGGCCCCGGCCCGAAATGCTCGACCTTGAACTCGCCGCGCAGGCGGCCGACCAGCGTGCGCTGCAGCCAGAGCAGCGCGTGCAGGCCGAAGAACCCGAACACGCCGAGCAGCAGCAGGGTCATGAACAGGTAGATGTAGTGCACCCACGCGTTCTGATCCCTGTCCATCGGATCGCTGTGCGGAATGAAGGTCAGGAATGAAGCGTTGACTTCGCCCGCGTGGCAATTGCCCGAGCCGCAGGTGGCCGCGAGGTTGTCCGGGTGGATCGACGAGCGCGGGTCGCTCGCCGGCAGGTTGTGGTGCGGCGTGTGGCAGTCCGAGCACATGGCCGCGGACTCGTGGCCGACGCCGGTCGCCTTGCCGTGGAAGCTGTCGTGGAAGGTCTTGTAGAGGTCGGCATGGCAGTTGCCGCAGTCGGTCGGCATGTGCATGCGCATTTCGATCGTGGTCGGCGACTGCACCGCGTGCGCGTCGTGGCAGGTCGTGCAGACGGGGCCTTCCTTGCCGTCACGCCACAGCGCGCCGTGCGCGCTCTCGTCCCACTCCTTGAGGATGCCCTTGTGGCACTCGCCGCAGGTCTCGGGGCTCTTGGCGTGCGAGGAGCGGGCGTTCGGGTCGGTGTGGCGCAGGATGTCGTGGCTGCCGTGGCAGTCGCTGCAGGCCGGGGCCGCGTCGGTGAGGCCGGACACGAACAACGACTTGGCATGCACGCTGGAGAGATAGCCCTGCATCATCTCTTCGTGGCAGACGCCGCAGTTGCGCACCTGGTTGAGGTCCGACATCGGCGCGGTGGGATCGTTGCTGCGCACGGTCGTGTGGACGCTGCCGTGGCAGCCCTGGCAGGACTCCGGCTTGCCGCCCTTGACCTTGGCGTGCACGCTGCCCTGGAACGGCGTGATCTCGTCCTCGTGGCAGTCGATGCAGACCTCGAACGACACCGGTCCGAGCTCGTTGCGCGGATGCTTGACGGTGCCCGCCGCGACGTGGCACTCGACGCACTCGACCCGCTTGTGCGCCCCCGCCTTGAACGCTTCTTCGTGGACCGCCAGCGAGTTTCCGGCGTCGTCCTTCATCTCGGCGTCGTCATGGCACCCGAGACACTTCGAGTTGGGGATCTTCGGGACATCCGCTACCGGCGCTGCGTCCAGTGCCGCCACTGGCGCGGCCTCCTCGGCCGCGACCGGAACCGTGCCGGCGAGCGTCAACAGGAAAGCGGAGAAACCGAGGATGGGGACGATGTATCGCAGATCGCGGGCCCGGAACATGCGTGAGCTCCCTTGTTCGCACGGCGCGCCGCGGGAGGGCTCCCAAGCTGCGCGCCGCGTATCGCGATTGCGGTACGCGTGCGAATTTGACCCCAAGAGCCGGGGGTGGGGCTGCACGTGTTTACCGAAACCTGTGACGGCGGACCGCAGCGCAGCGCCGCGAGCGAGCGATGTTCAGCCCTTGTCCAGCCGCTTCTGCGGCGCGGGCGCCGCCGAAGCGGCGCTGCAATCGCCGCAGCCTCCGAGGCTTCGCTGCGCGCTACGCTCGATCGCTCCGACCGCCCGGACGAGCCATGCCGGTCGGCCGATGCGCCTCGCGGTGGCTGCGAAGCGCCGGGCAAGCCGGAGACGCAGGGCGGCGGGCATCAGCGCCCAGGCCGCATACAGAGCGGCCATCAACACGATCAGCCCGGCGACGATCGCTTGCCCCACGTCCGTCCCTCTACGTCGTCAGGGCGCTCGCCACGCGAAAGGTGGCGAATGCGGCGAGGTAGGCCAGCGCGAACAGGTAGCCGGCCATGATCAGCGGATAGCGCCATGAGTTCGTCTCGCGCTTCACGACCACCAGCGTCGACAGGCACTGCGGCGCGAACACGTACCACGCGAGCAGCGACAGCGCCGTGGCGAGACTCCAGGATTTCGCGATCATCGGCACGAGCGTCGCCGCCACGTCGTCGCCCGTGTTTGAGAGCGAGTACACGGTGCCGAGCGCGCCGACGGCCACCTCGCGCGCCGCGAGACCCGGGACGAGGGCGAGGGAGATCTGCCAGTTGAATCCGATCGGCGCGAACACGTGCTCCAGCGAGCGACCGATCATGCCCGCGAAGCTGTATTGGATCGCCGGGCCCGTCGACCCGGTCGGCGGCGCCGGAAAGCTCGACAGGAACCACAGCACAATCATCAGCGCGAGAATGATCGTGCCGACCCGCTGCAGGAATATCTTCAGGCGTTCCCACAGTCCGAGCATCAGGTTTCTCAGGTTCGGCAACTTGTATTCGGGCAGTTCGAGCAGCAGCGGGTGATAGGACGCCCGCAGCGCCGTGCGCTTCAAGGCGTAGGCCACCAGCATCGCCGCGACGATGCCGGCCACGTACAGCGTGAACAGCACGAGCCCCTGCAGGTTGAACGCGCCCACCGGCCGGTTCGGTATGAACGCTGCGATGATCAGCGCGTAGACAGGCAGGCGCGCCGAGCAGGTCATGAGCGGCGCAACCATGATGGTCGCCAGCCGATCGCGTACGTTCGGGATGGTGCGAGTCGCCATGATGCCCGGCACCGCGCAGGCGAAGCTCGACAGCAGCGGGATGAATGCGCGGCCTGACAGCCCGACGCTGCCCATCATTCGGTCGAGGAGGTACGCCGCGCGTGGCAGGTAGCCGCTGTCCTCGAGTACGAGGATGAAGAAGAACAGGATCAGGATCTGTGGCAGGAAGACGAGCACGCTGCCCGCGCCCGCGATCACGCCGTCCACCAGCAGGCTGTTGAGTGCGCCCGGCGGCAACCACGCGTGCAGCGCGGCACCGAGCCAGGTCACGCCGGCATCCACCAGCGCCATCGGGGCCGCGGCCCAGCTGAACACGGCCTGGAAGACGAAGAACAGCAGCGCCGCGAGGATCGCCGGGCCGGCCACGGGGTGCATGACGAGTTCATCCAGGCGCTGCAGCGCGCGCCGGCGCGCGGGCTCCGTGTACCCGGCCTCGTGCAGGATGCGCCGCACCTCGCGTTGCGTCTGCTGGATCTGCTCGAACGTGGGATCGAGCCAATCAGCGGCTGGGCGTGCAGCCGGCGGCGGAAGCGCCTCGAGCCGCTCGAGCAATGCGCGTTCGCCGCCGTCGCGGATCGCCACGGTTTCGACCACGGGCACGCCGAGTTCCTGCTCCAGGCGCTGTCGGTCGAGACGGAAGCCGCGATCGCGCGCGAGGTCGCTCATGTTGAGGGCGACGAGCAACGGCATGCCGAGATCGCGAAGCTCCAGGACCAGCCGCAGGTTGAGCCGCAGGTTCGTGGCGTCCACCACGCAAACCACCCGCTCGGGAGGTGCCTCACCCGCGAGCCGGCCGAGCAGGCAGTCGCGCGTGATGGCTTCGTCGAGGGTCGTGGGCGTGAGGCTGTAGGCTCCCGGCAGGTCGAGCAGGCGATAGCGCTGCCCACGCGACGGACCCACGAACGAGCCCTCCTTGCGCTCCACCGTGACGCCGGCATAGTTCGCGACCTTCTGGCGGCTGCCGGTCAGCCGGTTGAAAAGGGCGGTCTTGCCGCAGTTGGGCACGCCGACCAGGGCGAGGCGCATCGGCTCGAGCGCGACGGGCGCGGCAGGCATACAGGTGTCAGCAGCCCTCGACGGCGACCAGCACCGCGCCGGCCTCGCGGCGTCGCAGGGCAAACAGCGTATTGCCGAGGCGAACGGCCATCGGGTCGCCGCCCGGCCAGGTCTCCGCTACCACTTCCAGCGCCTCGCCCGGAATGAAGCCGAGCTCGAGCAGGCGGCGGCTCACGGTGGACTGGGCCTCGTCACCAAGGGTCTGGGGATCCTCGCGCACCTGGGAAACGGTGCCGCGGGCGCCTTTGCGCAGCGACGAAAGTGATACGGGAGGCATGAGGATACGGAACGGCACGCTGGGGAGACGGTCGACAGTGTCATCGGAATGAGAATCGTCCGCAACGAGGGAAAACCGCAGGGGAGACATCGAGCCCACGCAGTCGTGCTGTATATGATTCGTATAGTAAAGACCTATACATTAATTTGAAGTCGCGGCTATACTCTGTCCATCGCGGGACCCGGAGCCCATTTTGAAACCAGCGCCCTGAAGTGGCGAACAGAGGTAAGTGCGATGACGGAGTCAGTTCTCGCTCGGGTGGCGCGCGGTGACGCTCAGGCCGTGCGCGAGTGCATCGACGAGTTCGGCGGCCTGGTCTGGGCGATTGCCCGGCGGATGACGCGGTCGCGGGCGGATGCCGAGGATGCGGTGCAGGAGATCTTCATCGACGTCTGGAAGAGCGCCGGCCGCTTCGATGCCGCGCAGGGTTCGGAGAAGGTGTTCATCACCACGATCGCTCGCCGTCGCCTCATCGACCGGATGCGACGCGGCCGGATGAACCACCTGATGGACTCCGAGGAGTCGCTCGAGGACCTGCGGTGGGCCGAGCCCGGCAACAGCGGCGAAATCCGCGTCGAGGCCGAGCGGGCGGCTGCCGTGGTGGCGCGGCTGCGGCCCGAGCAGCGCAAGGTGCTCCGGATGGGGCTGCTCGAGGGACTGACGCACACTGAAATCGCGACGGCCACCGGCATGCCGCTCGGTACCGTGAAGACCCAGATGCGGCGCGGACTCATTCAGGTGCGCCAGTGGATGAAGATCGACGGTCCGGCGAAGATGGGGGAAGCGACACCCTGAGCGGGCCGAAGAACGGTGCCCAGGCGCCCGGCGTCGTCCAGCCCGAGCCGCTGCCAGGCACCCTTCGGCAGCGGCTGGATCGATGCGCGGAGCAATGGCTGCACGAACGCGAGGCTGTGCAACCGGCGGACGCAGAGGCTCCCGTGGTCAGTTCTGCGGAGACCGCACCTCGCACCTCCCGCAGGGCGCTCCCTTGGATCTTCGCCGCCGCGTGCCTCGGGCTTGCCGTCGGCGGCTGGTGGCCTCGACTGGTAGATCCCGAGTCGGCCGCGGCTGTGGCCAGCCCGATCGGGCAGTGGTGCGCCCAGGTCGCCCGTGAGCGGATGCTCGCTTCTTCGCACACCGTGGGCCACTGGCCCTGGGCCGGCGGTGAGGAAGGCAGCGCTGGAGACATTGTCTGGGACAATGCCCGGCAGCGCGGCTTCCTTCGCCTGCAGCACTTCGTGCCGAACGACCCGACTCGTGCCCGCTACCAGCTCTGGATCTTCGATGCCGCGCGCGACGATCGTTACCCGGTCGATGGCGGGGTATTCGACGTGCCGCCTGGGCGCGACGAGGTTGTGATACCGGTACGGGCGACGCTGCCGGTGCTCCGTCCGGTTGCGTTCGCGGTCACAGTGGAGGCGTCGGGCGGGGCCGTCGTTTCGGAGCGCGAGAAAGTGGTCGCGTTCGCGCGCGCCGGCGGTTGAAGTAGCCGGCGCGACCGCGTTCCCCTACGGTCTTACAATCGTCAGATGTCCACGCACAATTCGTCCGCGGGCGGTTCGACCGGCCAGCTGTCGGCAACCCAGTGCGCCGATGCCGTGCTCATGATCAGGCCGGCCGCGTTCGGCTGGAATCCGCAGACAGCCGTGACCAACCGCTTCCAGGGGCCGCCGCCGCCGTGCGACCTCCAGTCACGGGCGCTGTCCGAGTTCGACCAGCTGAAAGACGCGCTCACTCAAGCCGGCGTCGAAGTGCACGCGCTTGCGGACCGCGCCGATCCGCGCTGTCCCGACGCCCTTTTCCCGAACAACTGGGTCAGCTTTCATGCCGATGGCACGGCCGTGCTGTATCCGATGCTCGCGCCGAATCGCCGCCTCGAGCGGCGTCTGCAGTTGCTGGTCGATCTCGCGAAGCGGGGCGGATTCCGCGTCGAGCGGCTGCTCGACCTCACGCACCACGAGCTCCGCGGGCGCTTCCTGGAAGGGACAGGCAGCGTGGTGTTCGACCACCTGTCCCTTGCGGCCTATGCCTGCCTGTCGCCGCGCAGCGACGCTGACGTCCTGCGGGAACTGTGCGTGGAGATCGGTTACGAGCCCGTGGTATTCAACGCGACGGGCCCGGCCGGCGCGCCCGTTTATCACACGAACGTGATGCTCGCGATCGGCCGACGGTTCGTGGTGGTTTGCGCCGACGCCATCGCTGCCGGGCAGCGTGGCGCACTTCTCGAGCGGCTCGGAGCCTGCGGTCGCGAGGTCGAATCGATCGACGCGTCGCAGATGGCGCAGTTCGCCGGCAACCTGCTGGAGCTGCGGACGCGCACCGGCGGCTCGGTGCTGGCGATGTCCGAACGCGGCCACGAGAGCCTCGCGCCCGCCGCACGCGAGCGCCTGGCGGGCTGCGTGGACCGAGTGGTCGTCGTGCCGGTGCCGACGATCGAGGGCACCGGCGGCGGCTCGGTGCGCTGCATGCTGGCCGAGGTCTTCCTGCCGCGGGCGGCGGGCCTCGGCGCGGCGGGCGAGGTCTAGCCTTCGGTCGCGTCGAGGTCGTCGAGGAACTCGACGGCGCGGCGCAGGTGCGGGATCACGATCGTGCCGCCCACGACGAGGCCGATGCTCATGGCCTCGACGAGTTCCTTGCGGCTCGACCCAGCGGCACGCGCCTCGACGAGGTGGTATTTCACGCAGTCGTCGCAGCGCAGCACCAGGGACGCAACCAGGCCGAGCAGTTCCTTGGTCTGCTTCGGCAGCGACCCGTCCTCCCCGTATGCGAGCGAGTCCACCGAATAAACGCGCTTGATGACGCGGTTGTCCTCGGCGAGGACGCGCTCGTTCATGCGGGCGCGGTAGGCGGCGAAATCCTGCTCGAGCTTGCCCATGTGCCTCTCCTGCGGCCTGCCACTGTCGCACCAGTGTACGCGCGGGCGCGCACCGAACTGCCGCTGCTAGAATCGCGCGCGGAGAAAACGCGTGCTCGAACTCGGCATCAAGACTCTGCTCGCCTACCTGCTCGGCTCCGTGCTGGGCAGCCTCGTCATGGGCCGCCTGCGCGGCGTGGACATCCGTGAGCAGGGCAGCGGCAACGCGGGCGGCACGAACGCGCTGCGCACGCAGGGCTGGAAGTTTGCCCTCGGCGTGGTCGTGATCGACGTCGGCAAGGCCCTGCTCGCAGCGGGCGTGCTCCCGGGCCTCGACCTGCCCGGGATCGGCATCGATCCCGCCGTGAGCCGCGACTGGCTCGCCGTGTCCTGCGCCGCCGCGGTGGTGTTTGGCCACGTCTATCCGGTGTGGTACGAATTTCGCGGCGGCAAGGGCGCGGCGACGCTGATCGGGGCCGTGGCCGTGCTGGCGCCGTCGGCGCTGTTGCCGGTGGCGCTCGTGTGGCTTTCCTGCGTGATGCTGACCGGGTTCGTGGGCCTCGGGACGATGCTCGCTGCCGCGACGCTGCCCGTGTACTTCGGGCTCTCGCAGCCACGATCCGCGGCGCTGGTCGCCTTCGGCATCGCCATGGCGGCTTTCGTGATCTACACGCATCGCTCGAACCTCGCGCGCATGCGCGCCGGCAACGAAAACCGCGCGCGCCGGCTCTGGCTCCTTCGCCCGCGATGACCGCCCGGGCCGAGGCGCTGCTCGCATTGCTCGCGGACGGGTTGCTGCATTCCGGCGCCGACCTCGCCGAGCAGCTCGGCGTGAGCCGTGCGGCCATCTGGAAACTGGTGGGCGAACTGCGCAGCCGCGGCATCGCCGTGGACAGCCTGCCGCGCCGCGGATATCGGCTGCCCGCCCCGGTCGAGCTGCTAGACGCGCAGCGAATCGGCGCCGCCGCCACCACGCGGCGCCAGTGGCTCCCCGGCGGCGTCGAAGTCCTGTTCGAGATCGATTCGACCAACACCTACCTCTATGCGGCCGCCCCGCCGCCGCCCGGGAGCGCGCGCGTCGCGTTCGCTGAGATCCAGCACGCCGGGCGGGGCCGGCGCGGCAGATCGTGGCTCGCTCCCTTCGGGTCGGGCCTCACCTTCTCGGTGGCATGGACGTTCGCCGAGACGCCGTCCGGCCTGCCGGCGCTCGGGCTCGCCCTGGGCGTCGCAGTCGCCGAGACGCTGGGTCGCCTCGGCTTGGAGGAGGTGCGGCTCAAATGGCCAAACGACCTCCTCTGGCGCGGACGCAAGCTGGGCGGGCTGTTGCTGCAGCTGCGCACCGAGTCGGGCGGGCCCGCCAGCGTCGTAGCCGGGCTGGGCCTCAACCTTCTGTTGCCGGCCGCCTCGCGCGAGCGACTCGACAGCGAGGGCGGCATGCCGGTCGCGGATCTCGACGAGGCCATGGCCGGGAAGGCCCCCGGGCGCAACGACCTCGCGGCGGCGCTTGCCGCAGCTTTGCTTGCGGGGCTCGCGGAGTTCGCACGCCATGGCTTCCCGGCGTTCGCGCCGCGCTGGGCGGCGCTCGATGCGCTCGCGGGCGCGCGCGTGCACGTCGCGCAGGGCGCTGAGGGCGTGGAGGGAGAAGCGTGCGGCACGGATCCGGACGGCGCGCTGCTCGTTGCGGTGAACGGCCGCATCGAGCGTTTCCACTCGGGCGACGTGAGCCTGCGCCCGGTGATGGCATGACGCTGCTGGTCGACATCGGCAACTCCCGCGTGAAGTGGGCGCGGCTCGGGGTGGACGGGCCCGGGGAGCAGTCCGCCGCAGAATACGCAGGCTGGTCGCCGGCGGACTGGCGCGCTGCGCTGTTCGCCGGCGCTCCGGTAGAGCGCGTGCTAGCGGCAAGCGTGGCCGGTGAGTCGGCCAGCGCGGCGCTCGACGCGGCCGCGCGTCTGGCAACCGGCCATCCCGTCCGCTTCGTCGCGACGACGCGCGCCGCGGGCGGCGTGCTGAACGGCTACTCCAACCCGGGGCTGCTCGGCGTCGACCGCTGGCTCGCTGCCATTGGCGCTTATGCGCGGGTACGCGGCGCCTGCGTGGTCGCCGACATCGGCACGGCGGCGACCATCGACGTGGTGGCCACCGACGGCCGGCACCTGGGCGGCTACATCGTGCCCGGACCCCGGCTCATGGTCGCCTCGCTGCTGCGTTCCACCCGTGAACTCGCTCCCCGCCACGCCTCCAGCGGCGCCTCGAGCACGGAATCGGGCTTCGCCGACAACACCCGCGACGCGATCGAGCGCGGCTGCCGCCTCGCGCTGGCGGCCTTGATCGATCGGAGCGTTGCCGATGTCGGGCGCAATTCGGTCGAGCGGCCCCATCTGTTGCTTACGGGCGGGGCAGCACCCGAGGTGGTGCCCCACCTGCGCAGCACCGTCGAGCACCTTCCCGACCTCGTGCTCCGCGGCCTCGCCGTGGTGGCGCGCCTTCCCGGCTGAACCTCTGCGGCCAATGCGCACTCAAAGGAGGTGACGGCGCTCGTGTATGATCGGCAGTGATCAACAACCGGGTGCCGGCGGCGGTGCCGCTGGTAGACGTTCTAGCTCAGGAGAGAATTGATGAAGATCAACAAGTTGCTGACTGTTTCGATTGCCGCCGTTGGGCTCGCCGGATACGGCGGAGCCGCGCTGGCCGACGCCGCGGCCGGCAAAGCGACGTTCGAGGACGTCTGCGCCGAATGCCACGAAACGGCCGACTTCGAGGGCGAGGCGGCCGCCGATCTGACGGCGACGATCAAGAAGATCTCGGCCGGCCAGATGAAGCACAAGAAGGCGCTCAAGCTGACCGACCAGCAGGCGGCGGACGTTGCAGCCTTCATGGCGAGCGGCGGCAAGTAGTCGCACTGGCGCACTGATCGATGATTCTTGGTCGCTCGGCGTTCGCCGGGCCTAGTACTGAGGACGAGGAGATGGCGATGAAGACGAATCGGATGCTGATCGTTGCGGTGGCCAGCCTGGGCGCTGCCGGTTGGGGCATGGCGGCCCATGCGGACGCCAAGGCCAAGTTCGCGGCGGACTGCGCCGAGTGCCACGAGGCCGGCGATTTCGAGGGCGAGGACGCGGCGGCCCTTGCCGACACGCTCAAGAAGATTGCTGGCGGGCAGATGAAGCACAAGAGTGCCGTCAAGCTGTCTGACGCGGAAGTCACCGAGATCGCCGCTTTCCTGGCGAAGGGCGGCAAGTAGCCTCCCTCAGGTCGCAGGGCCTGAACCGAGGCCCGCTCCCCGCGAGGGGGGCGGGCCTTTGCTTTTCCGTTAACATTCAGGCCCCGATCGACATCGTCCGGAGAACCCGCGAGGTGCGCACGCTGTTCCTGCTGCTGTTGCTGGCCAACCTGCTGTTCGCGGCGTGGGCCCGCTGGGTCGCGCCGGCACCGTCCGGGCTCGGTCTCGCGACCTCGAACGAGACGGGTTCGGCCGGCATCCTGCTGTTGCGGGAAGTGCCTACGGGCGAGGCGTCGCAACCGGCCTACGGAGGCCTTCTCGCACTGGACGATGCCAGTCTCACATGCGTCAGCGCCGGCCCCTTCCTGGCGAGACAGGACGCTGAGCAAACCGCCGCGCGGCTGGGGCGGCTCGGCTTCACCGTGCGGCTGCGTGAGGCGCGCGAAGAAGTGCGCGTCGGCCACTGGGTGCGACTCGAGGGACTGGCCACGCCGGAGGACGCAGAGAACGCGCGGGCCGCGCTGCAGGCTGCCGGGCTCGCAGACGCGTTCGTGCTGACCGAGGAAGACAGCGGACCCGTCGTGTCGCTCGGTGTACACACGGATCCGGCCCGGTCCGAGGCGACGGCGGCCGTGGCCCGTGCGGCCGGCTTCGAACCTCGCACCATCGATCGGCTTCGCACCGCGGACGTGTTCTGGCTGGACGTGGACCGGCAATTGAACGGCGGGCTGCCGGCGTTTGAGGAATTGCAGGTTGCGGAAGATGGGCGTCAGCCGCCGCTCGGCCTGCGTCCCTGCCCTTCGGCGGCGCCCGCCGCTGCGATGCGCTGACCGTCGGGCGCACGCCGTGGTTAGAATCCGGTCGTCCCGCTGGCATAGCTCAGTTGGTAGAGCAGCCGCCTTGTAAGCGGCAGGTCGGGGGTTCGAATCCCTCTGCCAGCACCATGGCCGCACCTTATGTTCGATCACAGGAGCAACATGAAATGGCACTTTGGAAAGATCCGTCGGTGAAGGATCCTGCTGCGGCTTCCGGCGAGATGGCCGGCGGCGAAATCTCCGAGATCGCGCCGCGTGCGACCGAGCGTCCGGCGCCCGTGGCACTCGCGTCCGTGGCCGCGGAGCCGCTGCGGCGGGCGTCGCCGGCCGGCGCGGTCAAGGAATCGCTGATCGCGGCTGACGTCACCATCGAGGGCAAGATCGAGGGCGCCGGCGACGTGCGCATCGCCGGCCGCTTCAAGGGCGACGTGAACGTCCAGGGCAACGTCACGGTGGAGCAGGGCGCGCACGTCAATGGCCAGGTCAACGCCGCCACGGTGATCGTCAGCGGCGAGGTCGAGGGCAACATCAACGCCAGCGCGCGCGTCGAACTGCTCGAGAGCGGCATCATCAACGGCGACGTCAAGGCAGCCGTGCTGACGGTCGCCGCCGGATCGAGGATGCGTGGCCAGGCCGATTTCGGCTGGGGCGAGCAGGGTTCGGGCCGCAAGTAGCGCACGCGCCTGTGAGCATGCTGCCCGGGCGATTCGGGGGGGCGGTCGGCCGTACGCGGGTCTGTCCGCATTGCAAGGCGACGATCCTCGACAGCGCGCCGATCTGTCCGCAGTGCCGTCACCACCTGCGCTTCGTAGGTACGGCCGCGCCGCCGCGGCCCGAGGGCTTCTCCGCGCTGCGCGTGGAGGGCACAGTGCAGCACCCGGAGCGCGGCGGCGACTGGGAGTACTCGGTGGTGCTCGCGATAC
>Ga0316613_10001326_pt1 | contig 17009 bp, 15 predicted proteins | sample OWC_soil_day10_C_2_FD_207647 | JGI IMG/M metagenome (GOLD analysis project Ga0316613, IMG submission 207647) | Wetland soil microbial communities from Old Woman Creek delta, Ohio, United States - OWC_soil_day10_CT_b | ecosystem: Environmental > Terrestrial > Soil > Wetlands | place: USA: Ohio...
GGTAACTCGCCTTGACGAAGCGTGTGCGTCCGCGTCGGCAGGGTCAAATCAAATGGCTGCACTACGCATGTAGAACTGTCTGTAGAGTGCTTCTGGACGCGGGTTCAATTCCCGCCGCCTCCACCAATATTATATTCGCCGAGATTCATCGGCATTCAGAAACCCGCTTAAAACCTAGTGTTTTAGCGGGTTTTTTGTTTTCCATCGTTCAGCAGCCCAGCATTCGTTGATATTCGTAAAATGTGGGGGCACATCAGCAGGCTTACCACTTTCGATCCAGCAAATCCTTCAAGGCTTCAATGTCGAGCAGCTTCTCAGCCAGCAATTTCTTGAGCCTGGCGTTCTCGGCTTCGAGCGCTCTGAGGCGTTGTGCTTCGGCGACCGTCATGCCGGCCTCGGCTTCCTCCAGAACACCGATAATTTGCGCTTCCGAGAACCGGACTTTCTTCATTTCTGCTTCTCCTTTCAAGAAGCAGACTCTACCTCATTACGGGACTAATCCATGGGAGGGGGTCAGCTCCTGCATAATTTTTGTGAGTGTTTCATTCACAAAAATTATGTAGGCATGAAACTACTTCAACAGACTTTGGAATAATTTGACCATAGAGCCCGTTTCGTCACCAAGCACTTTAAAAAAATCTTGGTCAGTTGCCTCAACAACCTTCATTGCTTTTGAGGCAATTTCACGACCTAGTTCTGATACTAAAATAACTTTGGCCCTTGTATCACTAGGGTGTGAAGACCGTTTAAAGTAGCCTAGTTTTTCAAGTGCCCTAACGACTTGGGAAATGGTCATAGGGTCACTTCCCGTTAGCTGAGATAAGCGAATCTGTGTTATCGGCTCTTGCTGACCAAACCAGCTTGCTACGGCTAATGCCACGAATTGGGTATGGGTGATCCCAAAAGGTAATAGAGCATTTCGCTGCTCTCGTTGCCACGCATTAGAAACCCTCCATAGCAGAAAACCAGGGCTCTCGTAGGGGCCGCTGAAACAACTAGGAAGGGGTTTCTGTGGCATATGAATTCAGTCTCGTGTTTGGGTAATGTATTTATCCAGACTCTCTATCACACTGGGAAAATCCTCACTTACAGCTTCCCCAATGACCTGTGATTCTGGGCCTTGAACACTAACAGCATAGATCACACGACTTTTCTTTTTCCCAATAGAATCAATGCGGTGCTCAACTTGAATGACTGTTTCACCAAGCCTGCTTTCGTCAATGAAATGCTGTTTCTCAACCACAGAAATCAGTTTGCTTTGAATAATGACACCGTCAGGCAATTCCATTGCGAAATGGGTTCCTGTGGCAAAGTTGCCATCCATTTGAATAGACTTAACCCCAGCATTCCATAATTTCCAAGTCGAAGTATCTGCCAGTACTTCCCATATGGCTTGGGAAGTGGCATCAATGTCACGGCTATAAGACTTGTTCCAAGTGCTCATGGAAATATCCCCCTATTTGATAAGCCAACTTATTATAAGTGAACTTATTTTTAGGTCAAGCAACACTGCCCGTCAGGCTAGAAGTCTTCGTCCTTCTTTAATCAATTCCCCCTTTGGGGCTAGGGGGAATCGCATGTTATCTCATTATTTTTTCAAGCAAATTCACTAAAATTTAGAATTTTGGATAATCTCTAAAAAATCAAACGGTTACAATCGATTATGGCAAGCCATTTCGGTTCCCGCCGCCTCCACCAACACCAAAAAGCCCGTTGAGGAATCAACGGGCTTTTTGCATTCATATCTTTCAGAATTCTGGCCTAGCGACACACGTAAGGCCAGAAAGTCAGCGCGCCAATCAGTGCCGCGCCGATTGCGCACACGAGTACGGCTCCTGCGGCGACATCCTTCGCTTTCTCGACCAATGCATGGTAATCGGGCGACACCAGGTCACAGACGGATTCAATCGCGGTATTGAAGCCTTCGGCCGCCAGCACCATGGCAATGGCGAACACCAGCCAGCGCCAGTCGCTGGCGCTGACGCCCAGCCGCCAACCGGCAATGACAACCACAACAGTCGCCACGGCATGTACCCAGGCGTTGTGCTGCGTTCTGAGCATGAGCACGATGCCGTTGGCGGCATAACGAAAGCTCCTGCAGCGGGCTGCCAGGGAAAACCGGGAAGCGCCGCCGGATTTGGCGATGGATTCGTCAGAGGCCATGGATATTCTCCTTTTTCAAACGCCAGCGCAGCACATTGGCGCCCGAGCGCCTGGAATTGCCGAAGATGCGCGCCTTGCACGCCAGAACCAAGGCAATCAATCCCGCCAATAAAACGCAACAGGCCATCGCATTCCTTTCAAGTCACGGGCCGGACGACCACTTCCGTACGGCCTTCCAGTACGACATGGACCACGCCGCAGCCCTGCCGGTCCGCCAGCAGATGAGACGATTCCGTCCCTTCGCAATGATAAGTCCGTTCCGGCATCAATCCGCATAAAGTGACCGGCTGCCTACCGGGCGCATCGCCCGGATAGAAGACGGCAGTCAGCGTTTCTCCCTGGCTCACCGCTCTGGCAACCAGGACATCGGGATAGTTGACATTTTGGATGGCTGGGCCCGTTCTCGCGGTCAGCGGGTTTTCGATCAGGCTGCGGAATCGGTTTTTCCCGCCGCTGCGGGCAATCAATTCGACGGCATGAGCCCAGACGGACGCCCTGGAACGGAACCAGGTATCCTCGCTTTCGATGATGGGATTTCGCTTGTCCAGCTCGGCCAGGCACAAGCCGGCGATTTCATGATCGCCCAGTTCGACCGCAGCCATGGCCGTGGCGGCAAAGGCCGATGCGTACGAGAATCCATAGTTGCCGGTATCGATGGGCCAGAAGCTTTTCATGCGTAACCGGCCCGACGAATCGATCAGCGTTCTGCGCAACAGCAGCCACTGGCGCAGGGACATGTCGGGCAGGATCGCATTCAGGAAAAAACTGGGCATGGCTTGCGGCATCGCGCCGCCGATTATCGGCAGCGCCAGGCCGGTATAGCCGGAGCGGCACGGCACGAAACGTCCATGCAGATCGATGAACTCCGCTTCCACGTAACGCCTGAATGTTTCCGCCTGCGGCGTCCAGTATGGCGTGCCGCTCATGGTTTCCTGCGCATGAAGAGCCGAAGCGGTGATCGAATTGCACAACGGGTAAATCCAGTTCGGCTCACAGGGAAGCAGATGGAATGGCGATTCCAGGTATTGTCGCCTGAGCGTCTCGGTCAGTTTCGGCAGATCGTAGACAAACGCCGTGCTGTCGGGATGTGTCAGCGTGAAGCTGCCCGGCTGGTTGAAGTCGCGCCGGCCCGACGCACCGTGGAAAAGGGCAATTTGCAGCGCGCCGAATCCGCTGTACATGATGTTGTCGCAGGCGTTTGGATCCCTGCCGCTTTTCAGGTTTCCCCACAGGTTTTCGAGCTGCCAGTAGCGCCAGATGCGATGATCCGTCTGCTTTTGAATCAAGCGCAGCTGGGCTTCTTCCAGATACCCTCGCATGGCGGGCAGCCGCGTCGACTGTGCCATCGACAAGGCATAGCCCGCGAAATGGAGCTGATAGCGCACGGCCGCCGTCTGAAACTGGTCGACCCACTCAAAGCCCTCGAATTCGGACAAGGGCTGCAATGCACGGTCCAGCAGAAACCGCATGAGCTTGACTTCCTGCAATGTAAATTCACTGGCTGGAGAATCCGCCGTACTGGCGATTTTGGCTGCCACGAGCGGAGCGGCTTTCGTCAGGTAGCGATTGGCGTTTCTTCTTGCCGCTCCTTGCCGGACGCGGCGAAACTGCACGACGCATGCAACGATGGCGACAACCAGGATCGTGGCGACAGCCACATCTCGACCGTTTATGCGTACGGGGCCGTGGTCCATGAACGTTGCACCATACGCCATCGTTATCCAGATCAGCGGCGGCAGCAGCACGTTGCCAGTGGCGAACCACAGCACGACCGCCGCCACGAAAAGCGTAAAGGCGAATCCTGCCAGAAACAGATGGGCGATCCCCTGCCAGCACGATATCCCGGCATAGGCCATGAAACCGCCGCCCGGAATCATCAGTCCCAGGCCGAACGCTTGCCAGGGAGGGGTGTATGCAAACTGAAAAAAGAGCAGCCCGATTGCGTAACAGGCAATATAGATGAGGAGCAGTCTCGCCAATCGTCGCGTGGTGATGGGTCCGTTCAAGCCGTGGCGATCAGGAAGCGTGATGATGTGCATGGCACCAGATGGTCGCATGAAGAGGCGCTGTTACCTCCAACTATTGCAATTTATCAATAGCTTAGCAGAAATCGCGGCCGGCCCCGACCTCCTTCCTTGCTCAAGGCGAGCATAGGACTAGACCCGTGCGATATGACGCATTGCGCGGGGCAAGCTTGCATGGGAGTAACCGGCTGGTTAGGCTTTGCCGATAGACCTGACCCGCCACCTCCACCATTACAGGCCATAAACGGCAACCTCGGACAATGGAGCATCAGCGAATCAGACGGTTCTTTGTTGCTTGACGTTGTTTTTATCGTCTGCAGGTTTTTTTCCGGTTTTCGAGCATTGTCGCGCTTGCTTATTTCTCAGGCGGTCCCCAGATGTGCCTCAGGCGCGCATCGCGCCCGCATTGCGTACGGTAGAAGCGGTAGCGTATGGGATTTTTACGATAGTAGTCCTGATGGTATTCCTCTGCCAGGTAAAAAGGCGTGGCGGCGACAATTTCAGTCTTGATCACCCCTTTTTGCGCACCCTGCGATTCGCGCTTGGCATCGGCCTCGGCGTTGCGCACGGCTTCCTGCTGGAATTCGGGCGGATAGGATGTGCTTTTCACCTTGACCGGGTAAGTGACGTGCGCCAGTTTCCCTGATTTTTCCAGCGCCTCCTTGCTGGCTTCGGCAGCCTTGTGCTGGGCCTCGTTCAGGTAATAGATACCTGTACGGTACTGTGACCCGATGTCACAAAACTGCCTGTCGGCGACTGTCGGATCGATATTTTTCCAGAAGTGGTCGAGCAACTGCTCGTAGCTGACCTTCGACGGATCGTAGGTAACGCGCACTGCTTCGGCATAGCCGGTACCGCCTGCGCTGACCTGCTTGTAGGTTGGATTCGGCACGTGCCCGCCTATAAAGCCGGACTCGGCCTTGACCACACCGGGGAGCTTTTCGAAATCCGCTTCCACGCACCAGAAGCACCCCCCGGCAAAGATGGCGGTTTCCAAACCGGAGGCCGGCACAGCCTGCTGAGCAAACGAGTTCATTCCTGAAAAAGCCAGACTGAGCAGGAGGATCGCTGCAAACAGGGATTTCTTCATGGTTTGTTTCCTGGATTGAGTTCATCTATTCCAACGAGGGTTTAACTAGTTTCACTCCAAATTTCGTACCCATGCCATATTTCCTCCGGTTTTTGAGCTTTGCATGACGCAAATCAAATCCCTGATTCCCTCATGGACGAGAGTTTTCCCGGATCAAGGGCCCAACTGAATCGGTGAAGTCTTCATTAATTACTAGAGCCAGGATGATCATGCAATGAAACATACCTTGTAGAGGAAATTCATGCCCCTAACAGATGAATTGTCAGTAGCCCATGACTTCCCGCCTGTCCGGCGCGGTGCCCTGGACGTTTTACAGGTCAACGTGGGATACCGGTGCAACCAGGCCTGCCGGCACTGCCACGTAAACGCCGGTCCCAACAGGCAGGAAAGCATGGACATGGAAACGGTGGATTTAGTGCTGCAAGTGCTGGAAACCAGAAGCATCGGGACGCTCGACATAACAGGAGGCGCACCCGAACTGAATAGCCATTTTCGTTATTTGGTAGATCGTGCGAGGCAAGCCGGTATCGAGGTGATCGACCGCTGCAACCTGACGGTCCTATTCGAATCGGGACAAGGAGATATGGCGCACTTCCTGGCCGAACACGGCGTCGTGATCACCGCGTCGTTACCGTGCTATTCGCAAAAAAACGTCGACAGCCAGCGGGGCGACGGCGTGTTCGAGAAAAGCATTGCCGCTCTGCGCACCCTGAACGCGCTTGGGTACGGGAAGCCGGATGGCGATCTGACGCTGAACCTGGTCTACAATCCGCTTGGCCCTTTCCTGCCGCCCGAACAGAGCAAGCTCGAAGCTGATTATCGGCGCGAACTGGCGCACAACTTCGGCATCGAGTTCAACCGCCTGTATGTACTGGTCAACATGCCGATCCAGCGCTTCGGCCGCATGCTTCTTTCCAGAGGCCAAATGTCGAGCTACATGAAGATGCTGAAGAAAAACTTCATGCCTGATAACCTGAAATCCGTCATGTGCCGCTCTCTGATCAGCGTCGACTGGCAGGGCTTTCTATACGACTGCGACTTCAACCAGATCCTGGACAAGCCATTACGCCTGACGGCGCATAAAGAGAGGCCGCACTTGCGCGATCTGCTCGATCCTGCCGCAAGGCTGGGTCCGGTCTGCATGGCCGACCACTGCTACGGCTGCACCGCCGGTCAAGGCAGCAGTTGCGGCGGTGCGCTGGCTGCGTGACACCGCCGCATACCTCGACCAGGAAAGACGATGAGACGAGCCAAGATCTTCCTGCTTCTGGGACTGTGCGCAGTGTTCGCCGCCTTCTTCCTTTTTGATCTGGACCGCTATTTCAATCTTGAATTTTTGAAATCAGCGCAACGATCCTTCCAAGCCTATTACCATACCTATCCAGCCAGGACGATAGTGATTTATTTCGTCATATATATGGTCATGGTCGCACTGTCGGTGCCCGGCGCCGCCGTGATGACGCTGGCGGGCGGCGCTCTGTTCGGCTTGCCGCTTGGCGTGGTCTTGGTTTCGTTTGCATCCTCCATCGGCGCGCTGTTTGCATTTTGGGTATCGCGCTATCTGTTGCGCGACTGGGTTCGAAACCGATTCGGCAAGAATCTGGAAACGGTCGATGCCGGCATGCGAAAAGACGGGCCGTTCTATCTGTTCGTGCTGCGACTGGCCCCGGTTTTTCCGTTTTTCCTCATCAACCTGACGATGGGCCTGACGAGCATCCGGGCCTGGACCTTCTATTGGGTCAGCCAGGTCGGCATGCTGGCTGGCACGGTCGTGTACGTGAACGCAGGGACGCAACTTGGACGGATCGATAGCCTGCGTGGCATCTTGTCCGCCAACTTGCTGGGGGCGCTCGTCCTGCTCGGTCTGTTTCCGCTCGCCGTCCGCAAGCTCCTGCAGCGATTCCGCTCGCAGCAGGTGTACAAAAAATGGCGCAAACCTGGAACGTTTGACCGCAACCTGATCGTGATCGGCGGCGGCTCGGCTGGACTGGTAGCTGCCTACACGGCCGCTGCGGCCAGGGCGAAGGTTACTCTGATCGAGGGACGTAAAATGGGTGGGGATTGCCTCAACTACGGCTGTGTTCCGTCCAAGTCGCTGATCCATTCCTCACGGCTGCTGAAACAGGCCGCCAAAACCGGTAATCTGACAATCGGCGGCAAGGATGCAGATAGCCAATTCAAAGCTGCGATGGCTCATGTGCGCCGTGCCATCCATACTATCGAACCGCACGATTCGGCCGAGCGCTATACCAAGCTTGGCGTCGACGTGATACTGGGGCACGCCAACCTGATTTCCCCTTGGGAGGTCGAGGTCGGTGGTCGCCGCCTGACGGCGCGCAGCATCATTCTCGCCACTGGAGCTGAGCCTTTTGTGCCGCCGATTCCCGGCTTGCATGATGCGGGTTTCTATACGTCGGATACGATCTGGAGCCTCTCCGAATTGCCGAAGCGTCTGGTCATCCTGGGAGGCGGCCCGCTTGGCTGCGAGCTCGCCCAAGCGTTTGCGCGACTGGGATCGCAGGTAACCCAGGTCGAGCGCGGCGAACGCCTGATGGCGCGCGAAGATCCGGACGTATCGCAACTGGTCGCTGCATCCATGAAAAACGATGGCGTAAACGTGCTGACCGGGCACCAGGCCCTGCGTTGCGAGCGCGATGGCGACGCAAGGCGGCTGGTCGTCGAGCAGGGCGGCGTGGAGCAGGCGGTTGAATTCGACGTGCTGCTCTGCGCGGTGGGCCGCGCAGCTCGCATCAGCGGCTTCGGGCTGGAAGAGCTTGGCATTCCTCTAACGCCTCGCAAGACTATCCAGGTAAATGAATACCTGCAGACAATCTATCCGAATATCTATGCATGCGGCGATGCGGCGAGCCAGTACCAGTTCACCCATACCGCCGCGGATCAGGCATGGCACGCGTGCATGAACGCCCTGTTCGGCGGCATCTGGAAATTCAGGACGGATTATGCCCTGGTTCCGTGGGCGACCTTCACCGATCCGGAAGTGGCGCGGGCCGGCCTGTCGGAAGCCGAAGCCAAGGAGCAAGGCATCGCATTCGAGGTTACCCGCTTCGACTTGCGCGAGCTCGACCGCGCCGTAACCGACGAAACCGTCACGGGATTCATAAAGGTACTCACCGCTCCCGGCAAGGATCGGATACTGGGCGTCACTATCGTCGGCGAGCACGCAGGAGACCTGATCGCCGAATACGTGCTCGCAATGAAAAACGGGCTCGGCCTGAACAAGATCCTGCAAACGATGCATATCTATCCGACACTGGCAGAAGCGAACAAGCTTGTGGCGGGCGAATGGCGGCGAGCCCATCTTTCGCAGCGTCTGCTCGGCTGGGCGGCGCGCTATCACGACAGGCGGCGCCGATGAACAGCGGATCGGCATCAGGAAAAGCAGCCTGCCGCATGTCCGTCATCATGCCTGTGCTGAACGAAGCGCCGGTCATCGCCAGTATGCTGTCCACCCTGGCTCCGCTGCGCTTGCGGGGCGTGGAAGTGATCGTCGTCGACGGCGGCAGTTCAGACAACACGGCAAGCCTGGCCGGAGCATTGACAGACAAGCTGCTGCAATCGCCGAGAGGCCGAGCTCGCCAGATGAACGCGGGCGCGCTGGCTTCGCGCGGAGAAATTCTGCTGTTTCTGCACGCCGACACATCCTTGCCTGACAAGGCCGAGCATGCCGTTATCCACGGACTGAATGCATCCGGCAAGGCATGGGGCCGCTTTGATGTCCGGATCACTGGCAGATCGATACTGCTCAAGTTGGTTTCCGGAATGATGAACCTGCGTTCACGATTGACCGGCATCGCGACCGGCGACCAAGGGATATTCGTGCGGCGAGAAGACTTCTTTGCGGTCGGCGGTTTTCCCGAGCAGGACCTGATGGAGGACATTGAAATCTCGCGACGGCTGAAGCGGCGCTCATCCCCGCTCTGCCTGAGACAGTCCGCCGTTACATCCGGCCGACGCTGGGAAAAAGAGGGCGTCTGGCGCACCATCATGCTGATGTGGCGCCTGCGCCTGCTGTACTGGTTTGGCGTTCCGAGCGAAGAACTGGCGAGATCATATCGATGAGCCGGGATTGTGCCGTTATCGTGTTCGCGAAAGCACCTGTACCCGGCCGCGTCAAGACGCGGCTCGCTGCCACCATCGGCGAGATACCGGCTGCGCGTCTGGCTGCCCGCATGCTGGATCGAACGCTGAAGCAGGCCGTCGCCTCGGATATAGGGCCGGTCGAACTGTGCTGCGAACCGGACTGCACGCACAGGACATTCCAGCAGGCCGTGAAACGCTACGGAATCGCCTTGAACCTGCAGGTCGAAGGCGACCTGGGCATACGCATGCACTGTGCGCTTGCCCGCGTCCTGCTCAGCCATCCGCGCGCACTGCTGATTGGCACCGACTGCCCGCAACTTGGCTCCGAACATCTTCGGCAAGCCGCATCCATGCTACGAGATCGGCCGGCCGTGTTCATACCGTCACTCGATGGCGGCTACGTGCTGGTCGGACTATCCGCGGCGATTCCGGAGATTTTCAAAGACATCGACTGGAGTACGGAGAGAGTCATGCGGCAAACGAAGGCGCATCTTGACCGGCTCGGCATTATTTCCGGAATGCTACCTCCCCTCGCCGACGTCGACGAGCCGGATGATTTGACGCGGATTCCGTCCACGTGGATGACCGGACTCACGACGCCAGCATCGCAACGGACTTGCATGAAAGTATGGGGCCCCCGATGAAGCGCCTATTGTTGGTCGGCGCAGGCCATTCGCACGCGAGCGTTCTAAAGGAATTTGCCCGCCACCCTCTCCCGAACGTTGAGATAACCCTGATTTCGCCGGAAGCGGAAACGCCTTACTCAGGTATGATTCCGGGCTGGCTGGCCGACTACTACAGCTGGCAGGAGTGCTGCATCGATTTCGTCGGGTTATGCCGCCGCGCCAATGTGAAATTCCTGATGGATGAAGCCATTGCACTCGATCCGGATCGACAGGAACTCGTCATGACATACAGCGGAAAGTTGAGCTATGACTGGCTATCCCTGGATATCGGCTCGACCATGAATGCGCCTTCCAGCGTCAACGTCATCCCGATGAGGCCGTTAAGCAGGATGCATGTTTTCTGGAATAAGCTGCAAAGGCAGGTACAGGAAATCCCGGCGAACACCCATTTCCATCTAGTAACAGTAGGTGGCGGAGCCGCCGGAGTCGAAAGCACGCTGGCCGCTTACCGAAGTCTGACGCGAATCGCGCCTCATGTCCGCTTCCATTTCAATTTGGCCTCCGCTTCGGAGGACATACTGCCTAGCATGGTGTCCGGCGCCGCACGTCGGCTGAAACGGCGTTTTGCGCATTGCGATATCGGCATCGCGAGCAATTTCTCCGCCGCAAGTATCGAAAACGGCTGTGTGGTCGCCTCCGATGGACGCGCATTGCAAGCCGACGCAGCATTGTGGGCCACCGGTGCCGAAGCACACGCCTGGCCCTGCGATTCGGGCATCCTCGTTGACGACAATGGTTTTATTCGCGTTGAGAGCACGCTTCGTTCTATTTCGCATCCGACCATTTTCGCTTCAGGAGACTGCGCCGGACTCAAGCCACCTCTTCCGAAGGCAGGAGTCTATGCCGTACGCATGGGGCCAGTACTGGCTAACAATCTGCTCAATGTGCTAGCCGGTCGGCCTCTAAGGCATTATGTTCCACAACATCGCTATCTGTCTCTGATCGGCAGCAGCGACGGCAGCGCAGTCGCTGCCTGGGGGCCGCTCTCCTGGGAAGGATCATGGGTCTGGCGCTGGAAGCAATGGATCGACCGGCATTTCTTACGGCAATACAACCTGAGCGCAGGAGCCTGAAGCTGTTCGTGCACGATTTGTCTGCCTTTCTTGTTTTCAATCAAACACAAGCCAGGCAGTTTCCATATAGTGAAAAAGCAAGGCTATGCAGCCTCTGCTTTTCCCATTTTTTCTTTCCATGATGAGGCCGGGCATGAAATCGTTCAGAGCGCTGGTTTGCTGTCTGTTAACCTTTTTATTCATGGCATCGCATGCCCATAGCGCGGATAACGTCGTCAAGCAACCGGGAGCAAGCACCATGACCCCTGCAGTGACCCCGCTAGTCAAGTCGAAATCAGAGTGGAAAACCATATTGCCGCCTGAAACATACCGTGTCATGTTCGAGAGCAAAACCGAACCATCCGGTTCCAGTCCGCTAAACAGCGAGCACCGAGATGGCACTTATGTCTGTGCAGCCTGCGGCCAACCCATATTTGAAAGCTCGACCAAGTTCGAAAGCGGCACAGGATGGCCGAGCTTCTATGATCATATTCCTGGCGCGATTGCCACAAAGAAGGATTACAAGCTGGTCTGGCCGCGCACCGAATACCATTGCTCGCGCTGCGGCGGCCATCACGGCCATGTCTTCAAGGACGGGCCGGAACCTACTCATCTTCGATACTGCAACAATGGAGCTGCGCTGCAGTTCGTTCCTAAAGGCGAGAAGCTGCCCGAACTCAGGAACTGATCAGCGCTGTTCCGGGCAGCGACTCTCTCGGACACATATTTGCGGAAAACATGACGGCAAGCCGTACCGCCGCCTATTGATGCGCTTCGATCGGGTTTCCGTACATGGGCGGCACCCCCAGTTCGGAACTGATGGCATACGCAATGCCTGAAGCCAGCATGACCGGCAGGAGTAAGTGGAATTGTCCCGTCATCTCCAGAACCATGACGATTGCCATGAGCGGCGCATGCGTTGTTCCGGAAAGCACCGCTGCCATACCGACAACGGCAATAGCACGCGGATCGCCGGCCATTCCTGCGGGCAATACCGATTCGGCAAGATGCGCCATGACATACCCGCCTGTAGCTCCGACAAAAAGGGTCGGCGTAAATACACCACCGATAGCGCCTGATCCGCCGCTCAGGGATGTAGCAGCCACCTTGGCAATGAAAAGCAGCATCACCCATGTCCAAGGAATGCTTCCCTGCAATACGTCCGACACGACCTCATACCCGTTGCCCCACACTTCAGGTATTACCGCCGATACCAAGCCGACAAGCACTCCTCCCAGTCCCAGCCTGACTGGTAATGAACGGATGAGACCGAACCATGACCGGGCATATTTCAGCAATCCCAACATGCAAGCGCCAAGGATGCCGCACACAACGCCGGCCGCCATCGCCATTCCCCAACCTGCCGGTGCAAGATAGACTGTCGGCATCGAGTACAACGGCTTCGTCTCGACCAGCCAATAAACCAAAGCGCTTGCGGTGGCCGACGAAATCAGTACGGGCGCAACGGCACTGCCGGCAAAAAACCCCAATGCCAGCTCAAGAACAAATACCACCCCTGCGAGAGGAGCATGGTAAGTCGATCCTATGCCAGCCGCAATACCGCAAACAAGGAGCGCGTTACGCTGCTCGGCCGGCATAGGAACAAGGGATGCCAGGCGAGCGCTGCTCCAGGCAGCCATTTGGACCATGGGGCCTTCCCTGCCGATTGAAGCGCCTGTTCCCACAGAAACAAGAGCCGACGCGGTGCGGGTCAAGGTCGTGCGATCGTTTAATACTTCTCCCGAGCGCACCGCATCGATATAGTCGACATGCCTGTCGCCTGCGGGACCATGCGCTGCCCAACGTTGTCCGAAATGCAGAACCAATCCGGCCAGCAGCCCGCCGACAGCGCTCACCAAGGCGCGTCGCCAGGGCAGAAGCGCACGTGCGGTTTCAACCAGGCTTCCGCCGTGGCCGGTAGCCAGCCACTCGACTGCCTGGATAAGCCCGCGAAAACCTATGACAACCGCCGCCGACAGAACACCGACCAGAACAGCCCATAGCCACAAGTTCAGCAAAGAAGCTTTTTTTGCAAACGGACTATTCATCAAGCATGGGTATATATCGACTATACAGGTGCCCGATAGTATCGGTCCAATATGTCCAGGTGATTAATTCAGTGAACAAGGGAAAATGCACAGTTTCTCACTCTCGAACCATGGTTCGCCGGAAAGCCATATTATCTCATGGCGATTCCGGCTTTCTTCCAAATGGTATGCCCATCCGATTGCTGATGAAGCCTAAACCGCCCGCCCCGAGATCAGCCGGAAAGCGCTGCGGACGTTTTCACGAGCGCCACACGTGGATAGCGTTATCCACGCTCATGGACGAGTCATTGCAGGATATGCACGTTGCCCCTATTGACGGAGCTTCCCGCTATATGTCTTTCTATTTGCACGGTTGATTCTGTCGATCTTCAATCCACGATGCCGTGGTTGTTGATGAAGTTTTTGATCATGTCGGCGTCGACCGGCCCGCGCGACACGGCATGGAGCGTGTCGCTGTTGCCGAAGCAATACGGCGCGTCCAGTATGGTGAGGAACCCTGCCGATACCAGCATGGCATCTTCCATCCCGACCAGGCCCTTTATGGAGTCGAAAACCTCATTGTGATTCAGATCTCCAGGGAAGATGATCGGCACCTCCTGTATGAAGGAATGCCAGGTTCTCTTGAGCACGATGTATTTCACATAGCCCTCACTATGGGTAGGCGCAGCCATCAATATGCATCGTGATGCAACGTGCTGTATTGCGCTGAAACAACCTTCTCTACAGAAAGGCGCATAGCGGCAAATCCCTGATGGCAGCCGCACGCTGCGTCATTGCGGCGGCAGCTTCCGTCAAGGCAAAGAACCGTCTTCCCCCATCCGGCGACTTATTTCCGGCAAGCCGAAAGCGGCCTCGGGATCGCCGAAAAAAATGTTCTCTCGTTGGCGTTGCGCTCCTCTATGCCCGGTGGTAAAGTGTCCCCGGTTTTATCTCGGGCTTATTTATGGACAGTCACAGTTGTCGATCACGTATCGGAAACATGCTGGCAAGGTAGTCCACAGGTTCTCCTGTTGTCACCTTGCCAAGATGGCAGGGAGTGGCAACATCGTGCGATCAGCAGATCGCCTTCTTTCTACTTCCTCTTACGACATTCGGTGCCGCACCAGCGGCATGAGTACGCTTTTGCCTGCGTCGACAGCGGGCGGACTGCGCCGGGACGATTGGGCCGCGCGGATAATACGCAGGCGCAGCCTTGCCTGCTTCCAAGCAGCACGGCACACGGGACTGTTACCCGACCCGATGAACAAAGCGGTAATTGAGACGAGGCATCATGTTTGGAGTATTTGATACGCGACGCGCGGGCAGGACATTGCTCAACATTTCGCCCAACCGCTGGGATTGGGCGCTGTTGCCGCTTCTGCTCGCGGTACTGGTTGCCATCGCGTTCGGCGCCACGCAGATGAGCCGCCCGTTCGTCATCGGCCAGGCAACCACGATTACGCTCGACCCCGCTTATCTTCCGTACTACCTGCTGCGAACCATCCTGAGGATGTTTACCGCGCTCGCCTTCGCACTGCTTTTCAGCTTCGCTTTCGCCGCGATTGCCGCCAAGTACCGTACAGCGGAAAAGATCATGATCCCGTCGCTGGACATTCTGCAGTCGGTCCCGATCCTCGGTTTCCAGGCCATCGCCATTGCGCCTTTCATCGCTCTTTTTCCCGGCAACCTTCTCGGCGTCGAGTGCGCCGCGATTTTCGCCATTTTCACGTCACAAGCCTGGAACATGGCCTTCAGTCTGTACCAGTCCATCCGCACCGTGCCGCCAGAGCTGAACGAGGCGTCCCAGGTTTTCCGGCTGTCCGCATGGCAGCGTTTCTGGCGGCTGGAATTGCCCTATGCCATGCCGGGCCTGCTCTGGAACATGATGATGTCGATGTCCGGAGGCTGGTTCTTCCTGGTTGCCGCCGAAGCCGTCTCGGTTGCCGGGCAGGATATCAAGTTGCCCGGGATCGGGGCCTATATCGCCGTTGCCATCGAAGCGGAAAACGGCACGGCGATCGCCTGGGCGATCGCCGCCATGCTGGCGGGTATTCTTCTGTACGACCAGTTGTTCTTCCGCCCGCTGCTGGCCTGGGCGGACAAGTTCCGTTTCGAAGAATCGCAAGGCGATACGGCGCAGGGCTCCTGGCTGCTGGACTGGGGCCGCCGCAGCCGGCTGATCCGCATGATGAGCGAACGCTTCTGGGCGACGATGCAGCGGGCGCTCAGCTGGCAAGTCAAGAAAGAAAAGGTTGCGCCCGCATCCGGGACTTTTCTGGCCCACCCCGGTTGGAAACACGTACAGAACGGCATTCTGATAGCGGCATTCCTGATCGCTGTTTATCAATTGGTCGTCTTCGTGCATGACGACGTTGGCTGGGAAGAAGTGCTGCACGTCGGCATGCTGGGCGGCATTACGCTGGCACGCGTCATGCTGCTGATCGGCCTGGCGTCTCTGATATGGGTGCCGATCGCGGTCTGGATCGGACTGCGCCCCCAATATGCGCAGCGAGTTCAGGCTGTCGCCCAGTTCCTGGCCGCCTTTCCGGTCAACCTGATGTTCCCGCTGGTGGTCTATCTGCTGGTGACATTCCGGCTCACGCCGAACATCTGGCTCAGTCCGCTCATGGTTTTCGGGACGCAATGGTACATCCTGTTCAACGTCGTGGCGGGCGCGTCAGCCATCCCGAACGAGCTGCGGCTCGCCGCCGACAATCTCGGACTGAACGGCTGGCTGAAATGGAAGCGCATCTATCTTCCGGCCATTTTTCCCAGCTACATTACCGGCGCGATCACTGCCAGCGGCGGATCATGGAACGCCAGCATCGTCGCCGAATACGTCACGTGGGGTAACACCACGCTGATGGCGGACGGGCTCGGGAGCTATATCAAGCAGATGACGGATGCGGGCGATTTCCATCGCATCGCGCTCGGCATCGGCGTCATGTGCATATTCGTAATGTTGTTGAACCGTTTTTTCTGGCGCAGGCTGTACCTGCTGGCGGAAAATCGCAGTTAGGAGAGCATGATGAGCCAAAACGTCCTGATCAATCTGGATGGGGTCGCCAAGACATTCCAAACGGCCGATGGCGCACAGCGCACTGTGCTGGAAGATGTCAATTTCAAGCTTGCCGAAGGCGAGATCGTGGCGCTGCTCGGCAAATCCGGCTCGGGTAAATCCACGCTGCTGCGCATCATGGCGGGCCTGATCCCGGCCGACCGCGGCAAGGCGGTCTATCGCGGCAGCGAGATTTTCGAACCGGTCACCGGCATCGCCATGGTATTCCAGTCCTTCGCCCTGTTTCCCTGGCTGACCGTCCAGCAGAACGTGGAACTGGGTCTTGAGGCGCAGGGAATCGCCCCGGAGGAACGCGAAAAGCGGGCCGACGCCATGCTGGAACTGATTGGGCTGTCCGGGTTCGGCGGCGCGCTGCCCAGGGAGCTATCGGGCGGCATGCGCCAGCGGGTCGGCATCGCTCGCGCCCTGGTGACCGGTCCCGACGTCCTGCTGATGGACGAAGCATTTTCCGCCCTTGACGTCCTGACCGGCGAAACGCTGCGCGACGATATCCTGGAATTGTGGGACAGCGGCCGCATCCCGACCAGGGGCATCCTGGTCGTATCCCACAACATCGAAGAAGCGGTCATGATGGCCGACCGCATTATCATCATGTCGAGCAACCCGGGACGCATCCGAAGCGAGATCCGCGTCAACCTGCCGCGTCCGCGCACCGTCGAGTCGTATGACGTCAGGCGGCTGATCGACGAGGTCTATGGCCTGATGACCATGCGTCCGGCAACTGCCGCGGCCCCGGCGGCAAACCTCGGCTACCGTTTGCCGGAAACTGATATCAGCCTGATGGAAG
>Ga0316613_10001330_pt1 | contig 16973 bp, 14 predicted proteins | sample OWC_soil_day10_C_2_FD_207647 | JGI IMG/M metagenome (GOLD analysis project Ga0316613, IMG submission 207647) | Wetland soil microbial communities from Old Woman Creek delta, Ohio, United States - OWC_soil_day10_CT_b | ecosystem: Environmental > Terrestrial > Soil > Wetlands | place: USA: Ohio...
TTGTGCACGATCCATTTTATACCTCCTTGTGCATACGAGTATAGCTTATTCCGATTTTTATTTGTACCTGAAATAATCGCAGCCCCACCTGTAGAAAGCAATAAAAGAACGGGACATTAAAAATGTAATCGTTAACGTATAAAATGTGGTAAACCAGCTCCATTCTATGTATTTAATTAGGTCGGTATATCGCTCTAACGGATATTCTATCGCGGTAATACCCGCGCTGAACAGTAGAGCATAATAAAGAATAGGCCAGAACCCTCGCTCCCTGGTGACTTGGTTGTATAAAATGCATAGGATGGGGAATACCCATAATTCAAACAGTATACTTGTTTGATAATAATTAGGTAGCAACCGGATAGGATATTGTATTAAATTCAAATTAACAACTGGGCTTCCCCAAATAAAATCTAAAAGTCCCTTAAATAGAAAAACCACAATCCAATCCCGAAAATACCGCCAATCTACAGCAAAAATAAACAGCAACAAACTAATTACTGCTGCTATGATAGTAATCATTCCTTCTAGACCAATATTCACTATTATAATCATTCCTTTTGCTTTCAACTTATCTTGTGGTTTATTACTTCATTTATTTTATTATCTCCAGAACTTCTACGTTTATTAGGCAATCCTAACAATTCAGCACCTTGGATCAACTCCCCTGTCCCAGTATGCATGTCCAATTCCTCCCCGTTTAGTTTTTTTCCATCTTATGTACTTTGTGCCCTTTACGCTTAAACATCATTATTAATTATCAAAAACTTATAACTTCTGATATTATAAAAAATCGATACCTATAACTTACTTTTACGTAAGTTATAGGTATCGATTGCTTTAGTACACTTTTTGAATATCTAACCCATTCTTCTGAAATTCAGCAACTATTTGTTCAACATGGTGATTGCCATTGGTCTCTACAGTCACTTCAAGCTGAACTTGTTTGAACCGATCCATTACCTTGGATTGATTATGATCTAATTTTATTACATTGGCCTTTAAGTCTGAAAGAATGTTAGCAACATGCAATAGTTCACCAGGTTTATCAGGTAAATTTACAGTAAAGCAAAATAATCGTCCTCTCGATACCAACGCCCGATTGATGATGGCTGAAATCGTGGAGATATCAATATTGCCGCCACTGACTAAACAAACTACCTTTTTATCTGTTGATTGCAATTTCTTCAAACCAGCTAATGATAAGGCCCCTGCTCCCTCAACAATCAATTTATGTTTCTCCATCAGCAGTAATATTGCTTCTAATATCTCAAACTCAGAAACTGTAATGACCTCATCGACAAACTCTTTAATGAATTCAAAGGTCAAATCACCTGGTTTTTTCACGGCTGTACCATCTGCCATTGTATCGACTTTTCCAAGCTCAATAACTTTGTTTTGTGCCAGGGACTCTTTTATACAGCATGCTCCATCAGGCTCTACGCCAATGATCTTGATCGTTGGTTTTAGCATCTTTATGACAAATGCCATCCCACTAATTAAACCGCCCCCGCCGATGGGAACTAAAATTGCATCCACATCAGCTAATTCTTTCATAATTTCTAATGCCAGTGTACCTTGACCCATGATTACATCTAAATCATCAAAAGGATGAATAAAAACATAGTTATGCTCGGCCTCAAGCTCTCTGGCTTTTTTATAAGCTTCATCATAACTGTCACCATATAACACTACATCTACACCATAATTTTTTGTGGCTTCTACTTTGATAATCGGCGTAGTAGCAGGCATAACCAGAGTGGCTTTCACACCAAGCATTTGCGCTGCATAACCAACTCCCTGAGCATGATTTCCCGCAGAGGCTGCAATCACCCCCCTGGTTTTTTCTATATCACTTAGCTTACTGAGTTTATTAAAAGCGCCACGAATTTTAAATGCACCTGTAACTTGAAGATTTTCTGGCTTAATAAACACACGATTTCCACACTCATTACTAAAAAAAGGGCTTTCAATCAGCTCTGTCTTCTTTATAACACTTTCTAATTTCTGTTCCGCCCAATAGACATCTTCCATAGATACAAAAGAGTTAGCTATTTTGAACGTTCCGTCAGTTAAATTCGACATAAATACCTCCACTCATCAGTAAAAATAAGAAAACTCGTCCCTGAATATATTCCAAGGACGAGTTACTACCCACTCTACAACCTATTAAAGTGGATTTTATCATTGATTCTTTGACATTGTCAATATGTTTTTTAGTACTATCTCTTGATTATGAATTGTTCCCCTATTATGCCAACAATCAACATCCCTGGAACCAATCTTCTCTTTTCTTCATTAAAGAAACTCTTATACTTGTTGATAGTCATAGGAATTTGCTATCACTTAAGATAAAGCTATTCTATTTTGTGAAATTTTTATCTTTCAGCTTGACAGCGCTACCTGCTGTTAGTGTATAATTAAGTATAACCATATAGCATGCTAAATATTCTAAAAGGTAATTGTTAATAATAGGATTTAGGTCTCGCTGTTATTTTCTTAGTTTGTTATATCGTTATCTATAGATGTAAGGGAGGATATACAATATGATAAAAAAATTAAACTTCATCCAAACCCCTTATGAATATGATTGCGGTCGCTTGCACTTATTCATTAAGGCTGATACTGAAACTAAAACTATCCATGTATTAGACTTCTTTAGTCCCACATCTGTACTGAATTGCAGAGAAGTGATACAACCACAAATCCTCGCCCAATTACATTCCGCCGAGGAACCATTAGAGTGGAACTGGATTTGGTATGCAACTAATAATAAAACCTTCATGCTGCCTGCTGGCACTGAAGGTCTCGGCGATCCAATCGACGCCATTCATACAGCAGTCGATAGCGAAATGATGAACCTGTCGCAACAACTAGTGGAAATGGGCCTATCGGAAATGCATTAGTCTAAAGTTAAAAAAACAAACCACTCTTTTTGAAGTGGTTTGTTTTTTTATTCTTTTAGTAGCCTTACTCCAAGCGCCAGCTACCCATATCATCGATAATAAGCTTTTTATCATGATAGTCAAGCAATGTGCTGCGATGTCCAACACTGATGATTGCTGAATCTGGAAGTTTTCCGCGCAGAAGTTTATATAATTCTCTTTCTGTAGATTCATCAATCGCTGACGTTGCTTCATCAAGAAACAGCCAATCTGGCTTTTGCAACACTGCCCTGACAAAGGCTATTTTCTGTTGTTCCCCTAAGGAGAGAATATGAGACCAATCCTCGGTTTTATCTAATTTATCAACAAGCTCACCCAACTTGCAAAGTTCCATGACACTACGAATGTTTTCATCGGTTGCAAAGTCTGGTTTGAAAGGATATAATACAGACTCCCGCAGTGTACCAAGAGGCAGATAGGATTTTTGTGGCAAAAACAAGAGGATCTGTCCATCTGGAACAGTGATATTACCTTGACCAAATGGCCAAATCCCAGCTAAAGTACGTATAAGAGTACTTTTACCACAACCAGATGGCCCCATAATTAATAAAGAATCTCCTTGATGAATTGTTAAGTTCAAATCCTTGAGTAATTGCTCCCCATTAGGTATATTAACATGTAGCTGCAATACATCAACAGCTGACTCATCACCATAGTTTACTGTAATCGATTCTTTTTCAGATATCTTATGTGCATTATTCATACTGCTCCCAAAACCAATCAAACGATTAATGACCGCCTGCCATTCGGCGAATAAAGAGTAACTATCCACAAAAAAGGATAATGCATCTTGTACTCGTCCAAAAGCCGATGATGTCTGAATAAGGCCACCCAATGGTATTTGATTGCTGAAATAGCGAGGGGCCGCAACAATAAGGGGAAAGATGATGGCGATCTGGGAATAGCCTGATGTAAACCAAGTTAGTTTTTTCTGCCGTAACATCAGTGCCCGAAAATTATTAACCACCATATGAAAGCGATTTAATAAATTAGTTTGTTCTTGACTTTCACCGCCGTAAAGGGCGATGCTCTCACTATTCTCCCGTAGTCTCACTAAGCTAAAACGGAAGTCAGCTTCGTAACGTTGTTGGCTAAAGTTTAGCCCTACAAGAGGATGACCGATTTTAGTCGTGAGCCACGTACCAACTGTGGCGTAAATAATAGCAACCCAAACCATATAGCCAGGAATGGATAGTTGATTCTCCCCTATGGGTATTGATAGTTCACCAGAAAGTTTCCATAATATAGCAATAAAAGAACATAAAGTAACAGTCGCTTTTAAAAGACCAAGAGACAGGCGGAGAGATAAATTAACAAATAGCCTTAAGTCCTCGCTAATTCGCTGATCAGGATTATCAGTGCTATTGTCTAAGAGTTGCATCTGATAATAAGAACGTTTATGCAGCCAGCTTTGCAGATATTGCTGAGTAAGCCAACGACGCCATTTGATTTCAAGTAATTGTTGCATATAAAGTTCATATACTGCTACAATAATATAACAAGCTGCCAATACAGAAAAAGTGCCTAAAGCACTAACGAAACCATCTTTGTCATAATTCTGCAACGTATTATAAAATGTATTATTCCATTCATTCAGCAAAACAAGTATGTAAACATGGCCTAGATTTAGACTTACAATTACAGCTAACAGGAATCCAGCTCGCCATTTTTCTTCAGAAACCCAGTAGCCCCTAGCAATCTGCCACAACCCCTGAATAAAATTACGGTTGATTGTTTTCATCATCATTAAGTCCTTTCATTAAAAACTTCATCATTCAAATTCTTCCTCAATCTTTCTCGTTTTCTATATATTTCTGGAAAATCCTCTTTGTAATGCAAAAAAAGTACCATAGTTAGTTAACATGAATGGATAGTCATTAGTATAAAAGAAGTTGCACTAAGTGTCATTTGGGCACTTGGCGCAACTTTTTTATACTAAATCCCCTGCAAATACCTGTCGTAACAACCATGTCATCTCTTCGCGATAAATTCATAGGATTTCCTATTGTCGGCCCCCTTTAAAGAATTATGAGCCAATTGCTAATCATCTTTATTTTTATTGCTCCTCTTATCCCTTAGGATGAGCAGATATATTGAGATAAACAGGATTAATCATTATTTCACGGTCTACCATTACTTTAGCATTTACTCTCAGAACTACCGATACATCAAATTCTCTACTACATTTTTGTTTATTGGGCGTTCAGGGAAGGAATTAATTAAATTTTACCGAAGCTAATAGATAGGATATTGGGGAAAAGCTGATAATCATGTACTATCAGGTAAGAAAAGACCTGATAGTAATTTTTTTATCGTATAGGAGTGACTATTTTGACAAAAAAAGCGGCCAATAGCCAAGTATTCTTTCTACTCATCATGGTGGTATTTCTTTGGGGAGTCAATGTGGTATCAATTAAATATCTCACCAACTTTTTCCCACCATTGGCACTTGCTCCGATTCGCCTTTGCCTTGCTAGCGGACTCCTCTTACCCATCGTATTCAGGCAGCATGGATATAAGAAACTATCCCGTGCAGAGTGGCTACCCATCATTGGAATTGCTATCTTTTGTATTTTTCTTCATCAAATCGCACTAAACTTGGGTTTGGCTGCTACTAGCGGGATGCATGCAGTTCTTATATTAGGGCTAAATCCATTACTTACAACAACTTTAGCTGGCTATGTATTAAAAGAGCCATTTACCTGGACCAAAGGACTAGCTATACTTTTGGGTTTTAGCGGTTTACTATTAGTCGTCTCTGGCAACTCACAAGGTGACGCAACCCTTGGTGGTGATGGGATCATGTTTATTGCAACCATTACCTTTGTTATCGGTTCTTTATTTGTTAAAAAAGCTACGGTTTCTGTTTCTCCCTTGGTAGTAACGGCTTATAGTCATGCTCTAGGATCCATCGCTTTGCTGATTCTTGGTCTGTTTACAAATCCAGTATGGAGTTATACTGGCAGCTTCGATTTCTGGCCGATTGCTGTATTACTATTTTCTAGCTTCATGAGTACGGCACTAGGGGCATTATGGTGGAATACTGGTATACAACAGGTGGGAGCTTCCACAGCCTCCCTTTTTCAAAACGGTTCTCCCATCGTTGGTGTGCTGGCCTCAGCTGTATTCTTAGGAGAGCAACTAAGCTGGCATCACTTTGCTGCTCTTATACTTGTACTCGTTGGAGTCAGTTTGGGAACAGGAGTGATTCAAATTCCAGCATGCTTAGTGTTTTTGCGAAGCCAATTTAGCAGCAAGACTTCAAAAACATAGGATATATTAGCTAACATCTTTAGTAAAAAATCCTTCAAGAATTCTCCTTAGAATTCTTGAAGGATTTTTTGCTATTTCATTTGCCACGGATATCAACCTTTGCATCATACAATGTACTAGCCGCTGCCCGGTCAGTAAGGCGTTGGGATGTCAGTGCATTAGCCGAACGGTCACCTGGCGCATTCTGAATCCAAAAAATGCCTTCTGCCACCACTACACCAGCAGGGACTTTGGAGGTTATCTGCAGAATAAAAGTAACTTCCCCCCGCTCGTTAAAGGCAATAACCTCCTGTTTATCCTGCAGCCCCTTATGAGCAGCATCACTAGGATTCATCATTAAATACATAGCTTCTCTTTTATCTAGAAGATCAGGTCGTTCATTAAATGAAGAATTAAGAGAATATAATCCAGGAGCATTCATGAACCAAAAAGGAGCATCATCACCATGAGGCTGATTATACTTAGGCAGAGGTTCGGCGTCTCTTAAGCTCAGAATTTCTATTTTCCCTGAAGGTGTTTTGTACGTTGTTTTGTAGTCAGGCGGCAATGGCAGTTCTACCGATAGCCCTTCCTGAATTTTCGACCTATCTATACCTGCAAGCCATGGCTGAGGCGTATCTAGTAATTGATCAATAATCTCGTCCGTTGTCTGCTGGAAGAAAGGCTCCTCAAAACCCATCGCATCAGCTAGTAACCTGAACACATCCCAGTTAGACTTGGCCTCTCCCACGGCTGGAATAACAGGAAACGCCCGTTGAATGCAATAGTGTCCGTAGGCACGATACATATCTGAATGTTCCAGTGAACTGGTTGCTGGCAATATGATATCAGCATAGCGGGCTGTATCAGTCATAAATCGCTCATGAACTACAGTAAAGAGGTCTTCTCGCGACAGCCCTTTTAGCACCGCATTCTGATCAGGAGTAACAACAGCGGGGTTGGAATGATACACATACATACTCATTACTGGTGGATTGCTCAGATCTTGCAGCGCATGACCCAATTGATTCATATTTACAATCCGGGTGGGCTCTTGCATAAAATCTTCCCGAGTTATTGTATCCATCGCAAAAGCACTAGCGGTACCAATACTTGCTAAGAGTCCACCGCCAGTTTTGCCCCAAGCTCCTACAACAGCTGGCAAACAAGTAATGCTGCGAACAGTCATTGCCCCATTACCATATCGGGACAAACCACTACCCATTATGATGAAGGGAGCCTGGGCCTCTCCATAGCGATGAGCCATCTCCTCAATCGTAGTGGTATCAATTCCAGTAATTTGGCTTACAATCTCTGGTGAGTAATCAGGTAGAACTTTTTCTTTTAGCATATCAAAACCTTGCACATGATCAAAAATAAACTCTTTGTCTACAAGATTATGCTGTACCAAACGATTCATCATCCCTAAAGCTAGTGCCCCATCACTGCCAGGCCTTACTAATATTACTTTATCAGCAATTTGGGCTGCTGATGACTGATAGGTCTCAATGAGCCAGACAACTGCTCCCCGCTGTTTGGCTTCACGTATTTGGTGCAGTAAGTGAATATTGGTCGCCAGAACATTTGTCCCCCACAGAATGATCAGATCACTTGCTGCTACTTCCTTAGGATGGGGGGCCAATGTGGAGCCCATCACCGCTGACCATCCATAGCCCTTAGCAGAAGAACAAATGGTTCGGTCCAGGCGTGAAGCTCCTAATCGATGAAAAAACGCCTCTCCACTATTACGCTGGACAAGCCCCATTGTTCCCGCATAAGAATACGGTAATATTGACTCAGCACCATATTCAGCTATAATCTTCTGCCAGCGAGCCTTAATATAACTGATCGCCTCATTCCAAGAAATTGGCATAAACTCTCCTGTTCCTTTTGCTCCAGTCCGCAATAAAGGCTGTACCAGCCTTTGAGGAGAATGTACGGTTTTTTCATAATGAACCATTTTGCTACACAACGTGCCTCTAGTATGAGGATGATTTGGATCACCCATGACTTTTATCGCTTTGCCATCCACTACTTGCACCAACAGACCGCAAGCATCTGGGCAATCATAAGGACAAACAGATGGCTTTATTTCACTATTCACTGCAGTTTCCTCCCGTTAGGTTTTGCTTGATAAAATAAGCCTCACCATTCGATAAAGGCCAAAAAACAATCTCGATAAATGGTGCTATATTGGTAAAAGTTTCTTTATATTTTAGTTCAAATGCTTTCCACTCATCAAATCCAAGATAAGCGGCCACATACTCATGAACATAAACTGAGAGGAGAAGAGGATTGATTAATTCATATCCTTTACGAGCTTTTTGCACCTTTTCAGCAACGGCGCGCACTATTCGTCTCTGATAGTTTTCCATTACATCAGGATCTTCCAATAGTATTTCGCTACCATGATGGATATGTTCCTCATAAGCACTCCGATCTGATAAATAAACGGCAGTCAACTCTACACCATATAAAACCTCTTTCACTCCATCTCTCACTATATAATCTGGTCTTTCACTTTTTTTGACAATTTCAAACCGCTTGCCATAATGCCGTTCATAATGTTTAATAAACTCTGCAATTTCAAAAGCTTCACGGGATTTTTTATCTTGCCATTGTTCTGACATGCAAGCACCCCTCTAATACTAAATACTTACGTTTTCTTTACAGTATTATAATATATATCAGAAGATTTGCATATATGTGTACTTCCTGCCTGTAAAGAAGAGACTTGGCCTAGGCCAAGTCTCTAGATAGGAATAAAAACCTTTGCTAAGATATCTAACTACAAGTATTTAGTTTCAAGGTTTAACAGTGCTGCCGCTTCGTGATCCAAGAGCCAATATAATTCGCCATGTACTGGCTGAATTGACTGGGCAGGCAGGCGTATACTCTCTCGCGGTCCTTCAATTACTTCCTTTATAACGTGAGCCTTAGTACTACCTGTAACCAAAAAAATGACGGAGGCAGCTTGATTTAGAATGGGAGGCGTTAGCGTCACTCTATAGAGTTGTTGCTCTGCTACATATACAGGTCTCACCCAGTGATCACGTATAATCAGGGCATCAGTACCTGGAAAAAGAGATGCTGTATGTCCGTTATCACCCAACCCTAGAAATACAACATCAAATTGTGGTGTATGTTTTTTAAAGGTAGATTGAAGAATCTTTTCGTATTCCTCAGCTGCCATGCTTGGCGAGTTTTCATAGACAATTGGATGAATATTTGCCTCAGGAATTGGTACATGATCTAATAAGGATTGACGAGCCATATTTTGATTGCTCAAACTATTATCAGAAGGTACACATCTCTCATCACTCCAATAAAAATGGACATTCTGCCACGGTATTGTATGACAATAGGGTTTTTCAGCTAATAGTTCATATGTGCGGCGGGGAGTCTCTCCACCAGCTAAGACTACATTACATCTGCCTTTCTTTTCAACTGCCTGACAGGATTTTTCAGCAAATAATTCAGCCGCAGCTGCACTTAATACTTCTAAATTAGGATATGTTTTAATTATAGTCACATCCGTCTCCTTTCTTATTTTCAAATTCTAAACAGGCAGGAAATAACCAACTTCGTCCATCTTGGGCAATCAACCTTTCTGCTTCTTGTGGTCCCCATTCTCCTGCAGCATAGTTGGGGAACCCAACTTCCGGGATATCTTGCCAAACTTCTAAAATAGAACTCAGCACCGACCAAGCCATCTCCACTTGATCTGCCCTCATAAATAAACCTGGATCACCACGCATCACATCTAGCAGCAAGGTTTCATAAGCTCCAGGTGAAGAATATTGAAAAACCTCATCATATGTATAATGCATCTCTACTGGTTTGATTTTCATTACTAGTCCTGGTTCTTTTGCCTGAGTCAGTAGCATAATCCCTTCTTTAGGTTCAATTTGGATGGCCAAACGGTTGGGTTCAATAACACGCTTAGAAAAGGGATGATGAGGAACAGGCCGAAACTGCAGGGAAATTTCTGAAACACGAGCTTCCATTCCTTTACCTGTACGCAAATAAAAGGGTACGCCCTGCCAGCGCCAGTTATCAATATAAAATTTAATAGCGACAAAGGTTTCCGTTCCAGAGTGTTCTGCCACATTTGGCTCCTCTCGATAGGCGGCTACATTCTCTCCTGCCACAATGCCACTACCATATTGACCGCGCACTGCAAATTTGAATACCTCATCACGGGATATTGGGCGGATGGCATGGAGTACATCTACTTTTTTATTACGGATTTCGTCAGCCTGAAAAGAAGTCGGTGGTTCCATTGCGACTAAGCACATTAATTGCAACAAATGATTTTGAATCATATCCCGCAATGCCCCTGCATGCTCATAATAACCGCCTCGTCTCCCAACACCCACTTGCTCTGATACGGTAATCTGTACATGATCAATGAAACTACGATTCCAAATAGGCTCCCACATGGCGTTAGCAAATCTAAAAGCTAAGATATTCTGTACTGTTTCTTTTCCTAGATAATGATCAATACGATAAATCTGAGATTCATCAAACACCTTAGCCAACGCACTATTGAGCTTCTGAGCTGATTTCAAATCTCTTCCAAATGGTTTCTCAATAACAATACGATATTTCTCCTTGCCCCGAAACACATTAGACTGGCCTAACTGCCCTACAATGGTTGCAAACATCTCTGGTGGTGTAGCTAGATATAAAATTCTGCTGGCCGTAGCTCGCCAGCCCTGTTCTATATCTGCAAAAAGAGACCTGTATATATTGCTATCATTATACTCTGTCCCAATATATTTTATATTACTTGCGAACTTATTCCAAATTTCATCATCAACTTTACTTTGTTGTGAAAACTGACCTACCCCCCTGCGCAGTTGCTGCCGAAACTCATCATCAGTTAAAGGGGTACGGGCCAAGCCAATAATGAAAAATGGCTTTGGCATTAAATCTTTAATAAATAAATCATAAATAGCAGGTATAATCTTACGTTGAGCCAAATCACCAGATGCGCCAAAGATATAAATAACTGTTGGATCTATACTTAAATCATCTAACATACCCTCAACTCCCTGTCTTCTATGGTTTCAATAAGACACGCTGGCATTTTTCTTAAATTGTAACATGCTTGATTTATTAAGGATATGACTGAAATGTTGGATTGCAAAATATCAAGAATCTTAGGAACCTTTTACATAAATAATAAGTTATAATATCACTCCAGCATTACTCTTATTAGTATATAATTATTCCAGTATTCATCCAATATATGAGTTTATAATTGGGAAAAAGATAGGAGGATTTACTTTGAGATTAGGACATGATCCTAGCTGTCTTTTGATTGCATTACCTAATACTCAAGCAAGGAAATGGTGTTTTAATCGGGGAACTGAAGGCCATGCTGATGACGTTATAGCTGCTCGGTAACAAATATTTCGAATATTTTGTCCCTAGAAGGTATCAAAAAAAAATTGTCGAATAAAAGAGTATAGATTTATTAACAGATGTTGTTAACTATGGAAAAACAAACTAAACTCGTTTGAAACTAGGGACTATATCATTAAGGAGCCGGGATATGCAAACTCAAACACTTGGACGTCAATTTAGATTATGGACTATTTTGCTTGTCCTTGTTCCCAGCCTAATGGTCATGGCTATTTACACCGTTAGCCAGATTAAGGTAGCTAAACAGGAAAACCTAGAACTGATCAACCAGCGGGTATATTCCCAGAAGCGGCTGATCGACTACTGGATGGAAGAACGGATCAACGAGATTTGCAAACTTAGTAAGTTAGAGGATTTTCAGACCTTAAACGAGCAACAGATGAAACATTTTCTTACTTTTTTACAACAAGACAACAAGCATTTCGACTCATTATCATACATCAATAAAGATGGTTTTTTCAAGATTTCTACCCTCAATAAAGGCATCCAGTACCCATCAGCAATTGAACAGCCTTATTTTCAAGCAGCTTTAGCGGGTAAAGAGTATATCTCAGATGTAGTTATCGGGCGAAATAGTGGCTTACCTATCATTAATTTTTCCTCCCCTATTTTCGACTACGCTGGAAATTTTCAAGGTTTGATACTTGGATCTGTAAGAACAACGACCCTAGAAGCCCTCTTGAGTGATAACTGGTTTGGTGAAACGGGAGAAGTATACTTAGTAAATCGGGAAGGAATGCTGCTTACTGAGCCTCGCTACATCGATCTCTTGATTAAACAGGGTTTTATTAAAGATACTACTATCATGAAGCATAAAATATCTGATGATGCTTTACGCAATATTCGTCTTGGCCAAACAAGTACAGCCACTTGGCTCAATTACCGAGGGCAAAAAGTTCTAGGAGCTTATCAGTACATTCCTGAGCGGAATTGGACACTGATCGGCAAGATCAACGAAGAAGAAGTTCTTGGTCCTATTTATAAGCAATTAACAATAATGGCTGGCGGCACCATGTTTTTAGTTTTACTGATTATACCCCTGGCCACGCTCATAACCAATCGGATTAAGCGACCCTTGGACTGGTTAATCAAACAGTCGGAGCTCATAACAACGGAGCATTATGAAATGGTAGGCCAAGACAAGCATCCCCAAAATATATCCTACGAGTTGGATATCCTGTGCAAAACTTTCATCAAGATGAGTCAAAAAATCGCAAATACCGTCAGCCTACTCCAAAAAAATGAAGCCCTCCTCGAGCATAAATTTCGTGAGCGCACAATCGCATTATCGGCTATGAATGTAGTACTCGAAGAGGAATTTGCCAAACACCAGGCGGCGAATAAAGCCCTTAAGGATAGCCGTGAAGCACTCAACCTTAGCGAGACTCGCTACAAAGATCTGTTTGATTACATGCACAATGAGTGTGCATATTACAAGGTACTATTTGACAAAGAAGGAAATCCTGTTGATCTTGAATATATTGACGTTAACCGTGCTTATGAAAAAGCTACTAGACACCTCGCCTCTGAGCTTATTGGAAAACGGCGAGCAGAGATTTTCCCATACATAAACGAAGACATCTTTAACTGGGTAAAATCGCTTATCGCAGTGGCTATTTCCGGAGAGCCGGTAATTTTCACACAATATTTCAAACGCCAAGAACGATCATATTCAGTTTCTGCATACAGCCCCGCTAAAAATCATGTGGCTGTAATTTCAGAAGATGTTACGAAATGTATAACCCTACAAAAAGAAATAACCCGCATGGACCGACTTGATCTCATCGGAAACATGGCAGCAGGGCTCGCACACGAAATCAGAAATCCTCTGACGGTAGTAAAAGGCTACTTACAGTATTTTACGAAAAAACTTCCTAATAGTTTACACGATCAATTAGATTTAGTATTGAGCGAATTAGCACGTATAGAAACAATCATTACCGACTTTTTAGCGATAGCAAAAAACAAGCCAATCGAGCCACAAAAACAAGACTTGAACGCCATTATCAACAGCATAGCCCCCTTGGTCCTATCAGATGCACTTAAGCGAGGAATGAATCTTGAATTTAAGCTTTCTAAAGAAATCCCCGAACTTATTTTATCCGAAAAGGAAATTAAACAACTCCTGTTAAACCTTGCTATGAACGGACTGAACGCTATGGAACAACACGGTACTTTAACAATAGAAACTAAATATCAGAGCAACGCAGTATTTTTATACATCGATGATACTGGCTGTGGCATTGCTAAAGACTTACAAACGAAAATTTTTGACCCTTTTTTTACGACGAGAGATGAGGGCACAGGACTAGGTCTTTCTGTTTGTGCAAGTATTGTCGAGGGTCATAATGGAACAATTGAGGTACATTCGGAAGAAGGAAAGGGAACTCGTTTTATAATCACTTTTAGCGAAAGCCCCCCTAACCTCCTCCAACAGACAAAGAATTGCCCCTTAGGAACTTCCTAAGGGGCAATTCTTTGTAAAGATATCTTATAACATACTCTTCAAAAACGCCTGTGTGCGAGCCTGTGTAGGGTTGTTAAAGATTTGTTCTGGCCTGCCTTCTTCGACGATTTCGCCACCATCCATAAAAATAACCCGCCCAGCTACTTCCCGCGCAAAAGCCATTTCATGTGTAACGACTAGCATCGTCATATGTTCCTGAGCAAGCTGCCGCATGGCTTTCAATACTTCTCCTGTCAGCTCTGGATCAAGGGCTGATGTCGGTTCATCAAACAGCATAATATCAGGTTTCATAGCTAAGGCTCTGGCAATAGCAACCCGCTGTTGCTGTCCTCCCGACAACCTTGATGGATAGCTGTCCCTTTTCTCAAATAGACCTACCTTCTTTAGCAGCTCCTCTGCCTCGGGAATGATAACTTCCTTCTTTATCCCTTTTACAATCATGGGTGCTTCAATAATATTATCGATGACAGTCATGTGGGGGAATAGATTAAACTGTTGAAATACCATACCCATCTTATAGCAAATCTCACGGGCCTTATCCTCACGAACATACTGACACCGTCCACCTGCACCTTCTGCCGCCAGAATGTCATTCTCTATTTCAATGGTTCCTCCATCGATCGTTTCTAACCTATTTAAACATCTAAGCAGTGTACTTTTACCTGAACCAGAAGGTCCGATAATGGCAACAACTTCTCCTTGATCAACTTCCAGGCTGATACCTTTGAGCACTTCAAGGTTATTAAAGCTTTTGTATATTTTTTTTAGACGTATCATATTCATACAAACTCACTCCTACTCATCATATGCTGCATAACTCTGCTCAAGTTTATTAAACATCCATGTCAATACTAATGTCATCGCCAAATAAAATACAGCAGCAATGACAAAAGGTGTCATATCAAATTCCCGCTGCACAATTGTTCTCGCTGTTCTAAGCAAATCATTCATGGCAAGAACATAGATGAGTGATGTGTCTTTTACAAGTGTAATGGTTTCATTGCTTATAGGCGGCAGTACGCGCTTAATCATCTGGGGCAGTATAATCCGTCTCATTGTCTGCACATAAGTCATCCCCAGCACCTTACTCGCTTCATATTGCCCCCGTTCAATGGATTGAATTCCACCACGGAAAATTTCAGCAAAATAAGCTGCATAATTAAACACAAAGGCGAATATTGCCGCTGAGAAATCCGGTAACTTTATACCAATATAGGGTATGAGAGGTAATGCATAATATACGAATAAGAGCTGAAGCATCAGCGGAGTTCCCCTCATGAGCCAGATATATGTCTCTACGATAAAACTAAGAGGTCTATATTTCGACATACGAACCAATGCCAGAACCAAACCTAACGGTATTGAGAGCACTAACGTGATAAAAAACATTTGTAGTGTAACATTTGCGCCTTCCATCATTGGCCCAATCATTGCTAGTATTTTTTCCATTGCTTTTCTCCTCTATGCTGGAATGATAAGAAAAGACTTGGCTTGTGCCAAGTCAACAGACGCAGGCAAAAGCCTTAGTCGTTCTTACTTGGAATCAAGAAAGTGTATACTTTCTGATTCCGTGAGAAAGCTGATGGCAACCACCATCAGCCTATAATTATTACCTAACTATATCTACACCAAACCATTGTTTTGATATTTTAGCAGAAGTTCCATCTTTCTTCATTTCATCAAGTACTTTCTGCACTTTATCACGAAGTTCTTTATCTTCTTTGCGGAAGCCAATACCCAATATTCCAACTTCGCCAACAACTTTATCTAATACGACAAAGGTATCAGGTTTTTTGGATATGAAATATCTTCCAAAGATTTCATCAGTTATGACTGCATCTACACGACCTGTTTGAAGATCCATGAAAGCAGCCACACAATCGCCATACTTTCTTACTTCTTTAAAGGAGGCCTTCATTTCTTTGTTAGCTTCAATAATTTCATCAGCTGTGCTGGCACTTTGAAGACCAACTACTTTTCCTTTTAAATCTTCAAGACTTTTAGCGCTGGATCCTTTAGGAAGAAAAACTAATTGTTTGCCGTCCATATATGGTTCACTAAATAAGATATTCTCCTTACGTTTCTCAGTAATATTCATACCATTCCATAAGGCGTCAATACGTTTACCATTGAGTTCAGCCTCTTTACTGCTCCAATCAATCGGTTTAAACTCAACTTCCATACCTAGCCTTTTGGCAGCTTCCTTAGCCATGTCTATATCAAAACCTACTATATTATTTTTTTCATCTCTAAAGCCCATCGGAGGGAAATTATCATCTAATCCTATTACAATTTTTTTCTGTACTGGGGCTTTCGTGGCAGTGTTTCCACATCCGGTTAAAACCAGACCAACCATCATCAGTAATAATACGAATGAAACTATTCTTTTCATATGTAAGTCCTCCACTCAAATATATTTAATACTTATGTCCATATTATACTTTAGTATGCTAAAATTGAAAAGCGTTAAATTAGTGCTTTTGTACGTTTTTAAATTATTTTTCTTACGATATCTCTGCCAAGATCTCTCTTTTGCTTTATTTGAGAATTTTCCCCAGTCAGCTATTTATTAAATCAAAAAATTGGATATATGACCAACACGTAGAAAACATAAGAAAAACGTTAGCGCATCCTTTTTTTGTCATTGCGAGTGTAGCGAAGCAATCTCTGGTCAAGTAGGGGATTGATTCGTGTGTTTCGATATGATAATTGTCAAACAAGTTTTTTTGACTTCGATGAACTCTGGGAGCGCTTAATTCCTCAGAATTCAATATACCGACTGTTTCGTGAGTTAGCTCCAATTCTCGTAAGTCCTCAAGATTTAAAGGAATTATACTGCCACAGCAACGGACGTCCCAGCCATTACGCATTGAGAATGA
>Ga0316613_10001331_pt1 | contig 16970 bp, 15 predicted proteins | sample OWC_soil_day10_C_2_FD_207647 | JGI IMG/M metagenome (GOLD analysis project Ga0316613, IMG submission 207647) | Wetland soil microbial communities from Old Woman Creek delta, Ohio, United States - OWC_soil_day10_CT_b | ecosystem: Environmental > Terrestrial > Soil > Wetlands | place: USA: Ohio...
CTGGAAATGATGCAGGAGATCGGGTTTACCAAAGGAATCGAAAATTATTCGCGCCACCTGAGCGGCGCCAAACCGGACGAGCCGCCGCCGACACTGGTCGATTACCTGCCGCAGGATGCGCTACTGTTCCTGGATGAATCGCATGTGATGATGGGACAATTGAACGGCATGTACAACGGCGACCGCGCACGAAAGACCAACCTGGTCGATTACGGATTCCGGCTGCCGTCGGCGCTCGACAACCGTCCTCTGCGTTTTGACGAGTTCGAGAGCAAGATGCGTCAGACTGTCTTCGTGTCCGCCACACCTGCCAACTACGAAATGTCGCATTCGGGACAGGTAGTGGAACAGGTCGTGCGGCCGACCGGTCTGGTCGACCCTGCCATCGAGGTCCGCCCCGCCAGCACACAGGTAGACGACCTGCTGTCCGAAATACATGAGCGAATAGAGAAGGGCGAGCGCGTCCTGGTAACCACGCTGACCAAGCGCATGGCCGAGCAGCTGACCGACTACCTCGGCGAAAACGGCATCAAGGTGCGCTATCTTCACAGCGACATCGATACGGTCGAACGCGTCGAGATCGTGCGCGACTTGCGTATCGGCACGTTCGACGTGCTGGTAGGCATCAACTTGCTGCGGGAGGGGCTCGACATTCCGGAGGTCTCGCTCGTCGCCATCCTGGATGCCGACAAGGAAGGCTTCCTGCGGTCGGAGCGCAGCCTGATCCAGACTATCGGTCGCGCCGCGCGCAACCTGAACGGCAAGGCGATCCTGTACGGCGACACAATAACCGACTCGATGAAGCGCGCAATCGATGAAACCGAGCGCCGCCGCGCCAAGCAGCTCGCCTTCAACGAAGCCAACAACATCACGCCTTCCGGCATCATGAAGGAGATTCGTGACCTGATCGACGGCGTATTCCATGGCTCGGATACCAAGCAGGAACTGCAGATTGCCCAGGAAGTGGCCAGCTATGGCATCCTGTCCGAAAAACAGGTCAGCAAGGAAATCAAGCGTCTCGAGAAGCAAATGGTGGAGCACGCCAAGAACTTGGAATTCGAGAAGGCCGCCCAGGTCCGCGACCAGCTCCGCATCCTGAAGGAGCAGGTGTTCGGCGCCGCCTTGCCGGACAACGTAGTCGCATTGCGAAAACAAAAGTAAGCATGACCCGGCGAGATTCGCCATTTCCGGCGTATTCTGCCAGAGGCATCCAAGCGGACACGTCTCTGGCAGCTTTTTCTTCTTTTTCAGTTGGCGAGCGCAATCCCGTTCTTCTCGCTTCTCTCACTGTACAGTAACCAGCTGAACCAGCGCTCACACACGAGAATTTGCGAGAACTTACGGCTGACCTCGATGACAGGTGCGTCCCGGAATGTTACCATCGCGCAGTATTGTCGGTTTGATAGCCCGAAAGCCTATCGGGATGTACTGTAACCGGTGCCAAACGCTTTCCTGTCCCGGTCTTTTGATAACAGCGCATCGCGTTGCGCTTGCACTCTCGTCATGATTATTTTTCTTGCCCGCCTTTTCGCTCTGTTCAGGCAAGAGTGCTCACGGATCATTCCATGCCATCGCGTTGGCCGCGCAAGCTCCATCGGCGCGCTGTCGCTTTTGCTGTTCACTCCATTCAGTGCGCACGCATGGGGTAATACATGGGTTTTTCCGGGTGCGATGCCAAGCGGATGCAGCCAAAAATCCAGCACCACGTTCACATGCGGCTCTCTATCCCTGAACGGCGACACGGTAACAATCAACACGTCGGCAGCCACGACCATTACCTTTAATGGCGACCTGTCTGTCAGCCAGACCAACATCAATGCAAGCGGCAGCGCATCCAACCTGACGCTCACAGTCAAGGGCACGCTCGACCCCGGCTACAATTCAAACATCAACGCGAATGTTGTCGCCTATGCCGTCGATAACGGCAGCAGCGCCACGACGTTCGGCGGCGACATCCAGGCAACCAACGGTGTCGTTAATCTCGGCTATCAGAATACGGTAACCGGCAGCATCACCGATACGACCGGCGCCATTACGCTCGGCACGCAGGTGACCGTCGGCGGCAGCATCGTCGGTGGCACCGGCAAGATTACGGTTGGCGACAGCTCGTCGATCACGGGTACGATCACATCGACCACCGGCGACGTCTCCCTCGCCACTTACGTCAAGGCAGGCGGCATCACCAGCACCAGCGGCGACATTTCAATCGGCTACAAAGGAACGATCGCCGGGGCCGTGACCAGCACAAGCGGTTCCATCACGCTCGTCAACGAAGCCACCGCCGTATCGCTGACAAGCACGTCGGGCACCGTGACCATCGAATACTCATCCTACGTTTGCGGCGATGTCACGACCAAGACCGGGACGATATACCTGTTCAATTCCGGACAGGTCGGCGGCAATATCACCAGCACCAGCGGCAATGTCTGGCTCCTGTGGATGTCCCGTGTCGGTGGCAGCGTCACCACCGGCGGCACCGTCATCAAGGACCTGACGAGCACCGTCAACGACTCGACGCTCGTCATTGCATCTTGTACCGGACTGGTGACGTCGACGCCATCCGGCTTCAATGCATTCGAATCCAGCACGACATCCGGTGCCGTCACCGGCGTCATCCAAACCAAGATCGCCAGCAGCGCCTTCAGTCTCGACATCGTGGCGCTGAAGGGAACGACTTCGCAGCTGTACACAACCTTCGCGGGAACGGTGACAGTGGATCTGGTCGACGGTTCTTCCTCTTCCGCCTGCAGCGCGCGTTCCGCCCTCGGCAGCAGCGGCACGGTCACGTTCGCGACCAGCAACGCCGGCAGGCTGACCGCCAGTTTTCCGGCAGGGTACTCCAGCAGCAATTCCTGGCGCGACGTTCAGGTGCGCATGACCTACCAGCAGTCAAGCAGCAGCAAGGTCGTGGCCTGTTCCACCGATCATTTCGCCATCCGTCCCGCATCCCTCAGCGTGTCGGTAACCGACACAGACTGGGTAACCGCCGGAACATCCAGGACGCTTGATACGACGGTCACGCACAAGGCCGGCCAACCATTCACGATCACAGCGACCGCCAAGAACAGCGCATCGACCGTCACGACCAACTACAGCGGGCAACCCTCTGCCGTCATTACCCAATACGTCAGTCCCACCACCTGTTCAGGCAGCGGCTGCACGCTGACGACCTCGTTTTCCTCGGGCAGTTCGTCCGGAACGGTCGTCAGCTCAGCCTCAGCCTACAGCGAAGTCGGTAACATCCAGATTCAATTGCAGGATTCCGACTTTGCCTCCATCGATGCGAGCGACACGTCCGACAGCGGGCGTATCATCACGTCCAGCCTAGTCACCATAGGCCGCTTTATTCCCGACCATTTTGCGCTGACGACGAGTACGGTCACGCCGGGATGTTCCAGTGGCAATTTCACCTACATGAGCCAGCCGTTCTCCGCGTTCACGTATACGATAAAGGCGCAGAACGCATCGAATATCCTCACACAGAATTACGATGGTTCGCGCGCCACCGTCGCGCTGGTGGCCGAGAACAGCGACATCGGCACCAACGTGGCATCCCGCCTGACCGCGCCTACCGGCACGTGGAGCAGCGGCACCTACACGGTGACGGCCGATTCGAGCAATCCGCTTACGTTCCGCCGCCGGAACACGGCAAGCGACGCGACCACCGCGCCGGACGGCCCGTTCGATTCACTGCAGTTAGGCGTCAAGGTGACGGATACCGACGGCGTCCTGCTTGCCGATCGCAACATGAACGCGGCAACCGCCGGGGACGGCGGGGCGACGACGAGCGCCGACAGCCGCCGACTGGGGGACACCACCTCCGGCACGGCGCAGCCGACCAAGATGCGCTTCGGGCGGCTGAAGCTTTACAACGCGCACGGTTCGGACCGGCTGAACCTGCCGGTTCCGATGCGGGCCGAATACTACAATGGCACGGCCTTCGCCACCAATACGGCCGACTCCTGCACCAGCATCTCCAGCAGCAACGTCGCGCTTACCGCCTACAAGGGGGGGCTGTCCGCCAGCACGATGCCGGCAAGCAATGTCATCGCAGGCGGAACGTTTTCGAGCGGAATCGGCAAGCTGCGCCTGATCAAGCCGACGAGTTCGCTGGCGAAGAGGGGCAGCGTCGATCTCTGCGTCGACTTGAGCAGCGACCTGTCGTCCGATAGCTCGCCGTGCTCGGCTTCCAGCTCGGCCGGCATGCCCTGGCTGCAGGGCCGGTGGCGTGGTGCGACGTATGAATACGATCCGAAGAGTAGGGCAACCTTTGGCGTTTTCAAGAATGCCAACGAGTTTATCTACATTCGAGAGATGTATTGATCGCAAGAAGAAAAGGACGGTTTGGCTGCCTGCATCCGGGACACGGCAGCCAAATCCCGCCGGGTTTTCGCAGAATCATGCAGAGCGCCCGCTCGCATGCCCGGTCTTCAGGAGTTCCCGGATCTCGCCATCCGTCTTGCCTCCCTTGCACCATCCGGCTATGCGTTGCGCGGGGGCAGCCAGAATATGATGCCTTTCGTCTTCGGCAGTATCCGTAAGCAATGTGGAGGAAATGCCGCTCTTGATCAGCTTCTCGTGGAATTCCTTCTGCGAAGCGAACGATACGGCTTCATCCCTCGGATCGGCAAGAATGAATACCCGGCGGCTTTGGTCCGGCACGATTCCGCTGACATGGTCAATGGGGTCGTAGACTTCCTTCAGGTCATGCCCTGTCTCGTCCTGCCCCTTGTGAAAGAACGGGCTGTTCAGGTGGCTCGATCTTGTCTTCACGCTGGTGACTCCACTGCTGATCACGGCGCAATCGATATCGTCCCGGCCCAATGTCATCAAGCCGCCGACTAGCCCGCCCCCCGTGCTCTGACCCGCAAGCTGAATCCGGTGAAAGCCATAACGCTCCTTGAGCCTGGTCACTGCCGCATCGATCAGGTACGTCTCTATCGGCATGCGGCGGTCAAGCACGTGGCTCATGCCTGAACTGCCGAATGTTCCCGGCCGTGCAAGGCGTATCACGGGCAAGCCGGCTTGCTTCGCAATGAGGTTGGCGAATTCCGTGTTTTTCGCTTTCAGTATGTCATAAGTCGATGTGTCATGACCGGGACTGGTATACACATCGCCATCGACGAAGATCAGCGCCGTGGAAGCGCCCGCCACGTTCTCGCTGGGGAAGTACTTGAGACAGGCGCTGGCCTGCTTTCCTTTTCCGCTTTCGCGCCATGCGGCATCCACCCAGAGGGAATTCGGGGTTGCTTCGCATTCCGCCTGGGTATAGGTCGGAGGGGTCAGAACTTCCTGGTATGCACCCGCAAAGGCGACCTTGGCCAGGCTGAACGCCAAGATCATCAAAATGAGCTTTTTCATGCAATTCCTGGAGATATGTCGATTGGTTGAAGGGCCGTAGCCCACACGCGCTTGGCGAAAGGAAAAACCGGGATAACCGGAAAGGGGAGGCTAAAGATGAAGACAAGAAATAATTCCGCGCGCCAAGATTTCCAAGTGGAAAGAGTACAGAGAATCTTTCCATAGGGCAAGCAAGGTCTTCTCTATGGAAACCAGCGGAAAAAGGCGGCCGGACGCGCTGGAGAAAGCGGTCCGCTTCTCACCTTGGAAAGGGAGGGGCGGGAAGATCCGAACAGGGGAAAGGAAACCGCAGGGTGGGCGCCTGGCAATCAGGCGATCCGTTTGGCATCATGCCGGACTGCACAGGTTTTGCCGACCGGAATCGGGATGCCAACCGATTCCGCTTAACAGTGAGCCATCGCCCTTTGAGACTGAAAATACCGATTGCCAAGCTTAGCCGAACCAGCTCGACCAAAGCGCCGAGCACGGCATGGCCAGCAGCAAGGCGGGCAGCATGTTAACGATAGGGAATATCTTGATTCCGCAAATCCGCAATCCCGTCGCCAGCATGATGATGCCACCGCATGCGGAGAAATCAGCCTGCATAGAAGGAGAAACCAGAGGTATAAGCAAATAGGCGATATGGAAGAAGAACGCCTGGACCAGGACCTGGGGCACGGCAATCAGGGCAACGGAAAAACCCAGTTCGGCGGCAAAAATGGTAGCCGTGATCAGATCCAGAACCGACTTGGCCAGCAAGATGCTGGCATCGCCGGACATCCCTTCGTGCATGGAGCCGAAGACTCCCATGCCGCTGGCGCAGAACAGCACCAGAATGGTGACATACTTGATAACGAAGTTTTCAGCCGTAGGATTCCCGACTTCGCCAGGCCATGCCCGCTCAACGCGCCGTTGCGCCCAGCCAATGGCCAATTCCAGACCTCGCTCGAGCAGAAGCAATTCACCGATCAGCGCTCCCGCCAGTATGGAAAAGGCAACTGCTGGAATGGCATGCACCCTGTTCATCATGGCCGAGCCAATGCCTATCGAAACGATTCCGCAAATCAGCGGCATGGCCTCCTTGACGCGTTTGGGTATGGCGCCGCCCAATGCGGCTCCTGCAATACCCCCGACGACCACGATAGCGCTATTGACCAGTGGACCTAGCATGTAAAACCTCCAGACCGCCTACTGCGGCCTTCAGAGATCGGACGCTCGACAGTCAGAATGCATATACGAACAATAAAACAAACTTTATCGATATAAGGAATCAATTCTAATTGCCTGGCACATCCATTAAAAATACTATTTCAGTTCGTTTACATATCAAATTGGTATACGAAGGAATATGGACCTCAAGCGCATGCACTACTTCTGCATGATTGCAGAACAGGGACAGATAAGCAGGGCGGCAAAATTGCTGCATATGGCGCAGCCGCCGCTGAGTCAGCGTTTGAAGGAACTGGAAGACGAGCTGGGCACCCGTCTTTTTTCCAGGAAAGGACGCGCGCTCGAACTCACCGATGCCGGAAGGCTGTTTTACCGCCGGGCACGAGCCATTTTGCGAGACGTGGCATCGTCGAAAGAAGAAGTTATCCGCTCATCGTCGCTCGGAGGGCCCACTCTGCGCATCGGCCTGTCGCCAACAGTGCGGGCGTTGTGGCTGAGGCATTTTGACAGTTTGCAATATCTCTATCCGGACCGGCAGATCGGCCTGGTCGTAGGGGATTCCGGCTACCTGGAGCAGTTGCTTCTTTCCTCACAACTGGATGTAGCTTTCATGCAACCCCCTGCGAGCCCGGAAAATTTCATTACGCATCATCTTGTCACCAGCAAGGCCGTGGCCGTTGCGCCACGTGGCCTGGTGAACGCGGATACCGGACGCCTTTCCTTGCAAGAGATGAGTCGGCATCCGCTTTTGCTGATGCGGCGCTCCGTCGGCGTCGGAAGCTACGAACAATTGCTGCGAACCATGCATGAGGCGGGCCTGATCCCTCTGGTGGCGCTCTACAGTTCCGATGCATCGCTGATACTGGATCTGTTGCACGGCGGCTTCCAGGGGATTGCCGTCATACCCGAGGCGGAAACTGGCGGCGTCCGGAAGGCTTATTCCATATTGCCCATCGATGCCGATCTGCCGGACTATCACGTCTCGCTGGTCTGTCGCAAGACGGACCACGATACCGATCTGATTGCCCATTTGCTTACATCCTGGCAAGCCTGACCGTACTCTGCGCATCATTCAACCATTACCTATAATGCAACTGCCTGCAAGAGGCTCTTTAAGCTGTTTTTGATAGCCCTCAATCGGCAAAAGCCGAGGACAGCTATGTTTTACTGATTACGGACAAGGCGACAGTCCTGCTCATCCCATTTCGTTCGCTGGATTTATCCACATTTCATGAAAGGAAAGACAAGCCATGATCAGAACAGCCATCATCATCGGCAGCACGCGGCCCAACCGCAATGGGGAAGCGGTCGCACGCTGGGTATTCGATATCGCCCGGAAGAGGGCGGACGCTGAATTCGAACTCGTCGATATCAGGGACTTCAATCTTCCTCTTCTGGATGAGCCCGTACCTCCGGCCATGGGGCAATACAGCAAGGATCACACGAAAGCATGGTCTGCAAAGGTCGATTCCTTCGACGCGTTTGTGTTCGTCACGCCGGAATACAACCACTCGACGTCCGGTGCATTGAAGAATGCGCTCGACTTCATTTACAAGGAATGGAACAACAAGTCGGCGGGGTTCGTCAGCTACGGCTCCGCAGGAGGAACGCGCGCCGTGGAGCAGCTTCGCCTGATCATGGCCGAACTGCAGATAGCCGACGTGCGCGCACAGGTCATGCTCTCTCTTTTTACCGATTTCGAGAACATGAGCGTTTTCAAGCCCGACCCACGCCACGAAAAATCGGTCAATACCATGCTGGATCAGGTCATCGAATGGGGCAAGGCCTTGAAAAGCTTGAGGAAAGGATAGGAAGGAAAGGAAGGAAAGGCTGCTATATCATGGACGGCTTCTGCCCGATCGGTTTGGCAAGACTCAGCTCGTGCCCATCCGGGTCGAGAATGTGGAAATAGCGCTCCCCCCATTCGCCATCCCGCGGCTCGGTCAGTGGTTCAAGACCGGCCGCTAGCGCCTTTCTGTACATGCCATCGACATCGCTTACATGAAAGATGACGCGCCCCCACCAGCCATGCAATCCTTTTCCATCTTCGATGAGGTTCAGGGCCGTGTTGGCAAGTGAGAACGATGTGAAGTGTGCATCAGGTCCGCCAAATTTGACCGTGAACCCGAGCGCTTCATAAAAGCGTACCGCTTTCGGCATACAGCCCGTCGCGAGCGTTACAGCGCTTAATGATTCTACGCCGAGTTTCTCTGGAATTTCGCCCGCACTCATGTCCTGATCGTTCCTCTTGTATCTTGATGTACGCCGCTGCCCTTTTGGGAAAGCAATGGACGAATACTGTATTGCAGTTTCATCCGGCGCCCAGTCTTAACAATTATTTACAAATTTTTTACTTGTCCAACCATCAAGTTTTGCCGTTCCTGCCGTTAAAGGGTCATGAATGAATGGCTTAGATAGCCAACATTCAAAAATAATAAAGGGGCATATCATGGTATCGAGTATCAGCAACAGCGCCGTCTCATCATGGGCTAGCTCGCTGTTTTCCAAGCTGGACACGAAAAACCAAGGATACATTGAAAAGAGCGACCTGGAATCGGCGTTCACCAGCATAGCCAAATCGACAGGAACAACGGATGACACCGATGTCGACGCGCTCTTTAATCAGCTTGATGCTGACAGCGATGGAAAGGTGACCGAAAGCGAACTGTCAACAGCCATGAACCAGGTGGCTGACCAACTGGATACTCAGTACTACCAGACGCGCATGCAAGGCGCGATGCCTCCGCCGCCTCCACCTCCAGAAGATGGGTCGACCAGCAGCACTGACTCGACCTATATCGAAGCAGCAGATACCAATAGCGATGGCGAAGTCAGCGCGGCCGAACTCGCTGCCTACTATGCGTCGCAAAACGAATCCACCACATCGTCCGATAGCGACGTCACGACCATCAGTACCATCAGTATGGTTACGGTCTCCGTGCAGCCGCCTCCACCTCCGGAAGATGGGTCGACCAGCAGCACTGACTCGACCTATATCGAAGCAGCAGATGCCAATGGCGATGGCGAAGTCAGCGCGGCCGAACTCACTGCTTACTATGCGTCGCAAAACGAATCCACCACATCGTCCGATAGCGACATCACGACCATCAGTACCATCAGTATGGTTACGGTCTCCGTGCAGCCGCCTCCACCTCCGGATATCCAATCTGCCGCTAGTGCCGGTTTCACCAGAGATGAGCTGATCAGCCAGCTTGATGAAATCGCTGCTTCCGACAGTAAACGTTCCAATCAGATCTCCAGTATCGTGCAGAATTTCGACAAGGCCGATACGAATGACGATGGCCTGATCAGCGTGAACGAAGCAAGAGCATACGCTCAGAGCAACAACCTATCCAACTCGACCTCGGAGTCGACCGCATCAGAGGGTTCGACGGATGCCAACGCACAGGTTCAGATTACAACAATGAAACTCATGCAAGTCTACGGCGTTGGGCAGGACGCAAGCGTATCAAACACGTCAATTCTGCTGTCAACCATAGCATAAGAGCCAATGGCATAAAAAAGGCCGGCATGATGCCGGCCTTTTTTATGCCATTGCCAGAGCATGATTACGAGTAGCCAAGCAATTGCAGGATATAAGGAGTCAGCAGGCCGGTGAGAGTGCCGTTCACGATCAGCCCCAGGCTGGCGTAAGCGCCGAGCCGCGGGCTGGATTGCATGGCATGTGCCGTGCCCACGGCGTGCGCAGCGGCGCCGAGAGCAAGTCCTTGCGCAATCGGTGTTTTCACGGCAGCCCATTTCAGGATGGCTATGCCGAAAACGGCCCCGAAAATCCCGGTCACGATAACGATAATTGCGCTCAGTGAAGGGATGCCGCCCATGAGGCGGCTCACTTCGATGGCGATCGGCGTAGTGGCGGATTTGGGCGAAAGGGAAACAATCACTTCATTGGTCGCGCCAAGCCAGCGAGCAATCAGCACGACGGACACGACGCCGGTAACGCAGCCCACAAGCTGGGAAAGCAAAATAGGGACAGCCTGCTTCTTAATCTGCCCCAACTGGAGATAGAGCGGAACGCCGAGCGCGACAATGGCCGGCTTGAGCAGGAATTCAAGATACCTTCCGCCCCCATCATAGGTTTCAAAGGGCGTATTGCAGAGCTTCAGGACCAGGATAATCAAGGCTATGGCGACCAGGATCGGGTTCAGCACCAGCAACTTGAGACGCCGCTGCAGCATCTGCGCCCCCCAATATGCGCCGAAAGTCAGCGCAATCGCAAAAATCTCGCTGTTCAGAAAGTCGCTCATGACCAGCGCCTCACTACCTTATACGTCCAGGCCGTGGCAATCAGGACCAGAACCGTGCTGATCAGCGTGGCGGCCACAATGGGAAGCAACTCCGCCTCGATCAGCCCGAAGTACAGCATCAATGCCACACCCGGCGGCACGAAAAACAAGCCAAGATTACCCAACAAAAAATCCGAAATGCCTTTAACCCATTCCAACTTCACCAGTCCGAACTTCAGGGAAAGCGTCAGGATCAGCATGCCGAGCAGGGATGAGGGGAATTTAATACCGGTCACATGGACGATCAGCTCGGCCAGTGCCAGGCAGATAAAAATGATGGTGCATTGCCTTAACATGATTCTGCAGCGTCTTTATACAAAATAAGCGATTCCGGGTCTCGAATCGAAGAGAAGCATGTTAGCACTCTTGACACAACAATGCTGCAAAGCAAAAGTAAACGAGAACCCGACTGCAACACCCTTTTCGGATAAGCCGGAATGGACAGGACATCGGCCCGAACCAGGATCCAGTTCATTTGGAATCAGTAAGCTCCCTGATAACCCGTTCCATTCCTTTGACGACGCGTGCCATCCTGAGGTAATCGATCTTGTCTGGCGTGTCCTGCTGAGTGTGATAGTGCGGATAACGATAGGGTGCCGTATCGGTCACCATGATGGCCGGACAACCGAACTGCCAGTAGGACCAGTGGTCGGACCAGCTGACGCCCGGGACGGCTGACGAAGCGACAAGGCCCTCGGATGGAAATGCCGTGTGCCGTCTAAAGGAGGCAATTGCCTGCTCCAGCAAGGCACGTGAACCCTCATTGCCGACAAAACCGATGAAGTCGCCCGTATCGGGATAGGCGGACGCAAGCGGGGAAGGGTACCTCTGACTGACTTTTGCATCAGAAAAGTAGCCGATCGTTTCGAGCGAAATCATGGCTGTCACTATATCGCCACGCTTGTGCAATTCCTGCGCATGAACCCAACTGCCCATTCCGGCTGTTCCAAAGAAGGGCGCTTCCTCATTGACGAACAGAACCAGCCTGATTTCCCTATCGGCCGGAAGCACGGCATCCTTCAGCAGACGAGCCAATTCGACCACTGCCGCTGTTCCGCTGGCGTTATCATTCGCGCCGGGGGCACCGATTGCTGAATCATAGTGCGCCCCAATCACGACAAGGTCCGGCTTTGTGGCTCCAGTATGCTGCGGCCTGATAGAGACCTCGATGTTCCGCACCCTTCGGCCCGAGGCGGTGAATTCCTGCCTTTTTGGCTGGCACCCGTAATCCATCAGCACCTTTTCAAGGTATACAGCGGCCGCTTCAAGACGTGAAAAATGACTGACATTGTGCTCATCTGACGCTATGGCGACGACATGCCGCTTCATCCGTTCCGCCAGAGCCTGCTCTTCAGCGGTCGGTACAGGTGTTCCATGCCAGGATATGCCCGGCATATCGCTCATTTTCCTTAATGCATCAGCAGAAAATGCAGGAAAGGAAAATGCCGACATGATGCCTGCCATGATGAAAAAACGCAAAAAAAGGACCAAGATGAATCCGTTAGCAACAAATGAAAAGGCTGCCCTGTCATTCGATAGCGAACCGGTTCTCTTGTTCCATCAGACTTTCATCCACAGCCTTCAAAGCGTGATCGACCTGTTTCGGAACAAACTGCGTGCCGGTATTGCGCGTCATGATGACCGGCAGACGGCATACCCGGCGAAAGCGTTCGCCAGCCTGGAACGATGCCGCTACAATCCTGGAAATACCGACAACATGATAGCGAAAAGACATGGCTGACATTCCCTCTACCTTCATCGATGCGCTTGCCCTGGCGCACTCAAGCTGGCGCCAGGCCCTGACGGATGGGCTGAACGCCGTTGCACAGGCCGATCCCGCCTACCTTCCCGATCTGGCAAATGATCGGTATCTGCCGACCAACGGTCGCATCTTTGCCGCGTTTTCCCAACCGCTCGACCACGTGCGATACGTACTGATCGGGGAAGGGCCCTATCCCCGTCCGGAAAGTGCGACAGGGTTCTGTTTTATGGATGGTGCAGTTGGAAATCTGTGGTCAAGCACAGGTCTGTCTCGCGAAGTCAACCGGGCTACATCTCTGCGCAACTTCATGAAGATGATCCTGGTTGCCGAAGGCAAGCTTGCGCCGGACAACACGGGCGGAAAGGCGCTCGCCCACATAGCAGAGCAAGCCTCCTCCAGGAATTCACCATTCATCGAGAAACTTGCCGACTTGCAGGCCAACATGCTGAATAAGGGGTTCCTGCTGCTGAACGCCGCGCTGACTTTCCGTCCGCACGTACCCCCCGCCCGGGAATCGAAAGCATGGCAACCTCTGATGCAGACCGTACTGGAAGCGCTGGTTGCCAGTGCCGGCAAAAACGGAAGGCAACCGCCAACGCTGATCCTGTGGGGAAAAATGGCGGAAAAGCTGATTGCCATGCCGCCTGCCTCTTCATTTCCCTATGTATTATCGGAGCATCCCTACAATCTTTCGTTTATTCGGAATCAGGGGATGCAGGCATTATTCGGCCCACTCCACCTGTTGTACAAATCAGACCAGACAGTTTGAGCGAATCGATACCCGAGCCGGGAACTATCACATATACACCCCGGGTGTATTTTTGTTTATCGTTTGCAACATCAAGCCATGCGCGACATAGACCGTTGGTGAGCCGCATACTCCCGCGCGCACCATTTGCAGAACCCTGATAAAGTCACAGCCTCATGCCGATTTGGGGAAAGATGGCGACAAGAAGAGGAAATCAGTAGTGCCATACCGGCAGGCTCTGTAGTATTCTGGATGAATGTTGTACTTGCGGAAGGGATTGGCTGAGTGAACTTGTGCCGCGGCCTGATGGCCAAGCTGTACAGTTCCGGTTTTCCCCGACGTTTGTATGCGATATATTTCCCCTGAAAACAATTCAACCATGCAATTTTCCGTATATCAAGAAAGCCGGATTGGAGGACGCAAAGTCAACCAGGACCGGATGGGATACATATATACGCGCGACTCCCTGCTGCTTGTCATGGCAGACGGGATGGGCGGTCACGTACGCGGCGAAATGGCTGCGGCGATCACTATCCAGACCATTGCGAACCTGTTCCAGAAGAGTGCCGATCCCTACGTCAAGCGCCCCGAAGTATTTCTCGAAGACAGTTTCATAGCCGCGCACCGGGAAATTCAGCGCTATGCCGACCTGTACAAGCTCCCTGAGACCCCGCGGACAACGGTCGTTGCCTGTCTGATCCAGCATAACAGCGCCGTATGGGCGCACTGTGGCGATTCGCGCCTGTACTGGATGCGCAATGGCCAGATCCTGGCACGAACCCAGGATCACTCGCGTGTCGCAACCCTGATCGCGCAGGGCATGCTCGACCCTGCGCACACTGAGAACCATCCGGACAGAAACAAGCTTTTCAACTGTCTCGGTTCGTCCAACATGCCGATCGTCGAAATCTCCCGCAGGGCCAGCCTCCAGAGTGGCGATACCATGCTGCTGTGCACGGATGGCTTATGGTCGATCATGCCCGATCATATCCTCGCCAAGCAGATAAGCGACACGACCATCATGCGCGCCATCCCGGAACTGCTCGACAAATCGACCTCCATCGCAGGAAGAAATGGCGACAATGCCACGGCACTTGCCGTAACCTGGCTGGGCGAAGAGGGTTCCTCAAGAGAAGCGCCCATTGAGGAGGCAACCACGACGACCAATACGAACACCCTTCAGATTGGCGCAGTCACCTCGATGCTGGTCACCCAGACCTCAAGCGGCGATAAATCGGATGTCTTCAACGAATCCGAGATTGAAAAGGCAATTGACGAGATTCGTAGCGCCATCCAGCAAGCCAATAATACGCAATAAACAAGGACCCGATACATGAACGAGAAGACACGTCCAAGCGGACGCGCATGTGATTCCCTTCGCCCCGTCAGCCTGGAACGGAACTACACCAAATATGCGGAAGGCTCCGTACTGACCATCTTTGGCGACACCAAAGTCATCTGTACAGCCAGCATCGAGGAATCGGTGCCTGGGTTTCTGAGAGGAAAGGGCCGTGGTTGGATGACCGCAGAATACGGCATGCTTCCGCGATCCACGCACACCCGCATGGATCGCGAGGCGGCAAGAGGGCGACAATCCGGCCGTACGCAGGAAATTCAGCGCCTGATCGGGCGCTCCCTGCGCGCTGCATTCGACCTGGACGCAATCGGCGAACGTACGCTGCATCTCGACTGCGACGTCATCCAGGCAGACGGAGGAACACGAACCGCATCGATTACCGGCGCCATGGTGGCAGCGTACGACGCCTTCTCCAAGCTTGTCGAAGGCGGCACTCTTCAGGCCATTCCCCTTAAGCATTTCGTGGCGGCAATCTCCGTCGGCGTCTACCAAGGCACACCTGTTCTCGACCTGGATTATCAGGAAGACTCCGCCTGCGATACCGACATGAACGTGGTCATGACTGAAGCCGGCCATTTCGTGGAAGTGCAGGGGACCGCCGAAGGCGCAGCATTCGACAGAGCCGCATTGAACCAGATGCTGGACCTTGCCCAAAAGGGCATATTTGACTTGATCGGCATGCAGAAAAAAGCGCTGGGCCTGAGCACCAAGTAAAATTATCTGTCCGACACATACCTTTACTGCATCATGTCAAACAGAATCGTTCTTGCCTCCAACAATTCCGGCAAGCTGAAGGAATTGCGCGAAATGCTGGCACCATCCGGATTTGTGGTCTACCCTCAAGCCGAGTTCAACGTCCCGGAAGCGGAAGAGCCATACCTCACGTTCGTCGAAAATGCGCTGGCAAAAGCGCGCAATGCGGCGCGCGTCACCGGGCTGCCCGCCCTCGCGGACGATTCCGGAATCTGCGCGGATGCTCTCGGCGGCAAGCCGGGCGTCATCTCTGCCCGCTACGCTGGCGAACCGAAATCGGACGCCCGCAACAACATGAAGTTGATCGAAGACTTGGCTCCTTTCACCAACATGTCGGCCAACTATTACTGCGTGCTGGTTTACCTGCGCCATGCCGAGGATCCCCAACCGGTCATCGCAGAAGGGCGCTGGTACGGTGAGATTCTCGTCGAGCCGCGCGGGCAGGGCGGTTTCGGATATGACCCGCACTTCCTGATTTCCGAATTAAAAAAAACGGCTGCCGAGATGCTGCCCGTCGAAAAAAACCAGCTATCCCATCGCGGACAAGCACTCCGCGAGCTGGTCCGGAAACTGAAATGATCCCGATCTATCCAGCCGATACCAAGACAAGGGAAGGCCGGAGGCCGGGAGAGCAGAGCAGTATCCTGCTGCCTGTGCTCCCGCCATTGTCGCTCTACGTTCACTTTCCCTGGTGCATGAAGAAGTGCCCGTATTGCGACTTTCATTCGCTGGAAGTGCAAAACGCCTTTCCGGAAGAGGAATACCTGGCGGCCCTGCGTGCCGACCTGGAATCCGCGCTGCCGCAGATATGGGGTCGCAAGGTCGACACCGTCTTCATCGGTGGCGGAACGCCCAGCCTGCTTTCTGCCAAAAGCGTGGACCAGATGCTTTCCTTCATCCGTGCGCTGCTCCCGCTCCGGCCGGATGCCGAGATCACAATGGAGGCAAACCCGGGCGCCATCGAAGCCGACAAATTCAAGGCATTTCGCGATAGCGGGGTCAACCGCCTGTCCATTGGCGTGCAAAGCTTCAATGATGAACACCTCCATGCACTGGGCCGCATTCATTGCGGCGATGATGCGCGGCGCGCCATCGAACTGGCGCAACGTCATTTCGACAATTTCAACACGGACCTGATGTATGCGCTTCCCGGCCAGAGCATTGCACAGGCCCGGCAGGATATCGAAACTGCCCTCGGTTTTGCGCCTCCGCACATGTCGGTTTACCAGCTGACCATGGAACCGAACACTTACTTCGCAAAAAATCCCCCGGCACTCCCTGAAGAAGACACGATTGCCGAGATGCAGGAGATGGTCGAAGAGGCAACGGCGGCTTCCGGTTACAAGCACTATGAAGTATCGGCATATGCACAGCCCGGGCGTCAGGCCCGCCACAATCTCAACTACTGGCATTTTGGCGACTATCTGGGTATCGGATCGGGAGCCCATTCCAAAATTTCATTTGAGGATCGCATAATCCGGCAGGCACGTTATCGCCAGCCTGCGGCGTACATCCGGCAAGCGCAAGCAGGGG
>Ga0316613_10001347_pt1 | contig 16860 bp, 11 predicted proteins | sample OWC_soil_day10_C_2_FD_207647 | JGI IMG/M metagenome (GOLD analysis project Ga0316613, IMG submission 207647) | Wetland soil microbial communities from Old Woman Creek delta, Ohio, United States - OWC_soil_day10_CT_b | ecosystem: Environmental > Terrestrial > Soil > Wetlands | place: USA: Ohio...
CGACAACCGTGGTGAGGGCGGTGCGCTGGCGCTGATGGCGCTGGTGCTGTCGGGACGTTCCCGCGTGCCGCGCCGCTGGATGCTCCTGCTCGGCATCCTCGGCACCACGCTGTTCTTCAGTGACGGTGCAATCACGCCAGCCATCTCCGTCCTTTCTGCGGTGGAGGGGCTCGAGGTGATCAATGACGAGATGGAAGGCGTCGTGATCCCGCTCGTGATCGCCATCCTGGTGGGCCTGTTCGCCGTCCAGCGCCACGGGACCGGTGCGATCGGGCAGCTCTTCGGCCCGCTGATGATGATCTGGTTCGTCGTGCTGGCACTGCTGGGGCTCCGGTGGATCGCCGTGAACCCGGTGGTGCTCCATGCGCTGGATCCGACCCACGCCGTGCGTTTTCTGCTCACCCATCGCAGCGAATCGCTGATCGTGATGGCCGCCGTCTTTCTGGCGGTGACCGGCGGAGAGGCGCTGTATGCGGACATGGGGCACTTCGGCCGCCGCCCGATCCGCCTGGCATGGTTCTGTGTGGTGCTGCCCGCACTCGTGCTCAATTACTTCGGGCAGGGCGCGAGGGTGCTCGCGGACCCGTATGCTGTCGTGAGTCCGTTCTTCCTGCTGGCACCCAAGTGGGGCCAGATACCCCTGGTGCTCCTCTCGACCGCCGCGACGGTCATCGCTTCCCAGGCCGTGATCTCCGGCGTCTTCTCGATCGCCCACCAGGCATTGCGGCTCGGACTGTTGCCCCGGTTCCTGGTGGTGCATTCGTCCGGCGAGTCCGCTGGACAGGTCTTTGTGCCCGGCGCAAACCGGATCCTGCTGGTGGCGACCATAGGGCTCGTGCTGGCATTTGGTTCCTCCGAGGCGCTGGCCTCCGCCTACGGCATCGCGATCGCCCTGGCCATGCTCATCGACAGCATCCTCGTGGTGGCCTGGTTGTCGGATGGCGCGGACCGGCGGACACGCGCGCTCCTGGCCGTCATGGCCGTGGCGGTCCTGCTGGACCTCGCGTTCCTCGCTGCCAACAGCCTGAAGATCCCGCACGGCGGCTGGTTGCCCCTGTTCGCGGGCACCTGCTTCATGGGCCTCATGCTGACGTGGCAGGCCGGCAGGCTGACCGTACTCGACCGCGCCACGCGACGCAGGATGCCGATGCGCGAGCTCATGGCGAGGGCGAACGATGTCAGCCGCCTGCGCGTTCCCGGGACGGCGGTCTACCTCAGCGGCAGCACCGAGACGGTGCCTGGCGCACTGCACCGCATGCTGGAAATCCAGGGCTTCCTGCATGAGCGGGTCGTGCTGCTCACCATCGAGACCGGCGACGAACCGCGGACCGTGAGGGGCGCGCGAGTGCGGGTCCAAGAACTGGCTCCGGGTCTCTTCCGCGTCGTGGCCCGCTGCGGGTTCATGGAGACGCCGAACGCGCCCGCGTTGTTGCGTGAGGCCGAGGCGGCCGGCCTGCCTTACCGCCCGGCCGAAACGCAGTATTTCCTGGGACTCGACCATGTGGTGGTGGCCCGCACCCACGGAATGCCGCGATGGCAGAAGCGCCTCTATGCCTACATGTCGCGGAACGAGCATTCCGCCACCGAGCACTTCAGGCTGCCTCCGGCAAGGGTCACCGAGATCGGCGAGCAGATCGACATCTGACGATCCGCGTTCGCACGCTGCGGGCGGACGGGAGATAATGGCGCCATCCCCTCCGATGGAGCGCCCCGATGACCTGGCTCAACCGCGACGTGACCGAGATCGGCGGCCAGCGGCTGCATCCGGAGACGCTGATGATGGGCTACGGGTACTTCCCGGGCCTGTCGGAAGGGGCGGTGAAGTGCCCGATCTTCCAGACGTCGACCTTCGTGTTCCGCTCGGCCGGCGAGGGCAAGCGGTTCTTCGAGCTGGCCTACGGCCTGAGCGAGCCGGCGCCGCAGGAGTCGATCGGACTCATCTATTCGCGGCTCAACAACCCGAACCTCGAGATCCTCGAGGGCCGCCTGGCCATCTGGGACGGCGCCGAGCGCGCGCTTGCCTTCTCGAGTGGCATGGCCGCGATCTCGACCTGCCTGTTCGCGACCTGCCGGCCGGGCGACGCGGTCATCCACAGCAACCCGGTGTATGGCGGTTCGGACTACCTGCTCGACAAGGTGCTGCCGCAGTTCGGTATCCGGACCGTCGCCTTCGACGCCGGCAAGGGCGCGCAGGGACTGCGCGACGCCGTCGAGGCCGCGCGGGAGACCGCGCGCGTCGCCGCCGTCTATGTCGAGACGCCGGCCAACCCGACGAACGGGCTCGTGGACCTGGCCGCGTGCTCGGCGGTCGCCGACGAACTGGGGCGCCGGCAAGGATCGCGGCCGCTGGTCATCGTCGACAACACCTTTCTCGGTCCGCTGTGGCAACGCCCGCTCGAGCATGGCTGCGACATCGTCGTGTACTCGCTGACCAAGTATGTCGGCGGTCACAGCGACGTGGTGGCGGGCGCCTGCGTCGGGTCGCGGCAGGCGCTGGAACCGGTGCACCTGATGCGCACCATCCTCGGGACCATGACGGACCCGCACACGGCCTGGCTGCTGATGCGCAGCCTCGAGACGCTCGAGCTGCGCTTCCGTAAGTCGGTGGACAACGCGACCCGGGTCGCCGGGTTCCTGCGCGGCCATCCCAAGGTCGAGCGGGTGGCGTTCCTCGGGTTCCTCGACCCCGACAGCGAGGAAGGCCGGCTCTACGCGCGGCAGTGCCTGGCCCCGGGCGCCACGTTCTCGTTCTTCGTGAAGGGCGGCGAGCGCGAGGCCTTCCGCGTGCTCGACGAGCTGCAGCTGGTGAAACTGGCGGTGAGCCTCGGCGGCACCGAGAGCCTGGCCTCGCACCCGGCGGCGATGACGCACTCGGACATCGAGCCCGCGCGCCGCGCGGCGCTCGGCATCACCGACAACATGATCCGGGTCTCCATCGGCATCGAGCATCCCGACGACCTGATCGCCGACTTCCGCCAGGCGCTCGCCACGATCTAGGAGGGGTCAGACGCCGCTCTGTCCCTTGCGGCCCGGTTCCGCAGACACGCCTCTCCGCGGTGGTGGACAGGGTGGGGTCTGACTCCTCTTGTGCTAAAGTTCCAGCCGGCCTTGGGGTGGTCTGAATGGACCTGAGACGCCGGCGGCCCCGCAAGGGGCTCACCTGCGAACCCGTCGAACCTGATCCGGTTAGGACCGGCGTAGGGAGCAGGCGTGAAAGCTGAAGAACCTACCGCGCGCATCACCGCCTCCCGCCCGTAGTGGGAGCCGCACGATGCGTGCCTGGACCGCGCTGACCGCGCTCGCGTTCCTGCCCGCCCTCGCAACGGCGGTCGAGCCCACGCGCCTCGAGGAAGTCGTCGTGACGGCGACCCTGCGCGACATTCCCCTCGTGCAGTTGCCCGCGAGCGCGACGGTGCTCGACCGGCGCACGGTGGCGGATGCCGCGACCCAGCATCTGGAGGAACTGCTGCCGCAGGTGCCCTCGCTGTCCTGGGCGGGGGCGAGTTCGCGACCCCGCTATTTCCAGCTGCGCGGCATCGGCGAACTGGAGCAGTATCAGGGCGCGCCCAACCCGTCCGTCGGGTTCCTGGTCGACGAGATCGACTTCAGCGGCATCGGCATGGTCGCCACGCTGTTCGACGTCGAGCAGGTGGAGGTCCTGCGCGGCCCGCAGGGCACGCGCTTCGGGGCCAACGCGCTGGCGGGGCTCATCAAGGTCAGGACGCGCGAGCCGCTGCCGCAGCCGGAACTCTCCGCCGAGGCGACGTTCGGCGCGGACGCCATGGCCGGGGCCGGCGTGGTGGCGGGAGGCGCTGCAGGCCATGGCGGATCGGCGTGGCGGCTGGCCGTCCAGCGCGTGGCCAGCGACGGTTTCCGCAGCAATACCTACCTCGAGCGCAGCGACACGAATGCCCGCGACGAGCTCACCGCGCGCGGGCGGCTGAGGCTCGAGATCTCGGATCCCCTGCGCCTGGACCTGACGCTGCTCCACGCCGACCTCGACAACGGCTACGACGCCTTCGCGATCGACAACAGCCTCGTGACCCGCTCCGACCGGCCCGGCAGGGATTCCCAGCGCTCCACGGGCGCGGCGGCCGACCTGCGTTACGCGGCACCGTCATTCGAGCTGCGCAGCATCACGGCCTGGTCGCAGTCGGCCATCGAGGCCAGCTTCGACGGCGACTGGGGCAACGACGAAGACTGGGCCGGCGCCGGACCCTACGACTTCTTCTCGCGCACGCTGCGCGACCGCGACACGTTGAGCCAGGACCTCCGGCTGTCGGGGAGCGCCGGGACGGCGACCTGGCTGGCCGGTGTTTACGGCCTGCGGCTTGTCGAGGATAACGCGCAGCGCGACGACGGCCTGTACCTGACCGATGCCTTCACCAGGACGCTCGACAGTCGCTACCAGGCGACCCATGCCGCGGTGTACGGACAGGTGGAGTGGCCGGTCGCTTCGACGACCCTGCTGTCGGCGGGGCTGCGCCTCGAGCAGCGCGATGCCAGCTATGCGGACAGTGACGGCGTCCGCTTCGACCCGCGCGACCGCATGTGGGGCGGGCAGCTGTCGCTCAGCCGACAGCTGGGCGACGCGCACCACGCGTGGATGTCCCTGTCCCGCGGCTTCAAGGCAGGCGGCTTCAACATCGGCGCGGCGGTCCCGCCGGATCGCGCGGAATTCGGGCCGGAGTATCTCTGGAGCGTGGAAGGGGGCGTCCGGGGACGCTGGGACGAGGCCGGGCTGTCAGCTGACGTCAGTGCCTTCTACCTGCGCCGCAGCGACCAGCAGGTCGCGACCTCGTTCCAGCTCGATCCTGAGGACCCGCTGACTTTCGTCTACCTCACCGACAACGCCGCGCGCGGGCAGGCCTTCGGGCTGGAGGCGACCGGCACGTGGCGTCCCGCCGAGCGCTGGGACCTGTCTGCGTCGCTGTCGCTGTCGCTGACGGAATACCTCGGCTACAGCGACGGCGAGCGCGACCTGGACGGGCGGGAGTGGGCCCATGCCCCGTCATGGAAGTATTCACTGGCCGCCACCTGGCGCCATCCCGCGGGATGGATGGGCCGCGCGGACGTCGGCGGGCAGGACGCGTTCTATTTCGACGCGAGCCACGACCAGCGGTCACGGCCGTACTCGCTGGTCAACCTGCGGACCGGTTACGAAGCCGCCCGGTGGTCTGTCCACCTGTGGGTGCACAACGTGCTCGACCAGCGCTACCCGGTACGCGGTTTCTATTTCGGCAACGAGCCGCCGGACTTTCCGGAGAAACTCTACGTCCGGCTAGGTGATCCGCGCCAGGCCGGCGTGACCGCCCGCTTCAGCTTCCAGTGAGGAGCTTCATCCATGCACATTGCCGTCGACATCAGCCTGTACCCGCTCACGGAGTCATTCATTCCGCCGATCGAGGACTTCATCGCACGGATCCGCAGGCACGAGGGCCTGCGTGTCGTCACCAACGCGATGAGCACGCAGGTCAGCGGCGAGTTGCCCGTCGTGATGCAGGCGCTCGAGCAGGAAATAGGAGCCAGCTTCGCGGCCCGTCATCGCTCGGTGTTCGTGATGAAGGTGCTCGGCGGCGGTGACTGACGCGTTACGCGACTCATGGCAGCGCGCCCTGGACCAGGCCGCGACGACCGGGCCGCTCGAGGTCGCGGCGGTGCTGCTGGGCTTCGCCTACGTCTTCATGGCCATCCGCCAGCGGCGGGCGTGCTGGATCGCCGGAGGGCTCAGCACCGCCCTGTACGCGATCGTGTTCCTGGACGCCCGTCTCTACCTGCAGGCGGTCCTGCAGGTCGTGTACGTCGTGCTGGCGGTCCACGGCTGGCGTGAGTGGAGTCGTGATGCGCGGGTGGACGGCGTGCCCGTGGTCCGCCGCGTGTCGCTGCCGATCCACGCGGCGGCGCTGGCCGCCGCGCTCACGGCGACGGCCCTGACGGGCGCCGCCCTCGCAGCCTGGTCGGATGCCGCGGCGCCCTGGGCCGATGCGTTCGGCACCTGGACCAGCGTGGCGGCGACCTGGCTGATGATCCGCAAGGTTGCGGCCAGCTGGCTGTGGTGGATCGTCGTCGATGCCGGCCTCGCGGCCCTTTTCGCGTCGCAGGGGCTGCTCTTCACCGCGGCGCTTTACGTCGCATTTGCCGCGCTGGCGGCGGCAGGCTGGTTCGCCTGGCGCCGCGCGCCGCAGGTCGCCTGACGTGGAAGCGGCTCAGGAGCGGGACGCTCCCCTGATCGCCGAGGCGGCCTGCGCCCTCGGCATGGACAACCCGGCGGTCACGGCGCTGTCCGGCGGGTCCCGCAATCGCTGTTACCGGCTGGCGCAGGGTCCGCTCGACGTCGTCCTGCGGATCGCCGGGGACGGTGACGCGACTTACGCGGTGGAGCGCGGCGCGGAATTGCTGGCGCAGCGCACGGCTGCCCGCCAGGGCCTCGCACCGCGGCTGCTGCTGGAAGACCCTGAGCGCGGATACGTCGTCATGGAGCACCTGTCGGGCCCGGTGTGGACCCGGGCGTGGGCCGCATCACCCGCCGGCGCCTCGCGCCTCGGCGAGTGGCTCGGACGACTCCACGCCGTCGCCGTGCCGCCGGGGCTGCGGCGCATCAGCTTCGTCGAGGTCCTCGATGATTACTGCGCGAGACTGGCGCCGGGCCTTCCCGCGGCCGCGCTGGCGGACCGGTGCGCGGAGCTTGCGCACGCGTTCGAACCGCCGGCCGCACCGGTCCTGTGCCACAACGACCTGCATCACCGCAACCTGGTCGAGTCGGCCGGCCGGTTGTGTGCCGTCGACTGGGAATATGCGGGGGCCGGTGATCCGGTCATGGACCTGGCCGGGTACGTCGCCTACCACGACCTCTCTGGAGACGCCACGCGGTCGCTGCTCGCAGCTTACGCGGCGCACGGGTATGCCCCTACCCGGGAGTCCCTGTCGCAGGCACGCTGGTTGTTCGAGGCGGTGTGGTGGGCATGGCTCGAACTCCTGAGACGGGAGACGTGCGCCGAGCCGCCGGAGCTGGCTGCCACGCGCGCCGGCCTGGAGCGGCGCCTCGCGCGCCCGGCGCGGGAGGCCGGGACGCCTAAGGCACCGACCTGAACAGGACCCACTGGCGCAGCGTGCCGATGCGCTCCACCCGATGCTGGCAGAGTTCGAACTGCGCCAGCACGCCGTCGAGGCGCCGCGCCGGCACGATCAGCAGCATCCGCTCCGGCATGGCGAGTTCCTGGCATAGCGGCTCCGGCGCCGAGTAGCCGCCGGGGCCGACCGCGCCGGTGTGTGACTCCGCCTGCTCGACGTTCATCCGGAGGTAGTGCTTCAGTCCGTAACGTGCCGGCGCGTCGACGAAAACGATCTCATCGACCGTCGACAGGTCCACCGTCTGCCGCAGTTCGTCGGCCAGCCGCGAGGCGTCACCCTCGAAGGGGACCCACGGTCCGGCCGCTTTCAGCGCAATGGCGGCGACGGTGGCTGCTACGACGGCGACGACGGCGTTGCGCCCGGACGCTGGCCAGTCGCCGAGGAACGCTGCGATCGCGAGGGCGATGGGCACCATCAATGGCAGCACGTACAGGGGCAGCCGCGACTGCGCCGCGACGAAGACGATGAGCGGAAGCGCGACCCACAGCGCCAGGAAGCGGCGCGCGTCGCTGCCTTCGGCCCGCGCCGGCTGTCCGGCCGCCGCGGCTTGGCGCCACCGCGCCAGCGCCAGGCCGAGCCACGGCAGGCTGCCGATGATCAAGGTCGGCGGATAGACGACCAGCCAGCCCAGCCACCCGGCGTTGCGGTGGTGCTCGCCGCTCGCCACGCGGCCCACGGTCTCGTGCCGGACGAAGTAGTCGAGGAGGTCTGGAGAGTGCCAGATGAGCGCGACGAACCAGGCCAGTCCGACGATGGCGAAGGCGAGCAGGCCCGCAGGGTCGAAGAGGCGTGCCAGGGAAGCGCGGCGACGCCAGGCGACGAACCCGACGATGGCGCCGAGCGGCAGGAGTCCGGGAGGTCCCTTGGTCAGGAATGCCAGCCCGAAGCCGATCCACATCAGGCGCAGGCCGCCCGTGCGTGGCGGCGCGTCGGACGCGACCAGTCCGCAGGAGACGAATCCGAAGACGGCGAGCGTCTCGAAGAAGGTCAACAGCGTGTCGGTGGTCACCACGTTCATGGCGAGTACGGGGCCCCATGACGTCGCCCAGAGGCACGCGGCGAAGGCGGGCGCGGTCAGGCCGAGCCGGCGCGCAACTCCGAGCACCAGCAGGGCGGTGCCCACGAATGCCAGGGCATTCGGCATGCGGGCGGCCCACTCGTTGCTGCCGAATGCGCGGAAGCTCGCGGCGAGCGCCCAGTAGGTCAGCGGCGGCTTGGTGTAATGCGGCCGCTCGGGGTCGAGGCGCGGCACGAGCCAGTCGTCGAGGTCGACCATCTCGTGGGCCACGTCCGTGTAGCGCCCTTCGTCCGGGTCGACGAGGTGGCGTGAGCCCTGGAATGCGAGGGCGACCAGCAGGCTCACCACCAGCACGACCAGACCGTCGCGTCGGGTGCCTCGATCAGGTAGGGATGACATGGATCACCTATAATACGGGGCATCTGATCACGGCGCGGCGCCTCGCACGGGAGCGACATGGCGCCTGCGGGGCTGCCAGGCGATCCGAAGGCACGGACTGCGATTGCAGGGGATACGGCACATGGCCGACATGGTGGTGGTGGACAGGGACGGCGTGGAGCATCGCATCGCGGGGCGCCCCGGCGTCAGCCTCATGGAGACGCTCCGCGAGGTGGAGTGGGGCGTCGCGGCGATCTGCGGCGGCATGTGTTCGTGTGCGACCTGCCACATCTACATCGGCCCCGAGTGGGCGGGTCGCCTGCCGGCGCCGCAGCCGGACGAGAAGGAACTCCTGCAGGAGCTGACCGGGTACGAGCCGGGGCGCTCCCGCCTGTCCTGCCAGGTCCATTTCGAGGAGTCGCTCGACGGCTTGAAGCTGGCGATAGGGCCGGACGAATAGCCCGCGGAAGCCGCAGCGAGGCGGCGCCGGCCAGACCAGGAGGACGAACGACCCGTGGAACCGACCGTCAAGTTCGAGACCAGTGACAACGTCGCCTGGGTGACGCTCAACCGTCCGGAAACCAGCAATACGATCAATCTGCAGTCAGGCCGCGACCTGCTGGATGCGGCGACGCGCTGCCGCGCGACGCACGGGGTGCGGGCGGTAGTGGTCACCGGAGCCGGCAAGGCCTTCAGTTTCGGTGGCGACCTCGCGGCGATGACGAAGCACGAGGGTCGGGAGCGCGAGGCCTACCTGCGCGAGCTCACGGTGGACCTGCATGCCGCCATCGTGGCCTTCACGCGGCTCGAGTGCCCGGTGATCGCCGCCGTCAACGGCACGGCGGCCGGCGCCGGCGTAGGCCTCGTGGCCATGGCCGACCTCGTCGTTGCGGGGGAAGGCGCGAAATTCGCCCTGGCCTACACGGGTGTCGGGCTGACCCCCGACGGCAGCACGTCTTACTTCCTGCCGCGCATCCTCGGCCACCAGCGCGCGATGGAACTCGTGCTGCTGAACCGCACGCTGACCGCCGCCGAGGCGCTCGCCTGGGGCCTGGTCAACAAGGTCGTCCCGGATGCGGACCTGCGGGAGGAGACTCGCGCGCTCGCCGCTCGCCTGGCGGCCGGCCCGACCGCGGCCTTCGGCCAGGCGAAGCGACTGATGCGCAGCGAGGCGTCGCTCGAGGCGCATCTCGAGGACGAGAGCCGCACGATCGTGGCCCAGTCCGGCACGCCGGAGGCCGCCGAGGGCATCGCCGCCTTCCTGGAGAAGCGCAGGCCTTCCTTTCCGCGCTGACGGGCGGGGCCCCGGCGAACTGCCGCGCGGCGGCCGCGGAACGGCCCTCGTTTCAGCGCTTCCGGGCCTGGCTCGCCACGGCTTCGGCAGCCGCCTTCACCGCCTCGGGGTCGCCGAGGAAACGCCGCGGTGCCGCGGGCGACAGCGACTCGTCGAGTTCGTAGAGGATCGGCACGCCGGTCGGGATGTTGAACTCGACGATGTCATGGTCCGACATGCGGTCGAGCATCTTCACCATCGCGCGCAGGCTGTTGCCGTGTGCGACGACCAGCACGTTCCTGCCGGACCGGAGCGCCGGCGCCAGCGCCGAGTCCCAGTAGGGCCTGACGCGCGCCAGGGTGTCCTTGAGCGACTCGGTCGCGGGTAGCTCCTCGCGGGTGAGCGACGCGTAGCGCGGATCGAAGCCGGGGTGGCGCGGGTCGTCGCCGGCCAGCGGCGGCGGCGGAATGTCGTAGCTGCGGCGCCAGACCTTGACCTGGTCCTCGCCGTATTCCTCCACGGTCTCGGCCTTGTTGAGGCCCTGCAGCGCGCCGTAGTGCCGCTCGTTCAGGCGCCAGCTCCGTTCCACAGGGATCCACATCAGGTCCATCTCGTCGAGCACGATCCACAGCGTCCTGATCGCCCGCTTGAGCACCGACGTGAAGGCGAGGTCGAAGCTGAGGCCCTCGCTCCTGAGCAGGCGTCCTGCATTCGCGGCCTCGGCGCGTCCCTGCTCCGTCAGGTCGACGTCGGTCCAGCCGGTGAACAGGTTCTCCAGGTTCCAGATGCTCTGGCCGTGACGGACCAGTACGAGCTTGCCGGGCACGACGCTCTCCCTGTCGCGTGGGGACAGGCGGATCTTACCTCAGGACGCGCCCGGCCTCGTCCCGCCGTGCGCGTCCAGTCCCCGTTCGCACCGTAAGCGCCGCTCGCTCTGCGTCCGCTCAAGGATTGCGCGCCCGGCACCTGCCGCGTGGCGCGGGGCGGGCGGATGGTGCAGGTGCCAGGCCAGGCCGGCGAAAGCCAGTGTCCTGCGGCGAACTCCGGCGTGGCCAAGCCGCACGCAGAGTTCCTTGTCCTCGGGTCCCCAGCCGCTGAATGACTCGTCCCAGCCGTTAACCCGCAACAGGTCGTCGCGCCAGAAGCCCTGGTTGCAGCCCTTGACGGCCACGAATGCGCTGGCGGCGGTCGCGGCCAGGCGCGCCAGCCGCGGGAGCCGCCGCGCCTGGGGCCGGTGGCGCAGGTCGGTGTCCTGCGGCCGCGGCGCGCGGCCGGCGCCCGGCCGCTCCAGGGCGCGCGCGGTGGCGGCAGGGTCGAGGGGAAGACGGCAACCCTGCACCCAATGGACCGGCCGGGCGGCCGCCTCGTGGTCGGCGAGGAAGCAGCGATCGAGCAGCATGTCGCCGTCCACCACGACCACGTAGTCGCCGCTGGCGCGCGACACTGCGAGGTTGCGCGCGCGGCACGCACGCCAGCCCGCGCGTGCCTGCCACGCATGGAGCACTGGAAAGGTGGCTCTCCGGGCGCAATCCGCGACGACTTCGCCGGTCGCGGGACCGGAGCCGTCGTCGGCGACGATCAGCTCGTCGGGCGGCCGCGACTGGCCGCAGACGGACCGCAGCACGCACGCGAGCGCATCGGGCCGGTCCCAGGTCGTGACGACCAGGGCGATCCGCACGGCCCCTAGCGGTCCGACAGCCGGCGCACCGCCTGCAGGGCGACCGACAGCGTGGCGAAGTCGGTGCCGTCCACGCTGCGCATCTCCTGCATCGTGCGCCGCAGGTTCTCCACGCGGCGCGGGCGCGCCTTGATCCAGGCCGCGACCGCCTCTGCGGGTTTCCTGGCGCCGTGCCGGGCGAGCGCGTCGCCGCACAGGCTGCGCTGCAGCGTGTAGGCTTCCTCGCGCAGGGTGCCGCGCGCCACGGCCTGCCAGTGACCCTCGACCGCCAGGCGCTCGATCTCGCTCCTGATCCAGTCGATGCCGAGCTCGGCGCCGAGGCCGAAGTACACCCGCGCAGCGCGTTCCACCGGCAGCCGGCGCTGGCCCGCCACGGCCACGACGTCGATGGCCGCCTGCGCGGCCCCGAGGCCCGACACGCGGCGCGCAATCGCCTCGGGCGCGCCCTGCGAGCGCAGGCGCTGCAGCGAGGCCTCGTACTGCTGCGCCTCGATGCCGACCAGGACGGATGGCAGCTTCTGCAGCAGTTCCTTGAGCCCCGGGCGCAGGGCCGACACCGCCTGGTCGATGTCCAGGCTGCCCTTGCGGTTGGCCAGGACCCAGTAGGTCAGGTAGCGCAGCAGGCGGCTGCTGACGTAGAGCATCGAGTGCTGCAGCGCTGACGGGACCGCATTGTCGAGGGCCTCGATGTCGGCCCAGAGGTCGCGCATGTCGGTGATCTCGCGGGCGATCGTGTAGGCCCGCGCGATCTGGCCGATGTCGGACCCCGTGTCCTCCTGGGCGCGGATCGCGAACACCGGACCCATGCGGTTGACCAAGCTGTTCGTCGTCGCGGTGACGATGATCTCCCGGCGCAGCGGGTGCTGCAGGATCTCGCTGGCGAACCTGCGCTGCACCGGCACCGGGAAGTAGCGCGTCAGCTCGCGACCGAGGTAGGGGTCCTCCGGGACGTCGGAGGCGATCAGCTGCTCGTAGAGCCACAGCTTCGAGTAGGACAGCACCATCGCCAGCTCGGGGCGGGTGAGCCCCTGGCCCAGGCGGCGCCGGTCCAGGATCTCGTCGTCGGCCGGCAGCGCCTCGAGGTGGCGGTCGAGCATCCCGGACCGCTCCAGCGCGCGGATCACGTGTGCGTGCTCGGAGAGGCGCTCCGCCGCGTGCGTCGCGGTGACCGAGATGGCCTGGCTCTGCAGGTAGTTGCCGCGCAGCACCAGCGAGGCCACTTCTTCCGTCATGCTCCCGAGCAGCCGGTCGCGGCTGGCGCGATTCAGGCCGCCGCGCTGCGTCACCGAGCTCAGCAGGATCTTCGTGTTCACCTCGACGTCGGAGCAGTTGACCCCGCCCGAGTTGTCGATGAAGTCCGTGTTGATGCGGCCGCCGTTCAGGGCGTACTCGACCCGCCCGCGCTGCGACAGGCCGAGGTTGCCCCCTTCGCCGACCACCTTGCAGCGCAGCTCGCGGCCGTCCAGCCGCACCGCGTCGTTGCTGCGGTCGCCGACGTCGGCGTGGGTCTCCTCGTGGGACTTCACGTAGGTGCCGATGCCGCCGTTCCAGAGCAGGTCCACCGGCAGCCTGAGGATCGCGCGCACCACGTCGCGAGGCGGGGCCGAGGTGGCCTCGATGCCGAGCAGGCGGCGGGCCTCGGCCGACAGCGGAATCGACTTCGCGTGCCGCGGGAAGACCCCGCCGCCCTTCGAGATCTGCTTGCGGTCGTAGTCGTCCCAGCTGGAGCGCGGCAGCCTGAACAGCCGCTCGCGCTCGCGGAAGCTCCGCGCCGCGTCGGGGCTGGGGTCGAGGAAGATGTGCTGGTGGTTGAAGGCCGCAACCAGCCGGATGTGCCTGGATAGCAGCATGGCGTTGCCGAACACGTCGCCCGACATGTCGCCGATGCCGGCGACGGTGAAGTCCTCGGACTGGATGTCCTTGCCCATCTCGCGGAAGTGGCGCTTGACGCATTCCCAGCCGCCGCGGGCGGTGATCGACATCTTCTTGTGGTCGTAGCCGGCGGAGCCGCCGGAGGCGAAGGCGTCGCCGAGCCAGAAGCCGTACTCGGCCGAGATCGCGTTGGCGACGTCCGAAAAGCTGGCGGTTCCCTTGTCGGCCGCGACCACGAGGTAGGGGTCGGCCGGGTCGGCGCAGACCACGTCGGGCGGCGGGACGACCTTGCCGTCCACCAGGTTGTCCGTCAGGTCGAGCATCGACCGAATGAACAGCCGGTAGCACTCCGTGCCTTCGCGCTGCGCCTCGTCGCGCGCCGCCGGCAGGCGCCGCGGCACGAAACCGCCCTTCGAGCCGACCGGCACGATGACCGTGTTCTTGACGTGCTGGGCCTTCATCAGGCCGAGGATCTCGGTGCGGAAGTCCTCGCGCCGGTCGGACCAGCGGATGCCGCCGCGCGCCACCTTGCCCATCCGCAGGTGGACGCCCTCGAAGCGCGGCGAGTGGATGAAGATCTCGAACATCGGCCGCGGCAGCGGCGCGTCCGGCACGGCGCGGGAGTTGATCTTGAGCGACAGGTAGGGACGCGGGCTGCCGTCCGGGTTCATGCGGTAGTAGCTGGTCCTGAGCGTGGCGTCGATCGCGGCCAGGAACGCGCGCACGATCCGGTCGTCGTCCACGCGCGTGATCCGCCCGAGGATGTGGTCCAGCGACTTGCGGTGCCGGACCTCGAGCCGGTGGCGCTCGGCCGGCTTGAGCGACGGGTCGAACCGCGCCTCGAACAGGCCGGCCAGGTGCGCGGCAGCCGCCGGGTTCGAGGCCAGCGCCTCCTCCATGTAGGCCTGCGACAGGGGCAGGCCGAGCTGCACGAACCAGCGCGCGTAGGTGCGCAGCACCGCGACCTGCCGCCAGTGCAGGTCGGCGGCCAGTACCAGCCGGTTGAAACCGTCGTTTTCCGTGTGGCCCAGCCACAGCTGGGTGAAGGTGTCAGCGAAGCGGGGGCCGTCCGTCTCGAGGTCGATGGTCACGCGTTGCGGATGTTCCAGCTCGAAGTCCTGGATCCAGCACGGCTGGCCTTCCACGGCCAGTTCGTAGGGCCGCTCGCTGATCAGCTTGAGGCCGAGGTTCTCGATCGCCGGCAGCACGTCGGAGATCGGCATCGGCGTGCCGCAGCGGAACAGCTTGAACTGGACCTTGTGGGCCGGCTGGCCGGCCGGGCGGTACAGCCTCATCACCAGCCTCGCCGGCTCGCGACGCAGTTCCTCGAGCCGCGCGACGTCGTGCACCACGAGCTCGGGCGGGGTGTCTTCCTCGTAGGCAGCAGGGAAGGCGCTGCCGTAGCGCCTGAACAGGTCGGCCGGTGCCAGGCCCGCGGCGCCATCGGCGAGCGCCTGCTGCAGCCGGTCGCTCCAGGTGCGGACCGCGTCGGCGATGAGGCGCTCCAGGCCGGCGACGTCGGCGTCGCGGTCGTCCTCGGGGTTGGTGCGCACCAGCAGGTAGACGCGGGCCAGCAGGGACTCCGACAGCTGGACCTGCGACTCGACCTCGATGCCGCCGAGCGCCTCGAGCACGATCTGCTCGATGCGCTGGCGGACCTGGGTGTTGTAGCGGTCGCGCGGGACGTACAGCAGGCAGGTGTAGAAGCGGCGGAAGGCGTCGCGGCGCGTAAACAGCCGGACCTCGCTGCGCTCGTACAGGTTGACGATGCCGCGCACGATGCGGATGAGCTCGGCGACGCTCGCCTGGAAGAGCTCGTCGCGGGGATAGAGCTCCAGCGCGTGCAGCAGCGCCTTGCCGTCGTGGCTCGACGGCGCCAGCCCGAAGTGGGCGATGACGCGTTGCACCTTGTGGCGCAGCACCGGGATGTCGCGGGGGCTGCTGCTGTAGGCCGTCGAAGTCCAGAGGCCGATGAACCGCCTCTCGCCGACGACGTCGCCGCGCGCGTCGAAGGTCTTGAAGCCGACGTAGTCGAGGTGCGTCGCGCGGTGCACCGTGGAGACCGAGTTGGCCTTGGTGATGATGAGCAGGTCGCGGGAGCGCGCAAACTCGCGGATGTCGCCGGACAGGACCACCGGGCGCGAAGCCTCGGCGCGACTGCGCCCGGGCCGCAGCAGGCCGAGGCCGGATTCACGCACGGGAACCAGGCGGTCGCGTGCCGCGCCGCGTTGCAGGCGGTACTCGCGGTAGCCGAGCAGCGTGAAGTGGTTGTCTTCCATCCACTCCAGCAGGGCACGCGCCTCGCGCACCTCGCCCGGCGGCACCGGCGGCGGGCTGGCCTCGAGCTGCGCGGCGATCTCCCGCGTCCGGGCGCGCATCTCCATCCAGTCCGAGGTGGCGCAGCGCACGTCGTCCAGCGACTGCAGCAACCTGAGCCGCAGGGCCTCGAGCTGCTCCGGGTCGTCCAGCCGCTCCACCTCGATCAGCTGCCACGACTCCGACCGGGCCGTCGCGGGCGCGTCGTCGGGGAAGTGCCCCTTGAGCCGGCCCTGCCGGTCACGCGCCACCGACAGCACGGGGTGCGCGATGAAGTGGACCCGGATGCCGCCCTGGATGAAGACGATCCCGATGGAGTCCACGAGGAACGGCATGTCGTCGGTCACGACCGCGACGAGGGTGTGCGGCGAGGTGAAGCCGTCGCGGTCCGGGGCCGGGTTGAAGACCCGGACCAGCGACTCCTCCGGCCGGCGCAGCAGCGCCATCCGCGCGTGCATGATCGCCGCCGACGCGAGGTAGTCCCGGTCGCGGGCGGCGAGGTCCTCCTCGGCGACACCGTGATAGTAGGCGCGGACCAGGTCGTCGACCGGCACCGGCAGCTCGCGCCCGGCCGTCTTGACGGCGCGTGCCGCGATGCCCTCGATGATCCGGAGGCGTTGGGCGGGGACATGGCCAGGCATGGGGGGTCCTCTTGCGCTCGTGGCCGCCGACGCCCCGTGACCGGATGGGGGCCGTCCCGCGGCCGCGATCAATGGTTGGTTGCGCGAATTATACGGTCAGCGGCCAGTTCCCGGGCGCGGCCGAGCAGCCTGTGAAGGACGGCGTCGAGGGTCCGTGATTCTGCGGATGACAGGACCTTCAGGAGTTCCTGCTCGTAGTCGAGAGCCGCGGGCGAGACCTCGATGTATACCGCCATCCCGGCCGGTGTCAGCCGCAGGCGCGACCGCCGCCGGTCGGCGGTCGCCGCGCGCCGGGTGACCCGCCTGTGGCGCAGCAGGCGGGCCACCGCGCGGCTGACCGCGACCTTGTCCATGGCCGTCCTCTCGGCGACCTGCGCGGCCGACAGGCCGGGCTCGCGGGCCAGCACTGCCATGACGCGCCACTCGGGCGTCGTGAGGTCGTGTCTTGCTGCGTAGGCGGAGGCGATCGTCGCCGAGACGATGTTGGCCAGCACCGACAGGCGGTACGGCAGGAAGTGCTCGAGGTGGAGCAGGTCGTCCGTGGCGAGCCGGC
>Ga0316613_10001348_pt1 | contig 16855 bp, 12 predicted proteins | sample OWC_soil_day10_C_2_FD_207647 | JGI IMG/M metagenome (GOLD analysis project Ga0316613, IMG submission 207647) | Wetland soil microbial communities from Old Woman Creek delta, Ohio, United States - OWC_soil_day10_CT_b | ecosystem: Environmental > Terrestrial > Soil > Wetlands | place: USA: Ohio...
GATCTGGCCGCGTACGCCTTCGACCAGCGACACGCAGAGCGTCTCGGGGCGCAATGACGTACCGGGCACGGCAACGCCGTTACCCTTGTCCAGATCCAGCGACGTGTCGTCCAACACGCGGAACAGCCATGCCAGGGACGCATCGATTTCGCGCATGCGAACGAGCATGCGCGCCCAGCAGTCGCCACTCGACTCCACCTGCAGTTCGATCGGCAGGCGGTCGTACAGGCGCCCCGGCAACTGGCTGCGCGTATCCACGGCCACACCGCTCGCACGTGCCGGAAGCCCCAACAGGCCGAGATCCTGAGCCGCTTTCGTACTGACCACGCCAGTGCCCCGAAAACGGGCCTTGACGCTGAGCGCCGCGCACATCAGATCGTTCATGCCGGCGAGATCCCGGGCGAAATCGCTCAGCGTCTGTTTCAAATCCTGACGCAAGGCTTCGTTCAGCGCACGGGCGCGCCCCGGACGTACCCAGTTGCGTCCGAAACGGTTGCCGCAGACGCGTTGGCTGGCGTTGATGACCGCCGTGCGCAACCGCCCGTACGTTCCTGTTCCCTGCAGGAAGGCGATGTCCGTGGCCAGCCCGTTCAACGTCGCGACATGCATGGTGATGCGCTCCATCTCGAGCCCCACACCCCGCGACACCTCGGTCTCGAAGCCGACCGGCGTTCCGGACAACGCTTCCACGGCGGCGCAGTACGCGGACGCATAGGCCACACACGAATCACCGCAGATCGACTCGACTACAGGCGCCAACGCCATCGGCGGACGCTGCAGCAGCAAGGCTTCCACCCCGCGATGCTGGTAGCCGAGCTGGATTTCCAGGTGATGGACTTTTTCACCCAGGCACATGAAGCGAAAGTGTCCCGGCTCGATCACGCCGGCGTGGATCGGTCCGACACCGACTTCATGAACCTCCTGGCCGCGCACCTTGAAGAAGGGATACTCGGCCATGCGCTGCTGCCGCTCTCCTTCGAAACGCACGGGCTTGAGCCAGGGGTGCCCCTCGGGAATCAGCCCGGTCTGCTCCCACAGTTCGCGTTCGTAGATCTGCGCGGCCGGATGACGGGCCGTAAGCGCTTCGTAGCGTTCGCCACACGCGGCACGGGCGCGCATCACCTCAAGTTCACCGGAGACCGGTGCGACGACGGCCGTCACCACCACGTCCTTCTTCCCCGCATCGTCCGGACGGCCGATCAGGGTGACAAGACGTGCTCCGGCATCGAGGCGATCCGAGCACCTGCGGGCAAATTCCGCCAACGACAGCTCGGTCAGCCCACGCACATCGCGGGTCAATAACGGTTGCGCTACTGTCATCACACACCTCCGATCGAAGCCGCCACGGCGCGCAACAGTTGGGTCACGGGTTCAGGAGCATAGGTCCCCAGCATGATCAGGATGCAGACGAACCCCAGCTTGGGCAGAATCGTCACCAGCGACTCGACCACCGGAGGCCCGACACGGGTCGGCGCATCCCAGAGCATAGGAAACACGGCTCGCCCGGTGGATACGAAAATGATGGTCAGCATCCCGCACATCACGGTGAACGCCATCAGGTTGCCGGCCTGAACGATACCGGACAGGATGAGCATTTCCGCCAGGAAGCTGGCAAACGGGGGAAAACCCAGCAAGGCGAAGATTCCCACTGTGAATAACAAGCCGCTGAAGGGCATGACGCGGATCACGCCATTGAGCGGAGCGACCTCATTGGTGCCATAGACGGCCCGCATCCGGCCGGCGGAGAGAAACAGCAGCGACTTCACAAACGCGTTGCTCACGATGTAGAGCACGACGCCGTACGCCGCGGCCCGCCCCACCGACAACCCGAGCGCGATGACGCCCGAGGAACTGACGCAGGCATAGGCGATCAGGCGCTTGTAGTTGCGCACGGCCATCATCTGCACGGCAGCAACGATCAGCGACAGATAGCCCATGACAAGCAGCTCCTGCGAGACAAACCCGATTTCGAACCCGTGGAAGACCTGCAGTATCCGGAACACCGCCACCACGCCGATGTTGTATTGGACTGCGGCCAGCAGCGCGCTGGTGCTGGTGGGCGCGCCTTCGTAGGTTTCGGGAAGCCAGCTGTAGAGCGGCGCCAGGCCGAGCTTCCCGCCCAGTCCGAACAGGACGAAGGCCAACCCGAGGCGTTGCCAGCCATCCTTTACGGTGGTCAGCGACGAACTCAGCTGATCCACTCGGAAATTGATGTCGATGCCCCGCAAATCGGCGGACTGGCTCAGGCACATGAACCCCAGGAAGGTGATTGCCAGGGTCATGGCGGAATACAGGGTATAACGCCAGGCCGTCGTCTTGGGCGCGACGGAATCGCCACGGGCAACCAGCGGTGCCGCGCACAGCGTGGTGATCTCGATCAGCGCCCACAGCAGGATCAGGTGGTTGGCCATCACGCCGACGTTCATGGCCACCATGAAGACCACGGTCATCGTCGCGCGGAAACGGATGTCCCGAGCCAGCAACGAGGACGTGCGCTCGCGGGAGAGCATGTAAACGCTTATCCCCAGAAAAACGGTGTTGATCACCAGCACGAACAGCAGCGACGTGGGATCAAGCACAAGGTAGCGCTTGGCGAAGTAGACGGGCAGCTCATTGAGCGGATGCGTGACGAAGACCGCGACGGAAACGAGCCAGAAGATTAGCGAGAGGGCAACCAGCCCATAGGCCGTGCCGCTGGTCGTGGCCGCCCCGGAAGCTCGCGCGGCCATAGGTTCGGGAACGGGGGATGGGATTGCTGTGCTCATTTCGTTTCCTCCACGACATCCGCCGGGGCCTTGCAGACAGGGTTCTCGCCACTGACCAGCCAGCAACCGATACACACCGTCAGGATGTACACCGTGCTGATGGCCAGATGCACCGTCAGCGGCCAGGACTCCGGCATCAGCGTTTCGAACAGGGCCAGCGCATTTTCCATGAACAGCACCGCGACCAGTTGCGCCTTCGGCTCGTGATTGGTGGACAGGATCAGGAAGGCGATCACCACGGTTGCCGCCACCACGCCAAGGGTCAGCGCCCGCGCATCGGCGCGCGCGCCATCGCCGAACTTGAATGCCAGGATGATCAGCATGATGGCGATGATCCAGGCGAACAGGTTGGACGGCATCAGGCTGATCCTGGCGTTCTCCTGCTTCCTAAGCGCCCGGCGCAGCAAGTGCGGCACCAGCGCGGCCCGGACCAGCAACACTTCGAGGCCGACCAGCGAGGCGTGCAGGGAGAACTCCTCGAAATGGGTGATGGTGATCCACCCCAGGGCCAGTGCCTGCAAGCCGAGCCAGGTGGGCGCGGAGGAAATCTTGCTGAAGAATACCGGGATGACCGTGGCAACCAGGCAGAAAATAAGAGGCAAAGTCATCAGTTGCTCACTCCCACGCCGATCACGACCATGCAGCCCAGTGCTGCAGCCGATGCAACCATCAAATAATGCGTCACCCAGCGCATCGGCAACCTGGCCGTCAGCGACTCGACGCAACCCACGACGAACGCCACGGCCAGCATCAGGCCCAGTGAAGCCAGCACGCAGTAGAGCGGCGACGTCACGGGATTGAAGGGATTGATCAAGGCGGCGATCAGTCCGGCGTACAGCGTCATTTTCAGCGCGGCGGCGAATTGCATGGCCGCCAGCTCGGGACCGCTGTGGTCGAGGATCATCACCTCGTGGATCATGGTCAGCTCCAGGTGCGTCAGGGGATCGTCCACCGGAACCCGCGCCGCTTCCGCCTGCAGCAGAATCAGCAAGGTCAGCACCAAGGGTGCCACGACGATGCCGTAATACGGCGTGTTGTGCAGGTGGCCGATCAGGTCGGAGAAGCTGGTCATGCCGGTCGCGGCGCTGGCTGTGCCGATCAGCAGGAACAGAGCCGGCTCGGCATACGTCGAGAACGCCGCCTCGCGCGCGGTGCCCATGCCTTCGAACGAGCTCCCCACGTCCATCGCCGAGATCATCAGCGCGATGCGCCCCAGGCCTAACGTATAGGCCACCACGATGAAGTCATGAGAGAACCGGATCGGCGCGAACTGGCCAAGCATCGGCGCCATGCCGGCGGCCAGTATCCCGGCGATCAGGACCACATAGGCGCCGGCGCGGAACAGCGGGCTGGCCGTGGTGCTCTCGACCGGTTTCTTGCCCACCAGCCGCCGCAGATCGTAGGCAAACTGGACAATTCGCGGCCCCTTGCGCGCCGCCCACCAGGATTTTGTCCGGTTGACCACGCCGACCAGCACAATGGGCATCACGAGGACAAACGCCCAATGGATCAAGTGCAGTGCGATTTTCATTGCAAGGCTCCTTCCGCAAGCAGCACCAGCGCCGCGATGATCACGATTCCCGCGAGTCCGGTCGCGAATGCCAGGCGCGGATCGTCCTCCCGCATCCTGCGGGAGAGATCGGTGGCCGTGTCGTCACCGTGATCGATGACGTTGTACAGGCGCCGCTCGACGGCATCCACGCAATCGGTGATGACGTAGCTGTCACTCGGAAAATAGCCGACCGGCGCCTTCTCGCGCTTGAGCAGGACCATGATGTTTCTGAAATGCTGCGAGAAATCGAGGGAAAAGCTGGCGCCGGTGTATTGCAGGCGGGCAGTCGGCGCGTCATAGCCGCACCCCCAGGTCTGGTTCTTGTCCGGCAGCTGGCTGGTTCGCCTGGAGCGCAGCCACAGCACTATGGCGACCACCGCCACCAGCGCCCCCGAAATCATGCCGATGCGCGACAGGATGCCAGTGACCGACTGCAGCGCCGCAACTTGCGCGGAACCGGACGCCGCACGCAGGAACAAGGATACGGGATGGGTCACCAGCACGAATCCGGCCACCGGCACGACGCCAAGCACTACCGTGCCCAGCGCGTGGAAGCCCATGGGAAACAGCATCCAGCGGCTGGCTTCATGGCCTTCCGGCAAGCGCGTATCGCGTGCATTGCCCAGGAAGATCACCCCGAACGCGCGGGTAATGCTCAAGGCCGACACTGCGCCGACAAACGCCAGCACCGCCCCCACCAGACAGAGTGTCAGCTTGGCCCAGATGCCCATGCGCACGTCGCTGAACAGGCCGGAGTAGATCATGAACTCGCTGGCAAAGCCGTTGAACGGCGGCAAGGCTGAAATGGCCACGCCGCCGATGACGAAGCACACGGCGGTAACCGGCATCAGCTTGAACAGGCCGCCCAGCCGTTCGATGTCGATAACGTGCTTGATCTGATAGACGCACCCCGCAGCGTAGAACAACTGGCATTTGAAGAACGCGTGGTTGAGCACATGCAGCAGGCCGCCACCAAAGCCCAGCGCGATGAGTGTCGTGCTGTTCCAGGCCAGCCCGAGATAGCCGACACCGAATCCGATGCCGGCGATCCCGACGTTCTCGGTGGAGGAATAACCGAGCAAGCGCTTCAGGTCGCGCTGGCCGACGGTGTACAGACCGCCGATCACCGCCGAGGTGACCGAAAAGGCGATCAGGAACCATCCCATCCACGGATCGGGCTTGCCCGAGAGAAGCGTGAACCGCAACAGGGCATACAACCCCGCCTTGTGAATAACCCCGGACATGAGCGCGGAAACGTGCGCCGGAGCGGCGGCGTGTGCGCGCGGCAGCCAGGAATGAAACGGGAAGAACGCGGACTTCAGGCCGAAACTGGTCACCAGCAAAAGGAACGCCACGTTGCGCAAGGTCCCCGGGTTGCGGCTCATCCAGCGGCCGATCTCGCCGAACCCCCAGGACTGGCTGTGGGTGTAGAGGATCATCAAGGCCGCGACCAGGAAAAGCAGGCCGATGTGGGTCGACACCAGGTAGTTGAATCCCGCGAACCGCACTTTCTGATTGGTGTAGTCCCAGATCACCAGTTGCCACGCCGCCAGGGCGGCCACTTCCCAGCCGAACAGGAACGAGACGACCTCGTCGCCGGTATAAACCAGCACGAATGACAGCGCGATCATGTTGAGCAGCGCAAAGTGCACGCCGACGTGCCGCGTTCCCTGGAAGTACTTCTGCAGATAACCGACGGCATAGACACTGCCCAACAGCGTCATCGGCAACGACCAGGAGAGAAAAAACGCCCCGAGCGCATCGAGCCGGAAATGAATCGCGCCGATCGGATAAGCCCACGCGATGCCGCCCGCCACCGCCGGCCCGCCCATGAGTACGGGGATGGCAACCGACCAGACCAGCAGCATGGACACGACCTGCGACAACAGCCCGAAGGCGGCGCGAATCCGGTTGCTTGTATTGAGCAGGCAGAGTCCGGCGCCGGAAAGCAGGGCAAGAACGGCCAGGATGAGTTGGTTCATAACAGGAGGCCCCGGGGAATGGAGAGGAGGGGGGAATACACAGGCAAAACGCCGGATGCTGCTCGAATCACTGAAGAGGACCTTTCTTTGTCGTTTTCTGCCATCGCCGGTCGCATCAGTGCGCCTTCATGACGCGGTCCAGATAACCCAGCTTCCTGCTTCGTTCGAGTTTCTGGGCAATGCGCGGGAAATCGATGCGATGGCGGTACTTCAGGACATTGGCTTTTCTTTCGACCCATCGCCAACAAGGATCGAATGCGCCATTGCGGAACGCGATCACCACGTGATTCCCGTCGTCACCGACCTGCATGATGAGAAGATGATCGTCAAACGCTTCGCGCATGGCGGCAAGATGGGCCATGCGCTCGGTCACCGCTCCGGCGAGGTTGGCCACGAGGATTCCGTTGGTCGACAGCAATGCCCGTGCCTTGACGTAAAAGGCGCCGCAGTCGATCGATGCGGAAACGCCGTTCCGGTCGAATGCATCGAGCATGATGACATCCGGATTCTCAGTGCAGCACTCGATGTAGCTTGCGGCATCGTCATGGATCACCCGGAAGCGGCTGTCGTCGGCAGGAATGAAAAACTGCTCCCTGAATCCGATGACATAGGGATCGATCTCGACGACATCGATCCGGCATTGCGGCAGATGCGCGTGACAGTATTTGGCCAGCGAACCGCCTCCCAGACCAAGCATCAGGATATGCCGGGTTTGATGCTGGAAGAGCAAGAAGCTCATCATCTTGCGCGTGTAGGCGAATTCCAGGCTGATCGGATCGCGCGTGTTCATGCTGCTCTGGACATACTTCAGCGAGAAGTACAGGGACCGCGTCTGCCCGTTGTCGAACACGAACGGACGGTCGTACTCCTCGGCAAGCAGATGCCTGAGAAGCGTCGCCGGAGCCATGCCACGGTCTTCCAGCAACCGCACCACCCCTTTTTCGCAGGAAAAAGGACTGGGCAACTCAACCATTGGCAACGTTGATCTATTCACCATGCAAGACGAAAACGTCACAAAGACGTCGGATGACACTGAAAAAACTGACGAGAAGCGTGTCTCGCAGAGATATCGCGCGATCGTCCTACCGCACTCTCGCTGTCCGAGTCTCTGGCTATCCGCACCGGGAACGCCACTACAACAACGAGGAAACGCACGAATCGCGGCGAAAAACGAAAACGCGAGATTATACTTGGATACGACGTTTATTCAAATAATCAATGATTTTGATTATAATCAGATGATCATCCAGAGATAATCGAAAGCATCCTCATGGAAAACCGCACGGCCCGGCTCACCATTCTGATCGATCCGCGAAAGAAGAAACTTTTCGAGGAAATATGCGCTCGACAAGACCTGAACTCATCTCAGGTCGTGCGCAAACTGATGCGCCAGTACATTCTCGACAACATCCCGGCAGACGAAGTCCCGGCCTGGCTGCTCCCGCACGCCAAGAACGACGAGACGAAAAAGCCGGCGCAGTAACGCGCCGGCTTTGCATTTTCCAGAGGACTGCTCCCTCTCCCGCAACAAGTCAGGGCAGCAGCTTTTTCTCCGCCGTACCGAGCTTCAAGGTCGCTTCCTCCGGAATCCATTGACCGGTCCGTTCATCGCGGCCCTGCAGCGCGAAACGGGCATCGGCCGTCCCCATTTGGCGAGCGCCGAGCATGCACAGCGTACCGATGTTGCCCTTCTTCAGACGATTTACGAGAACGCCGACGCGCGTATCGGCAAAATCGCGCAACATGTCGAAGTCCCCATCGCTGTCACCGAACACCAACGCCGGTCCATAACCCTTTCTGGCCACCAGTTCGCGCTTGATGATCTCGGTTTTTCCCGGCCCCCAGTTCAGCGGCCAGCCTTGGCGGTAGCGCGGCTGGTAGATATCGCCGGCCATATCGAGACGCAAGCCGAGCACGTTTTCCGGCGCCACGTTGTAGCCGTATTTCGGTAGTGTGGCGAAGACACGCACCACGTCCTCCAGCGAAGCAGTGCTGACGTAGACCTCAAACCCCGCCGCCTTGAGCACGTGCATGGTGTTGGCGATTTCCGGCGTCAGGCGCAGCCCGTGGGTATGGCTGACAGCAACCACGCCCGCGCGCCCTGGCAGCCTGGCGGAACTGGTGTACTTCACCTTGCGGATCGAATCGCCGAGATTGAGGTCGTTTGACGCCTCGGCCAGATCCGTCACCTGTTTCACGCTCATTCCGGCAAACAGGTAGAGCACCCACGGATAGCCGACATTCGGGCCATAGGTGTCATTGATCGCCTCGTAGAGGAAGTACAACTTGGCCTTGAAGTCGACGAACTGTTCCGACTTCTTCACTTCATCCAGCGAGGCGCTCCCCTTCATACCCGAATAGGCGCTCCACAGATAGCGATAGTCTTCGGCCAGGTCCTCGACAATGGCCTCAAGACCGACCGGCTTGCCTTCGGCATTCTTGAAATCGGCCTTGAAGTCTCCCGCCGGAACGCCTTCGCGGATGGCTTGCGCGAAGACTTCCGGCGTCATCGCGAAGGACAGGGTGTTGATCTGATACATCAGCAACGCCTCTTCCGTATCGTTCATGATCGAGGTGTTGTCCCAGTCAAACACCGCGTACGGACGCTTCCGGGCGTTGTAATTGCGGCTCGCCGCACCGAGTTCGGCAATCACCGCCTGCAGGCGCTGGTAGGTCGCCGGCGCCCATTTGCCGGGATCAAGCGCTACCGGCAGCCCCGAAACACTGCTCTTCGCGGCAGCCTGGGCCGCCCCGCTGGAAAACACACCGAGCGCGAAAGCAGCAGTCAGGGATTGAATGAATTGACGACGTTTCATGCGGAGTCTCCTCAGGAAAGGGATGTTGGGGAATGCGATGGCAGGTCGCCGGGAGCCTCGCTGTCGTCCTTCAGCGCGACACCGGACAAACCAAGGCGCCGGGCGCCTTCCAGCAAATGGGCCAGTTTACGCGCCGCGTCGGCGTAGGCCAGTCCCTCCGGGCGGATATTGGAAATGCAGTTTCGGTCGGCATCGCTGCAACCGGGTCGCGGCGCATAGGTTAGGTAGGCGCCGAGACTGTCCGCGGAACTCAAACCGGGCCGCTCCCCAATCAGCACGACCACGGCGCGGGCGTGCAAGGCCAGAGCCACAGGATCTCCGAGCGCAACCCGCGCCTGTTCGGCCACGACGACTGGACCGATCGACCAGCCGGAAAGCAGGGGCAGCGTCGCCTTCAGCAACGGCAAGGCATGCCGGCCGACCGCCAGCGACGAGAGCCCGTCGGCGATCACGAACACGAGATCGGGGCTGGTTCCGCGATGCATCGCTTCGCCGTGCAGCAGCGCCTCGCCGCTCGACGAAAGAAGACGGCCAAGATCCGGCCGCTTCAGATACTCATCGCGGCTTTCCGCCTGGCTGGCGACATGCAGATGCGCTACGCCCAACGCATCGAGCTCTTCGTGCAGCACCGCCGCATCGAGCGGTAGATGCACCGCATCGCGCGCTTGGGCGTGCGCCACGCCGAAGGCCAGCACTTCACGGGTCGGCAAGCTGGCGCCTGCGCGCCCGATGGCAATGCGGGCCGCAGTATGCCGGCGCAAGGCCAACCATGGATCAGGAGGGGCAAGTGATTTCATGCTGCCTCCGGAAGCGCGGATTCGAGCAAGGGATGGCGGGCACTCCCGGGAAGAAGCGCACCGTGGGCATCAATGACCGACATCTTCTGCAGCCAGGACTCGAATTCCGGCGCATGACGCAAACCGAGGACACGACGCAGATAGAGCGCATCATGGAACGAGGTGCTCTGATAATTGAGCATGATGTCGTCAGCGCCGGGAACCCCCATGATGAAGGTGATGCCCGCCGCGCCCAGCAGGGTCAGCAGGGTATCCATATCGTCTTGGTCCGCTTCGGCATGATTGGTGTAGCAGACGTCGCAGCCGAGCGGCAATCCCATCAACTTGCCGCAGAAGTGGTCCTCCAGCCCGGCGCGGATGATCTGCTTGCCGTTGTACAGGTATTCCGGACCGATGAAACCGACGACGGTATTCACAAGCAAAGGACGGTAACGGCGCGCAACAGCGTAAGCGCGCGCTTCGCAGGTCTGTTGATCGACGCCATGGTTGGCATCAGCCGACAGTGCGCTGCCCTGCCCGGTTTCAAAGTACATGACGTTGTCGCCGAGCGTTCCCCGCTTGAGTGCCAGCGCGGCTGCATGCGCCTCATCGAGAAGGGCCAGGCTGATGCCGAATCCCGAGTTGGCCTTCTCCGTCCCGGCAATCGACTGGAAGACCAGGTCGACCGGCACATTACGTTCGATCATCCGGATCGAATTGGTAACATGCGTCAGCACGCACGACTGGGTCGGAATCTCGTAGCGACGGATGACGTCGTCGAGCATGCGCACCAGGGTGCTCAACGCGCCCGGATTGTCGCTCGCCGGATTGATGCCGATCACCGCGTCGCCGCTTCCGTAGAGCAGACCGTCGAGCATGGACGCGGCCACGCCTTTTGGATCATCGGTCGGATGATTCGGCTGAAGACGAACGGCAAGCCTGCCCGGCAGACCGATGGTGTTGCGGAAACGCGTTACCACGCGGCACTTGCGGGCAACCAGGACCAGATCCTGGTTACGCATCAACTTGCTGACGGCAGCCGCCATTTCCGGCGTAACGCCAGGAGCGACTGCAGCCAGCGCCTCGGTGGTGGTGCTGTCTTCCAGCAGCCAGTCGCGAAAATCGCCAACGGTCAGATGTGCGATCGAAGCGAATGCGGTGGCGTCGTGACTGTCAACAATCAGGCGCGTGATCTCATCCGTTTCATACGGGATCAGCGCTTCATCAAGAAAGGTCTTCAGTGGCACGTCGGCCAGCGCGATCTTCGCGGCCATGCGCTCCACTGCCGTCTGCGCGGCGATTCCGGCCAGGCGGTCGCCGGAACGCTCGGGCGTCGCCTTGGCCATCAAATTTTTCAGATCTGAAAACACATAGCGTATCGATCCGATGTGTTGTGCGTATGCCATGATCAACTCGTCCAGTCAGTGCAAGGCGAATCTGCGGCGTTTGACGCCGCAGACCCGAAATCACGCCTTTGAGCCTTCCAGCAGCGCATCGCCCGCAGCCGCTTCACGGTGGTGCTTGGTCAGCGAGAAGTAAGCCAGGCTCATCGCAAACAGACCGGCGAAGATCGCCGCCAGCAGCGTGTTGTAGTAGACCATCGCCACCAGCGAAAGCCCCGCCAGTCCCACGGCAATAATCGGGAGAACCGGAAACAGCGGGGCCTTGAACGGGCGCTCCAGCAACGGTTCGCTCTTGCGCAACTGGAACAGCGCCAGCATCGAGATGATGTACATGACGATGGCGCCAAAGACCGACATGGTCACGATGTTGGCTGTCAGCGTCTGCCCTCCGATCGTGAGCAGCTCATCGGAAAAGATCGCGGCGATGCCGATCACGCCGCCTGCCAGAATGGCGCGATGCGGCGTCTTGAAGCGAGGATGTACTGCCGCAAGGAACGGCGGCAGGTAGCCGGCGCGTGCCAGGGCGAAGATCTGGCGGGAGTAACCGAGAATGATGCCGTGGAACGACGCGATCAGGCCGAACAGCCCCAGCCAGACCAGCATATGCAACCAGCCACTGGAGTCTCCGACGATGATCTTCATCGCCTGAGGCAGGGGGTCGTTGATATTGGAAAGAGTCGTCCAGTCTCCCGCTCCACCTGCCATGAACATCACGCCAAAGGCCAGCACAACCAAGGTCAGGATTCCGGCGATATAGGCCACCGGTATGGTGCGTTTCGGATCTTTGGCTTCTTCGGCAGCCATGGCCGCGCCTTCAATTGCGAGAAAGAACCAGATAGCGAAAGGAATCGCGGCAAAGATGCCGGGAATTGCCGCCAGGCTGAACGAATCCTGGCCGGACCATCCTCCCTTGACGAAGTTGGCTACAGAGAATCCCGGCGTGACGACACCCATGAACACCATCAGTTCGAAGATAGCCAGCACGGTGACGAACAATTCGAAGGTGGCCGCGATGTTGACACCAACGATATTGAGCGTCATGAACACCAGATAGGCCCCCACGGCAACGAGCTTTGGATCCAGCGATGGAAACTGGACGTTGAGGTAGGCGCCGATCGCCATGGCGATCGCGGGGGGAGCGAAGACGAACTCGACCAGCGTGGCAAAGCCGGCGACCAAACCGCCCATCGGACCGAATGCACGGCGGGCATAGGCAAACGGCCCGCCGGCATGGGGAATCGATGTGGTCAACTCGGTGAAGCTGAAAATGAAGCAAGCGTACATGGCCGCAATCAGCAGCGTCGTCACCATGAAACCGAGGGTTCCGGCTTGCGCCCAGCCATAGCTCCAGCCGAAGTACTCGCCCGAAATAACCAGCCCGACTGCGATACCCCACAACTGCAGCGTACCCAGCGTGGGCTTCAGGGCAGTCGCTCGCCCGTCTTTTACGGATGTATGCGGTGATGAATTGCTCATGATGTGTCCTTGAAACGTGGATCGGGATGGACGCATCGTAGAAAACCCCGCCCGTCGCCTCTATCGGAATTTGGCAAAGTTGCTTCCGGCACCATTCGGCGGCACGGATCTCAATACTTCGCACAAATCAAGGGCATATCCTGGCTCGGCCACGCTGCCCGCATTCATGATCAAGCAGAGCGAATTGCTGCAACGGCAAGGCACACGGACGATTTCGTGATACGGCGGGAGCGCCGGGAACGCTTTTTGCGGTTATTCCAGCATGTAGTCAAGGAAGGACCGACCGAATCATGGATACCGCACTTACCGCTCATCGTCTCTCAAGCCACCCGAGATCGCGGAGCAGCGGCGCACAACGGCAAGCAGACGCACGGCTGCACCGGCGCGTCTGGACCGCCTCCGACGCCGATGAACACGCACAGAACCTCAGTGAATGGAACCAGACCTACGACCAACTCTCACGAGGTCGATTCAGCGGCTGCATCACGGAATTGTGGACAGACAAGGCACAGGTCTTCCTGGAGTCAACCAACAGGCAGTTGCGCCAGTCCTGCGCAGCTTGGCCGCACTCTATCTGGTTCGGCATCCCCGACCCCGGCGGTCCCACGGCGGCCATCGACAGCCACGGCATCCCCAACAACGGTATCGCCATTCGCCAAGGCGGACTTGGGTTCGAGTTACGCACCCCCGACGATTTCGACATCTACGGCATCGTTGTCGACCGTGAAGAGTTCACCCGCTACGCCGAAGAAGTCGAGCAGGTCGCGCCGGAAACCCTGCTCGGCCACACCGAAGTCCTGTTGGTCGATTTCAACGCGAAACAGCGGCTATGCCAGCGCATCGACTCGCTGCTCGATGAAGCCAGCCTTTCTTCGGGGATCGAGACAAGCACATCAACGCTCGATCAACACCAGGCAACCCAGGACCGCATCATCGGCGCCATCGTCAGCGTGCTGATGACTCAGGCCGGACACGAAGCACCAGAACGGCGAGCGCAAACCCGGCAGCATCGCTGGCAGACAGTGCACCGGATCCGCGAGTACATCCTCGAAGATGCCGCGAGCGACGTGACGATTCCCGATTTATGCCGGCGGTTCCATATCAGCCGCCGTACGCTGCAATACTGTTTCGAGGAAGTGACCGGTTTGTCGCCCACAGCCTTTCTGCGCAGTATCCGGCTTAACGGAGCGCGCCGCGAACTGAGGAGGAAGCTGCGCGGGGAGCGCACCGTATCGGACATCGCTCTCGACTGGGGCTTCAACCACTTCGGCCAGTTCTCGCAGGATTACCGCCACCTGTTCGACGAACTTCCCTCGCAAACGCTGCGCTCGTAGGCCGAAACAAAGAGTAGGCGCATCGCGCCGACTCCGCCGAAACACAATCCGGGCACAAAGGCATGACTCAGAGCATGCTCTCCGCTTCTTCGAGCAAGCGGATGCTGTGACGGCTATAGCCGAAATACACGAACATTCCAATCACGTACCAGATCGCGAAAAACAGGAGCGTATTGCCGGGAAGCTGAAAAATCAGGAATCCGCAGAACAGTACCGCCAAAGGCGCAACGACATTGACCCACGGACAACGGAAAGGACGCGCCACGTGCGGTTGCCGCTTGCGCAGGACCATCACTCCGATGGATACCACGCAAAAAGCGAACAGGGTTCCCATGTTGCACAGTTCGGCGATCACGTTGATCGGTAGAAGCCCTGACAGAATGCTCACGACAATCCCGGTGCCGATGGTGATCTTGTCCGGCGTGCCGTATTCCGGATGAATTTTGACCAGCGCTTTCGGAATCATTCCGTCACGGCTCATGGCTAATGCAACGCGGGTCTGACCATACATCATGACCAGCAAGACCGTCGTGATGCCGCAGATCGCCCCCACAGCAACCAGCGCGCTACCGAAATTCAGCCCGATCGAACGAAGCGCGAAAGCTACCGGCTCGCTATTGTTCAGCGAGGAGTAGGGAACCACGCCGGTAAGAACGGCCGCAACCACGATATACAGCAGGGTACAGACCACCAGCGAGCCGACGATTCCGATCGGAATGTCTCGGTTTGGATTCTTGCATTCCTCAGCGGCAGTGGAAACGGCGTCAAAACCAACGTAGGCGAAAAACACGATTGCAGCGCCGGTGGCAACCCCCGACAATCCAAACGGGAGAAACGGCTGCCAGTTGGATGGCGATACGTGGGGGGTGGCGAGCACCAGGAAAAGCGCGACACACGCGAGTTTGACGAACACGAGATAGCGATTGAATTTTGCGCTTTCTTTCGATCCGAGCACCAGCAGGTAGGTGAGCACCGAGACAATCAACACGGCTGGGAGATTGATAATCCCCCCGTCGGCTGGCACAGCTGTCCATGCACGAGGGAGATCAATCCCCACGGTTTTCAGCAAACCCACGGCATAGCCCGACCAGCCAGCTGCAACGGCCGCGGCACCGACGGTGTATTCGCATATCAACGCCCATCCCACCGCAAAGGCGCCTACTCGGCCGATTGATGCGTAGGCGAAGGTATAGGCGCTCCCGGCCGCAGGAATCATCGCCGCCAGTTCGGCATAGGCCATGGCCGCAAAGGCACAGGCCAGCCCGGACAAGATGAACGACAGCGTGACTCCTGGCCCGGCGTATTTTGCAGCGGCCACTCCGGTAAGAACGAATATTCCCGTTCCGATAATGCAGCCGATCCCCAGCAAGACAAGATCGAGAGCGCCCAACGTTTTCTTCAGCGCGTGTCGCTCGGCGCCTTTGAGCAAAGCCTCGATACTCTTTGTGCGAAACAGATCCATTTTTGATCCCCTTCCTGTCATTTTTGTAGTTGGTCATCCCAAGATGCACCCGTCCAATACAGGACATTGTCATATCCTAAGAACGAAGTGCGCTTTTGCCGCAAAACTGAGTGATACGGAATAATGCGAGTCGATGAGACGGGTGCAACAGGCTTGCTGGATTACGCGCCGGAACCGGCACGCAGATGAAACTCCTGCCCTGGGAAACGATCCGTAGACCTGCCCTTTTTGACTATGTGGAGGCAGTCACACCGAAACGATCAAGGGTTCAGGAATTCCTCCCCGTCATGGGTGACGGGTTTTCGTGACAACGGAATTTGTATCTTCGGGATATTCGTTGGTCATCGCCATCATTCACATGACGACAAAACGGTCGTTCAGATTCTTTGAAACAAACGCAGCACGTCTTCACGCGATAGGAATTCGCACGCAAACTCGCACGCACACGCTGGGGTGAGGCCGTCAGGGTAGTCATGGTCATGGCTATCGATCTCCTTTGGCACGCTGATCTGCATTGTCTCGCCAGTCAACGACCGGACGAAAAACGACGCGCAAAGTGTCATTCAAAACAACCATGAAATACAGACATATTAAATAATTTCATTTTTAATCAGAGCGTCTAATAGCTCAACTTTCTCACGGCCGCGTATAACCTGACATGCCAATACAATAATGACAAAAAGGTATAGATCGATAAAAGAGGATTCAACAAAGCCGAAAAAGCGCCGATTGCGCCACCTGTTCGACATATGACAAAAACGAACCAGCCCGAGCAAAAGCACAATGACCTCCCGCCCGGGGAATCGAAATCTCGACACGGGATGGAGACACTTCTTTTCGGCATATTCGGGCGCACGATCAGGTTTCGCGCTTGGTTTCCTTTTTTGACCGGAAACCGCTTCTTGCTGACCATTCAGGGCCAGCACGAGGATCTCTCAAAGCGACGGGAAGAGCCAACCACTGCGTGCGTTGCACGCTTCCGCGTGCTCACTCCACAACGCGCCTTGACGACCGGAAGAACCGCAAGCAGAACCCTCCCTTAGCCAAAGGGGAAGGTCAAGGGTTACTCGATGTAGGCGAAGTTGCTCGAAAACTCAGACAGAAAACGAGGAGCCGCAACCGCACGTCGAAGTGGCATTCGGATTCTTGATCACGAACTGAGCGCCTTCCAGCCCTTCGGTATAGTCAATTTCCGCACCGACCAGATACTGATAACTCATCGGATCGACGAGGAGCGTTACACCGTTCTTTTCCATGGACGTGTCGTCTTCATTGGCAACCTCGTCAAA